>Ga0302238_1000904_pt1 | contig 27131 bp, 24 predicted proteins | sample AAG_UR_Asn_MG_FD_193527 | JGI IMG/M metagenome (GOLD analysis project Ga0302238, IMG submission 193527) | Enriched activated sludge microbial communities from anaerobic digester in WTTP, New Holstein, Wisconsin, United States - AAG_UR_Asn | ecosystem: Engineered > Bioreactor > Anaerobic >... | reverse complement strand
GGGGAGGACTTCCCCTGGTTCTGTCAAAAAGCGATTTCGGGGGGGAGCCTCCGCCGGAAACCCGGATTTTCGCCGAGTTCGACATCCTCGAATCGGGGATCATGGACCCCGCAAGCTTGAAAATTTCCGGGGACACGCGGTATACTAACGCGGCCGAAAAAATTCGCACCGCTCTGCGGAGCTGGGGCTTCTCGCCCCTTCCGGGAGTCAGAACCCGGGCGCGGATCGTCATCGTCATCAAAAGCTCCGATGTGAGGTAGGATGAGATTCAAAGTGGTGGCCTTCGACGTGGATGGAACCCTGTACTCCAACACGGCCATGTACCTCCGTACGCTGCCCTTCGCTCTCCGCCGCCTGCCGCTGCTGAAGGCCTTCGGCCGGGTCCGCCGGGAACTGCGGGAGATGCGTCCCATCGAAAACTTCCACCGCACTCAGGCGGAGCTTCTGGCCCGGAAAAGGGGGATCAGCCCCGAGGCGGCGGCCCGGCTCATCCAGGAGGTCTTCTACGGCCGCTGGGAGGGGATTGTCCGACGGGTGCGGCTTTTTCCCCACGTCCCCGAAACTCTGTCGGCCCTGAAGGCCCGGGGATACAGGCTGGCGGTCCTGTCGGATTTTCCGCTGGGGCGCAAGCTGGAAGCCTTCGGCCTCGCGGGCCTCTGGGACTACGCCCGCTCCAGCGAGGAATCGGGTTACCTGAAACCCGCCCCGGAGCCCTTCCTGGACCTGGTGCGTGCCTTCGGTGTTCCGCCGTCGGAGGTCCTGTATGTGGGGAACAATTACGCCTACGATGTGGAAGGCGCCCGGAAGCAGGGTCTGGCCACGGCCCATCTGACGGGGAGGCCGAAAAAAAATTCCGTCGCGGATTTTTCATTCCGCGACTACCGGGCCCTGAAAGACTGGATTTTTTCGTCCGGATAGGTTGCGAAGGGGGGGGAAGGTATGTCTTTGGGGAATTTGGCTGTTCTCGGGATAATGCTGGTGATCCTGGCGGTATACCGGCGGATGGATATGAACAACCGGACGCTGGAAAAGGTCCGCCGGTACGCGGACAAGGCCCGGGAGGATCTGGACGTGGTGGTGCTGGAGAAGGTCCAGAACCTGAAGGACCTGGGCATCGAACTGGAGGTCCACCAGAAGACGGCCAAAGAAATTCTGAAGCGCAGCCAGGGCATCGAGGATAATTTCAAGGAGAAGTTCGCCGCCGGTGAGATCATCGCGGCCCGGCTGGACGAGTACGACCGGGTCCTGGAAGAACTCGTCCGGATGACCCGCAGCGCGGAGGAGAACATCGGCCGCATCAAGGAGGAATCGGCCTTCACCGATTCGGTGGCGAAGAAACTCCGGGAGGTCTCGACCCGGTTGGAGGAGCAGGAAGCCCGGATCCCCGAGGTGGTGTCCAGGTTCGGGGAGGTGAACGACGCCGCCCTCCGGTCCGCCCAGGACGCGGTGATGGATTCCGCCGCCATCCGGATAGAGGAGATGACCGGCATCATTGAGGCCGCCTCGGCGAAAGCGGCGGAACTCGAGCTTTTCATGAAAACCCGGGAAGCGGAGAACCGTCGCGCCGCGGATAGGATACAACTGGATCTGCAGGGCCTGGGGGAGAGGATAATCGAAAAGACCGGAGCCGAGCTGTCGCGGATCGAGGCGGACTACGATTCCCGCCTTCAGGAGGCCGCGGCCCGGGGAGAGGCGCTGGAAACCAGGGCCCTGGCGAAACTGAGGGATTTCTTCGAAGAAAAAATGAAGACCGTGACCCGGGAGAACGCCGCCCGGCTGGACGAGGAAAAAAAGGAATTGGGGGCCCGTCTGGCCGAACTGGCGGGGATCTTTCGGGACTCCCGGGCGGAGACGGAATTGGCGCTGGAGGCGTCGAAGAGGGACTCCGCGGCGCGGCTGGACCGGGAAAGACAGGAACTGGAAGGAGCCCTGGCGGACCTGGCCGCCGGTGTCCAGGAGGCGCGGGAGGAGGCCGGCCGGGACCTGGAAACGATGCGCGCCGAAATTTCCGCCGCCTCCGGGGAGTTCCGGGCCGTGGTGCGGGAGACGATGGACGATCTGGAAGCGGGTCTCCATGCGTCCGAAAATGCCTTTCAGGCGCGGATCGCCGAAGTCGGGGAAAGGAGCCGGGAACTGGCGGAATCGGTGCACGACAGGATCCTCGCGGAAATCGAGACGAAATCCGCCGGACTGCGGAGGGAGGAGGAGGAGAGGAACAAAAAGCTCCTCGATTCCGCCGCGGAACTGCGGAGCAGGATCGAAGAGGAACTCCTCGCCCTGCGGAAGGGGAGCGAGACGGGGGCGGCGGAGCTCCGGTCCGCGGTCCGGCGGTTCGAGGAGGCGGACGCATCTCTACGGGAAAAAACCGCGGAAATATCCTCCCAGTCCGAGGCTCTCTGGATCCAGGCGTCCGCCGATCTGGAAAGCCTCAAGGACTCCATGGACCGGGAAACCCGGCGCATGGAGGAGACCCTGCAGGGCTTCATCAGGGAGAACGAACAGAAGGTCGTCCAGGCGGCCGAAAACATCCAGTCCCGGGTGGTGGGCGATCTGGAGAGCCGGCTGGAGGATTACGAAAAAAACATATCCTACCGGTTTTCCCGGGTGGACGATCTCTTCGCCGACGTGGAAAATCTGGAGAAGAACCTTCGGGAGGTCATGGCCGGCGTGTCCGCCCGGCTGCGGGACGATTACACCCGGTTCGGAACGGAAATGCAGGCCCGGAGGCAGGCGGACCAGGAAGAACTGGAGCTGTCCGCCCGGAAGCTCCGGGAAGAGATGGACGGGGTCGAGAAGAGCCTTCTGGAGCTGAAGACCCGGGCCTACGACAATGTCTCGGAAAAACTGAAGGTCTTCGAGGATGATTTTTTCCAGGATCTTCGGGTCCGCAGCGCGGACATGGAAGAGAAGCTCCTGGACTGGCAGTCCCGGGTGGACGGCAGCCTCCTGGCCCTGGAGAGGAAGGGTTCGGAGGAGAGGGAGCGGGTGGAAAAACGCTACGGCGAAGAACTGAAGGAGCGCTTCGAAGAATCCCGGGAAGAGTTTCTGCAGCAGCTCGCGGCGCTGGAGGGGCAGGCGGAAGATCTCCGCAGCGGCTTCTCCGCCCGGGAGGAGGAGTCCGCCGCCGCCATCGCCGATTTCCAGGGGTCGGTCCGGGCCCGGTTGGAAGAAGCCATAGCGTCTTCCCAAGGGCTCATTCAGGAGGAACTCCAGCGGTACGGCCGCGCCCTGGAACAGGAGGCGGCGAAGCACCGGAAAGAGCAGGACGGACGGCTGAGGCTGCTTGCGGAAGAACTGGAGGAACGGAAGAAGGACCTGGCCGGATCCCTCGAATCCCTCGGCTCCGACGTGGAGGTATGGCAGGCCCGGGTTCTGCAGGATCTGAAGGCCTCCGAGGCGGAGGTCAACAACCGGTTCGCCGGCATCAAGGTTCTGGTATCCGAGACGGTGAGCGGCCTTCGGGACGAGTTCTCCTCCCAGAGAGACGACCTGGTCCTGTCGACCCGGGAGGAAAGGACGGAGATGAAGGAGGAACTCCGCCGCCTGGGAGAAAGCGTCTCCTCTCTGCGGGAAGAACTCAGGAACGGCGCCGAAGAGTCCCTGGAGGAGTTCCGTTCCCGGGGCGAGGAGGCCCGGGAGGAGTACCAGAAAAAGAACATGGAGCTTCGGGCGGAGGCGGAAGGGAAGATCCGGGATCTTCGGGCCATCATCGCCGACACCCGCACGCAGTTCGAAGCGTCCAGCCAGAAGCTCTACGGACGGATGGAGGAGAGCGCCAGGCTGCTCTCCATCAACCTGGGGGAAATCGAAAGAAAACAGCGGAATTTCGTGGAACAGACGAAGATCTTCGAAAGGGCCGACGCCCTGAAGATCTCCCTGGGCGAGAGCATCGAAGAACTCAAAACCGAAATGAACCGGGTGGACGCCCGGCGGAAGGAGATGAAGGATCTGGAGACGCAGCTGCAGAAGGTCCGAAAGCTGGGCGAGGAGGTCTCGGAGAAGATGTCCCGCTTCACCGTGGAGAAGCGCCGCATCGATGCCCTGGAGTCGGATTACAGCCGCCTCATCGGCATGAGCGACGCGGTGGAGATGAAGCTCCGTCAGATCTCCGAAACCGACGACGGGATAACCGCCGTTCAGGCCTCGCTGCGGGGGCTGGAGACCCTCCAGAAGGACACGGAGGCCCGGTTCGAGCGGCTGGAAAAAAAGAAGAAGATCCTGGATGTCACCACCGAAGGGCTGGACAAGAACTTCGCCCTCCTGGGGGAGATGGAGAAAAAGCTGGAATCCCTGCAGCGGGAAATTTCCCAGGTCCCGGGGAGCCTCGAAGCGCTGAACCGGCGGATTTCCCAACTCGCCGGCGGCAAGGAAAAGGCCGACGAAGCCGCCAAACTGCTGGGCGACATTGACGGAGTCATGAAGGACCTGGAAAAACGCATGGCTCAGCTGCAGAAAATCCGGGAATGGCTGGCAAAAACCGAAACCCGGATCGAGGAGGTGTCCCGGGAGGTCCAGGAACAGGTGAAGCTCCTGGGGACTCTGCTGAAGGACGGCTCCCGGTCTCCGAAAAAGGAGAAAGGGGCCCCCTCCATGAGCGCCCGGGAAACGGTTACCAAGCTGGCCCGTCAGGGCTGGACGGTGGAGCAGATCGCCGCTGCGACGAAGCTGAGCAGGGGAGAAGTGGAACTCATACTGGAACTCACGGCGAACTAGAAGGGGAAACCGGAAAAAACTTGACGCTGTACCGGCGTGTTAGTATTTTCTTACCAATAAGAAACACACAGAGGACCATGTTTTGGACGGAAACGAGGAGAAAAACGAGAAAATTCGTAATGGGTCCGGGCCGGAGCCCGGGCCACAGCCGGGGCTCCGGCCCGGGCCAAGGCCCGGGTCCGGTTCGGCCGGAACCGACGGAGACCGGCTCGAAGCGGAGAAGTCCGCCCTGCTGGGAAAAGTGGAGGAGCTGGAAAGCCGCCTCGCCGGGGTGGAGGCGGAGAACACGGAGCTGAAAGACCAGAACCTTCGCCGTCAGGCGGAGTTCGAAAATTTTCGGAAAAGGATGAACAAGAGCCGGCAGGAGGCCATTCAGTTCGGCAACCAGCAGCTCCTGGAAGACCTGATGACGGTCCTGGACGATTTCGAGCGGGCCGTCAAGTCCGGTGAGGATTCCCGGGACTTCACCGCTTTTCACGACGGGATCGTTCTCATCGAAAAGCAGTTCGCCGGACTTCTGCAGCGGAAATGGGGCCTCCGGCGCTTCGACTCCGTGGGGGAGGTTTTCGATCCCGGGAAGCACGAGGCGGTAACCACCGAGGAGAGGGCGGACCACGAGAGCTCGGTGGTTCTGGAAGACTATCAGAAAGGATACTACCTCCACGACCGGGTCCTTCGGGCGGCCAAGGTGAAAGTGTCGCTGCCCGGGGCGGCGGGGGGGACAAAAAAAAGCGAGGTGTCGTCCGACGCGACTCGCAGCGCTGAGAGAAAAGAGGAGACGCACTAATGGCTAAGATAATCGGCATCGACCTGGGAACCACCAATTCCTGCGTGACCGTCATGGAGGGCGGCGAACCCGTGGTCATCCAGAACGCGGAGGGTCAGCGGACCACCCCGTCCATCGTCGCGTTTACCGCGAAGGGCGAGAGGCTGGTGGGACAGCCCGCGAAAAACCAGATGATCACCAACCCGGAAAACACCATCTACTCGATAAAGAGATTCATGGGACGGCGGACCAGCGAGATCCCCGAAGAAATTCGGATGGCGCCGTACAAAATCGGCGAAGACTCCGGCGGGAGCGTCAGGATTGAAATCGGCGACAAGATGTATTCCCCGCCGGAAATATCCGCGGCGATTCTGCAGAAGATGAAAGAAACCGCCGAAGCCTATCTGGGTGAGTCCGTAACCGAGGCGGTCATCACCGTTCCCGCCTATTTCAACGACTCCCAGCGGCAGGCCACCAAGGATGCCGGGAGGATCGCCGGCCTCGAGGTCAAGCGGATCGTAAACGAGCCCACCGCGGCGGCCCTGGCCTACGGTTTCGGCAAAGACAAGAAGGAAGAGAAGATCGCCGTCTACGACCTGGGGGGCGGGACCTTCGACATTTCGATCCTCGAGCTGGGCGACGGGGTCTTCGAGGTGAAGTCCACCAACGGGGACACCCATCTGGGGGGGGACAACTTCGACCAGCGGATCATGGACTGGCTCATCGACAGCTTCAAGAAGGACTACGGCATCGACCTGTCCAAGGACCGGATGGCCCTGCAGCGCCTGAAAGAGGCCTCCGAGAAGGCCAAGATGGAGCTTTCCAGCACCCAGAGCACGGAGATCAACCTTCCCTTCGTCACCGCCGACGCCTCGGGTCCCAAGCATCTGCTGTATACCCTCACCCGGGCCAAGCTGGAACAGCTCATCGGAGACCTGATCCAGCGGACGAAGGGGCCGGTCATGCAGGCTCTGAAGGACGCGGGGCTCAAGGCCGGAGACATCGATGAGGTCATCCTGGTGGGCGGCTCCATCCGGATCCCCGCGGTGCAGTCCCTGGTGAAAGAGCTTTTCGGCAAGGATCCCCACAAGGGGGTGAACCCCGACGAGGTGGTGGCGGTGGGCGCGGCGATTCAGGGCGGCATTCTGGGAGGGGACGTGAAGGATGTTCTGCTTCTGGATGTGACGCCCCTGTCGCTGGGAATCGAAACCCTGGGAGGGGTGTTCACCAAGCTCATCGAAAGGAACACCACCATCCCCACCAAGAAGACCCAGATCTTCTCCACCGCCGCGGACGGCCAGACTGCGGTCTCCATCCACGTCCTCCAGGGAGAGAGGGAAATGGCCGGTCAGAACCGGACCCTCGGGCGGTTCGACCTGGTGGGCATCCCCGCCGCTCCCCGGGGAGTGCCCCAGATCGAGGTCGTATTCGACATCGACGCCAACGGCATCCTGCACGTCTCCGCCAAGGACCTGGGCACCAACAAGGAGCAGAAGATCCGGATCGAATCCTCCTCGGGCCTGAAGGAGGATGAAATCAAGCGGATGGTGCGGGAGGCGGAGGAGCACGCCGAGGAGGATAAGAAGAATCGGGAGGCGGCGGAGACCCGCAACGAGGCCGACAACCTGATCTATTCCACCGAAAAAACCCTGAAGGAGTTCGGCGACAAGGTCAGCGCCGAGGACCGGCGCAACATCGAAGTGGCGGTGGCCGATCTGAAGACGGTCATCGAATCCAGGGATGTGGCCAAAATGAAGGAAAAAAGCGAAGCCCTGAAGCAGGCTTCGTACAAACTGGCCGAAGAAGCCTACAAACACACCCAGACCACGGAAGCCGGCCACGGGGCGGAGGCACAGGCGGGGACGGGAGGAGGGGATTCGGCCCGGGAGACGAAGCGGAAGTCCAACGTCGAGGATGTGGATTACGAAGTCGTGGACGACGAGAACAAATAGTCCCTTCCAGAGGGGTCAGTTTTGGCAAAACGAGATTATTACGAGGTTCTCGGGGTCTCCCGGGAAGCCTCGATCGACGAGATAAAAAAAGCCTACCGGAAACTGGCCATCCAGTTTCACCCGGATAAAAATCCGGGCAACAAGGAGGCGGAAGAGAAGTTCAAGGAAGGGACCGAGGCCTACGAGGTGCTGTCGGACGAAAGCAAGCGCCAGGCCTACAACCAGTTCGGTTTCGCCGGGGTCGAGGGCATGGGAGCCGGGGCCGGAGGGCCCCGGGATTATTCCACCGTCTACCGGGATTTCGAAGATATCTTCGGGGATTTTTCGGGGATCTTCGAGGGCTTCTTCGGCGGCGGCGCCCGGAAATCTTCGGGAAGATCCCATGTGCAGAGAGGCTCGGACCTGCGCTACAACCTGGAGATCGACTTCACGGATGCCTTCCGCGGGACCAAGGCGGAGATCACCTACAACCGGAACGCCCCCTGTCAGGTCTGCTCCGGCACGGGGGCGGAGTCGGGCAGCGGCCGCAAGACCTGCCCCACCTGCGGCGGCGCCGGCCAGGTTCGGCGCAATTCGGGCTTTTTTTCCATCGCCACCTCCTGTCCCCACTGCGGCGGGGAGGGGTACATCATCGAGAACCCCTGCAAGGCCTGCGGCGGCAGCGGGGTGGTGCGAAAGCAGCAGAAGATCAAGGTAACCATTCCCGCCGGCATCGAGAACGGGAAAAGGATCACCATTTCCGGGCAGGGCGACGCGGGACCCAACGGCGGCCCTGCCGGGGATCTCTATGTGGTCATTACCATCCGGCCCCACAACCATTTCGAGCGGAGCGATGACGATGTCTACTGCGTCATCCCCATTTCCATCGCCCAGGCCGCCCTGGGGGCGGACCTCTACGTGACGAATCTGGAGGACAGGAAGATCCGGCTGAAGATACCCCCGGGGACCCAGGAAGGAAAGGTCTTCCGCCTCCGGGGCGAAGGTTTTCCCGCCGTGGGCAATCCCGGCCGGCGGGGGGACATGTACATCAAAATCATGATCCGGATCCCCACCCGCCTCTCCAGCCGCTCCAAGGCGCTCCTGAAAGAACTCTCCGAGATCGAAGGGGAGATATCGGATCCCCAGCCGGTGTCCCTGTCGGAACTGCGTTCCCGGTAGCCATCTCCGGCGGTCCTCTCTTTTCTCCCCCGATCCGCCGAAAATAGGGAAAACAGCCAAGGAGTGTTCCATGAAGCGTGCCATCCTGCTCCTGCTTTGCGCCTCCGCCCCTCTTTTCGCCGCCTCCCCGACCACGAAGGTGGAAACGGTCCGGTCCGAGGCGCGCAGATCCCTGGACGGCAGGTATGCCTCCATTCTGGAACTGGACCGGAACAAGGACGGCGTGGTGGATCAGGTGGTCTTTCTGGACAGCAGGGGGGAGAAGGTCCACGAGGAACTGGATTACAACTTCGACGGAAAGATGGACGATTTCTGTTTCTATTCCGGTGGGGTCCTCATCCGGGAGGAGATCGACACGAATTTCGACGGACACATCGATGCCTGGATATACATAAAAAAGGGCATATACATCGAAAGGTACGAGCGGGACACCGATCACGACGGCGTCATCGACCGGGTCAAAAAGTATGGACCGGACCGATAAGCCCGCCCCCCGCTTCATCCTCGGCTACCACGCGATCCGGGAGTATCTGAAAACCGGCGCCCCCGGGATTCTTCACGTATCGATCCGGAACAAAAGAACGGAGGAGCTCGTCGCCGCGGCGGAGAGGGCCGGGATTCCCGTCCGGCACGGAGACAGGGGCGGCCCGGACCTGCCGGGAGCCCGGGGGCACAAGGGGCCGGTCCTCGAGCTGACTCCTGCGGCCCGGACGGAGGCCCCCTCCTTCGGCGGCTTTCTTTCCCGTTTCCGGGGAGACACGGGGCTCGTCCTCCTTCTGGACGGAGTCACCGATACGCATAATTTCGGAGCCCTTCTGCGTTCCGCCGATCTTTTCCGGGTGGACGCGGTGGTGGTCCCCGACAGGAGGTCGGCGAAGGAGGATGCGGCGGCGGCGCGGATCTCCTCCGGCGCCAGCGCCTTCGTTTCGGTGTTTTCGGTTCCCAATCTGGTCCGGGCCATCCTGGCGCTGAAGGAGGCGGGTTTTTGGGTCTACGGCGGCGACATGGGGGGGGACGCGGCGGACCGGACCGGCCTGTCGGGGAGGACGGCTCTGGCGCTGGGGGGGGAGGGCAGGGGGCTTTCCCGGCTGGTCATGGAAAAATGCGACGGCCTGATCCGGATTCCCACCGCGGGACACGTGGATTCCTTCAACGTGTCCGTCGCCGGGGGCATCCTGTTGTACGAGATCCGGCGTCAGCAGGGTTTTCCCGGTTTCCCTATTCCGTCATGAACCTCTTTCCGATGTCCCGGCGGAACCAGGCGCCGTGGAACCTGACGTCCTCCGTACCACTGTAGGCCAGCTCCGCCGCCTTGTAGATGTCCTTGCCCACTCCCACCACGGTGAAGCAGCGGCCGCCACCGGTCAGGAGCGCCCCGTCCCGGGAGCGGAGAGTCCCGGCATGGAAGACATGGAGGTTCTTTTCCTCCGGGCGCGGGGTTATCTTCACCTTCAGGCGCCTGGAGTACTTTCCGGGGTAGCCCCTGGCGGCGATGACCACCCCCAGGGAGGCGGAGTCGGAAAACGACAGAGGGAAGCTGTCCAGAGTTCCCGCCGCGGCGGCATCCCAGAGGTTGCCGAAATCGGAGGTTATCAGGGGAAGGAGAGCCTGGGTCTCCGGATCGCCGAAGCGGACGTTGTACTCCAGCACCTTCGGCCCCTCTTCGGTGATCATCAGGCCGAAGTACAGAACCCCGGTGTACATGAGGTTTTCCTTTCTCATGCCGGAAAAGGTGGGTTCCACGATGTCGGACAGGATCTTCCGCTGCATCTCCGGGTCCAGCCAGGGCAGAGGGCAGACCGCCCCCAGGCCGCCGGTGTTGGGTCCCGTGTCCCCCTCTCCGGCTTTCTTGAAATCCATGCAGGGCAGGAGGAGGCGGTAATTTTTCCCGTCGCTGACGGCGAAGATCGAGGTTTCAAAGCCGTCCAGAAATTCCTCCACCACCAGGATGTCCTCCCGAAGGGTCTTCCCGGCGAAATCCAGCATCTCGTCCCGGGCGGCGGTGTCCAGCACCCCCTTCCCCCCGGCGAGGCCGCTCTTTTTCAGCACCACCCGTTTCCTGTTTTTTTTCAGGAACTTCTGAAAAGCGTCAAAATCGGAGAACTCCCGATGCTCCGCCGTGGGAACGCCGTTTCGGACCATGAAACTCTTGGAAAAGGCCTTCGAGGTCTCCAGCCGGGCCGCGTCCCGGCCGGGTCCCACGGCGGCTATTCCCTCCGCGGAGAGGGCGTCCACGATGCCCGCGGCCAGAGGCTCCTCGGGGCCGACGAAAACCAGATCTATCCGGTGTTCCCTGCAGGCCTGGATGACCGATGCCTTTTTCAGGGGGTTTACCCTGGGGAGGTTCGTGGCGATTTCGGCGGTTCCCGCGTTTCCCGGCGCCACGAAGAGACCGCAGATCCGGGTGCTGGCGGAAAACTTCCAGGCCAGGGCATGCTCCCGGCCACCGCCTCCAAGAATCAGTACTCTCACCTTTCCTCTCCTTTCCCGACCAGCGCGTCCAGGAGCCGGAGAACCACCATCGGGTACAGCCGGTGCTCCAGCCCGTGGATCCTCTCCTCGATCTCCTGGATGCTCTCGTTTCCGTTTCTGACAAAGGATTCTTGCAGAATTATGGGGCCCGAATCAAGACCATAATCCACATAGTGGATGGTTATCCCCAGTTCGCGGTCGTCCGAGGCGTAGCTTTCGGCGATCCCCTCTTTTCCGGGGTGCTTCGGCAGCAGTGAGGGGTGGATGTTGACGATCCGGGAGGGGTAGGCGTCGACGAAACGGGGAGACAGAAGGCGCATGAACCCCGCCAGGGCGATGAGGTCGATCCGGTAGAGGCCCAGCGTCCGGAGGATCTCCTCCTCCGCCTCCTCCCGGCTTCTGCCGGCATAGGATACCAGGTGCGCCGGAAGGCCCAGCCGCCGGGCCCGCTGGAGCGCATAGGTCCCGGGGCGGTCCGACACCAGGCAGGCCACCCGGTGCCGGGTCCCCGTCAGCGCTTCCGCCAGGGCCTGAAAATTGGAACCGTTCCCGGATGCCAGGACCGCCAGCTCAGCCATGAACCAGTTCCCCGATGGGGAAAACCGGGATGTTTCCCCCCCGGGCGGCGGCAAGAAAATCTTTTTCCATGGTTTTCGGCACCACCAGGGCCATCCCCACCCCCATATTGAAGACCCGCCGCATCTCCTCCTCCCCGATCCCGCCGCCGTCCCGGATGGTCCGGAAGATCGGGGGGACCGTCCAGTCCCAGGAGAGACGGGGGGAGAGGCCCGGGGCCAGAACCCGGCACAGGTTACCCGCCAATCCGCCGCCGGTGATGTGGGCCGCCCCGGAGATCACCTTCGCCCCGTGGAGGTGCATCAGCTCCCGGACATAGATACGGGTGGGCTCCAGGAGGTCCCGCCAGGCCGCGAGGTCCGTTTCGGGGACAGCCTTGCGGGCCAGACTGAGACCGTTGGAGTGGATCCCCGAGGAGGGGATGCCGTAGAGAGGGTCTCCGGCGGCCATCCGGCCCTTCAGGGGCAGCATCTCCTCTTTCTCGACGATGCCCACGCAGAAGCCGGCCAGGTCGAAATCCCCGCCCCGGTACAGGTCGGGCATCTCGGCGGTTTCACCGCCGCTGAGTTCGCAGCCCGCGATCTCGCAGCCCCGGACGATCCCCATGATGAGGTCGCGCAGAAGACCTTCGTCCAGGCTTCCGCAGGCGATGTAATCCAGGAAGGACAGGGGCTGGGCCCCCGCCACCGCCAGATCGTTGACGTTCATGGCCACCAGGTCGATGCCGATGGTGTCGTATTTGCGCAGCTTCCGGGCCACCAGAAGCTTGGTGCCCACGCCGTCGGTGCTGGACAGAAGGAGGGGTCTCCGGTAGCGGGAGGGGTCGAACTCCACTCCCCCGGCGAAGCCCCCGATGCCGGAGCCCACGGCCTTCGATTTGATGGAGGCGATGAAGGACGCGAATCGCTCTCCGGCTTCGATATCCACTCCCGCGGATTTGTAGTCCTGTGGCCTCATGCGCTCTCTCCTTTGAAGGGAACCGGACAGGGGTAGTCGCCGTCGAAACAGGCGTAGCAGTAGTCCCGGGGCCGAGGCAGGCAGGAGCGCAGGCCGTCCATGCCCAGAAATCCCACCGAATCGGCGCCGATATGACGGGCTATCTCCCGGGGGTCCATCCGGTTGGAAATGAGTTCCTGCCGGGTGGGGATGTCGATCCCGAAAAAACAGGGCCATCGGATCTCCGGAGACGAGAGCCTCAGATGCACCTCCCGGGCGCCGGCTTCCTTGACCAGCTTCACCAGTATCCGGCTGGTGGTGCCCCGGACCAGGGAGTCGTCCACCAGGATGACCCGTTTCCCCGCGATGGAGTCCCGGACGGGGTGGATCTTCATCCGCACCGTCAGTTCCCGCTGGTTGTTGGAGGGCATGATGAAGGAGCGGCCGGTGTAGTGGTTCCGGGTCAGCCCCAGGTCGAAGGGCAGGCCCGCTTCTTCGGCGTAGCCCAGGGCGGCGCTGTTGCCCGAATCGGGAACGGGAAGCACCAGGTCCCCTTCCAGGCCGGCCTCCCGGTCCATCCGGGCCAGCGCCGCCCCCATGCGCTTCCGGGCCAGATGCACCGATTCATCGAAAACCCGGCTGTCCGGCCGGGCGAAATAGATCAGCTCGAAGACGCATTGGCTCTTTCTCCCGGCATCGGCGAACCGGATGCTCCGGACTCCCTCGGGACCGGCCACGATCATCTCCCCCGGTTCCACCGCCCGGTAATCCTGTATCTGCATGATGTCCAGGGCGCAGGTTTCGGAGGCGAAGACGGTCCTGCCGTTTTGCGTCCCGTAGTTGAGGGGACGGAACCCCAGGGAGTCCCGGATTCCGATGAGGGTTTCGTTCCAGATCATCACCAGGCTGAAGGCCCCTTGAATCCGGCGGAGAGTGGCGGTGAGGGCGGAGAAGAAATCCTTTTCCCGGGATCGGGACAGAAGGTGCAGCAGCAGTTCCGCGTCGGTGGTGCTGTGAAAGATGGAGCCTTCCTCGAAGAGTTCGGCCTTCAGCTCCCCGGTGTTGGAGATGGAGCCGTTGTGGGCCAGGGCGATTTCTCCCTTGTTGCAGTTGACCAGGATGGGCTGGGCGTTTTCGATCCGGTTTCCCCCCTGGTTGCAGTACCGCACGTGCCCGATGCCGATGCGGGAGGGGCGGGACTCGGACAGGTAACGCCCCAGAACCGTGGAAACCATGCCCAGGTCCTTGTAGGCCACCAGGCGGCCCTTTTTCCGGTAGGCCAGACCGCAGCTCTCCTGGCCCCGGTGCTGGAGAGAAAAAAGAGGAAAAAATATCTGTTCCGGTATGTTGATTTCGTCCCGGGAAAATATTCCCACCACACCACAGAAATGAACGGGTTTGTCGCCTGTGCCTGCCACACTCCTGTATACCACCCGGCGGAGGGGGGAGTCAAGATCGCGGGTCCGCCGGGAGAGGACGGGGAAACCGGCACCCCGGACGGCGCGCCGCAGAGGGGCTGCGGGGGCGGCGGCCCGGACCCGCCGGGTGGGGACCGTCCGGGGGGAGTCAGCGCTCCCTGCCCTCCGGGAGGGACCGGAGGAAGTCCCCGGCGATCCGGCGGTATTCGTCCCGGGTCCGGGCCTGGACGATAAGGGCGCGGAAGCGGGCGGAGCCGGGTATCCCTTTTACATAGGAGACGAAGTGTTTCCGCATCTCCCGGCAGGCGGCATCCTCGCCCTTCAGTTCCACAGCCCGGTCCAGCTGCCGCAGACCCGCGGCCACCCGTTCCTCCGGGTCCGGTGTCCGGCAGGCTCCGGTGGTGAGGAATTCCCGGGTTTCCCGGAAGATGAAGGGGTTGCCCAGGGCCCCCCGGGCGAACATGACCCCGTCGCAGCCGGTTTCCCCCAGCATCCTCGCGGCGTCCCCGGGGGTGTAAAGATCCCCGGAACCGAAGACCGGGACGGAAATCCGGGTCTTGAGATCCCGGATCTGCTCCCAGCAGGCGCTCCCGCTGTAACCCTGACTGCGGGTCCGGGGGTGGAGGCAGATCATCGCCGCCCCGGCCTGGACCGCCGCGTCGGCGGTTTCCCGGTAATTGACGCTGCCGCCGTCCCAGCCGCTGCGGATCTTCACCGTCACCGGCAGGGAGGTGTGGTCCCGCATGGCCTTGACCATGTCGTGGAGAAGCCTGGGGTTTCTGAGCAGGCTCGAACCCGCGCCGGTGCGCACCACCTTGGGGACGGGGCAGCCGCAGTTAAGGTCCACCAGGGTGGGGCGGGATTTTTCGATGTCCCGCACCGCGGAGGCGGCGGCGAAGGGGCTTCCGGCGAAGATCTGCACGCCGAAGTGAACCTCGTTCTCCTCCCGCTCCAGGAGGAGACGGGTTTTCCGGTTGTCCCGAATGAAGCCTTCGGCGGAAAGCATCTCCGTATAGGTGAGAAAGGCGCCGTACTCCACGCAGAGGCGCCGGAAGGCGGGCTCGGTGAAACCCGCCAGGGGGGCCAGAAACAGGTTGCCCGGCACCTCGGCGGACCCGATGCGGACGGGGCTGAGACGGGGGGGCATCCTCAGGGTTTGATGTTGAAGAACTGCAGCGAGTTCCGGAAAACCGTTTCGGAGAACTCCTCGAGGTCCTCCCCCCGCAGCTCGGCGATGAACTCCGCGGTGTCCTTCAGGTAGGCGGGCTTGTTCCTCTTGCCCCGATGGGTGGAGGGGACCATGAAGGGGCTCTCGGTCTCGATCATCATCCGCTCCAGCGGCATGTTCTTCGCCGTCTCGTGGAGGTTCCGGGCGTTCCGGTAGGTGACGTTTCCGGCAAAGGAGAGGTACAGGTCCAGTTTCAGGGCCTCCTGCGCGTAGGGCCAGTCCTCGGAGTAGCAGTGGAGGATGCCTCCCCGGGAGGGAAGTTTTTCTTTGAGAATTTCCAGGATGTCCCGTCCCGCGTCGCGATTGTGGATGATCACCGGCAGATCATGGCGTTCGGCGATTTCCAGCTGCCGGATAAAAAGCTCAATCTGGCTGTCCCGATTGCCGAATTTTCTATAGTAGTCCAGTCCGATTTCGCCGATGGAAACCACCCGGGGCAGGCCGATGGCCTCTTCGATCCTGGAGGTCCAGTCCCGGGGGAGGTTCGCCACCTCGGAGGGGGAGACGCCGACGCTATGGTAGACATGGGCCGCGGTTTTCAGATTGTCGTAGACCTGGAAGAAGTCCCTCAGGTTGTTGCAGATGCTCAGGATGTGATCCACATGCTCCTTCCGAGCTTCCTGCACGACGATAAGCTGTTCGATCGGGTCTTCCGTAATGAGCCCTATGTGGGCATGAGTATCGAAAAGATGCATAATTCTCTCTGTTGTGCTAAAATTAGTGACGAAGCGAAAATGCTTTATGTGCTATTAAAATAGCACGAAGGACCGGGGCCGTCAACATTATTATTTGACAAACTTTTTTCAGCATGATAGTCTCTAAACCGGGTTCGTCTGCTGAAACAAGGATATCAAAGAGGAGCTGCATTGTCACCGGCGAATCAGTATAAGAAACTCGAAAAACAACTCAGCCGCCGTTTCGTCGGGAAGCTGAAAAACGGCGGTCGGGTTCTGTCCAGGGGGCTGGGCTCCATAAAGGCTCTGGGAAAACAGCGATTCACCGTCATGTTCATTCCCCATTCGGAGCGGAAGATATTCAATTTCCAGATCAACGTGTTCTCCCTGGTCTTCGTGCTCGCCCTTACGGCGGTCATGGCCTTCGGGTTCATCGCCCTGTCCACCCACTTCACCGGGACGGCCCGGATGCTCTCTGCCAAAACCGAGAACCTGGAAACCGCCCACGCCAGCCTCGAGTCGATCCGGGAGGAGGTGGCGGAACTGCAGAAGGTCTCCAAGGTTTTCCAGAATTCCCTGAACAAGACCCTGGGCATTCTGGGCATCAACGTGCCCAACCGGCCCCAGCCGGAGGCAGGGCAGGGGGACCTCTCGTCCTTCGTCAGCGTGGCGGAGGTGGATGCGGGTCAGCTCCGGGAACTCCACGATGTCCGCAACATCAAGTCTTTCCTCAAGACCGCCATCGATCCCCTGGAGGAGATCCGGGACGTCCTGTCCACCCAGAAGGACCTTCTGACGGACATCCCCACCCTCTGGCCTCTGAAAGGCGTCCGGGGGAGGGTCACTAACAATTTCGGTCCCGCGGAACACCCCTTCACCGGCCAGTGGTACCTGCACAAGGGAATCGACATCGCCTATGGCACCGGGATTCCCATCCTGGCCACCGCCCGGGGAAAGGTCCTGACCATCGACTTCGAACCCAACGGTTTCGGTCATTATCTGGTCATACGGCATAAGTACGGCTTTTACACCAAATACGCCCATCTCCAGAAGGTCATCGCCCGCCGGGGCGACGAAGTCCAGCAGGGGCAGATCATCGGGACCATGGGGAATACCGGCCTTTCCACGGGGCCTCATCTCCATTACGAGGTCAGGATCGGGTCCGAAGTGGTGGATCCGGCGAAGTACCTGAACATCTCCAACACCACCGTCGCCGTGTCGGATTAGGGAAAACCCTCCCATGAACCAGGATTTCAGCGGCAAGGACGCCTTCGTCAACTCCCTGGTGGGGGAGGGGACCTTCTTTCGCGGCGAAATCTCCATCAACGGCCTCCTCAGGATCGACGGGGATTTCTCCGGGTCCATAAAAACCCGGGGGAAGGTCTTCATCGGCCGGAACGGCAGGGCGGAAAGCGCCATTCACGCCTCGTCCATCGTCATCGGCGGGATCGTCAAGGGCTCCGTCGTGGCCGCCGAGAAGGTGGTCATCCTCTCCTCCGCGGTGGTCATCGGCTCCATTGAGAGCCCCCGGCTCGTGGTGGAAGAGGGAGTGATGCTGGACGGTGAGGTCAAGGTTTTCGGCGCCCCGGAGCGGGAACAGGCCGCGCCGACCCCGGCGGAATCGGGAAACGGGAAGAAACGGTTTTTCGGCGGCAGGTTTTTCGTCCGCGCCCCCGGAGCGGGGACGGCGGAATCGGCGGCCTCGGACCCGAATATCGCGGCATGGAACGGATAGACTTCCACGGCGGTTTTTTCACCGTTCCTTCCAAACCCCAGGACAGGAAAAAAGGGGCCTCGAAATCCGATAAAACCGGAAAAAGTTTTCTTTCCATCGTTTCCGGCGATGCCGACGAGAACCGGGGCCCCTGCGAGACCGCGGCGCCGGGGGACCCGGCATCCGCCGCGGGAGATCTGGAAACCCTGCTGGATCGGGTGCACGAGCTGGGGGAGAGGCTGAAGGAGGACCCCACGCTCCGGACGGTGGGAGAGTACCGGAGCGCCGTCAGAAATTTTTTGCAGATCGTGGTGGATTCCTGCTACAAGGTGGAGGAAAGGGCAGGCTCGAAGAGCATCCTGCGGCAGAAGAAGTTCACCCAGATCCGGATCGTGGACGACAAGCTGGAGCGGCTCGCCGCCGGGGTCATGAGTTCCCAGAGGGACCAGCTGGAGATCCTGCGCCGGGTAGACGAGATTCATGGAATCCTGATAGATTTGCTCAGTTAGAGAAAGGAGTGCGGCGTCCCCGTATGGATGATTTCCCCGAACTGAAACAGAACGACGACGTGGAAACCAGTACCGTCAAACTGGAAAAGGCCCTGATGTCCATCAAGGTGCTGTATTCCAGCGAGATTCTGCTCTGCGCGCCCAAGGAGGGCTTCTCCTTCCAGGCGGGAGACCGGGTGGTGGTGGAGACCCGCTACGGCCGGGATCTGGGGGAGATTCTCGGGGTGGTCCACGAGTTCGATCTGCGCCCCGGGGATGGCGGCGGCGACCAGCCCGCCACCTACGATATCGTCCGCGTCGCGGGAGAGGAAGACCTCCGGAAGCACGAGGAGAACAAGGTCCGGGAGTTGGAGGCCTACGCGCTGTGCCGGAAGAAGATACGCCAGCACAACCTGGACATGAAGCTGGTTTCCGCCCATTACCTTCTGGAAGAGGCGAAGATACTCTTCTTCTTCACCGCCGATGCCCGGGTGGATTTCCGGGACCTGGTCAAGGACCTGGTCTCGGTCTTCAAGACCCGGATAGAGCTTCGTCAGATCGGTGTCCGGGATGAGTCCCGGGTCCTGGGGGGGATCGGGGTCTGCGGCCGGTCCTACTGCTGTCACGGCATCACCGACAAACTCAAGCCTGTCTCCATCAAGATGGCCAAGGTGCAGAACCTCTCCCTCAATTCGATGAAGATCTCCGGCCCCTGCGGCCGCCTCCTGTGCTGTCTCTCCTACGAGTTTGAAACCTACAGCGAAGAAAAAAAACGCCTTCCCAACGAAGGCTACAAGATCAATTACGACAACGCCCTGTTCAAGGTCATCGAAGTGAACATCCTCTCCCGCAGGGCGAAGCTGCTCAGCGACGACGGCCGCCTTCTGGAGGTCCCCACGGGACGGTTTTACCACGACGACCGGACCCAGCGCTGGAGAATCCGCGAACTCGAATCCCCGTGACCCCGACCCCCGCGGAGGACCTCACCGTCTGCAGTCCCGGCGGAGGCCGATGAGCGCCGCTCCGGCGGGGACCGCCGCCGGCCGGTGGAGAACAGTCTGCAGTCCCGGCGGAGGCCGATGAGCGCCGCTCCGACGGGGACCGCCGCCGGCTACATCGTCTGCAGTTTGTGCAGGGACTGATACACCCCTCCCCGGGCCAGGAGTTCCTCGTGGCTGCCTTCCTCCAGCACCCGCCCGCCCCCCAGAACGTAGATGCGATGGGCGCTGCGGACGGTGGAGAGACGGTGGGCGATGACCAGGGCGGTCCGCCCCTGCAGAAGGGCCGTCATGGCCTTCTGCACGAGTTTTTCCGTTTCCGTGTCGATGCTGGAGGTGGCCTCGTCGAGGATGAGAACCGGGGGGTTGTGGGCGATTATCCGGGCGAAGGACAGGAGCTGCCGCTGCCCCGAGGAGATATTCACGGCCCCCTCGTGGAGAAGGGTGTCGTAGCCGTCGGGCAGGCCCATGATGAAATCGTGGATCTGGGCGGCCCGGGCCGCCTCCCGCAGGGCCTCCTCCGGCAACCCCAGACCCAGATCGATGTTTTCCCTTATGGACCGGGAGAAGAGAAAAACGTCCTGCTGGATGGGCTGCACCGCCCGGCGCAGGGTCTCCAGCGGGAAGGAGCGCAGATCCCGCCCGTCCAGCAGGATCGTCCCCCCGTCGGGGTCCCAGAGCCGGGTAAGCAGATGGGCGATGGTGGATTTGCCGGCTCCGGTAAAGCCCACCAGCGCCGCCGTTTCTCCCGGAGGAACCGAGAGGGAGACTCCCCGGAGGACGGGCTCGCCGGGTTTGTAGGCGAAAGAAACGTTCCGGAATTCCACGGCGCCCGCGACGGGCTGCGGAAGAGGCTCCCTGCCCGTGTCGGGGATCCTCCGCTCGTCGTCCAGGAGCTGGAAGATCCGTTCGCTCCCCGCCATGGCCGACTGGAGGATGGTGTATTTCTCCGAGAGATCCATCACCGGCTGGTAGAACTTGCGGATGAGGTTTATGAAGGCCACCAGTGTCCCCAGGCTCAGGGCCCCTCCCAGGTGTCGGACCGCCCCGACGTACAGGATGACCCCCAGGGACAGGGAGGAGAGGAAATCGATGATGGGCCGGAAGGTGGCGAAGATGTACATCTCCCCCAGATTGGCCCGCATCAGCGCCCGACCAGCCCGGGCGAACTCCCTTTTGACCTTCTCCTCCCGGGTGAAGAACTGGATGACCCGGATGCCCCCCAGGTGCTCCGCCAGAAAGGAGTTGACCCGGGAAACCCAGATCCGGACCTGCCGGAAGGCGTCACGGGCTTTGACCCGAAAATAGAGGGCGAGACCCAGGACCGGGGGCAGACTGAGCGTCGTGGCCAGGGCCAGGACCGGATCTAGGGCGAAAAGAGTGATGATCACCCCGGCCATGATGAAAATATCCTTCGCCAGGCTGGTCAGCACGGAGGTGAAAAGCTCGTTCACCGTTTCCACATCGTTGGTCAGGCGCGTCACCAGCCGTCCCGTGGGGTGGGAACCGATGAAGGCCAGGGACCGGCGGATGACGCGGCCGTAGAGGTCCATGCGCAGGGCCTTCATGACCTTCTGACCCGCCAGCGCGGTGAGGTAGATTTCCAGGAACGAGAAGACCAGTCCCGCCAGCAGCAGGAGAAGGAGAAGGAAGGAATTGTGGGCTATGCCCTCCCGGGCCCCGGGGACTCCGGCCAGGATGAAGCCGTCGATGGTCCTCCGGAGGATGACCGGCCCCAGGAGTTCCGTGGCGGTGGAAATCAGCATGGCCAGGGCCGCGCCGAGAACCAGGCCCCTGAAGGGGAGAGTATAGGTCGAGAGCCGGCGGACTATCTCCGGATCGTAGCCTTTGACGATCTCTTCCTGTTCCAACTCAGGTTTTCTCCTCTTCGAGAACGGCGGATTCCGCAGTCTGCAGCTGATGAATCTCCCGATACAGACCGGGAACGCCCAGGAGTTCCCCGTGGGTCCCCTGCTGGAGCACCCGGCCTCCGCCCAGAACGATGATGCGGTCGCAGCGGGAGAGGGCCCGGATGCGATGGCTGATGATGATGCTGGTTTTCCCCTCCCGGCGGGCCAGCACCCGGGACAGGATCTTCTCCTCCGTGTCCGAATCCACCGCCGAAAGGGCGTCGTCCAGGACGAGGATCCGCGGGTTCCGCGCCAGGGCGCGGGAAATGGCGATCCTCTGCTTCTGACCCCCCGAAAGGGTCAGGCCCCGCTCGCCGATTTCGGTGTGGTAGCCTCCGGGGAAACCCTCCACGTCCTCGGCGATGGTGGATATCTCCGCCAGGTCCCGCAGTTCCCGGGGGCTCAGGGGGCCGTCGGCGCCGAACTCGATGTTTTCTCCGATGGTGGCGGAAAACAGAAAGGTGTCCTGGGGAACCACCCCGAAGGATCCCCGGAGGATATGCAGGTCGTAGGCCAGAATGTCCTCCCCGTCGATGAAAACCGTTCCTTTCGGCGGGTCGTAGAGCCGGGGCAGAAGGGACACCAGGGTGGATTTCCCCGAACCGGTCCTTCCCAGGATGCCCAGGGTGGAGCCGGCGGCCACGGAGAAGTCCACCCCCCGAAGGATCGGCGCCGCTCCGTTCCCGTACGAAAAGGTCAGGTCCCGGACCTCCACCCCGCCCCGGGGCGGACGGCGGATCCCCGCCGGAGGGGAGAAAATCTCCGGCTTTGCCCGGAGGATCTCGTTTATCCTGCCCTGGGCCGCCGCTCCCCGTTGCAGCAGGTTGACGGTGAAGCCCGCCCCGATCATCGGCCAGATCAGCATTTCCAGGTAGCTGAAGAAGGCGACGAAGCCGCCGGGGGAGAGCCGACCCTCCAGAACCGCCCGTCCTCCGACGTACAGGAGAAGGACCCCGGTGAGGCCCGACAGGAAGGCGACCGCGGGGTGAAAGAGCCCCCAGGTCCGCACCAGGTCCATGTTGGCCCGCCGGTAGGCGTCGTTGTCCTCGGCGAACTTCCGGACAAAATAATCTTCCTTGACATAGGATGCGATGACCCGGATGCCGGCGATGCTCTCCTGGGCGTTCTCGCTGAGCTTCGCGAAGGTCTCCTGAACCTTCCTGAACTTTTTTCCCACGAAGGAGCCCAGAAAAATGATGAGCCCCGTGATGAGGGGAAGGGGCATGATGATGTACGCCGTGAGTTCCGGAGACTGTCGGAACAGGATGATCAGGATGGTCAGGGTCATGAAAACCCCGTCGGTGAGGGCCACGATGGCCATTCCGGAGGCCATCCGGACGGCGTGCATGTCGTTGGTCATGCGGGCCATGAAATCGCCGGTTTTTCTTCCGGCAAAGAAGCCCGTGTGCAGGTCCATCAGATGGCCGAAGAGCTTTTCCCGCAGCTCCGCCTCGATCCGGCGGGAGGTTCCATGGATGAAGTGGCGCCACCCGAAGCGGGCGCAGGCGATGACGAAGGCCGTGCCCAGAAGAGCCCCCAGCGGGGCCCGCAGGTCCGCCGCCCGATAGGAGCCTCCGGCGATGGTGTCCACCGCCCCCTTGAGGATCTGGGGAATCACCATCTGCCCTCCGGAGGTGATCACCAGCAGGAGGAAACCGGCGAGGTAGCGAAGGCGGTATTGCTTCATGTAAGGAAGAAGGGTGGTCAGTTCCCGTACCATGCGGGGTCAGGATACACATTTTCCGCGCCCCGGGGAAGCACCGGGTCCGGGCCGAGCCCGGGCCAAACCTGAACCCCGGGCCACGCCTCGGGGCCCGGACCCCGGGCCAAACCCGGCCCGAGCCCGGCCCGAGCCCGGAACCCGGGGCCCCATCACCGGTCCTCCGGCACGTCCCGAAGCCCCCGGTCCGGGATCGGCCCGGGGGGCTTGCGCCCACTGAGCTCTCCGGGGCACGGAGAGCTCCCGCGGGGAGCCTAGAAAGTGCCGAGCTTCAGGTAGAGCCCGGCGAAAGGGCCTTTCTGCATGTCCGCATCGAGCCCGTCCCCATCCTTGACGCGGTAGCTCACCCGGTTCCCGAGGCTGAGCCCCAGACGCAGATGGTCCCGAATCTCCCACTCGCCGAAAAGCGATGAATCCACGAAGTAGTGGAACATGGCGATCCCGTTTTCGCCCCGAAATACATAGCCTCCGAAGCCGGATACATTCTGAAAACCCAGGGTAAAGATGCCTCCCTTTATTATATTGATTCCGATGAGGAGCCCTCCGCTTCCTCCCTGCAGGGTCCGGCTCTCTCCCGCCAGTCTCCGGTCCAGTTCGGGCAGAACGGACCGGGTTTCCACTCCCAGAAGAAGTCTCTCCCAGAGAACGAGGCCCATTTCCAGACCGGGCATGCCCACGGGCTTTTTATCCATCACGCCCAGTCTGTAGCCCAGGGACCCGAAGGCCGTCAAAGCCTTTCCCTCCTTTTCCGAGGCCGAAGCGAGGGCTGCGGTGAGAAGCGAAAAAACCGCGACGACGAAGATTTTTTTCCCGAGATTCTTCATTTTTTTCTCCTTTCGTTTTCGATGATCCGATGGGCGGAACATAACCGAAAACCCGGGAGAGGGGACATTCGAAAAAAGTACGATTTCTGCGAAAACAGACTCAGACTTTTGTATGAGATGCGGTCTGATACGCCTCTTTCACCCGGTTCAGAAGCCCCACGCGGCTCGCCGCCCCGGTTTTCTGATAGAGGTTGTAGATATGCGTCCGGACCGTGGCAAGGGAGACCCCGATATGGGCGGCGATCTCCTTGTTCGACAGCCCCTGCCCGATGAGACGGATCATCTCCACCTCCCGGGACGTGAGCCCCCGTTCTTCGATGAAGGAGCCGGGTATCATTCCGTCTTGGAAGGCCCCGGGTTCGTCGGCCTTGCCGGAAAAATAACGGACGGTGAAGACGATGTGGAGGGTGTTCCAGGCGAGATAGAACAGAAAGTTGAGTGAAAGCGCTTTGTACCGTACGATGCCCATGAAGTTCAGGGCCCACTGGAGCGGGGCGAGGACGAGGTACCCTCCGAGAAGGAAGAAGAAAACCCGGAAAATGCGTTTGAGTTCGGGGTTCTTTTCTTCCCGGGCGAAGCGATGCGCCCGGCCGGTGAAGTATGCCAGTGAGATGGTGGACAGAGCCAGGGTGAAAACCCTTCCCGTTTCCAGAACCCCCGCTCCGTCCCCGGAGGCTAAAACGAGAAGCGCCAGAAAGCTCATGAAGAAATTCGCTCCGCTGAAAGCCGCCATGAGGATCCGGTCCGGGCGCGGTGTTCTTCCCCCGTCAAGACCGGCCAGAAGGCGGCTGATATAGGTATATGAGAGGCCCACCAGCCCGTAAACCAGGATCGTAAAAAGAAGGAAGGCCTCCCGGCCGGTATGGTGAGCGACCTCCCGCACATAGAAATACAGGGCGATCACCGCCAGAGTGAGGGTGTAGGTCAGGAGGAAACGGAAATACGCCGCTATCACCGGATGGCGGATCCGATGGCAGACGACGGCGACCGCCGCCATGCCGCCGAGCCCCGACGAAAAACAAAGGAAATAAACGAGGAAGATCAGATGGTTCAGCGGCGGACCTCCGTTTCGCCGGCGCCGCCGGCCGGCTCCGGTCTGCGTCCGGGATGGACCTCTTTCCCGGACCGGGAACGCCGTTTTTTCGCAGCTGCGTCCCCGGGAGATCTTGTGTCTGTCGGGTTGTCCATCATCCTCTTTCCGATCCCGCGCCCTGAATGCATTATACCCGATTTTTTTCCTCCTGTCCCCGAGCTGCAGCCCCATTGCAGACTCCCGTCCCGGGACAGGAGAGACCGGCACGAAAGGAGCATGCCCCTTTTTACCCATCGCCCCCGGGCCGCCTGGCGGCGGCCCGGGGAGATTCACGGAGAATTTCCCCGGCAGGCGCGGATTTTCGAAAAGGCCGGACACCTCGTTGACTCGTGGCGGCTGAATATGGTATTTTACAGTCAATTCTGAGGAAACAACCTCGTCGGAGAGAGGAGCAATATCCATGGCACAGGTCAGCAAGAACGCACGGACCGCCTCGGCGACGCAGAAATTTTTCTGCCCCTGCGGAGGGGAGATCAAGATGAAGACCGTTTTTACCGACGGTAAGATCCGCAACCTGGCGGAGTGTGAAAAGTGCAGCCGCCGGGAGAGGCGGCCCCGGGATTTCCGGTAGATTTTCCCGGTTCCGGATCGGCGCGAAATCCACCCGGCGGGGGGTGGATTTTTTTTAAGTATTGACAGAGCAAGAATTATCTGATAGTTTACGGGCGCTCGAATATCCGTAAACAGGCAGAAATGGAGGGATGTCACCTTGTCGATAAAGAATTCCGCAGAGAAAAGGCAGCGGCAGAGCGAGGTTCGGCGGCTCAAAAACCGTATGGTCAGGAGCGAGGTGCGGACGGAGATCAAGAAATTTCTCGGCGCGGTGGAGGCCCGGGACAAGGAAAAGGCCGGCGCCGCCTTCCTGGTCTGTCAGAAGATCCTCGATTCCGCCGCCACCAAGGGAGTGTTTCACAAGGCCGGCGTGGCCAGAAAAAAATCCCGTCTTCACGCCCGGCTCAACGCCATGGTCTGAGGGCGCCGCGCTCCCGGGGAATGCCCGGGGTTTCCGATCCGGACGACAAAGGAGCAGGGGTGGGAAAGAAAAAGCTTACCAAGGCCGAAATGGTAGAGAGCATCGCTCACAAGTCCGGGCTCAGCAAAAAGGATGTCCACTTCATCATCGATTCGTTTTTCGACGAGGTGAAGGCGGCCTTGATTGACGACAGGGTTGTCGAACTGCGCGGCTTCGGCACCTTCGAGGTCCGCACCCGCAAGGGCCGGGAAAAGGCCCGAAACCCGAAAACGGGAGAGACCGTCCACGTAAAAAACCACGGTGTGGCGGTCTTCCGGCCGGGGAAGGAACTCAAAGAAAGCACCTGGGCCGTGAGGGGATAGTTTGAATCACCCCTCCCCATCCACGCCCGCCGGGACCTCTCCGGGACAGACGCGCAGGGCGGGTTTTTTTATCGACCTGGCCGTTCTCACCGGGGCGGCTCTGCTCTTCGCTCTCTCCTTTCCCAGCTTCGTTTCGGAAAAAGGCTGGTGGCCCCTGGCCTACCTGGCCCTCACTCCGGTCTTCCTGGTGGTGTCCCGCAGCGCCCTCTGGGCGGCGCCGCTTTACGGCGCCTATTACGGTTTCGTCTCCTACGCGCTTTTCAACTTCTGGCTCCTCAAATTCCATCCTCTGGCGATTTTCATCGTCCCGACGATATATGTGGTCAATTTTCTGGTGTATTTTCCGCTGCTGCGGATGGCGGCGCGGCTCTTCCCCCGCCGGGGCTACCTGGTGCAGGTCCTGATCTGGATAGCCTACGAGCTTCTCCGGACCAAGGGGTTCCTCGGCTATTCCTACGGAATCATGGGCTACTCCCAGTATCTGTTCCCGACCCTTCTGGGGATAGCGGACCTCCTGGGTGTCTGGGGTGTCTCGGTCCTGGTGGTGTTTCCCTCCGCGTACCTCGCCGCGGCCCTGTCCCGGGGCCCGAAGGGCCTTCCCGCCTTTTTTCGGGCCCACCGGATCGACGCCACCCTCTATGCCGGCTCTTTCATCCTGGCGCTGCTCTACGGCCGCCTGGGCGCGGTGGACCTCCGGGAGGCGAAAATCTTCCGTCCCGCGCTGATCCAGCACAACGTGGATCCCTGGAAGGGCGGGGTCCGGGCCTACCGGGAGAATCTGGACCGTCTGGTGGCGCTTTCGCAAAGGGCCCTGGGGGAGGACCCGGACCTTCTGGTCTGGTCCGAGACCGCCTTCGTGCCGGGCATCGACTGGCACAGCCGGTACCGGGAAAACCCGGATATCTACGCCCTGGTGGACGAACTGATGGGCTTTCTCGCCGGGACGGGGAAGCCGGTCCTGCTGGGGAACGACGACGGGAGGCTGGAGAAGGACCGTTTCGGCGTGACCACCCGGGTGGACTACAACGCCGCCCTCCTGTACGACCGGGGACGGATCTCCGGGATCTACCGGAAAACCCGGCTGGTCCCCTTCACCGAACATTTTCCGTACGAAAAGACCTTCCCCTGGCTTTACCGGAAACTGGTGGAGGCGGAC
>Ga0302238_1000900_pt1 | contig 27273 bp, 19 predicted proteins | sample AAG_UR_Asn_MG_FD_193527 | JGI IMG/M metagenome (GOLD analysis project Ga0302238, IMG submission 193527) | Enriched activated sludge microbial communities from anaerobic digester in WTTP, New Holstein, Wisconsin, United States - AAG_UR_Asn | ecosystem: Engineered > Bioreactor > Anaerobic >... | reverse complement strand
CAGGCCCTGTTCGAGGTCAAGGAGGGAGTGGTCCCGGGCTTCTTTTTCGACCTGCTGTACGACAAGCAGAACATGGCGGGGTTCAAGGATTTCCAAAGATGGAAGGAAGATGCCCTGATCCGGGGGCGGGTCAATTACCGCACCGGCCCGGCGATCATCTCGCTGGTGTACAACCTGCGCTACGATCCCGCCGCGGTGGGGGACAACAAGTGGCAGGTCACGTCGGGCATCGAGAGCCGGATCGCCTTGTTTTAAAGGGAGGTTGAGACTATGAAAGCGGCACGCCTCGCCATAGCGGGCATTGTTTTTGCGTTCTTCGCGCTGCCCTTCGCGGCGGCGCAGGAACAGGCGGCGGTCCTGGAGTATTTCGGGGCGGCCGGCCAGATCCGGGTTGTGGACTCCGACGGTTTCGAGACAAGCGACGTCCGATTCGGCATGGATCTGGCCGTGGGCGACAGGATCATCACCAGAAACACCACGGCGGAGATACGGCTGAGCCCCAGCGGCTCCATCGTGAAGCTCTCCGCCAACACCGAATTCCGGATCGACGGGCTGGCGGGGGTGAAAAAGTCCGATAAAAACGGCTTCTCCCTGCTGTCGGGGAAACTGCGCACCGTGGTTGCCCGGGGGTCCGGCGGACGGTTCGAGGTCCGCACCCCCACCGCGGTCTGCGGCGTCCGGGGCACCGACTTCGGCGTCCAGGTGATCACGGGCGCCATGGAGGCCGTGGCCGTCCGGGAAGGAGTCGTTTCTTTCATGAAGAACTCCGGGGCGGAACTCAGCCTCGGGGCGGGTCAGGCCGCCGACGCCTTCGCGGCGGTCTTTCGGGCCATGACCCTCTCGGCGGCGGAGATGTCCGAAGCTTTCCGGGGCATGGATTTTGAAAAGCTGAACCCTGAGGCGGTCCCCAAGGAGCCTCCCCGGCCCGTGGCGGAAAAGATCGAGACCCCCCCGGGGCCCGCCGAGACTCCACCGGAGCCTCCGAAGGACTCCCTGGCCGGGGAGCCGGGCATTCTGGACCCGATCTTCGGTTTCCTGCGGGAATACATGGGAATGGAGGTGGGCTCCATCACCATCGCCGGCGAGACCTATTCCCGGGTCATCCTCCAGCCCTTCTTCACCATCGGCAAGTTCAAGGCCGCCTTCTACCTCCCCGTCATCTACACCGGTGACCTTTTCAACTCCAACGACTGGTACCACCCCCGGGGCAACAACGAGTGGTCCTTCGGAACCGACTACAACTGGAACAGACGGCCCCTGGAAGCCGCCGGGGACCTCCTGCGGGACCTGGCGCTGAAGATCCGCTACATCGAATACGGCCGTCAGCGGGACCCCTTCTTCGTCAAGGTGGGAAACATCAGCGACATGACCCTGGGCCACGGGTCGCTGGTGCGGCGCTTCGCCAACGACACCGACTTCCCCGCCGTCCGGCGGGTGGGGGTGAACCTGGGGGTCGACGCGGGGAAGGCGGGTTTCGAAGCCCTCACCGCGGACCTGGCGGAACCGGAAATTTTCGGAGGCCGCCTGTACTTCCGCCCCCTCCATCCCTTCCGGCTGGGCTTCGGCTTCTCCGCCGCCACGGACATCGATCCCGCGGGGGATCTGCCCGACGACTACGCCGCCACCCTTCCCACCGATCCGAGGTCGGTGGATCCGGCCTTCATCGGTGTAGCGGCGGACATAGACTTCCCGCTCTTCGAAGGAGACCTGGCTTCGATGATCTTCTTCGTGGACGGTGCAGGGCTCCTTCCCTATCTGCGGAACGAATACGCCGCCGGAACCCTGGGCACCCGGGGCCTCATCACCGACGCCTTCGTCACCACCTCCGGAGGGGTGGAGTTCCGCAACTACGGCCTGATGGCGGGCGTCTTCGGCAACATCGCCTTTCTGGACTACCGGCTGGAATACCGGCAGCACCGGGGCCTGTTCAGCCCGGGCTTCTTCGGCATCGGCTATGACCGCCTCCGGGGGGCCCGGTCGGCGGAGCTCCTGGCCTACCTGAATGACCCGTCCCTTCCCGACTTCGACGCCACCACCCTGGGGATCTACGGCGAGGCGGGCTTCAGCCTCTTCCAGCACCTGCGCTTCGAAGCGGGCTACCTCTGGCCCTTCGAGCTGGAGGGGGGAAAGATTCAGGTTACCCAGGACGACTATCTGGAGATGAAACTCGTTCTGGAGGAGGGGCTCATCCCCATTTCGCCCTTCGATCGGCTGCGGCTGTCGCTGTTCTTCAGCCGGTACCAGTTTCTGCCCACCCTGCTGAAGCAGGGCGACGGCAGCCTGGAACTCTTCGACGCCAACACCGTGGTGAAGGGTGAACTGGTCTACCCCGTGGCGCCCACCATCGACCTGGCGCTGACGGTCACCACCACCGTGAGCCGCAATCCGGACGGCAGCATCCGGTACGATTCCGACGGGCATCCGAAGTGGACCCCCTCCATCGGTATTGAAACGAGGATCCGCTTTTAGATACAATTCTTCCCATGTCCGATAACCTCTCCCGGAGGGCCGTCAAGGTCCTCCGGGATTCCGTGGCCCGGCGCATCGCCGCCGGGGAAATCATCGAACGGCCCGCCTCAGTGGTCCGGGAACTCCTGGACAATTCCATCGATGCCGGCGCCCGGGAGATTTCGGTCCATGTGGACGGCGGAGGGATCGAAAGGATCCGGGTCATCGACGACGGGGCGGGGATGACCCGGGAGGATCTCGGCCTCTGCTGGCTCCCCCACGCCACCTCCAAGATCGAAACCGAGGAGGACCTCCACCGGGTCCGGAGCCTGGGCTTCCGGGGGGAGGCCCTGGCGGGAATCGCCACCGCCTCCCGGGTGGAGATCGTCAGCCGCCTCCGGGAACCGGCGGACGCCGGGGCCCACCGGCTGGTGATTCACGGGGGGGAGCTGCGCTCCCTGGAGCCCGCGGCGGGCAACCCCGGCACCGTGGTGGAGGCGGCGGACCTCTTCTACGCCATCCCCGCCCGGAGGAAGTTTCTCAAGAGGGAATCGGCGGAAACCTCCGCCTGCCGGCAGATTTTTCTGGAAAAGGCCTGCGCCTTTCCCGGGACTTCGTTCAAACTCCATACCCGGGGGGAGCTGCGGCTCTTCCTTCCCCCGGGAAGCATCCTGGACAGGGTCGCCGCCGCCTATCCTGAAGGGCTGGACCGCCGGGCGCTGCACCTTCTCACGGGCTCGGGGGAGGGGTATTCCCTGGAAGTCGTGGCGGCGCCGCCGGAGTTCTCCTTCCGGGACCGCCGCTACATTCAGGTCTACGTCAACCGGCGGCGGATCTGGGAGTACGCCCTGGTCCAGGGGGTGGAGCATTCCTACGGGGACTACCTCCCGGGGGGCAGATTTCCCGCCTGCGTCGTCCTGGTGGACATAGACCCCGCTCTGGCGGACTTCAACATCCACCCCGCCAAACGGGAAGCGAAGATCAAGAACCTTCAGGACATCCGGGGCCGCCTCACCGAAACCCTGGGGAACTTCCTCCGGGGGGTCGCCCGGAAACGGGCCTTTTCTTCCGGTGGGGATTTTTCCCCTGCGGGGCTCCCGGAGCTGGACCTTCCCCGGGGCCGCCTTCCCGGTTACCGCCGGGCGTCGCCGGGCCTCGGCGATGCAGTATCTCCCGAAGGCATGCAGGGGAGAATCCCGGGTCAAAGAGACCGGCCCTTTTTTTCCCCTTCGGAAGGGGGCCCTGCGCCGGGGAGCCAGGACCTGCATATCCGCGAGATCCCCGGGAGCGGTTTTTCTCCGAAAGATCCGGAGCCGGGGACAGGCGGCCTCCCCACCGGAGAGGGTTTCATTTACCGGGGTCAGGCCTTCGGCCTCTTCCTGATCGCCGAACGGGGAGACCGGCTCTATCTGGTGGACCAGCATGCCGCCCACGAAAGGATCATCTACGACGCCCTGGCGGCGGACCGGGCACCCCAGAGGCTCCTCATCCCGGTGGAATTTGAAACCGATGAAGACGGGGACCCGGTGGTGAGGCGCAACGCGGCGGAAGTCCTTCCCCTGGGGATCCATCTGGAGGAACGGGAAGGCGGACGCTGGGCCATCACCGCCCTGCCGGCGGTCTATCGGGGCTCGGAAGAGGAGATCATCCGGACACTGAACTCCTTCCACGGCGCCGCGGGAGCCCTGAAAAAAGAGCTCTTCGCCAACCTGGCCTGCCGGAAGGCGGTCAAGGACGGCTCCCCGGTGGATCCCGCCACCGCGGCGGAGATCATCCGCCAGGTACTGCCCCTGGAAAACCCCCGCTGCCCCCACGGCAGACCCCTCTGGTTCGAGGTCAGCCGGGAGGAGCTTTTCAGGCAGGTGGGGAGGATCGTCTGACCCCGGGGGGGAATCTCACTTCCCCGGACCCGGGACGGACGCTTATGGGCGTCTCGGTGGCAATTTGCCAGCTTGCCACTATCGGGGAATCTCACTTCCCCGGACCCGGGGCGGACGCGGCGGCCCGGATCGCGACATGCGGGCGCGGCGTTCGGGAGTCTCACTTCTCAAAGGCGAAGGTGTACGGCAGCTTGAACCGGTCCCGGAGTTCCACCATCTGCTTCTGCAGCGATTTCGGGACGGGGCAGCCGTGGACCTTCCGGTACAGCCAGGCCTCGTGCTCCTTCTCGCCGGCGGTGTAGATCTTCTCCGCCCCCGGGGCTTTCTTCGAGGCCCGCAGTTCCCGGCAGATCGCCCCCGCCACCCGCTTGAAGACCTCCAGCCCCATGAACATCGCGGGGTTGATGGCGATGAAAAAATGCCCCAGGGGATAGGGGATCTTTTTGCCGTCGGCGTCGAACCCGTTCAGATCCTTCAGGAACTTTCCGTCCTGCAGCGCCGCGGACAGAATCTCCACCACCGTGGCGTAGCCGTAACCCTTGTAGCCGCCGGTCTCCTCCCCCAGGCCTCCCAGGGGCGCCAGGGCGGCCTTGCCTTTGGTGAGGTCCACCAGGACCTGGGCGGTGTCGGTGCGGGTCTCGCCGTTTTCGCCGATGACCCAGCCCGGGGGGAGGTCCTTTCCCGCCCGGCCGTAGACCTCGATCTTCCCCCGCTGGGTTACACTGGTGGCGCAGTCCAGGATGAAGGGGAACTCCTCGTCGGTGGGGATGCCGAAGGTGAGGGGGTTTGTTCCCAGCATGTTCTCCACCCCGTGGGTGGGGGCGATGGAGGGCCGGGCGTTGGTTCCGGTGATGCCGATCATCCCCGCGTCCACCGCCATGGATACGAAGTAGCCGGCGATTCCGTAGTGGGTGGAGTTCCGCACCGCCGTCATCCCCATGCCGTATCTGCGGGCCTTTTCAATGGCCATCTCCATGGCTTTCTTGCCCACCACATGCCCCAGGCCGTTGTTGCCGTCCAGAACCGCGCAGGCCGCCTCGTCCCTGACGATGTCGATTTTCGTGACCGGGTTCATGATCCCCTCGTCGAAACGGTCCAGATAGATGGGCTTGAGCCGTCCGATGCCGTGGGAGTCGATGCCCCGCTTGTCGGACTCGATGAGGATATCCGAAACGATCCGGGCGTCCCCTTCGGGAACTCCGAAGGCGCGAAGAGCGTCAAACATGAATTTTTCCAGAGTCTCGAAATCGATCCAGCTGCAGTCCCTGTACGCGTCCTGATAGGCCATGTAAACCTCCTTCGGAGTATGTATTTCTCTTGCATTATAGCGCATGGGGGTCCGGTTTGCCCGCCATTTTTTCCGTCAGAGCCCCGCCAGGAGTTTTTCCACCTCCGCCCTGTCCTCGTAACGGGGATTCTTTTTCAGAAGCTCCGACAGAACCGTCTTCGCGCCGGACTTGTCCCCCAGCGTTATCAGCACCTTTCCCAGACTGTGGTAGGCCGTCCAGTAGCCGGGATCGATCTTGATCAGCTGCGCCAGGGTGTCCCGGGCCTCGGCGAACCTCGCCGCGCCGGTGTAGGCCAGGCTCAGGTTGTGGCGCATCAGCGTGGCGTTGGGCTGCCGGGTCACCGCTTTCTGATAGTGGTTGATGCTGTCCTGGAAAAGCTCCTTGTGCAGGTAAACACTCCCCAGGTTGTTGTTGACCTCCACCGATTCCGGGTCCATCCGATACGCCGCCAGCAGCTGCTCCAGGGCCTTGTCGTAGCGGCCCTCCTCGTCGTAAAGCCTGCCCAGCTCTATCCGGGGCTTGATGTAGTTGGCATCCAGGAGAACGGCCTTCTCGTGGGCCGCCACGGCCCCGTCCCGGCTGCCCAGCTTCTCGGTGATCTGCCCCAGGGTAAAGGCGTACTCCGAGGACTCGGGCCTCTGCCGGATGGCTTTGGTGATGAAGGTGAAAGCCTCCTCGTTCTTGTCCAGGCTCATTTTCACCAGGGCCATGTTGTAGTTGTTGACATCCTCTCCGGGCTCCAGCTCCACCGCCCGGGAGAACCAGGTCTCCGCCTCGCCGAACTTTCCCTGCCGATAGAGCGCCGTGGCGAGGCCCCGGGCGTTGCGGGGATCCTGGGGCTCATATTTCACCGCCAGCGTGTACGAGGCCGCCGCCCCGGAGAGGTCCCCCTTGGCCCGGAGAAGCTCCCCCGCCTCGAAGTGCGCCCGGGCATGGTCGGGCTTTATCTTCGTCGTCCTGACGAAGGCGTCGTAGGCCCTGTTCCCGTCCTTCAGCCGGAGGAAGGTGGCCCCCAGATTGAAGGAGGCCGCCCAGTGCGCCGGCTCGAAGCGGAGGCAGCTTTCGAAACTCTGTCGGGCCTCCTGGTACAGGCCGGCCCGGAATTGCGCCTTCCCCAGTTCGAAGAAGATGTCCCCGTTCTCCGGGTCCAGCCGGGCCGCCTTTTTCAGCGCCTCCATGGCGGCGTCGTTGTTCCGGGCGGCGGCATACACCTTCCCCAGGGTGAAGTGGGGCTCCCACAGGTTCGGGTCCCTCTTGATCGCCTCGTTGGCGTTCTGCAGGGCCTGCCGGCGGTTCGCCGGATTGTCCGGAGCTTCCCGAAACCAGCTTTCACCGATCCGGGCATAGGCCCGGGCGGCGTGGATGGGAGTGTCGGTTTCCTTTCCCAGGCTCAGCGCCTCCTCGTAGAGGCTCCGGGCCTGGACGTAGTTGGGCTGGGCCAGGGCTTCGTCGGCCTTCTGCATCAGGAGCCGGATCTTCTCCTCCCGTGCCCGGGCCTCGGCGGAAAGTTTCGCCAGCCGGGCAGCCTCCTCCTTCCGGGCCTGCTCCTCCCTCTCCCGGCGCTCCTTCTCGGCCTGCAGTCGCTGCGCCTCCAGGGCCGGGTCCGTGGAAGCCCGGGAAACCGGATCCTTCCCGGTCCGGGTCCGGATGGTTTCGCTCAGACCCTCCAGGGATTTCTCCAGGGCCTCCTTCTGGGCCAGCCGGGCGGCGGCGTCCCGGTCCTGGAAGGCGCCCTCGGCTTCCTTCTTGGCCGCCAGGACCCGGTCTTTCAGGGCCCGGGCTTCGCTGTCCGCGGCGTCCTCGATGAGGAGCCGGTCCAGGAGGTCCAGGGCGCGCTGATACTCCCCGTCCGCCAGATAATCCCCCGCCAGGGCCAGAGTGTTCCGCCGGGCGGAACCCTGTTCCTTTCCGGCTCCGCGCCGTCCGAGAAAAATCCCTCCCCCGGCCAGGAGGAGAAGCAGCAGGGCCGCTCCGATAATCACGGGCATCCTGTTTCTTTTCATTCAGCGATCCTTTCTAGTCCTCGATATCCACGTCTTTACGGGTCTCGCGGATGTCCTCTTTTTCCGCCGGAAGATTGGAGGTGTCCCCGGAAGAAGCCTGCAGGGACCGGAGGACCTCCTCCAGCAGGGCCTTCCGGCGTGCCTCCTCCTCCTGGCGGAGTCTTTCCTCCTCCCGCTTCCGCCTCTCTTCGGCGACCCTCCGGCTCTCCTCTTCTTTCCGGAGCCTCTCCTCCTCCGCCGCCGCCCGCTTCTCTTCGTCCAGTTTTCTGCGCTCTTCGGCGAGGCGCCGGTTTTCCTCTTCCTCTTTTTTCCGCTGTTCTTCCGCCCGGATCCGGGCATCCCTCTCGTCCTTCAGCCCCTGGAGGAGCAGGATCATCCTTTCGATCTGCGGGCGCTGGGGAGTCTCCGGCTCCATGACGAGATACAGCCGGTAATCGGCGACCGCTTCGGGGTAGCGTTCCAGGCGCACCTCCGCATTGGCCCGGTTCAGGTACGCGTCGGACAGGGAGCCCCTGGTTTCGATGGCCCGGGTGTACATGTCCACGGCGGCGGCCGGGTTCCCCAGGGAGAGATAATTGTTTCCCAGATTGAAGTAGAAGAGGTCCCGGAACACCACGGCCACATCGAGCCCCCGGGTGAGAAAGGCCACCGCCCTGTCGTGGTTCTGCAGCTGCTCATGGACGATTCCCAGGTACAGGTAAATCTTTTCGTTCCGGGGTTCCTCGAGAAGGGCGGCCTCCAGAAGGGGCGCCGCCTCCCGGGGCCGGTTCTGCAGAAAATGTTCCTCCCCCCGGGAAAAGGCGCTCTGGGCTGAAAGCCCTCCCCAGGCGGAAAAGAGGAGGAGAATGAAAAAAAAGGACGTCAGAGGAACGGTTTGACATTTTCGACAGGAAATTTTAGTCTTGGAAGCGGATGGAGAGGCAATGCCCGAAACGGTCATCTTTACTGTAATCATCGGCATCATTATCGTCCTCATTACCGTTTTCGTCGTCAGATCGATCATGGCTCCCCATAAAATAGCCACCCTCGCATCCCTGGTTAAGCAGGGCAAGAACGCCGCCGCCATCCGGCTGGCGAAAAAAATCGTCGCCCAGGACCCGCGCAACGCCGATGCCCGGTACTTCCTCGGACTGGCTTACCTGGCGGAGGACAGGCCGGAACTGGGGATGATGGAATTCGGGATGATCAACCAGATCGGGCAATTCAGCCAGTACTGCCCGGAAATCCCCTTCCGGAAGAAGATAGCGGAACTGTACGCGAAATTCAATCAGACCGACGAGGCGCTGAAGGAATACCTCATCCTGATCAAACGGGAGCCGGAGGTTTCCGACCATTATTTCCAGGCGGGACGGCTTTTCGAGGAGCGGCGGAGCAGTTCCAAGGCGGTGGAGTACTACCACAGGGCCGTCGAGCTGAACCCCCGGAACTGGGAAGCCCAGTTCAACCTGGGGATGCTGCAGTACCGGAACCAGAACTCCGGGGAGGCCAAGCAGGCTCTGGACGCATCGATTAAAGTCAACCCGGAGAACCATGCGGCTTATTTTTACCTGGGCCGCCTTCTCAAGGAAAAGCAGGATTTTACCGCCGCCATCCTCACCTTCGATAAAGCCCAGAGGGACCCGGCATATAAAACCAGGGCGATTATCGAAAAGGGCGCCTGTTACATGAGCATGAACAGCTTCGACAAGGCCATCATCGAGCTGGAGCGGGCCCTGAAGGTGGCGGGGGAAGCGGAGGAGAACGAAATCCTCTACGCCCGCTACTTCCTGTCCATTTCCCGGGAACGGACCCGGGACATCGAAGGGGCCCTGGAGCAGTGGGAGAAGATCCACGCGAAGCAGCCGAATTTCAAGGATGTGGCCCAGAAACTGGCCCAGTACCAGGACCTCCGCCAGGACGACCGGGTCAAGGACTTTCTGATCGTCAGCCAGGAGAGGTTTCTGGAGATCTGCCGCGCTATCGCCGCGTCCATGGGGCTGGCGGTCCAGGACATCTCGGCGATCCCCAACGGCTGCCAGATCATCGCCGTGGAGTCCCAGTCCAAATGGCGGAACGCCCGGCGGGTGCCCAAGCTCGTGCGGATTCTCCGGACTCCGGAACCGGTGGACGAATCGACGGTCCGCTCCTTCCACGAGGAAATGAAGAGCATCAACGTCAACCGGGGAGTCGTGATTTCCAGCTCCGGCTTCTCCCGCTCCGCCGCGGGTTTCGTCGAATCCCGTCCGGTGGAGCTTTGGGGGAAGGAAAAACTCAAGGATCTCCTGATAAAGGCGGATCAGGGATAGGCAAGCCCCCGCGGCGGGCCCCCTCACGGGGCTCAGGGCTCCGGCGGAAAAAGATAATCCCCCGCGTCGTAGGGGCCGGAGACAAGGGCCCCCTCTCCCGACGACGGGAGGCGGTACAGGTACAGGCGCCTGGCCTGGCTCCGGACCTGGCTGTTGGTCAGGACGGACTCCCGTGAATTGGCGCCCCTCTTCAGCGTGAAGGCCCCCAGGGGGGCGCCGGATGCCGAGACCGCCAGAAGGACCGCCTCGGACTGCGGGGAGTCCAGTTCCAGGGACCCCTTCCCCCGGCCCAGGGAGGGAAAAACAGGGTCCCCCGGCGGGGGGTTCTCCAGCCGGAACGAGGTCTCCGCCTTTCTTCCGGCATAGTCCTTCACCACGACGCGGTAGGTTCCCCGGGGAAGAGGACCCGGAGGCGCGGCGACAATGCCCTCCGCGGCGATCCAGTTTTCCTGGCGGAGTTCCCGTCGGGACCACCGGTCCGCCGTGAGACGCCAGAACAGCTCGTCCCGGTCGTGGATCAGCGCAAGGCTTTCCAGATCATCCGGCCCGTCCCGGTCCTCGGCGCGGACCGCCACCGTCAGGTACTCGTAGATCTCGCCCCGTTCCCGGTCGTCGAAAAGGAGGAGCCGGCTTCGGACTTCCAGTATCTCCGGGGGGTGGCCGCCGCAGCGGACAAGAAGAACGGCGGCGGCCAGGGTCGTGAAGATTTTCAGGGAGGCAAAAAATGAAAAGCCGCCGGATTCTCTCCGGCGGCCCGTCTTTCGCTTTGGATCCATCATATGTCCCGGCCCGGGTCTAGTACCCTTTCATGGCCTGGAGCTTGCGGACCTTTTTCATCAGCTTGCGCTGCAGGGACTTCTTTTTCCGGTTTTTGATGGTGGAAGGCTTTTCGAAATATTCCCGTTTTTTCCATTCCCGGATGATCCCCTCTTTTTCCACCATCCGCTTGAAGCGTTTGATGGCCTTTTCGAGGTTTTCCCCCTCATCCAGCCTGATGTAGGCGATACCAATCACCTCCCCTTTTCCGAGTCTTCCCGCATCATACCAAACAGAGCGTTTTTGTCAAGGAGTCCCCGGGTCAGGAGGCTTTTCGGCTCCACGGCGTTTCCCGCCGCCCGCACCTCCCAGTGCAGGTGGGGGCCGGTGACGAGCCCGGTGGCCCCGGACAGGCCGATCCGTTCCCCCGGCGCGACCATCCCCCCCTCCTCCACGACAATCCGGTCCAGGTGGTAGTAGAGGCTGAAGACCCCCGGCAGATGCTCCAGCGCCACCGTGAGCCCCGTCATGATCCTCTCCCGGGCCATGACCACCCGCCCCGCCCCGGCGGCGGACACCGGTGTCCCCCGGGGAGTGGCGTAATCGATTCCCTGGTGAATGGCGCCGGCCCTGCCGCCGTCGGAGTACAGATAGGTGCGGCGGTCGCCGTAAAAAGAGGTCTCCCGGAATTCCTCCACGGGGCGCAGGAACCTGCCGGTGTGATACACCGCCGAGGGGTCCACCCTGCCCAGGATCCGGTACAGTTCCCGGGCTTCCTCGATCTTCCGGGGATCCGGGTCGGTCCGCAGTTCGCTCATGGCCAGGCTCAGCGGTATGTCCTCGAAAACGAAGTCCCGGGCCGTGATTCCCACCGGAGCCCGGGTCCTTTTCTCCCCGTCGTCTTTCAGCAGGACCCGGGCGTGGAGAAGGTAATCCCCGGGCGGCAGGGTGCTGGGTATCCCCGCCACCGCGGCCCATTCGCCGTTCCCGTCGGGAAGGGGAAAAACCGCGAAGCTCAGCGCCGTTTTCTGTTCCCCGTTCCGGAGGGCTGCCTCGGCCTCCAGGATCTCCCCCCCGGCCTGGAGGAAGAACACCGCCGCCTCGCCCTGGACGAGTCTCTCCGGCCCCTGCAGCCGGATGACGGTGTCCGTTTCCGCCGGCGCAGCGGAAAGGCCCGGCGCCGTGACGGCGAGAAGCAGGGCCGCCAGGGCCCGGAAAAAGGACGATTTTTTCACGAGCATCTTTTGATGTCCAGAATCGTCATTTGAAGGGTCTCCTTGTTCTGGAAATAGTTTTTCCCTATCCGGTAGACCAGGGAGACCCTGTCGTCCTGGGAGAAGTCCCGCCCCACCCTGTCGGCGGAGTTCCAGAAGACCGCCGGCCAGGAGTGCGCCCCGGCCCGGATCAGCAGCCGCGTATGGATCTGTTCCCTCTTCCCCATGAACTCGATGCTTTCCACCGTCGCCCCGGAGGTCATGAAGGTCAGGGGCGGGTGGGCTTCCCCATGGGGGGCGAAAAAATCCAGAACCGACTGGATCTCCGGTTTCAGGTATGACGGGGGGATCTCCGCGTCGATCATGACCCGCTCCTCCCCCTTGTCGGCCAGGACGATCTCCGGGAGAAGCTCTTCCAGCCGCCGGAGCAGCCGGGGCAGATCCTCCACCTTCAGGTTGAAGCCCCCGGCGAAGTCGTGGCCTCCGTAGTCGGCGAAGATGTCTCCGCAGCCCTCCAGGAGGCGCAGGGCCCCGTAACCCCGGGCGCTCCTCAGGGAGCCGACGATCTTGTCCTCCAGCACCGCGCAGACCACGGCGGGCACGTCGAAGAGGGCCACCAGCCGGGAGGCCAGAATTCCGGTGATCCCCCGATGCACCCGGGGATCACAGACCAGGACGAGTTTCTCCCCGTTCCGCTGGAAGCTGGCCCGAGCCTCCGGAAGAATCAGCTCCCAGAGTTCCTCGCCGATTTTCTTGCGTTTCTGGTTCAGTTCCACCACCCCCTCGGCGAGGCTCTCCCTCTCCTCCCGCCGGGAGCTGAGGAGAAGCCGGGCCGCCTTGTCCGGCTCCCCCATCCGTCCCGCCGCGTTGATGGCCGGTCCGATCTGCCAGGCGATATCCCGGCTGGAGAGGGGTTTTCCCAGGAGGTTCTGGGCCCGCAGGAGTTCCAGGAGACCATCCCGGGGAGCCGGCGAGTTCAGCAGCTTGAGTCCGCTTCTGACCAGCAGGCGGTTTTCGTCCCGCAGGGGCATCATGTCCGCCACGGTTCCGATGGCCACCAGATCCAGGCCGAAGGCGTGGCCGTCGGAGAGCTTGGGGTGGCGCTTGACGACCCAGGAAATGAACAGATTGATGAAAACGTCCAGCTCTCCCGGGGGCTCCTCCCGGAAACGGCCCATCCGGGAAACCTCCCGGAGCCGCAGCAGGCTCTTGCCCCTGGTGGAGGGAAAGACCCCGGCGATCTCCGGCGCCAGGTCGCACAGGGAAATGTCCGCCCCCCGGCCGAAGATGCGGCGGAGCATCTCCTCCTGGGGCTTGGCGTCGTAGACCAGGATACGGCCGCCCAGGAACTTCTTCAGCCGCGTCCCCTCCACCTCCACCATTCCCGGCACCAGGTTTTCCACCAGCCGGTCCGTCACCTCCAGGTTCTGCAGCAGGGCCGCTTCCAGCACAAAGGTGTCGTTCCCGGGACGCACGTTCAGGAGGGTCAGGGGCTCGTTGTAGAACTCCGTCTCCGCCAGACGCAGGGCCCAGACCAGCTTGGAGACGACCCCGCACCCCGCCAGGTCCCGGAAGGGGTAGCCGGAATCTTCCATCTTCGGGTTCAGCACCGCGTGGGCCCGGGGGATCTCGTCCGGCGGAAGGTGATGGTCCACGATGATGGTGTCGATCCCCAGTTCCCGGGCCCGGTCGATCTCCCGGACGCTGGAGATGCCGCAGTCCACGGTGATGATGAGACCACCGTCGGCCCGGGCGAACTCCTCCACCGCTTCCAGGCTGATGCTGTAGGACTCGTCCCCCATGGGAAGCCGCCAGGACACATCGATGCCCATGTCGGTGAGGGTGCTCACCAGAAGCGCGGTGCTGGTGATGCCGTCCACGTCCCGGTCTCCGAAAACCAGCACCTTTTCCCCCTCCTCCTTCGCCCCCAGGATGCGTTCCACCGCGTCTTCCATTTCGACGAAGAGGAAGGGGTTGTGCAGGAAGCGGGGGTCGTCCATCAGGAAAAAAAACATGTCCTGGGGCTCCCCCAGACCCCGGCGGGCCAGGATCGAGGCGGTGAGAAGGTCCAGCCCGTAGCGGGAGGCCAGTTCCCGGGCCTTGTCCTGGTTCAGGGGGGGCTTGTCCCAGATCACAGGGCGGCCTTTTCCCGGAGGATCATGGACCCGGGAGCTTCGGCGGTCGGGGCCACCCGCACCGCGTCGGAGCAGAGGGCCAGGGCCCCGTCGGCGGCGGACCCGGATTCGGCGAAAATCTCGCAGAGAGCCTCCCCCTCCGCAGTCTTCTCCCCCCGTTTTTTGTGCAGGACGATTCCCACATGGGGAAAGACCGGGTCGGTGGTCCTGCTCCGGCCCGCCCCCAGGAGCACCCCGGCGGAGCCGATCATGAAGGCGTCGATCTCCGCCACCACCCCCGGGCGGGGGCTTGTCAGAACCCTCCGGACCGGGGAGCGCAGCCTCCCCAGGCCCTTCTCGAAGGCCGCGGGGTCTCCCCCCTGGGCGGCGATGTTTTTCAGAAAAAGTTCGTAGGGTTCGCCGCCGGCAAGCTTCTCCCGGCACAGGCCCTCCCCTTCCGCCGTGTCTCCCGCCCGCCCTCCGGCAACCAGCATCCAGGCGGTGAGCCGGAGGGTTACCTCCATCAGGTCCCCCCGTCCCGCCGTGTCGCCCCGGAGACAGAGGGCAGCCTCCTCCGCCTCCAGGAAGTTGCCGCACATCCGCCCCAGTGGCTCGTCCATGCGGGTGATCACCGCGACGATCCTCCGGCCCAGACTTCTGCCGGTGGCCACCAGGGAGTCCGCCAGGACCTCCGCCTCCGGCAGGCTCTTCATGAAGGCCCCCCGGCCGCATTTGACGTCGAACACCAGGGACTCCGCCCCCTCGGCGAACTTCTTGGACAGGATGCTGGCGGTGATCAGAGGCGTCGACTCCACGGTTCCGGTGACATCCCGGAGGGCGTAGAGCAGGCGGTCGGCGGGGACGATTTTTTCGCTCTGCCCCGTCATGGCGTAGCCGGTCTCCCGGAGGATCCGGCGGAACTCACCGGAGTCCCGGGCTATCCGGTACCCCGGAATGGCCTCCAGCTTGTCCAGGGTGCCGCCGGTATGGCCCAGAGAGCGGCCGCTCATCATGGGCACCCGCAGCCCCAGGGACGCCGCCAGGGGCGCCAGGATCAGGGACACCTTGTCTCCCACCCCGCCGGTGGAATGTTTGTCCACGAAGGGGCCGGGAATGCCCGAGAGGTCCAGGGTCTCCCCGGAGGCGATCATCTCCCGGGTCAGAATGCCCGTCTCGGCCCCCGTCATGCCCCGGAAGTAGACCGCCATGAGCCAGGCGGAAATCTGGTACTCCGGGATCGACCCGTCCACATAGCCCCGGATGAGGAAACGGATCTCACCCTGGGTGAGTTCCTCCCCGTTCCGTTTTCTGATGATGATGTCCAAGGCCCGCATGTCCCCTCCCGGGGGGAAGAATAGCATTTTTTCCCCTTTGGTGCAGCCACCCGTTTTTTTCACCGCGTAGCGGGAATCTCCGCGGCGCCTGGGGCGGGGAAGAAAAAATAAAAGTGACCTCCCCCGTTCCCCATGAGTATACTTTCACCAAGGGGGTTCAACGGACGATATGGATATCAAGCTGAAAAGGGCCTACGACCGGCCCGAGCCGGATGACGGCGCCCGGATCCTGGTGGACCGTCTGTGGCCCCGGGGGATATCGAAGGAGGCGGCGAAGATCGACACCTGGCTCAAGGATGCCGCCCCCTCGGGGGAGCTGCGGAAGTGGTACGGCCACGACCCGGAGAAATGGGACGAGTTCCGGAAACGGTACCTGGAGGAGCTGCGGACCCGGCCCGGGGCTGCGGTGGAGATCCGCCGGCTCGCCGGGACGGGGCGGGTCACCTTCGTGTACGGGTCCGCCGAAACGCGGCTCAACAACGCGGCGGCGCTGAAGGACTTTCTGGAAAAAGGCCTCCTGTAGGGAATCCCGCCGGGAAAGGGCCGCCTCGCCGCAAAAAGATGGGCCCCGCCCGTTTTATATTTCTTTTTTTGTCTCCCTATTATATAATTCCTTCCAGAAATACGGGAAGGAGAGAAACATGGAAGCGCTCAATCCCTTTACCATGGCTCAGAAACAGCTTGCCGAGGCGGCGGCGGTGATGAATCTGGAACCCGCCGTTCACGATCTTCTGAACAACCCTCTCAAGGAATTTCATGTGCGGATTCCGGTGAGGATGGACAACGGAAGCATCCGGATTTTTCAGGGCTTCCGGGTCCAGTACAACCATGCCCGGGGCCCCACCAAGGGGGGCATCCGTTTCCACCCGGAGGAAACCATCGACACCGTCCGGGCCCTGGCGGCATGGATGACCTGGAAATGCGCCGTTGTGGACATCCCCCTGGGGGGCGGCAAGGGAGGGGTGGCCTGCGATCCCCGGGAACTGTCTCCGGGAGAGCAGGAGCGCCTGTGCCGCGGGTACGTCCGCGCCCTGGGCCGCGTCATCGGGCCCGACATCGACGTCCCGGCGCCGGACGTAAACTCCAACCCCCAATTCATGGCCTGGATGGTGGACGAGTACGAGCTGATCCACGGCCGCCACGCTCCGGGGGTCATCACCGGAAAGCCCCTTCCCATGGGGGGCTCCGCGGGCCGCACCGAAGCCACCGGACGGGGCGGGGCCTACTGCATCCGGGAAGCGGCGAAGGTGGTGGGCATCGACCCGTCCAAGGCGGTCTACGCGATACAGGGATACGGCAACGTCGGCAGGGGCACCCATCAGATGCTCACCAGGCTGTTCAAGGCCAAGGTTGTGGCCGTGGCCGACGAGTTCGGCGGGGTCTACCGGGAGGAAGGCCTGGATTACACCGAGCTTTCCGCCTACGCCGTCAAAAACGGGACGGTGAACGGCTTCTCCGGCCCGGGCTGCAAGCCCTTCTCCAACCCCGAACTCCTGGCCCTGCCGGTGGACATCCTGATCCCCGCGGCCCTGGACGGAGTCATCCACGCGGGCAACGCCGACAAGGTGTCCTGCCGGATCCTGGCGGAAATGGCCAACGGCCCCACCACCCCGGAAGCGGACGCCATCCTGGCGAAGAAGAACATCTTCATCATCCCGGACTTCCTGTGCAACGCCGGCGGCGTGACGGTCTCCTACTTCGAAGGGGTGCAGAACGCCTACGGCTACTACTGGGACGCCGAAACGGTGGCCGCGCGGCTGGATGCGAAAATGACTTCCGCCTTCCACGCGGTGATCGAAACCGCCGCGCGCTACAAGGTTTCGAACCGGACCGGCGCCTACCTCATCGCCGTGGAAAGGGTCGCGGAGGCCTGCAAGATCCGCGGCTGGGTGTAGCTCATCAGACGGCCCCTCGAAGTTCCGCATCCCGCGGGTCGCGGAGGTCTGCAAGATCCGCGGCTGGGTGCAGCCGGCTCCGGGGGGCAGAGGGCCGGGAGATGACGGGCCGGCAGTGATCGGTCCGGGCGCAGCCCGGGCATAGCCTGAGCTATGCCCGGGCATAGCTCAGGCTATGCCCGGGCCCGGGAGGCTCGGGGCCGCACGACCCGGGGCACCGGGGCCCCGGGGCTCAGGCTCCCGGGCCGGGGAGTGGAGACATGGACTTCGATCTCGGGGGTCCCAAGGTACTGGAGCTGTTTCTCAAACTGAAGCAGTATCCGATTCTGTCCCGCCGGATACGGGAGAAGATGCGGGAAGAGCTGTTCCATCGCGGCATCATCACCCTGGAGAATTTCGAGAAAGAAGTCCGCCGGGAAGCGGTGGACTCCCAGCGCCGGGAATGTCTGGACGAATCCAGCGACGAGCCCCAGGAGGTCTGGGATGAAAGGCTCGCCGCCATCCGGGACAATCTGACGGATTTCTACTTCGCCCACAATTTCCCCCCCGGGAGCCTGGAGCACCTGGTGCAGGAGACCCTCACCACCCGCTCCAGCGAGGAGGTCGTCCTCACCGTCAACCCCGAGCTGGCCCCCTGGAGCATCCTTTTCGCGCTGGGGGAGCAGTACGAAAAACTGCCCCCGGAGCGGCTCAAAAAGGTCCGGCACCATCTGCAGGAGAGCATCGTTGTCCTGACCAAGGGCATGCTCAGCGACCAGCTGGATTATGTCGGCATCGCCCGCAAGACCCTGTCCATCGCGAAGCTCCGGGAGATAAACTCCCGGCGCGTCGGCCGGGGTAAAATCGGAGGGAAGGCGGCGGGTCTCATTCTGGCCGCCACGATTCTTCTGGAGCCCGAGGAACGGGAGAACCTGTCCAGCGTCATCCAGGTGCCCGATTCCTGGTTCATCGCCGCCGATGTCTATTACGAGTTTCAGGCCCTCAACGGGCTCATGGAGTTCATGAATCAGAAGTACCGGTCCCGGGAGGAGATCGTGGCGGACCACCCCCGGGTGGTGGAGCGGTACACCTCCGGCGTCTTTCCTCCCTATGTGACCGAGGCTTTCCGGAACATCCTGCGGGAGGCCGAAGGCTCTCCCCTGGTGGCCCGCTCGTCCAGCCTCCTGGAGGACAACTTCGGCTTTTCCTTCGCGGGCAAATACGACAGCTTTTTTCTTCCCAACCAGGGGACACCGGAGGAGAACCTGGCGGATCTGCACCGGGCGGTGGCGGCGATCTACGCCAGCACCCTGGCCCCCGACGCCCTGGTGTACCGCAAGCACATGGGGCTCCTGGATTACGACGAGAGGATGGCGGTGCTCATCCAGAAGGTCGTGGGAGCCCCTTATCGGGGCAGGTTTTTCCCCGCCCTGTCCGGTGTCGCCTTCAGCAAGAACCCCCACCGCTGGGACAGGAGGATCCGCCGGGAAGACGGCATGGTGCGCCTCGTCGTCGGCCTGGGGACCCGCGCGGTGGACAGGACGCCGGGCGAGCACCCCCGGATGATCGCCCTGAGCCACCCGGGCCTGCGTCCGGAGTCCATGGAGGACATCCCCCGTCACGCGCAAAAGTCCATGGATGTGCTGGATCTGGGGGAGAACCGCTTCACCACGGCGGCGCTGCGGGACGCCGTGGGACCCGATTTCCCCGGGTACCGCTTCCTCGTCTCGGTGTTCAAGGACGGAATTCCCCGCACCCCGCTCTTTCTCCGCGAGGAGGACCCGGATTCCACCGCCCTCACCTTCGACGAGCTCATATCCCGGACCAACTTCTGTCCCCTGATGAAAAAAATCCTGGCGACCCTGGAACGCCGCTATAAAAGACCGGTGGACATCGAGTTCTCCGTCCGCGAACTCCCCGGGGGGAGGTCCGGCGGACCCCGGGAGGTGGAGATAACTCTGCTGCAGTGCCGCCCTTTGAGTCTGCGGGCGGAGATGAAGGCGGGGGAGATACCCTCCCAGCTCGATCCGGCCCGGGTCCTCTTCACCGCCGACAGCTTCGTCCCCGACGGCCTGGTGGAGGGGCTGCGCCACATCGTGTGGATAGACCCCCGGGTCTACGACTCCATCGACGATCCGGTGCGCAAAACTTCTATAGCCCGCCTGGTGGGGAGGCTGAACGCCCGGCTGGAAAAAAGCCCCTTTCTGCTGATGGGCCCGGGCAGGTGGGGAAGCTCCAACATCGATCTGGGGGTGCCCGTGGGCTTCGCCGACATCAACAACGCCAGGATGCTCATCGAGGTGGCCCTCCTCCGGGACGGCCACACCCCCGAGGTCTCCTTCGGAACCCATTTCTTCCAGGATCTGGTGGAAGCGGGCATCTACCCCCTGTCCCTGTATCCGGACAAGGACGGGATAATCTTCAACTCCCGATTCCTCCGGGAATCCGGGAACGTGCTGGGCCGCCTCCTGCCGGAGGACCGGAGCTGGGAACCCTGGGTCAAGGTCATCGACGTGTCCGAAAGCGCCGGCGGCGGGACCCTCACGGTGGTGATGAACGGCGAGGTGGAGAAGGCGGTGGGATACCTGACCTGACGGGGATGGCGGGAACAGGTTTTTCGTCCTATACTGTCAGCATCACATCGAAAGGAGTCCGGGGATGGTTCGCCTGATTCTCAGCATAGTGTCCTTGATTTTTTTGAGTTGGATAATCGGTTCCAATATCGGGAACACCGCCCCATTCAACCTTTTCGGCAGAGTCTACGAAAATGTTTCGGTGGTGGTCATCGCCCTGCTGAGTTTCGTCCTGGGCATCATATACTCCTTCGGGTATTTCGTTTACGGGAAGATCCGCCGGGCGGGGGCCGAAAAGCTCCGCCGGAAGAAGGACGAGCTGAAAGAAAAGGAAAGGATGCTGAAGGGCAAGCTGAAAAAGGGCTCTCCTCAGAAGGACGAGGCCCCCCCTTCGGCGGACTCCCCTCTGTAAAGCGCCCCTTCCTCTCTGAGGCGGCCCGTCGTGAAAGTTCGAAAAAAACAGCGCACCCTTCGGCGCGCCTCCCTGCCCCCGGGGCAGCTCTTGGGGTGCCTTTTTCCTGTCCATGGTCCGGCTTCCGGTCATTCCCGACGGAGCGGATCCCGCCTCCGGCAGGACCCGCGCATCAGCTCCCGCCCGGGGGGCGGATTTCATTTGACCCGGAACGCACTCTTCGATTAATGTTCCAGGTATAGGAGACCCGCCATGAACGAAATCGTCGGTCCCGAGAGCCCCACCACCGCCTGGCAGGCGCTGGAATCGCCCTGGGTTGTCCTGCCCGTGGGCGCCACGGAGCAGCATGGACCCCATCTTCCGGTGAACTCCGACATACTGGAGGCGGAATACTTCGCCCGCCATCTGGCCCGGGACCTGGGGGCGGGGCTCCTTCCGGCGGTGCCGGTCCTGCACAGCCTGGAGCAGACCGGCTTCCGGGGCTCCCTGTCCCTGGGGCTGGAAACGGGCATCGCCCTGATCCGGGACATCGCGGAGCAGCTGGAGGCCCAGAACTTCACCCGCCTCATCATCCTGAACTTCCACGGCGGCAACACGATCCTGAAACCCGTCGCCAAGGATGTGAACCGCCGGGACGGGAAGCTCAAGATCATCCTCCTGAACGGCTGGGAGTACGACAGCTCCGACGAGGGCCGGCGCCTCGGTGCCGGGGAGGTTCATGCCGGGGCCTGGGAAACCTCGCTGATGCTGGCGATCCATCCGGAACTGGTGGGGGACTACTCGGTGGTCCACTCCCCCGCAGCGGTGGACGGGGCGGTGCAGGACGATCTGGCCCACCTGGGCTTCGCGGTCCTGCGCCCCGTGGGCGCCTGGGGGGACCCCCGCCGGGCCGACGCCGCGGCCGGGGGCGCCATCGCCGCGTCCATTCGGGCCAATCTGGCCACCGCCGCCAGGCGCCGCCTGGACTGGCTGGATCGGAGCCCGTCCTACGGGGAGGCGGCGGGTCCCGTGACCATCCGGAGGTTCGGCCCCCGGGACATCCCCCGGGGTCTGGAGCTCTGCCGCATGGCCGGCTGGAACCACCGGGAGGCGGACTGGCTCCAGTTCCTGGATATCAATCCCGCGGGCTGCTTCGCCGCGGTCAGGAACGGCCGGGTTGTGGGGACCGTCACATCCACCCCCTCCATGGGCGGCCCCGCCTGGATAGCCCTGATGCTGGTGCAGCCGGAGATGCGGAAACAGGGGGTGGGAAAAAACCTCTTCCGCCGGGCCCTGGACGCCCTGGCGGAGGAGCCCTGCGTCAAACTGCTGGCCACCCCCGAGGGCTACGGGCTCTACACGTCCCACGGCTTTCTCATGGAAGATGTCTGGACCCTGATGGTCCGGCCTGCGGGGCCGCCGGAGGTATCCGGATCCGCCGCCGGCGAACCGGGCCGGGACAGGCAGCGGCCCCCGGCCCCTCCGGAGGAGGCAAAGGGGGACCCGGTTCTCCCGATGACGGAAGCCGATCTGGCGGAGGCGGCGGCCCTGGACGCGGACACCGGTCTTCCCTCGGGGGAAAGACTCCTCCGGCTCCTGTACGCCGCCGCCCCCCACCTGGCGGGGGTCACCCGGGACGCCTCGGGCCGCCTCCGGGGCTTCTTTCTGGGACGGCCGGGGGAGAACTACGAATCCATCGGCCCCCTGGTCGCCCGGGACGCCGACACCGCGGAGAGGCTCGTCCGGGGCTTTCTCCGGTTCCGGGGCGGGAGAGCCTCGGGGATGCTGACCCCCCCCCTGGCGGGCTGGGCGGACCGGCTGAAGGCTCTGGGCTTTCAGGAGAAGCGGCAGCTCTACCAGATGAGCCGGGGGGAGAACCTCTTTCCCGCCGGCCGGGACCGCTACGCCATCGCCGGCCCCGACTTCGGGTATTAGGGCGGGATCTCGGTAAGGAACGCCGCCGCACCCGGGCTTGGGTCCGGGCTCGCGTGCGGCCTGTCGCGTAAGGAGAGGGGGCCTCCGCCCCGGGAACCGGATCTCGAGCCGCCCATGGCCGCATCAGTCCCCCCGGCTGATCTCCCCCCGATAGTTCACGGCGAAGATCTCCGCCAGTTCCGGGGCGCTCGTCACCCGGCCCAGGCCCCACATGGCCTTGGTCACGATGGCCTCGATGGTCATGTCGCCGGCGGAGATTCCCCCCAGCTTCAGGGCCTTCTGCCCCACCTCGTAGGTCTCCAGATTCACCCCTCCCTCCCGGCACTGGGTGGTGAATATCACCGCCATGCCCCGGGCCAGGAGACTTTCCAGCGCCGGGAGCAGATTCCTCCCCAGGAAGGGGACTCCGCCGCTGCCGAAGCCTTCCACGATGAGGGCCCGGTATCCCTTGTCCGCCAGATCCTCCAGAAGCCGGGGGTGGCAGCCCGGGTACAGTTTGATCAGAGCCGCCTCGGGGGAGAAGCGGCGTTCCAGGGACGGAGGAGGGGCCCCGGTCCCCGCCGGGGGCGGACATGACAGCCGCACCTTCCCGTCGAAGAGGGTCCCCACATAGGGGCGGTTCAGGCTCGCGAAGCCCTGGAAATCCCGGGTGTGCACCTTGCAGGCCCGGCATCCCAGGATGATCTTTCCGCCGAACACCAGGAACACCCCCCGCAGGTCGTCGGCGGCGGCGACGGCGCAGGCGTCCAGGACGTTCCGCACCGCGTCGTTCCCGTCGGCGGAGATGGACAGCTGGGATCCGGTGAGGACCACCGGCCGGTCCAGGTCCGCCAGCATGAAGCTCAGGGCCGAGGCGGTGTAGGCCATGGTGTCCGTCCCGTGGGCCACCACGAATCCGTCGTAATTGCGGAGTTCGCCGAAAACGCAGTCGGCTATCCGCGCCCAGTCCTCGGGCTGCATGTTGGAGCTGTCGATGTTCATCAGCATCCGGGTGTGGATCCGACAGAGCTTCCCGATCCCCGGCGCCGCGGCCACCAGATCCCGGGCCTCCAGGGTGGGCGCCATCCCCTCTTCCCCCGGCGTGGAGGCGATGGTGCCTCCAGTGGCGATGAAAAGCACGTTCTTCATCGTTCCGCCCCCCCTGGAGCCGCCGACAGGAGTCCGGCGAAGTCGCTCTCACGGTACCGGGACTTCGCCCGGATTTCGGCCCTCGCCTCCTCCAGCCGCTCCGCCAGCCGGGGCACCGCCCCGGCGATGATCCGGACGATCTTCCCGGTGTCCTCCGCCTCCAGTTCGGGGATCTTCCAGCGCCGGATGTAGTCCGCCGTGACGATGAGGGAGATGACCGCCGAAAGACCCGGCGTCATGCCCGCGCTGCCCACCACATCCTGCAGGGGGTCGGTCATGAAGGTGACCCCTCCGGCGTCCTGGCTCACCAGAAGGGCCAGTTCCCCGACGATCCGCACCTTCTCCCGGGACCTGCGGGCCTCCGAGAGCCGCCGACCCAGGGCCGCTATCTTCTCTCCCAGTTCCCGGGTCCCCTTTTCCAGGGCCGCGGCCCCCCGGGGGAAGGCCCCGTCGGAGGCGGCGAAAGGGAGCCCCAGCTTTTCCGCCGCCTCCGTCAGACAGAGGGCCACCACCTGATTGTCCGCCTCCCGGTTGTGCCGGATGAAAAAAGTGTTCTCCGTCAGATTGTCGCAAACCCCGGGAACATAGGCCTTGCCCTCCACCACGATGGTGGGGGCATCGGCTATCCCCAGGGCCTCCATGAGACCGCCCTTTTCGCCCAGGACCACGTTCCCTTCCAGGTCCTCATTGGGCCCCAGTCCTCCGCCGGTGGCGTTCACCACCGCCAGGACACCCGTGGGGACCCCGCCGATGTCCAGGACCGCCCCCGCCATTTCACCGATGTTGCCGGGAACATCCTCCCGGGCGGTCTTCACCACCCCGGGGTGGTTCTTCCGGAAAGTGTCCACCACCGCCAGCGCCGCGGCGGCCTGCAGGGCCACCGGGGCCTCCAGAACCCCCTGCCCGTAGATCCTGCCGAAGGCGGCGAAGGCCGCGGCCTGGGTGAAGGCCCCGTCCCTCCCCACCGCCCGGGACAGAAGCTCCCTTTCGTGGGGGGTGATTCCCCGGCGCGCCTCGGCCCGGCCCACGCCTCCGCCGGCGGTCCTCACGGTGATCACCCCGGTCAGGAGGTCACCCTCCACGGAGCTGATGACGGTGTCCGCCGGGAGGGCCGCCTTCAGAAGGCCCACCGCCGCGGCGAAACCGCCGGAATCGTCCTGGACGAAGCCGGAGTGGCTGTGCACATGGCCCACCCCGGCGTGTCCGCAGACCCCCACCGCCCCCCGGGGGCGGGAACTCAGCTCGATTTTCATCGTCGATCTCCCATAAAAAAAGCCCCGAAACCGACGCCATCGCGCGCTTTCGGGACCATGCGAAAACGGCGCCGGCCCCGGCGGGCGGGACCGGCCTCGAAAAACGGTGAAAGGCCCCCGAAGCCGGGGCCTCCCGACTTGTCAGACCTGACCGGTTTTCTTGCTGTCGAAAACCGCCTGGTCCAGCTCTCCCAGCCGCTTGGCGGTGTACACCATTCCCACCGTGTCGCCGGTGATGTTCAGCATGGTGTTGGGCATGTCGATGAGGACATAGACCCCGGCGATCCAGCCGACGATCTCCAGCGGAAGCCCCATGATCTGCAGAAGAACGGCGGACATGATGATCCCGCCCCCGGGAACACCCGCCACACCGGCGGCCATCAGGATCCCCAGGCCGATGATGGCCAGGAGCTGGGGAAAGCTGTACTCCAGGCCGTAGATCTGGGCGGCGAAGACCGCGTAGATGGGCATCTCCGCCGCGCAGGCGTGCATGTTGATGGTGGCCGCCGGCGGCGCGATGAGGTTGACCATGTCGTCAGGCACCCCCGCCCGGCGCTTGGTCACTTCCATGGTGAGGGGAAGGGTGGCGCTGGAGGAGCAGGTGCTGAAGGCCAGGGCCATGGCGGGCCAGATGTTCTTGAAGTGCTGGATGGGGTTGACCTTGGCGATGAATTTGAGGATCAGCGGGTAGACCACCACCAGGATGGTCAGGTAGGCCACCCACTGGGTGACCAGCATCTTGCCGATCCCCGCCAGGACGATGGCCCCCAGGGTCCCGGTGATGTTGGAAATAAGGGCGAAAACCCCGAAGGGGGCCACGTACAGGACGATGCCCACCATCTTCCCCATGACCTCCGCCCCGCTCTGGATGAAGTCCGCCATCACCTGACCCACCTTCTTCTGTCCCAGCAGGGAGATGCAGATGCCGAAGAACAGGGCGAAGACGATGATCTGCAGGATGTTCCCCTCCGCGAAGGACCTCCCGATGTTGTCGGGCACCCACTTGATGAGGCTGTCCAGCAGGTCGACGTTGACTTCCTTCTTTGCCAGCGGGGGAAGGGTTATCCCCACTCCCGGGCGGATGATGTAGGCCCAGACGATCCCCAGGGACGCCGCCAGGGCCGAGGAGATGAACCAGTACCCGACGAAGGTGAGCCCCACCTTCTTGAGCCTCTGCATGTCCGCGATCCCCGCGATCCCCCCGGCGATGGAGAAGAAAATAAGCGGATAGATGGTCATTTTCAGCAGCCGGAGGAAAAGGTCCCCCACCGGGGCGATGACGGTGATCCCCGGCCCCACCAGGAAGCCCGTGACGGCCCCCAGCACCAGACCGACCAGGATCCAGCCGGCCAAACCCATTTTTTTCATTTGTCCTTCCTCCCCTATGATTATTCTTGCACGATCATACAGGTTATGCAGATAATTATCGTATCCGCTGGCCCGGTTGTCAACCTTTCGCGCCGGTCCGCGCCGCCGGAATCGTGGATTTTTTCGGGTCTTCACTGTACATTGTTAGGATGATCTGTTTTCCCTCCGGAGGGCTCCCATGAAAAAATTGAAGAGCGCCGCCCTGGCGCTGATGCTGCTGGTTCCGCCGGTAATTCTTTATCCCCAGACACCCCCCCCCAGGGGGCTGGGCATGGAACCCACACCGAAGAACTTCGACGGCTCCATCCGGGGAGCCACCGCCAGGGCGGGAAAAACCGCCATCCCCCCCAGCGTCGACCTGTCCCCCGGTTTTCCCGCCCCGGGCTTCCAGGGGGAGCAGAACAGCTGCGTGGCCTGGGCCACCGCCTACGCCGCCAAGACCTACCAGGAAAACCTCGAACGGGGCTGGGGGGCGAAGAAAACGGAAACGATTTTCTCCCCCAGCTACATCTACAACCAGATAAACCGGGGCAGGGACGAGGGGTCCACCATACCCGACGCGCTGGAACTGCTGAAGACCCAGGGGGTGGCCACGCTGAAGGCCATGCCCTATGGCGATTACCGGACCCAGCCCAGCCCGGCGGCGCGGCAGGAGGCGGCCCGGTTCCGCGCCGAGTCCTACGCCCGGCTGGACGGGAAGAACATCGATTCCCTGAAGGCCCTGCTGGCGGACGGGCACCCCGTCATCGTGGGGATGAAGACCTACGAAAACTTCCTGACCCACTCATCGGGAGTCTACAGGCGGACCTCCGGGGCCTACCTGGGGGGTCACGCCATGGTGGTGGTGGGCTACGACGATGGAAAAAACGCCTTCAAGATCATGAACTCCTGGGGCGAGGGCTGGGGCGAGAAGGGCTTCATTTATTATGATTACGGCCTCTTCGCCGAACTGCACCATACCGCCATGGTCATGTACGACATGGTGACCAACACTCCGGAGAAATCCCTTCCTCCCAACACGGTGACCGCCTCCGGCGGGTCCTACCGGGACAGGGTGCAGGTCACCTGGGAGCCGGTGAAGAACGCCGATTACTACCTGGTTTTCCGGGCGGAGAAGACTCCGGACTCCTTCGTCAAGGTCGCAGATGTCAGGGGAACGGCCTACATCGACACCCGGGTGAATCCCCGGACCGATTACTTCTACGCCGTAAAAAGCGCGGGCCCCGGAGGCGAAAGCGGCTTCAGCGTCGTCGCCCGGGGATACCTGCAGGCCGAGGCCGAGCTGGGGGCTCCGAAAAACCTCCAGGGAATGCTGGAAAAGGGGAAGATCAAGCTCATCTGGGACCCCGTGGACGGAGCCGAGGCTTACAATGTCTACCGCTGGGATTCCCAGGTGGAACAGTGGAAGCTCCTGGGGACCAGCCGCAA
>Ga0302238_1000899_pt1 | contig 27314 bp, 30 predicted proteins | sample AAG_UR_Asn_MG_FD_193527 | JGI IMG/M metagenome (GOLD analysis project Ga0302238, IMG submission 193527) | Enriched activated sludge microbial communities from anaerobic digester in WTTP, New Holstein, Wisconsin, United States - AAG_UR_Asn | ecosystem: Engineered > Bioreactor > Anaerobic >... | reverse complement strand
CGTCTGGCAGGACTACGCAGATGGTGTCTTTGTGATACGGCTCTAAAGGCTTGCGATGTTTGTTGTTAAGCATACAGAAAGTATATTATTCTATTATCCTTTTGTCAAGGGACTTGATGGCCTTTTTGAAATAAACTATCTTCTCCCGCAGTTCCGCCTCCGAATACTTACAGACACATCGGGCGAAGGATTCCAACTCTCCCCGCAGGGCTTCACCGATTATAGACACATGGATTTCACGCCATCGGGGGTCCGTCCTAGTTAGTTGCTCCAATCCGTTACAATCAGAGCAAAACCCGAAGCAGTTATCCTCGTCCCACCTGGTAGACAGTTTCCCCCTTGGGATGAAATGCCCGCATACTTCCGTGGGCCTACCGCAACAAACGCATTTCGGGTCGCGTTTGCGGATATATAGGGAGAAGACCCGGTCAAGTTCACGCTTGGCGCTCTGGTAGCTCATTTGCGCCCACACCATTCCGTGCGCTTCTTTACCTTACCGCAAACAGAGCACCTGTAGTATACGGTCCTGGTGTATCGGTCTGGATAGGACGCAATCATAATCCAGTCGTGCCTATGGCTCATATTATTACGCCCTATCCCCGTCCGGGTTGAAACGAATCCAGCAATTCTTAGGCCGGATCACCTGTAAGTCCTGCCCCAGAAGCGGCAGGAGTTCCGGCCGGCACTCGTTCCACAGGTTGCGCTTACACCTGCGGGAGCCGGGTTCGCCCTTAACATAGTAGGGGCAGCCGTAGCAGAGGCGGGGAGTCATTGCGCCTCCACCAGGAACTGCTCTATCTTCCGACGGGCCTCGGCCTTGTTCTCCTCGTACTGGCGATTCCGCGCCGCGAATTTCCGCTTATCGGCCTCGTACTCCGCCCGGAGTTCCTCCGCCTCCCGGTCCTCCATATCCTTCATCGCCCGCACCCACTCCCACACGCAGATTACCGTAACCGTGACACCCAGGAGAAAGCCCCCGGCCACGAATACCCATATCTGCCATGCGTGAACGTTTGCTATTGAGTCCATCATTTAGCCTCCAGTTCTTCTATCCTTTTATGACAACAGGACTCGCAGAGCCCATGACTGAAACACCCCGTGCTTTCAACGTGAGCCGCAGGGACGTACCGCTTGAACTTGCCGCAGTCGGAACAGATGTTCACCATCATGCCCGTCGGGCAAGCAAGCTGCTCTTTCGTCATTGGCTTACCCGATATCGGGTCAAGCCGCGTTATGTTTTTTATGTCAATCACTCTCCAAGCCCAAGGAAAGTTTATATTATAATTTCGGAATTGTCAAGGGCCAAATGGAACCGCCCCCGATCTCTCGGAGGCGGCGCTACTATCAGACGGCTATCAGTCCAGCCGTTGGACCCGCCGGGGAGGGAAGACCCCCGGCTAAGATTTACTCGGAGGCTTTTTTGAGTTCCGCGTCCATTGCAGCCACGGCGTTCTCTATGAGGTCGGCTATGAGTTTGTCCTTGCCTTTGAGGAAGGGCAGCATCAGGCAGAGCTTGGCTGCGGCGGCTTCATAGCGCGCGCGCCCCTGCCCCCTATCGGGTATCTTGTACTCGGCCCATTTGACCACGGCCAGAGCGATGTCCTGGACCAGTTTCTTTTCCACCGGGTCCTTGATATCGTCCACCTTCTCCATCGCATCTCCGAGCAGAGATCCCATCTTCTTACCGACGAACTTGGGCGCGAACTTAGCCACGGCCCCGAGCACGCCGACCAGCACCGCGCCGCTGAGCAGTCCGCTCGCCCATCCGCTTAAACCGCTAAACCATCCTGCTATCATTTCCATATTCTCTCCTTAATCGCTTTCGCTATTTTCTTTAAACCTTTTAAAGCCTTGTCCGGGTCCATGCTTACGCTTACGCCGAGCCTCCTCGTGCCGTTCCGCGACTTCCTGAAAGCGTCCACCGATCTTAATGCCTTTCTCAATAATTTTAGCATAGCCTTTTTTCATGTGCCATAGAAAGGCTCGTTTAGATTTTTCTTCCGGCATCAGTTATGCACCTTCTCCCTCTATTGGCCCTAGCTGTGTTCTCTGACCTAGTAATCCAGTGGCAATTTTGAGGGGTATAGTTTCCTTTAGGATTTATTCGGTCTATAGTCAGGTTGTCGGTATACCCGTTGTTTGTGGCCCATTCGTGAAAAAGCGAAAAATCGTCCCACGCCTTCGCCACACCAATGCCTTTACCGCCGTAATACCGATAGTCACGATAGTTGCTATTATTGCAACGCCTACGTATACCTAACCATATTCTGTATATCCTTGTTGGGGAACCGTGGCCTCCGTACAATCCGTGCGTTGTTTTTACTGCTCTGGCTCTTTCTCGTTGAAAACACCCGCAAGACTTAGTGTCTCCGCACCTCAACGACCCTGATCTTACGATGACTTTTTTACCACACGAACACAAGCACTCCCAACACCTGTAGCCATTTTTAACTCCAGCCCTATTAAGAACTGTGAGTTTGCCAAATATCATTCCTGTCATGTTTATTTCTTTCATATATTACATTTTATAAAATTTGGGAATGTCGCAGATAGGTACCTCTCTTACTATTTAAACTTTCTCCATTCCCCATTAATAAACGTGAGTTTTTCCAGGCGGGCGGCGGCGAAGCCCTCCGGGTTGTCGGCCACGGCGTAGTGGATCCACGGCTTGCGGCCGGCGGGGTGTTCAAAGATTATCTGGCCGGAGGTGAAGTTGTCGGCGCACCACTTGTAAATCGTCATGAGACCGTCCGGGTCCTGGAAGTCCTTGACGACGAAGTCAGCGGCCAACCCCCGGACATGGGCGCTGTTGGCTACTCCGCCGACGGCGGCGTTTAGTTCCGGGCACCGGAAGCCGGAGGTGATGAAGATGGGTCGGGCTATGTATTCCCGCAGTTTTTCCAGTTCCGCGCAGACCCGTATCATATTGTGGAGGTACGGCCCCGAGGCGGCCAGATTGGCCTCTTGGAGTTCGGGGTGCCGCGCCGAGCGGACGAACTCCCCCAGCGAAAAGTGTTCTGTAATCATCACCCGCCCCCCTTCAAACTCTTGATGGTCTTAGCCAGTTCTATCAGTAGCCACGCCACGGAGCCCACGGCGGGGACGGCCACGCCCACAGCCTTAATAACGCCCTTGGCATAATCCCGGCTCGACTCTAGCGAGGTCGTGCGCTCGCATACCAGTTCGATGCGCTCCGAATGGTTGGTCAGCCGCGCCTCATGGCCTTTAGCGGCTTCTTCAATGCGCCCCAGGCGCCCGGCCATATCCTCCCTAAACTCATGGAGGGCCACCAGTATAGGGTCGGGGTTGCGCCGATCCGGTCCGTCATACGGTGTCATTTCTTCTCCCTCGCCTGTATCTCGAACCGCCCGTTGGTGAGCCACCCCACCTTGAAACGCAGATCGCCCCACGGGTAGAACTGGACATAGAGGCGTTTCTCGCCGCCGGGGTAGGTGCGCTCCGCTATAAAGTTGCGGGGCTTCTCGCCGTAGAGGATTTTCTCGTCGGTCATGTCCCCGAGGGATAGTAGCCACGTCAGATTGATACAGGAATTGCGGCAAGCGGACCAATGGTAGGCCCTTGCGAACTCCTTGAACTTGCCCTCCGGCAGCTTCTCAACGAGCGGATGGCGGTGAGCGTACTCGCAGTAGTCTATGTCCTTGCCGAATTTAAGACGGCCCTCGGCGTTGATTGAATCGTCCAGTAGGAGCCAGAGGGCTTTGAGCCGCTTCGGTTTCCATAGCACCACGCCGACGGAGGCCGCTTGCTCGTGCCGCATGAGAACCTCGTCCGTCCGTATGGCATGGCGGCAGAGGTAGGCAAGCGGATACAGGAACGGCGACAGGAGCCGCTTGGCCGCTTCAAGGAGGGGGTAGAGGCAGAGGGCGGTCATTGTTCCTTCACACAGTAGAGTATTGTAAAAACAGAATAACTATCTGCTGTGCTTGAAGCCCTAGTTCCTAATCCCTGTGTCGCATAAGCAGAAGCCGTATAATACTGGATTGCTATATCAGCGGAAGAAGATAAGGAAAACCTTGCTTTGCCGTGACTTACAGAAACCGCATAGTCCCCAATAGTTGCCTGATAAAGAGAACTTCCCACCCCTATTATGGCAGAGGTCGTTTTGTTGTATAGCCGTGTAGAAGTATAGCCCGTCCTCAAAAAAGGAGAGGACCATTCGCAGAAATATGTCCCAGCATTTAGGGTTACTGAACTATTGGAAACAGAAGCAGTCTTTAGGGAGCCGAACCCGCCAGTATCAAACATCTCTGTATTCAAAATGCGGTCAGTCCAAGTCGTAGCCACATTTGTTCCACCATCGGCATTATAAGCCTTGCTGTCAACCCATAGCGCATAGTTGGCGGCTACCGTCGTAAGGCCGGAGAATGTGCTTACCCCGCTAAAAGTATTCGCCCCCGTGAAGGTCTGTGTGGAGGCAAGCACAACATCGCCACCGCCCGACGGGGTCGCGCAGGTCTTTGTCCCGTCGGCGGTCAGAGCGTTGATAAACTCGCCCTCACCGCAAGCCCCAGGAGCCGTCGCAAGGTAGGTAGCCGTTGCGACGCGAAGCGCATAGGTCCCGGTGGCCGTGGACTGGATAACGCCAGAGAGCCCAGAGCCGTCGCCGTCGGGAGCGAGGTAGTCCGTCCCCACCGCCGCCGCCGAGATGTTGCCCCCGCCATCGGCCTTGACTATGCCGGAGATTGCGCCGACGATGGGGTCGCTTTCTGCGAGGACCACGCCCGTCAGGTTGGAGCCGTCGCCGTAGAGAGTCGTGAAAACGCCCGTCGCCGCCGACACACCGTATGTCGCCGTCAGTCCTGGCAGGGAGAGGTCGCCCGTCATGGTGTCGCCCGCCTTGAGTATATGGTTGGCGGTCACGGTGGAGAGGTCCACGCTCCCAGTTGGGACCGTGCCAGTCAACTCCCCTGCGGGGAGAGAAGTGAGGCCCGCGCCGGAGCCCCAGAACTGGTCCGCATACACCCCCGCCCACGCCCGTGTAGACAGACCAATATATCCCTCCCCTGTGCCGCGAGGGATAAAGTTGCGAGTGGCGGCTTCGGCATTACCCGTAAAAAAGACCAGAATCAGTAAAAGTGTTTTCATGAAGCCTCCAGCGGGATTATATCATTACCCACTACTTCAAGGAAAGAGTCTAGCGTTACAATATCATCAGGTAGAAGATTGCCGTAATCATCAAGCTGTAATACTCCCGCCCCACCCACCGTTGAAATACCCGTCAAATTCGAGCCGTCCCCGTAGAAAGCGGAAGCCGTCACGGATGATGTAAAGTTGGCCCACGACTCGCTCGTAAGCCCGCCAGTCATCGTTCCACCGGAAAGGGATAGTTTTCCGGCAAGGGCAGTCGTCACCGTAGAAAGGTCTATCAGCGAAATGGGCACGGTTTCCGTGTTAGATAACTTTCCCGCTAAGGCAGTAGTGACCGTAGATAGATTTATCAGCGAGGGCGGAACGGTCGTGCTGGACGAAAGAACCCCCTGTAGGGAGGTCATGTTGTGCAGATGGCTATTGTCTTTTACGGCCAGATTATAGTAGGTCCCCGATACATCACCCCCAAATTCAGAGGACGTGAGGATAAACGACCCGGACGACCCCGTGGCCTTTTTGAGTTTGAGGACGTTCTCCCAGAGAAAATGTAGATTCCGGTTCGTGGCAGGGTCTTTAACCTCATAGGGAAAGACCTGCGCCAGAGCAGAGCAGGGGAGAAGGAGTAGGACCAGGAGGATTCGGATCACAACCCCTCCAACGCTTCTGCCGCCTTCCGAGCCGCCTTGGCCGCCATGTCCGTATCCCCCCGTTCCATAGCAGAACGATAAATCCTCGCTTGTACGGCGAACTGCGCCTTGGACTTGTGGAGTTCGTTAAGCCTCTGCTGCTCCCCACGGGTCCTCTGCCCGCCCGCATCCACCAGTTCCCGGTACTCCTCATTATAGGGGAAGGTCAGGGTCTTGGGGTTGTAGGCGTAGGACAGTATCTGGCCCACCTGCGCCGTTCCAGGTACTCCAAAGGTCGTAGCGGCCGCACGGAGGGCCTGGCGGAGCCCGTAGAGGCGCTTATACCCGTTCCGGCCCGCATACGCCTCCCGCGCACCAGTAAAGAACTTCATGCTGTTGTCCATTACGGGAACGGGGTAGGAGCCGTACTTGATGGCCGATATGGGAGCATCCAGAAACGGGCACATCCCGATTATGGTCATGGCGTAGTCCTTCCACATCTCGTCATCGTCATCGGCACCTTTGACCGCAGAGGATATGCCCAGCCCCACCGCGCTCAAAGCCGACAGGACAATCCCCTTAGACACACCCCGTATCCCCATTTCAGCGGCGCCGGCGGCCGCCAACCACGCATACGCAGACGCCTTATCCGCCGTAGATTCCATCCGGGGGATATCGTAGGTCATGAAAAACCAGCGATTCATGACGAACTGCTTGAACTGGAGCAATGCCTTGTTGACTGAAACGTTCCCAATCAGGAAATGGGGTGAATTGAACGCCACCCCGGTATCTATGAAGAACGGGCTGGCCTGGGTCCGGTCAAGGGCGAAGTTCGTATATTCCGCCGCCGCCTCGTTCAAAGGTCCTTCCCCGGCCGCCGGAGCCCCAAGCTCTGCCGCTTTCTTGTTGTAGGCCGCCAGAACCGTACTGGACGCGACAACTCCGTCAAGCCATTTCAAGGGGATATACCCCGTGGCCTGAATCTTCCGCAACCATTCGGTCTGGGACAGGTCTTTAAAGGCTATGTCGTCACCTACCCTCTCCCGCAGTTTGGGGAAGTTCTCCAATAACCACACCCTTTTCCCTTTATCTGAAAGGACTTTAGAGAATCCGTCCAGTACGTTCTGCCCGCCTACCATCGCGGCGGCATCCATGAAGGCCGTGGACTGGATGAGGAAAGAGGACAGTTTGAATCCCAGGGTAGCGGAACCCATATTTACCCGCAAGGTATCAAGCAGCGGGATTTTCTTGGAGCCCTCCGCCTTACCCTGCCGGGCAATGATATCAATCCAGGCGGTCATGATCTTGTGCCCTATGGGACCGACGGCCTCCTGATAGGTTTCATCTGATATAACCTCGGAGAATTTTTTAACGTTCTCCTGCATGGCTACCAGATAGGCGGCGTCGTTGATATGCTGGACGAACACCTTCATGGAGTTCACTTTGATGGGAGCCTTCGCCCCCGCCTTTCTCTGTTTCGTGAACCCCGCAGAGATGTTCTTGCGCCACCCGGAAAACTCCTCCTCGGTGAACGCCATCCTCTGCGCCACTTCCGTATCGAGCAGTTTGTCCCAATCGGTTATCATGGAGAAGTAGTTGTCTATCTTCCCGATTTCCTTGTTGTAGAGCTTCCCCATAACCCGTTTTACTTCGGGATACAGAGCCTCCATACCCTCCCGCATTTTCTGGTAAACCTCCATCTCCTGGGGGGTTAGTTTTAGGTTGACGACAAACTCCTCCGTCAATTCAGGCATGGACGCTAGCACCCTTGCTACGCCGTCCTTCTGGACCTTGAAAGCATGGATGCCTATTCGGTCCATGTTCGTATCGTCAAATCCGTACTTTTCAGCCAGTTCAAACACGGGTTGTATGTATCTCCCGCGGAGATTAAGGAACTTGAAAAAGTCGCCGTCTATAATGGACTTCATTTTCGCATGGGGGCCGTCGTGCGTTCCCCTGCCGCCATCTAAGCGGTCAGTCATGACGCTCATGGGGCTCAACGCCCAATAGGTTTCCTGCGCCCAATTCCAGGCTTTCCCGGCCTTGGTGGCTTCCGCCGGCAGACTCTCTATGGGGGTGGCAGAAGCGACCATTTCGCGCACCCACTCGCCTTTTTCTATGGCCTGTGCCAGTTCCTTCTGCCCCTGCGCCTCCTTACCCACCGCTTCCAGTATGTAGAGGTCCCGGAGGGCGTTTTCCAGTTCTCCATTGGATATCTGCTCTATGGGCCGGAGCGCCAGTATTTCAAGGCGTTTGTACATCTCGTCCGGCAGAAAGACTTCCTGGCCCCGCGATTCCATGTCCTGAATGTAATCCTGCAAGGCTTTGAGTTTCAGAATTGTTTCGGGCCGTCGCTTCTGGAGGTCAAACTCGGCCAGGAGATCACGGACGGCTTCCCGGTAGTTGACCTCAACTTTCATGCTCTCCAAAGCGCGGGAGGACACTTTCTTGATATCCTCCGTAAGCCCCTTGCGGTAGGCGATATCGGATTCAGCGTCAGCCCGGACGAGTATCTTCGCCAGACGGGTTTTAGTCGTGGCCGCGGTCAATGCCTGGATGAACTTCCATTGGGAAGCCTTGGGGACCGTCATCTTCACGTAATCTATGGACGCCTTCCGTAGAGCCTCGCCGTCCTTCCGGTCCTCCCTGATATCTTCCAGTATCTGGGCCTTGGTGAACTTAGCCGCCGTCCTCGCCGCTTTTTCCTCGGTCGCCAGTTTCGCCCGGAGGGCTTTGGCTTCCGTGGTGACTATCTGCTGTTGCGCCGGGTTGAGCCCCGTGGCCTGCTCTACGGCACGTTTCACCGGGATTCCCGGTATTTCCGTGAAAGGGGCGGGCTTCTGGTAGGTTTCCCGGAACATATCCAGCCGGGTGAAGACGGGCTGGCCCTTGAAATCCACTATGGCCTGTCCGGTCTTGGGGTCCACGCTGATGAGCTTTACGACCGTAGCACGGGGGATTGCCCCGCCCTTCACTCCGGGGGCCTCTATCCTACCGCGGGCGGTCAGGAGCGCACCGGGTTCAAGTTTGCCGATGACCTTGTCGTAGGCGCGGGGATTGTAGAAGCCGGGGGCGGGGCCTTGTTCTAAAATATTGGGATTTTCCCACTCATTTAAACCAATCTCTGCTTTTTCAAGTAGAAAATTTTTATGCCGCTTCCACACACTCGCAAATTTTCTCATCCGCGCTGTTCCATTTAACTTCGGAATAACGACATCAATATTTCCACCGTCGGCAAAGTAAAATATACCAGGCTCCAACTTAATATAGTCAGATTCGTATGCGGGTCTTTCATGGTTAGATACACGGATTTCAAAAGTCCCTTTTTTGAAATAATTGCTTCCGTACCGTCCTCCCTGCGTAAACTCCATCCCGTCCACAATATAAATCGGATATGGTGAGTATGGATTTTTTTTAACAACTACAAGAGGGTCCGGTTTTGCCGCCTTGGCCTCCTCCGTCAGGGCGGTAAGTTCCGCCTCCTGCGCCGTCAGCATATCCCCGAAGAACTGCCTCATGCTGTCATTGAGGTCCACGTTCAAATCGGTGACGGACTTGTAGATTTTCAGCAGCCAGTCCCGGAACGTGCGGAACACCCGTTCAAGGGTAGAGGACGGGGCCTTGCCCTCGCGCATGAAAGCCTCAAAGCCCCTTGCGAACTTCTCATGCTGGTCGCGGGTTATCTTCCCGTCTTTGAGGTCCAGCCAAGACTTCACCGGCTCCCAGAACTTTAGGTAGTCCTGCTGGCCTTACCCTCCGCCACGTAGTCGGACATATCCTGTAAGAAGTCGTGCGCCGCCTCATGGATGAAGGAGGAACTGTCAGCGAACTCTCCAAGGCGTATCTTGTGCGTCAGGACGTTGATGGAGGCGCGGGGGCCCTGGAACAAGGTGTCCTTGTATTTTCCCTCCCGCTTCTCGGTAGCCGCCCGGTACTCGGCTATGGTCCCGCTCTTTTCAGCCTTTATCGGGTTGATGTCGACGGTAACGCCGTTGATCTCCAGCGGCGTTCGTGAAAAGGCATTGAACAGATCGTCCTCGCGCGCCTCGCCCTTGAACTCCAGCAGGACGTCCAGATCAGATTCTGTCCTGGCAACGCCAGCGCTGCGGCTGCCGGTTATAGCCATGTCGACAATTTCAAAGTTGAGGCCTACCAGTTCGTTATCCGCGCGGAGCTGGGAGATATGGCCCTCAACAAGGTCTTTGATGTCCGCCGGCGTGTAGTCCTCAAGTCCCTGGATTTTAATAGGAGCGCCGTCCTGCATCAGTTCCGCCGGAGCCTTAACGCCGATAGCGTTCACTATCTGGTCGGGGGAGAATACAATATAAGATGTTCCTCCAAATTCAGAATCTTTTAATATTATCCCATCGTAACCTTCTTTTTTTATTTTATCTATGTTGTTGTTTTTGCCCAAATCCCAAAAATCTTTCAACCAATAAAACGGATTACGGATGTTAAGATATGCCGCACGTCCCATTGTGGCCGCTGTTTGGTCTGATATGTCCTCGGTAGTAAACCATACGCCAGCCTTTGCCATTTTTATAGCATCGGCATCATCTGTGTTAAATTTTGTCGAAGAACCAAGCAAAGAAAAATCAAATTCATCAAATGGAGTGTCCGTCCAATGGTAAACCCGCAGCGGCTTCCCGTCCTTGGACAGTACCTTCGTGCCGGCCAGGATCTTGTTCTGCGCCTGGGTCAGCGCCAGGGGATCCACGGTCCCGCGCTCAACGATGATGCGGCGCTTCTCGCCATAGAACTGCTCGGGCGTGACACCACGGCGCGCAGCCTCCGCCTGGACATAGGCGGCCACAATCTCCGCATCTGCGGCCGCTTCCTCCGCGGGACGGCCCACGGCTTCAAGTTGCTCCTGTATGTCGGACTTGACCGGACCCTGGAACATGACCGCCGACCTCTCCCGTAGTTCCGAACCTATGGCCTCAAAGAGGGTGTTCTCGGAATACTCGGGTATAAGCCCTTCCTTCGCCGCCGCCTCCGCTATCTCGGATATCGTAGCCCGTCCGTTCTTGCGGATGTAATACCGCATATCATCTTCCGGTAGTTCGCCCTTCCAATTCTTTTCGTAGTTCTCCCGGTTGATGAAGCCACGGTTTCGGATCAGTTTGAGGATAGGGTTTCCGGTAGGCACTTCTCCGGCAGCAAGCCCTTCCTGCGCCTCGGACCTTATTTCCTCGGCCATGTCGGGGTACTGATTGACCACTTCCTCTGGTACGGGAAGATTGGCCGCCATCGCTCCCCGTATAAGGGCCTTGTGCTGGTCTTGGGTGAGGCCGGGGAACTTCTGGCTGGCCTGCTCGTATGCCATCAGACCGGGGTTATCAGGCGCCGCGGGAGGGGTGAAAGCCTCGTCCTGGGGTATCATATCACCCTCAAAAACGGGTTTCCCCTCTGCGCGGGCCTGTTCCTTGGCGGCCTCGTATGCGAGTTTCGCCTCGGGAATAGAGGGATTCCCCGCCCCAGGGACGGCCTGTATCATGGGTATAGCCTGTTCAGCCGGAACCTGTAAGGGGGTCTTGCCGGGTTCCGGGAGAGCCATCTCAACGGCTTCCTTAGCCTCGGCTAGGCTGTCAAAGTATAGCCCATCCTCGTCATTCTGGCTTACCACGTCCACCACTTCGGACCGGACGGTGTACCTGCCATCGGCGGTTTTGAGGATGACGGCCTTGGCTTCATCCTCGGTCATATCTATGGCCGCCACCGCCTGCCCCCCTTGGGCTTCCCGGTCGGGGACCAATTCGGACCAACGGCCCGTAATAGCCTCGCCAGCGGCCTCCGGCTGGCCCGTGGCGGGGGTTTCGGCTTGGGGGGCGGGGGTAGGGGACGGGACGGCCTCTCCGGGCATTTTCGCCCCTTCGTACTGCGCCAGAAACTCATCGGCCATCTGGTCGGCGGTCTTGCCTGCCGACATACCGGATTCAACAAGGGTGCGGACCTCCCCTCCCCTTACCCGGTCGGCCACCATCTGCGCCACCTGTCCGCCCTTTAATCCGGCCTTCTCCGCCACCTTCCGAATGACCTCCATCTGTGTTTTCATGAAAGCCTGTTGAGGGTCCTGCTGAACCTCTGGGGCGGGCATCTCCTGCTGAACTCCTTCCACCACCGCACCCGGAACGGGGGCAGGGGAGAGGTTCATATTCAACATCTCGTTCAAGGCGGACTGGACCGCGGTACGCTTCTGCTCTGCGGGTATGGACTCATCGGCCTCGGCCGCCTCTGCGAACGAACGAGCCATCTCCTCAATCTGCGGCCACGCCTGGGATGGGGTCACGGACTTCATCGCTGCCACGGGGTCGGTTTGAGCCATCTGTAAGGCCCTGGACTTGGCTGTTTCGTCCAGGTTGGGGGAGAGGGGCAGGGTAGGCATGGGTTCGGGAGCCGTTTCCGGGGTGCTCGGGCGGGCGCCGGGGAACGCCGCTCCCATACCACCGCCCACTATGGCGCCTATCCCACCCTCATACAGGGCTTCGCCAAGGTCTATCGGCTTATCCTGCGACAACTTGGTGATGAAATTCTGCAAGGTTTCCTCTACGAACTCATTTCGGCCACCACGTGCCGCGGCTTTCAGCCTATTCCCGGCCGCCCCGCCTATCATCCAGCGGTCAAGGATGAGAGAAGTGGGGACGTTGGCAATAAAGGTTTTCCAGAAGGCGTCCTGCTGTTTCTCCTTGCCTACCCCCTCATAGCGCAATTCCTGCGCCGCATGACCGCCTTCGGTAAGGGCATTGGCGACCGCCAGGGACGAAATGCCGAACACGCTTCCGAGCTTCTTCGCTAGGTCAAGGCCTTTCTGGGTCTTAGCAAGGGTCCCCGCCAGTCGGGTTCCGCCGGCCACCGCCCGCCCTAAGCCCATGAAAGGGAGGGTAGAGCCGAGGCCCTGCATAATATCGTCAAGTAAATCGTTTTCCGGGTTGGATAGATGCCTTTGCGAAAATTCGTTTAAAAAATCAGCCTTTTTTTGGGATGCGTTCTCCACTCCCACGGCTCCAAGGGCTCCCGCGATATCACCAAATCCCTCCACCGCACCGGAGGCCACGCCCACGGTCCCCCTAGCAAAGGACTTTGCCCTCTGCGGGACACTCTCCGTAAGGGGCCGGGGCATCTGCTCCTTCGTGGGACTCGGAAGGGTAGGGGCCACTCCCACCGGGGGAACATCGGGCCGGGGGGGAGCGATAGTGCGCGGCATGGGCGCCGGCTGCATCGGAGGGGTGGGCGATATCTTGGGTTCAGCGAACTTCACCTTGCCGTAATCGAGGCCCTTGATGGCCTCTTTCCGCTTCGCCCGGGACCTTATCTCATCGGCATATTCGGGAGCCAGACCGGAGGCCAGTTCTTCGGCCACGGCCATAACATCAACCCCCTCTGGCATCTTGGAGAAGTCAACGTTTTTTATCTTCTCCCGTTTGCGCTTCTTCTGGTTGATGTAGTCGAGATAGGCTTTGGTGTCGGCCATTATTCAAGCCCCTGTAATCCACCGCGGACTTCATCGTCGTCGCTTGTGAAAAGGCCCTTAAACCTCTCCCAGGCGGATTTCTTCTTGGGCAATGACCCTGCCACACCTTCGGGGATAGGCTGACCGGAAAGGGCGCTCCACCTTCTCTCTGTTTCTATCCGCATTTTCTCCTGTTGAGGGGTGAGGGTAGGGATGGCGTAGAGCATTTTCAGCATAGCCTCCAGGCGCTTACGCTCGTCCTCCTCCGCGGAACCGCGTCCGTCGGCGGGTTTATCCTTGCCCATCCCTTCGTAAACCCTGCTCTGGGCCTCCCTCTGTTCGGGGGTCAGCATGGGCCGGGGCGTCACGCCCTTGTCGAGCCAAGACATTCCACCACCACCGCCGCCACCACCACCTATAGGGCGAGCGTACCCGGACATCTGCATGGCCTGTAGTTCCGGGCTCATCGGATACTTTCCCGATAAATCGGAGTGCTGGCGTATCTGCTTGGCAATCTCCTGCCAGCGAAGCTCATCGTCCTTACGCTTCGCCTCTAAGAGGGCTTCGTAATCGTCGTATCTTCGTTCGGCCATTATCTCCACCTCCGCGCCAGATCGGCGTATATGTTGTCCAGTCGCTTCTTCCGATAGTTGAGTTCGTTATCCTGAAAGACAGTCGGGTTGTAGCCGGCAGTTGTGGGGTTAAACCCGCCCCGCGCTGCCTGACCTGCGGCCCAAGCCCGGTTCGTATATACTCCCCCGCCGGTAGAGGACCCACCAGGGGCGGCACTCCGGTCACGTTCATACACATCGGGGGCAGGGAGCCGGGGAAACGCCTCTACTGGCTCATCGGCATAAGTCGGCCCTATGATAGGCTCCGGTATGGCCGACGATATTCCAGCGGGCGCGGTTTCATCGGCCTGCGTCCCAAGCCCCACGTCTGGGCGGTACTGCGCTTTCAAAGCCGCAGAGATAATCCTCTGACGGTTGGACTCGGCGGCCCGATCCCGCGCTCCGTATGCCATCTGCCGCTCACGGGCGGCCGCAAATGCCCTACGGAAGGCGTCCTGACGGGCATTGGATAGGTCCACCAAGCCCTGCGCTTCCTTGGCCCGCCAATAAGGATCATTGGGGTCCGCACCCGCTCTACGGATGCTGGCAGTCGTCTTTTCCTTGACATTCCGTACAAGGCGATTGTACCAGTCCTGGTTTCGGATATCGTTATAATCGTATGGTGGCATAGTGTTCCCCCTATTGTATCAGAGGATTAACGTCGTAGTAAAGCGAGAATATCTTCATCCGAAAGTCCTTATCCGCTTCATCAGCCGAGAACTTAAATCGTGCCTGTCTGGCAAGGTTGTAATCCTCAAACAGTCCGTTCACTTCCCGGATGACGAAACTCGTTCCAGAGAGCGCGGTAGAGGTCGAGTACCAGGTCCCGTTACGGTCAGGCTCCCATTGAATATCAAACTCCGACACCCCGTTACCCTCGGCGTTAATCCACATCCGCTGAATGACCTTATGATTGTTGACCGCCCCGAGGGTATAGTCCTTCGTGGTCCACCAGGAATCTATTGCCGCTCCGTCGTACGACTTGACTCCATCCTGTAAGATATACCAGAGCTTTGAGCCAGTGCTGCCGTCGCCCGCCAAGGGCTTGTTGTTGTAGATGGTCATGGCCCCGTAGCTCTGCCCCTCTAAGGCCGTCCATTTCTTGTTTTTCTGGTACATCAGCGTCAGGTGATTGGCGGTCTCCGAATTGGTAGACACGGATAGCATATAATGCCCGTCCCATGTCAGGGAAGCGACCCTCGGAGATACGGCTCCCACCAGATAAGAAAGGATGGTGGAGGTCATAGACAGAGACTGCGTTGAACTGGTTATATTTGGATTTATGGCATACTGGACATAAGAACCAGTTGATATAGAAATTTCGCCGCCATTAGACTGCACGGTCCACGCCGGCAAATCGCCATCGGCAGCAAAAGAATAAGTCCCGGCGCGCACCGAGAACACAGGCGTAGTGGCCGTAGAGGTATAGGCGGCGTTGAACTGCTTCCAGGATGAAATGTCGGCAGAGGTGAACGTGACCGGCGAGTAATAGGTCGCCGTGTCCAGCATGGAAACCGTGATACCAGTGAAACTGGAATAGGTAATATCTGCCCCCGTAGCAGTCATTGACGCGCTGAACTTAAAATAACGGAGCTTGTAATCCTCGGGGATGGACCCGCCAAGGGCTATCGTCGTGGATACCCAAGTTGAACTATCGGCAGAGGCATAGTATGTTATAGAACTTCCGTTGGACGCGTAGATTGAAAGGTCTAAATCAGGAGCCACAAATCCGGTATCGTAAACCGGGGATAGCGTCGTATTGGTTTTGTATCCTTCCCATGTGTCAATGTAAAACTTTGACGTTCTATTAAAATTCCATGAGAGGTAAACACGATATCCTTTCGCCCTATCAAAAGCCGTAGATGTATGCGAAGAACCATCCACGCCGACATACCTAATCTTAATATCTCCGCTCCCCGTTACTGCTTCGGATGAAATAGTAAGGGGGACCCAAGGGTTAAGGTTCCCACAACCCACTGTCGCTGTTTTCGTGTCAATAACAGCGTCATCTGCCGCATTCAAAATGTCAATGCGCGGGGTTATAGGGTCGCTTACGCCAGAGCAAGAATCTACCGCACAATATCCATACACACCAAATGAATAATAAATATCGCAAGCCGTAACATCATCGAAAGCCACGTCCCATCCTGTGCTCGTGCCATCCTCAAAGCCGGAGTTTTCAAACATAACCGGCGTAAAATAAGACCTTGCGCCATGAGCCAACACCCCGCTGTTATAGGCTCTGGCCTTCAACTTCGTGGGCTCAACAGTCGTTTCCCATCCGGTAGTCGTGCCTTCCTCCCATCCCGATTGAGAAGATACGGTCCAGTTATTCTCCTGGGATTGGGACTTCTTAATGTCCTTCGTCCACCCCTTGATATCTTCGGACATGGGAACTACCCTACCCTCTCCGCCCCAGCCGTAGATATTCCCCTCGTTGCCTAGCCACATGATAACCCCGTCTACAAACTGGACAGAGCGGTCATCCGAGCAGCCGATGGTCTCCGAAAGGGGGAACTGGTAGAACGTGAGATTGGAGTCGCCTTTGAGGATATGGACCGACCTGTCCTTCCCAACGAGTACTCCGTAGGGCGTTGCTTTCAGACAGGTTATCTGATACCCATCGTCTTTGTTGAAATACTTGACTGCGGCGTCGTCATCACCCGAGCCCGTGGACCAGGTGGTCGAGGAGTTATAGGCAGATATGTTCATCTTGCTGGTCTCCGTGGATATGCTCGCGCACACCAGCCTGTTCGCATAGAAATCTACGAACTCGCAAGCCGGCATATTCGTTGCCGTATAGGTGCTGACACCATCGGACCAGAACGACTCCGTCCCATCCACGAAATACATCGCCCCAAAAGCGGGAACGGCGTCTATCTCGCGTTCGGAGTCCAGGGTTTTGATGAGCGTCATGACCCCTGTATTAGGATTGGAGGCGTATATCCCCAGACCTGACTTGGCGAACACCACCCTGCGGCCATCGGGGTTTACGTACTCCCCGAGGTAGGTTATGGAGGAGGAGGCAACGGTCGCAAACCTGGTACTCCCAGGAACCGGGCGGAGATCACCTTCATAGGTTATGACGTTGCGGGCATCCTGCGCGTCGCCATCAGCTATGAACATCGGGTCCGCGTAATTGTTGACGCCGCCAAAGGCGGAGACATGTACCTCGGCGGCGCTTAAAGGAGTGGCAAGCAGTAGGGCCAGAAGTAAGAATTTAGACATAGTGGCCGTTCCGCCTGGCTGCGACCTTCCGGCGGATATACTCCGGGAGGTTGGATTTGGCGTTGGCTGACGGTTCCGTAGCGGATTCTCCGGCCCACTTGTTAACCTTCCTTTCGGCCTCCTGTTTCTGTGGGAATATGAGGTCTTTCTTGCCCTGATAGGCATACACATCAGCAAGGACAAAAGCCTCTAAAACATCCTCGCCTTCATCGGGGAATGGAAGAAACGCCGCGCCTGTACCCAACTGCGCCTCGGTAAAAGCAGTCAGTCTTAACTTCCCGAAGCCCGTGAGAGTAGAGGCAGAGGTAGGGATAGCCCCAACCCGTATCTTCCGCGCTCCAGCCGCGTCCCTGCCAATGTAAAGATACCACCCAGGGGAGCCGTCTATTGACGCTCCGTCTGACACATCAGGCTTCTTGAAGCGATGATACTCCCGGAGGGAAATATTCACCAACGACTGTCCGTTACCGGCGTCTATGTCAATTACCTTAACGATATCGGCGTCTAAGGTGTAATCCGTGGTCCCTGGAATCAGGACGATAGATATAGGGTCGTAGAGCCAATCCCAAAGCCAGTTTCGAGCAATCACGTCCAGATTATCGTTGATGCTGGCTAAGATATCCTTAGCCTGCTGGTCCGCGGTTGAGCTCGGATTCCCATATTGGGTCTTTCGCTTGATTTTGGCTATGAACGAGTCCAAATTCATCTATCGCCCCTTTATTCCGATCGTTTACTTCTTCTTGGCTTCGTCGCCCGTGGACTTCACGCCCTGACGGGTCTTGGACTCCGGGCCGGCGCCGACCAGTTCCTTGCTTTCAAGGACGGTCATCTGGCCCGTGGTCATGTACTCGTGCGCGTCCAGGAACTTAATTTCCTCGGGCTTGTCCGTGGAATACTGACCGCAGCCGCTGGAATTGGTCCTAAACTGGATGACCTTCCTGGGTATCCGGTTGCCCTGCGGGTCCTTCTTCCCGGCGGGATGGAACACCAGCTCGGGCTCCTTCATGTTTGGGGTTATGTACGTTTTCATACTATCTCCTTTATGATTTAGGATAGGGGGCCGGGTTCGCCGACCCCCTGTATCCGTTTTCTTACTTCTCGAACCAGGCGCACTTGATGAAGTTGCCGGCGGCCTGTGTGGTGTCGCCGTCAACGCTGCCGATGACCACGTGCTCGTTCTTGGCGAACTCTATCCACCCGGAGGTGTCGTAGATATTCCCTATGGTCTTGTCGGTGTCGTCCGCGGTAACTTCGCTGTATACGAGGGTCGAGTCGTTGCGGGTTACCCCATCCGATACTCCCTCATACTTGGCGAGTTTTCCGTAAACGGCCAGACTGTCTACCCCGTTGATGTTGCCGGTGCAGTATTTCAGCACGACCCGCTTGTCCGTAGCCGGGGTGATGCCCAGGCGCAGGATATAAGGGTCGGTGGCCGTAGTACCGCCGGTGTCTATCAGCACGTCATAACCACCCGCTGCTTTCGCGTCGGTGGCCGTGGCGGCCGCAACTATCTTCATGAGGACCGAACTATCGTCCCGTTTGCCATCCTTCATCGTGCAGATATAGTCCGCGTCCGCGTTGATGGCGTCGCACATTTTACCTATGGTGTCGTAGGTGGCCGTGGTCAGCGCCAGGTCCGCGGTCCCTATCGGAGCCTCGGTACCGAACGCGCCCTGCGTGATAACCACCGCCGCCTGCGTGGACGAACCGACGTACTTGACGTTGAACAGAGCCGCGTCATTGTAGTCGTTTATGTCCGCCACCGCTTTCTTCGTGTACTCCGAGATGAGCGCACTCTCCGAAGAAAGAGCGTACGCGTTCCCGGCCGTCAGGGCCGCCAGGATAAAGCCCGCTATCAGTTTTCTCATGTCATTCTCCTCGGGCTTAAGCCCTTATTCCGTGACTCCGGTCAGTTTGCCGTGCGCTTTCTCCAGAGCGACCGATATCGTGCACTCGGAGAGTATTTCCTCGGTCTTGCTGTCATCGCCGTTGGTGCCGCGGTCCATCAGGTGGACCATGTAGCTGTTCGGCAGGTGATGCACCGCCACGTTGGACGGGTCCACTATGTACCCGGTCCCCGCAAGGCCCGTTAGGTCGGTCAGCGAGTTGTTCTCCAGGAGAGGATGATACAGCATCTCCAGGTCGCCGAACGCGCTGATGTAGCCCTTCAAGGCGAGGCCGTACTTGGCGTCCATCGGCTTCATCTGTATCCGGCCCTTCGCGAAGTCGTTGATGACGTTCACGATTTTACCGGACAGGATGGCCAGCTTCTTCTTCGAGCCGTAGCGGAAGGACTTCCGCACGAACTCGTCGAACTCGGCCTCGGTCAGCTCGCCGTTCTCGGCCTGCACGTTCGTGATGATCCAATGGTGGAGACCCCTCATCGTGCGATGCTCCTTGGAGTCCACGCCACCGGAGGCGGTCAGCGAACGCTCGGACAGGATGAACTTCTTCTCCAGGTCTCGGGCGTGTTCGATTATCGCCTTGGCACGGTCGTACTCCTTGTCGCCCTGCCCGTAAACGTCCGAGTTTTCAGCGGAGCGGGTCCACCCGAACGGGGTACGGGTGATGTCCATGTAGTTGTACGGGTTGGTCTTGACCGTAGCGAGGATGGTCCCGAGAGCGGCGCCTTCCTCGTACGACATACCGATTATGTGCAGTTGGGAGCCGTTATCGGCGGCCCTGGCGGCAGTTTCGCCCACGGCGCGGGTTATCGTCAGAGTATTAGCGGAAACATCGGTAACGCGCACGATCTCCTGCTTGTCCACGCGGACCAGCATATTCTTGACGAACTTCGTCCCGTCCGAGACGGTCATGGAAGTAGCGACGTTGGTGAGAGCAGCCCCCAGAGTGTCGAACTGCGGGGTAAGCTCATCCTCCAGCCATTCCACTTTCTTATTGCCGGCCTGTTGAAGGCGGCCGGCGGCTTTGGTCATGATGACCGTAAGCGGGTACTTATCGGGCTCCAGCTGGTGAATGACAGGGGCCACGGAACGTACTGCCCTTCCTTCCGTGGACTGATTCGAGCTGGTCTGCACTACACTTCTCTGACTCATGGTGTTTTCTCCTAACTATCAAGATTCGGTTAGAATCCCGACCTCCGGGCTTTAAAAGCTCCGACGACGGATTCCATACCGGTTTTTTCCTTCGGCGCAGGTTTATCTCCGGTAGGGGGAGCGCCACCGCCCGCCTGCCTAGCTGCGGCATCCGCTTTAGCCTTGGCCTGGTCCGTGCTTTCCTTCTCTAAACGCTTGGCCTCCGCCTTCTCCCGGTCGGCCATGATGCCCTTCGCGATAAAGTACGTCACGTAGGGGGTATCGGTCCGTCCGTCAAGATGAGGGGAGTTTTTAAGTATCTCCGTCCGAAGCGGCGCCATGTCGGTGAATCCGGGGTACCTTTCAGAGTCCGATGCCATCTCCTGCTCCGTGCGGGCGATGCTCGCTTTAACGCTCTGCGCGTATTCCTCGGCTTCCTTTTTGGCGTTCGTTATGCGGTCCGTGTATGCCTTGCGCTTACCGTCCCATTCCCGTTTCGAGGAGTAGTAGTTGTACCTCTCCTCCTCGGTCATGGCGGCCACTTCTTCGGGCGACTTCGCGCCGGGGAAGGTGCCTGACGTGCTTACGTACTCCTGGAGTTCCACCAGAGCCTTGTTAGCTTCCTGGAGCTGGGTATTGAGGGCGTCCTGCGCGAGTTTCATTGACTTCATCTCGTTGTGGAGCCTTATCCCCTCCTCGGAGGAGTTCTCGTAGGCGGTAAGAAGCTCGGTAGGGTCTTTGAATACCCTGCCAGCCTTGGTCTTTAGTTCGCCTCCGGCAGGGGCCGTAGCCTCGGTCTTGGCGGGTTCGCCGTCGTTCTCCGTGGTCGTGCCGTCCGTTACTTTCGGCTCATTCGCTTCCTGTTTGTCGCCGCCCTGAATCAGCGGGAGATCATCCAGGGAAACGCCCATCTTATCCCATGCGTCGCGTCCCTCTGCGGGCGCTGCCTGGGGGGTGGGCTGGGCCGTAGCCTCGGAACCTGTCGTCTGCGTACCTTCGTTTGCCATTCTCTTTTCTCCTTGCGCCGGGTTTTCCGGCTTTTTTATTCGGGGGTTCTCCCCGGAAATCTTGAAGGCTTGCTCCATAAAAAAAGGCCACACCCTTATCGGGTATGGCCTCTCAACAAGCCTTGTTTACCGTGCGGTTGAGCGCTAAACGGGGAGCTACCCCGACCGGTTAAATTATCCGCCCTTTTTGCCCTTCGGCAGAGCGGTGCGTACTCTATCCCTAATATATATTAATGGCCTTAATTTGTCAAGACCATGTAATATCTTTACCAGCTCTTTCTCACCGGCAGTCGGCTGATGTCTTTTGTATGCTTCCTCCATTTCGTGAACGTGCCGAGTTTGACTTCCCCGCGGCGCTCCATGGCCGCAAATTTCCGCATCTGCGATTTACTTTTGAACGGCATTCTTCTTCTCCCGTATGGCTATTTCCTTCTTCGCTTCCTCTCCGTCCGCTATCATCCTACCCAGGATGACCTCAATAAGGTCGTTGCCGGCCGCCATTCCAGAGTTATAGGCCGAACATAAGGCCACCGCGCCCACTTCATGGGTCGAGCCGGGCCGCCAGGACCCATTCCGAAGCGCCTTGGACACGGCTTTTTCTATGCCGGGCTTGATATGCTTTACGTACAAGGGCGAGTTGTCGCGAAAATCCTTCGCCTCCGCACCCCAGGACATAGCAATCCTCAACTCGTCATCGGTCATCTTAGACGCTTGCATTACCTGCTCCCTGTGCCTGCGGTAGGTTCTGGCCCATGTTGATCTGCGGCATGGACACATCAGCCGTATCCTTCATGGCCTCGGCCTGCGCGTACTCGGCGGCGAACATCTCCGGGTTCTCACCGACCGCCTGAACGGCCTCCTGCGTATTGGAGATATGGTTGATAAGCATGGTCATCACCTGCGGGGGGATGTTCTGGCCGCTGTTCTTCAACATCTCCAGCTGAATCATATGCTTTATCAGGTGCCAGGTCAGGTTCTCTTTCGGGTTCACCTGCGGCATAACCCCTTGGAGCATGAGTTCGTACTCCTTCTCGGGGGAGGTAACGCCCTCGTCCACTACCAGGAGTTTATCCACATCGTACCGGCCAAAAGATTCAAACACGTCCTCCAAGACCTCATCGGCCTTAACATCGCGCCAGTCCATACGGTTGAGCGCGGCCCGCTGCTGGACATACCGTAGGCAGAGGTCCATGAGGACCATGTTCTGATTCCGCTGAACCTGGGTATCTCCAAAGGAGGGGTCATCGGAGGCGATGAACAGGAACCCTTCGCCCCCTGTGTCTATATCCTCTCGCTTGAACGATATAGCTCCCTTGTTTGAACCGGGAGAGGATACCAACACGTCATCGAACATGAACTGCTCGTGCAGCCAGTAGGCGGAATCGTACTGTTCCATGGTGGCCGCCTGGTCCAGAGCCGCAATCACCCCGAACCGGCGGGCGAACGTGGTTTGTATCTCCATCAGCCCACCGTAGGTGTTGTGGTACGGCTTGGTACCCAAGGCTCCGGGAGAGAGGTCGGCCACGGATACGATGTTCTCCGTCAGGCCCCGGAGATTGGACTCCGCAGTGATCATATCCCTTGCCGGGGAGTTCGTCTGCAATGGCATTATCGCACCGGGTTCAGCATCGTCAGCCAGCCTTACCTGTCCCCCGGCCCTGCGGTCCAAGTCGTCGGGATAGAGTACGTCCTTCTCTCGGTAGGCTATCATTCGATTGACTTCACGGAACCAGTTCTGCATTGACAGGTTGTGAACGTCGTGCAGTTCGTCTATGAGGTCCAGAATGGGCTCCAGAAGACCCACGCCGTAGATTGAATGGCGGGACTGCGTATAGTACCGCGCCCGTATCCGCTTACCCGGCTTGTGGTATAGGTCCTTCACGTATTGGATAACATGAGCCCCATTGGCGATGGTGATTATCTCCCGGTCAGTCCGAAGAATGAGGAGCTGCACCGCATCCACTCCATCATCTTTTGTGTCGTGGGTCTTTTCGGGAGCGGAATTATACTCTTGGAGGAAGGTCTGATAATCCGTGTCCTCGTCTATGCTTACCGGGCGCACAGGACGCTTGGCCTTCTGCATAGTCTTTATCTCTTTGAGGTCGTAAACAGATTCCAGCTCCCCGGTTTCAGGGTTGGTGTACTTCGCCTTTTCGAGGTCAGCCACCGAAATATAGGGGACGCGCTCGATTATCCACTCGCAGTCCTTGATGCGCAGGCGTCCGGGATGGGGGAAAATGTTGAATATAGAGGGCCAGCGCACCCGATAGCCCACGTCCACGGGGAATTTCTTCTTAGCGAGCGAGTACCCCTTATACGATATCTTGCGGGTCATCTTGACCACGGAGGACACGACCGGGATATCCATGTCCGCGACCTTGTCTATCATCCCCCGGACCCAGATCACCCCGTCCGAATACTCATTGGCCCATTCGTCTACTTCCCACGCGGTCCCACAGACCACTCTCTCGCGGGTAGAGTCTATGGCGCCTATCCTGTAACCGGGGGATGCACGATAGCCCCGCATCATCTGGTCGTAGTTCGGCGCCTTCTCCGCATGGTCACGGCGCTTGGGCTTCGTTATTATGGAGGGATTGCCCAGGAACGCCTGTACGCACCTGGCTACGACGTTCTCGGTGAGGGAGTAGGCTAACCCTATCTTGATATCAGGCTCGGCCTGGGAGTCCTTGTCGTCTTTCTTCTTGCCGTACTCGTTCCAGCACCTGCGGAACAGTTCAAACTTGGAGGAATAGAAATCTGCGGAGGATTGGAACTTCTGTACTACGCTCTTGGCTAATTCAGCCCGTTCGGTGTCGTCAAGTTTAGTGAGAAGATTTTCCACGGGTTCTCCTGTAATCGGCCTCTTGCTTTTTCTCCATTCCCCTTTTCACGTCGGCGAAATACTTGTCCAGGTGCGCTTCCAGTTCAGCATTGACAGCGGGACATTCGTGCTTACGCTCTGCCACCGCAAGGATTCGCTTGCCTATCTGGTCCTTGGAGCATTTGAACGGGTCGCCTTTGAGCGACAGATTAACCTGCGTACCGCATAGTTTACAGGTGAGCGTGGCCTCTACCCTCATAAAATAGGGAGCCCACGTGCCTTCAAAGAAAGGCTTTGGGGCCTCTGCTACTCCGTGCTTTCTCTCGAAACTCGTATGCGCTCGTTTTCCCATATGTCCTTTTTATACCACATGACCGCAAAAGTGTCAAGTTTAAGAGCCGCCCCTACCCTATTATAGAGGCGGCCCCGCCATTTACAGGGTTTCTAAGCGGCAGAGCATTTCATCTATCCGCTTGGCTACCGAGTGAGACAGTTCCACCTGCCCGATAATTCGCCCTGTGACGCCCGGCATAGTTGGAACCTCTCCCAGCGGACCATGTTTTGTCGGCTCTCCGCCAAATAAGTCGTCCAGTTTTTTATCCAGCCTCCCCGCTATGTCGGCGAGGGCTTCATGTAATAAACAAACCTGCGCCAATATTTCGTCCAGTCTCCCCTCTTTCTTTGCCATTCCCGTGCTTATTTCGTCTCGCATTTAGTCTCCTTTTTACCTCATAGTCCTCGGTATCCAAGGCTTCGGCTGCGCCCGCTTCACCATCGCTCTAGGCTTGTCGGGCAAAGCAAAGGTCGTGGCGTAGGCGTCAACCTCATCCGGTGAGTATCCGAGGTCCTCTTTCATCTTGTCCTTCTCCACCACCCGTATCTTGCCATTTTGGAACGTGTAGGTTAAGACCGACAACTCCTTGGCGAGGGTAGGCGACTTCGGCAAGCACCCGCCCCGTTTGATGAGGTCGGCCAGGCTCCAGAGTATCTGGGACCGGAGGTTGAAGAACTTGTCATCCGTGGCCTTGGCGGAGAAATTGACGGCAAAGGGGCGATACCCGGCCATCCGCAGAGAATCCTCCGGTGATCCCCCGTATCCTCCGGTAGTGTCTAGGAATATCTGGTCAGCCCTGCCCCATGCGTGGTCAACAGTCGCCACCTTGGCGGCCAGGGTAGGCCCATCGGCGCCGCGGAGCGTGTAGCCTTCAAGGAGCTGTAAGCCATGCCGGCGGGCTATGAACGACCGGTCGTCACCGAACCGCGCCACATCTACCCCTATGCGCTTTTCAGAGTTCACCAGGTCCCTGCTCGACATCTCCCGCTTCTGCGCCGCCTCTATCTCCTCAATTCCGAGGATGGCGTTGATGGCAGAGGGAGGGAACTGCCCCAAGATGAACGCCATAACCCAAGGGTCGTGCCTGCCGTAGGTCGCTATCTGTTGCCTGGCCCACTCAATGTCAATGCGCGGGGATCGTTTGGGGTCGTCCGGGTCGCCGGTTATGGATATCTGGTGCCATTGGTCACGGAGGGTCGTTGAAGCGGCGTAGAGCATGGAATCCTGGGAGGAGGGGTTGCCAGCCTGAATGATGCGCCCGAATTTACAGTTGGATAGCGCCTGTTCCCCGCTTTTGAGTACGGGCAGGGGGATAGAGCCGGACTCGTCTATCAGCACCAGTATGTAATCGCTATGTAGTCCCGAGAGGGTACGGCCCTGCTCCTCCGCATTGGCCGTCTTGCTCCACGCCCTGGCCGATATCCACCAGGTTTCGGGGTGATCTTTGGCGAATATGCGGGTCCCGGTCCACTCAAAGGCTCGCTTTAAGAATGGGGACATCTGCTGCCACTTGCTCATTTCAGTCCATAAATTGTCGCGGAGGTTCTCCGCAGTCATGGATACCGCTACTCCCTTGGGGTGTTGTCCCTTACCCGCGTAGCAGGTGAGGAAGTTCCATCCAATCCAAGCCAAGCAAGCGCTCTTACCCGGTCCAGAGCAAGCCTTTAAGGCCAGCCGGAGCTTTGCCCGGTCGCCCCTTGCGTACTCCCGCAGCGCCTCTATCTGCCAAGCGTCCGGCTCCACCTTAAACTGCTCCCGTACAAAGAGTACCGGGTCCTCCCGCCATGCCTTGATTTTGAGCTGGCCGGGAGTCATTTCTCTGGGTCCGGCATTGAGCCGGTTATCAGGTTTTCAAGGGTAAGGTGCCCGCTATGGTCCACCTCCGAGCGGAGGGAGAACTCTGAACGGCGGGCGCGTTCCAAGAATTTAAGGCCGAGTTCGGGGTCGGTCTTGGCCGCCTCTACTACGCATTTCCGTATATCCAGTATGGGTTTTTCCCGGAGGGCGTCCCTTCGTTCAGATAGTTCCGGGTGTCGTTTGAGGTAGTCGGATAGAGCTGCCTTTGAGATATCGGCATAAAATGCAGCCTCGGCATCGGTCCCTCCTAAAGCCCAGACTTCTTCGAGTTTCTGAATAACGATATCCAGAGGCTTGCCGTTAAACTGCGGCCTCCCTCCTGGATTTCCGCGCTTCTTTCGGGGCGTTGCCATGAGTATAGCATAGCATTGCCCCATGTGGGTGTCAAGACTGGCCCTTGGCCTTGGCTATGGCGTTGCGGATTTTGTCTACAATTTGCAATCTTTCTCCCACAATAAATCCTTTTCCTCGTCCGTAAGCCTTTTATACGCTTCGTCCACCAGCCGCCCAGCCTCGTATATTGGACCGAGTATTTGCTTATGCGCGGATATCCTAGCCCGTTCCGCCGCGAGATAAGTCATCATTTCTCTCGATTTTTTCGGCTTCATAATCCCTCCTGTTTTTTTGGCCTCATCAGCGGGCGCATTACGCCCGGACCGCCTTGCGGCGGTACGTCACCATTGGTAATTATGGAGGGTCGCGCCGGGCGTACGCAAGTGCAGCCTAATGGCGCGGTGCGTTGCCCGACAGTCCGCCAGCTCATTAACACCTAGCGCGTACCGCGCTAACTCTGTCCCATCATCCTCCGTTATCACCATCACCCTCCGCTGTCCGTCATGTTGTAGCGTTATCGCGTAGCCGTCTGTCGTGTTTTTCATATTTCCTCCTCGACTTTTTTTTTCCGCAAATTTGGGCTCCCCGCCTGCTTGCCTTTGTCGAGGAGGGTTGCGGGGGCGGGGAGCCGTAAATCAAAAAACCGCAACACCAATCCTCGACATATATAGTATAGCAGACTGTTTCGGTTTTGTCAAGGGGTAGGATGCAATAACTCTGGATTCGCGTATATATTCCCCAGAACCTCGCATTTCCGCGGTGTCGCGTTGTACTGCATCTCAAACTCTTTAAAGTCCCCTCCCTCGCCGGTCTTAATACCGGCCAGAGCGGGTATGCCCCAGCGGTCATAGCAGACCTGGTAGGTCTTGCCGTCCCATAACCGGGGCCATGAGCCCTTTAGTA
>Ga0302238_1000895_pt1 | contig 27370 bp, 21 predicted proteins | sample AAG_UR_Asn_MG_FD_193527 | JGI IMG/M metagenome (GOLD analysis project Ga0302238, IMG submission 193527) | Enriched activated sludge microbial communities from anaerobic digester in WTTP, New Holstein, Wisconsin, United States - AAG_UR_Asn | ecosystem: Engineered > Bioreactor > Anaerobic >... | reverse complement strand
CAGGGAGCGTGTTCCTCTGAGCATATTGCCGGATGCTGTGATACCAACTTGCGTCTTCTTATAGTGGAGCAGGGGCTTCAGCCCCTGCTGCAGGACGAGATCGATGACTTGCTGCTTGACTGGCGTGCCGAGGGGGCATGCGTCTCCGTCGTCGCATTGTCGGTACCGGGTGTGCCGACGGCGGCGGTGACGATAGACCCCGTTGCCAATGCTGCTTTGCGGCAACAATTGCGGAAAGCCTTTCTTGAGAGCGGCTTGCAAGGGGTATTCTTCCTGGGTAGAGTGGGGGTCATGTTGCGGAACACTTCCAACTCGGAGCTGAAGCTAGCCCTCTTTGATGGCTACTGGGGTGACTTGGACGACGCAGTGATGGGAATGGGGAACAATGGAGTGGTGAACTCCTATGCTCCGAAGAATAGCGCAGGGGGCAAGTTCGTTGTTGGCCCGGAAATTAGCGTGGGCCGAGTGCTAATCAATGAGACAGAGGCCGCACAGAGCGGAAATGCTGTTGCCGCTTACAAGAAGTATCTGAGGAAACTTCATGAATACAGGCACAAAAAGTCGTTTATCAGCAAGCTTGTCGGCGTTGGTTGCTTAAATATCGAAGTTGGCGGCGAGTTGAATCATTCTGTGCACTCTATACTTGCGGCAATTGCAATGATCATGCCTGAATATGACTCCGAGGACGTGGGAGAGGGGATTCTATGCAGTAAGAAATAGGGGGATGCGTTTGTGGATATTGTGTTCGGGAAGTCTCTCTCTCGCCCTGCTGTGATCGAAATGTTGGAGCAACCTTACGCGATACATGTCTTAAATGGGGCAGGGAACAAGACCCTTTTTCACGTATGGCTGTCAGCAAATGCTGGCGGTAATAATGATAGCCATGTGAATTCGCTGGCATTGTCGGATCAGGAAGTGCCACGGGAGAGTATGGGATCGAAACTTTTGGTTGGTGACTGGCCGAACAGCGGCTCCTTGCTGTCCTGTGCCGAAGGGCCGATGGGCATCTCGTGTTGGGCAGCCGGCGATTCCTTAGTATTCCCCAGTCTGTTTGGAAGTACGGACTCTGGTCTTATCTTTGTTGGTCGGTCGGTGTTGCATTCTGATGGGTTGGGGAAGATGTTCTTCCAGCAGGCGCTGACTGGGGAACAGATCGGCATGGCGTTGTTGAAGGAACTGGATGTCGAAGCCGAAGGGCAAGTAGCGGGGGCCATCGATCCTGATGACAGGTATGCAGGATTCAACTGGTTTCTTGGGTGGGAACTGTTCGGCGACCCGTTCCTCCGGTTGCGCATAGCGTCGATTGGGCAGTAGAGAGGAGGCTGTGTCATGAAAGTGTACTTGGTGAAAGAGCGGGAGTGGCCAACAAGGCTCGCAGTTTGGTTCTCCATCGCGCTAGCGGGTGGGGCCTTGGGCCTGCAGGGGTGTAGCCAGAGCCATGTCGTCGAAGGTTTGGACAGTGAGAACGAAGTGGTTGAAGTCTATGACGTCTCCATTGGCGAAACAAGTGACTCTCCGGGTTTCGACAGCCTGCTGGAGAAGGATGAGCTAGGGACGCCCGATGTGTGCCAGATGCCGTGCAGTGGCGTTGAATGCGGATTTGATGTTGTCTGTGGAGTGGAGTGCGGGGAGTGCAGAGCGGCGGAAGAATGCGTGGAAGGAACGTGCCGACCTAGCTGCGGCGAGACCTGTCAGTCCGAAGGTTGCGACTGTGGGCAGGTGTGTGGGCTATCATGCGGTGAGTGCCCGCAGGGGTGTCTGGACGGCTGCCACTGCAACTGCATTCCGAACTGCGACGATCGACTTTGCGGTGCGGACGGGTGCGGGGGGAGTTGCGGGGCTTGTGGCCCCGGCGAGACGTGCTTGTCAGACGGCAAATGCGGTATTCCTAGTGCCTGCCTTGCGTCGGCCTGCCCGCCACACCCTGGACCGGGCGTGTGGACGGTTGCTTGTAACGGGCGGGAGCACTGCGAATACGTCCTCAAAGGAGGAGTTCCCCACGATGTGGAAATATGGGTCCCGGCGGGCTCGTTTGAGATGGGTGCTCCAGATGGGGACTGGCTGAATGCCGATTTGGCCCGTCCATTACACAGTGTGACTTTCAAGGATGGATATTTTATAGATAAGTTTGAGGTTACCTACGAACAATTTCTTAGGTGCCATGAAGATGGCGGGTGCGCTGTGCCAGATGGATGCCGCGGGGACCCGCAAGACTACTGTGTGGCTTTTGGTGCCTATTCGCCGTTCTGGGATGTTGAAACATGGAGCTTGAAACCGGGATTCGAGCTCAGACCTGTCCTTGGGCAATCGTACGGGGAGGCGCAGGCCTACTGCGCCTGGGCCTCCAAGCGACTCCCCACTGAGGCTGAGTGGGAAATGGCGGCCCGTGGGCCACTGTCGCACCTCTTTCCGTGGGGGGCGGAGTCACCGGAATGTGGAGACATGGTCTTTTCGGACTGCGATGGGGCCGTTCCTTTGGACGTAGGTTCCTTCTCCAAGGATCAGTCGTCTGTTGGCGCAATGGACATGGGGGGGAATGCGATGGAAATGGTGCTGGATGAATGGCACGAAGGCTACAACGGAGCCCCGCAAGACGGAAGTCAATGGGGCGGCGGTTCACCCATCGAACCTGACTGGGTGGATCGTGTGGTCAGAGGCGCACCCCTTGGCGACAATCTCGACATGTCCGGGCCGGCAGCGGGGGCTGCAATGTTGTACTACAGGCTTATAGAAGCGGCCTATCTCCCTACTGAAATCGGTTTCAGATGCGTTCGCAAACCACTGGAGTAGTGGGAAGAGTGAGTTATTGAGTAGCGAGAAGACTTTGGCAGGGGGAGCATGAAGGTGACCGTTCAAGATGGCACCATGCGCCATCTTGAACGGTCACGGCCCACTACACTCAACCGCCTTCTCGACCACGTCCGTACTTCACAAATACGTCCGTGCGCAGCCTACAGCCTTCCCCCCAATACGGGAAACGGCCATCCTCCTCACGTTAAACCCCCACGGACGTATGTGGGAACTGGCCCTCGGCGGAAGCCGGGAAGCTACACCAGGGCACGGGGACGCTGGCACTGGTTCTAAACCAGTGACCTTCATCCTCGCCCCCCCTTCGACTCGGCCCTGGCCTCGCTCAGGGTACACGGCTGCTGGGGGGATCGAGATATATGAGCAGCCGTGTAGAATGGTGCAAAGACCCGCCGGCAGCCTCCGCGGAGGTGGCCCCCTTGGGAAGCTGCCCCCCGTTATTGGGTGTACGTGCCTGTGCAGCCTGGGCTGGTCGGAGACCCCGGCTACGCAGAGAACAGTGTGGCGGTGGGTCGTTGCAGTGGTGCGGAATCTTTCTGAAGTTTTTCCACGTGTCAAAGAGGGTCCATAAGGCCTATCTACTGGCTTTCCTGTGTTAGGGGTTGCTAATACGCAACGAGAAACTGACGAGAAACTGGATGTTGAGCCCTTGTCGAGATCGCTGCGTTTCCGTCGAAGACTTGGGCGACCGGATAGTGTGTGTATCCCCAATGGTAGCGCCCTGGATGACGGTGCGGCGGCCTTTGCCGCTTCGTGCGAAACAAGGGGAATCGGTCAGGTTCCATGAAGGCCAACGCTAAATGCTTGCATGGAGCAAGAGGTTGGCGCGATGGTCAGGTTCACTAGGATGTAGAGATAGGGAAAGTGCTGTCCGCTGTAGAAGGAGACTTGGCGTGGAAACGGTGCCATTGCTTTCTGCTTGTTTGATTGTGCGCGACGAGGCGGAAAACCTTGGTCGGTGCCTGCGCAGCCTGCAAGGACTGGCGGATGAAGTGATCGTAGTGGACACCGGTTCGATCGATAACACGGTGGAGATAGCGCTGGCGCTAGGTGCGCAGGTTTTTCGTCAAGAGTGGATCGGGGATTTCAGCTACCATCGAAATAGTGCTATCGACCACGCAACCGGACGCTGGGTCTACTGTATCGACGGCGATGAAGAGGTCGTGGAGACGGACTTTTCTGAGACCCGCTTCCATCTTCTGCGTGAGGAATTGCCGCCAGTTCTTCTGGTTCGGGAAATCCTTCGCTACCCTACCCGGAAGGAGGTCATCGTAGCGGTTCCCAGGGTATTTCGGAGAGAGTGCGGGTTCCGGTACAAGTTCCCGATTCACGAGCAGTTGGATGCGGTGGGAAGTCTTGCGGCGATGAGCAACATCAAAGTTCTCCACCACGGATACGAGAGCGCCGAGGCCCTGCATCGGAAGGAGACCAGGAATTTAGAGATCGCCATGGCCATGCCTGACTCGCCCCATGCGTACCATTGCAGGGCAAGGGCGGCATACACTGTGGAAAAGTGGGACGTTGTGGTGGACTCAGCAATGGCTCTGTCACAGTGCATTGAGACCCCTCATGTGGCCGCCGAGGCCTGCGTTCTTGGGGGCTCGGCTGCCGCCCGAATCGGGGATTTGGAGACCGCTCGGATGCTGGCTGGGAAGGCTGCGGAGTTTCTCCCAGGGACTCCCGATGTTCGGTTTCTCGGCCTTCTGGTGGCTGCGGAGGAGTATCTGGAGAGCTTGAAGGATGGTGATATGACTACCGGGGGGACCATCCTCCGGGCGCCCATGTTCTGGCACAACAAGCAGTCGGTGAGGACTCTGGTCGATGCGCTTCTTGGAAGGGTGCCCGTGAGAACGGAGCAGAGCGAGCATGTGGCAGAGCTGAACTCAGTGGCTTCGATAGGAGTTCCAGAGGGGAAAAGAGCATTGGTTGGAACCACTTCACACGAGGGGGAATAGAATGGCCTGGAAAGCGATAGATTTGCAGGAACACATCTGTCTTGCTGGTACTACCACCTACACGATTCTCCAGGACGAGGAGGATTGGCCGCAGATCGGGGACTACCGAATGGCAGTGCTCGATTTCCAGGTGGCAGGGATGCGCGGTTGCACGTTGTACGTGGAAGGCTGCGAGGCTCAGGATGGAGTTTGGACCGTTGTTAGAGCCACGCCGGGGGGCTGTTTTGAGCAGCAGTTCTACCTGAATCGCAAGGCCCCGCAGGGGAGTCCCGACCGCCTCCCACGGTACCTTCGTTGGAGACTGGAAGCAGACTCGATTGACTGGCTGGCGACTTTCCAGTTGGGGCTGACCCTGAGAGACTAGGAGGCCACCATGGAAGAGACACGGACAAGTGGTCCGGGCGCACAACGCACTCCCTGGGAAGAAGACCCGGTGTTGAGGATATTGCTGCGAACCATGGAGGGGGCTGCAACCGGCCCCTCCCGTTCAGCAGCTTCTGCGACGGAGGTGGGGCGTACCCCAGAGCAGGCAGCGAGCCGGACGGTAGCTGGGCGAGAGGCGACAGTGTCTCGAACTCCAGCGGCCGGGACCGGGGCTTCGGTCGAGGGAGCCCTCGCTTCGTCGGATGCGGCCCGATCGCAATCTGTTAGGCAACTGGTCGGCAGCTTGCCTTCCCTGAGCTTTGACCGCAGTGTTTTGCCACAGGGCATTTCTACCAGAGTAAACAAGACAGAAGGAGTGGATATGCCAACGAACAGAATTTCACAAAGCATCAAGGTGTGGGACACTGGGTGGGTTACCCTGTACGGCGACGCCAGCGCACCTGGCGTGGCTATGTCCCAGGCCGATTATCTGGATGCCGCTGCGCACTCCATACTCACTCTTCGGGTGAGCATGCCAGGGCTGTCCGGAACTAATTTGGAGATACAGCATAGCAGCAAAATTGACGGTCCCTGGAAAGTCATTGGTAATGCACTCAACGCAGCCACGACTACCATGATCGTGCTGTCAGGGGAGGGAGGAGACCGAGCGTTCTCTCGCTTCCTTCGCTGGAATATCGGGACGGAGGGTCCTCCTGCCACCTGGCAGGCGTGCTTCCGTTTGGAGGCATTTGTCCAAGCCTAGGCTTTCCCGGCCTTGAGGAATCGCACCGCTGGGCCCAGACGCTCGAACGACACTAGCCGCAGGAGGTTTTGAAATGGGAACTGTGATTCAGCTACAGAAGCTGGCGGGTTTTGAATTGACGTCTTTTGATGAGGATGGAGATATCTGCCCCCAGCCCATTGAGGGATGGCTCGACCTCAAGGATTGTGAAGAGGCCGCTCTCTCCGTCTCAGTCTTCGAACGAAGCCCCGCTGCCTCGCTCGGGCTTCTCATCCAGACAGCTACGGTGGCCGAAGGTCCATGGACAACGCTCGTGGCATTCACGGGCGCCACGGTTCCCCTCGAAACCAAGGTCTTCCTAACGTGCAAAGAAGGCGGAACGAATCGGTTCGAGAGATACGTCCGTTGGGCCGCCGATGCAAGGTTTCCGGGGAACTGGAGGATTTGCTTCAAGATCGACGCCGTCGTGAGGTAGGCGAATGGACCAATCAGCGAAACCGTGGCTGCCTACCGTTCCCGTTAGGTGCCACTTGGGGCTGACCCAGACGGCCTTCAAGGGCCCAACACCCCCCGAGTCAATGCTGCGCAGCCTTGAAGCCTCAGGGATTCGAGTCTTGGCGGCGTCGCGCTATCGGATTCTGGTGGAAGCGGACGCTGCTAAGCTGGGTGCCTATTTCCTCTCGCGTATACTCGTGTCAGCTGACTCCACCGTCTTCTTCGCTGTCAGGCCCACCATCCCACGCAGCCTCCGGCCTTATGTAGATTGCCTGATTCTCGACAAGCCGGCGAAGTCCTTGTTGAATCTTGGCCCAAATACTCCGGTCGATCCTACCTTCGTTGACGATCATATAACAGGCAACTATTCGTATGGCAACAACTACCATCCGTTGGTTGGTCCTTCTGGAGAGAGTATTCGGCACCTATTGTTGCCGGAGGACATCCTCAAGGTGCTCAATCTGGAGGCATTGCCAAACACTGCCGATCCATCCATTGGTAGGGGAGCCGGGGTAACGGCCTATCTCATTGACACTGGGGTCAGCCTTGACTGCCCATGGTTCAAGGCAAACCCGAGCATCGCTTCTCGTGTGGAGTGGAGGTCGTGCGTTCCGGCCCCCGCAGGCACTGCGCAAGCGCCACGAGACTGGATTGGCCATGGCACCATGTGCGCTTGTGGTTTTCTTATGTGTGCGCCAAATGCCAATCTGGTGATGTACTCTAATGAATTGGAATCCCTTCAAGCGAATGGACTTCCAACAAAAGGCAGTATCTCGACAACTACTTTTCTTAGTGCACTTGACGGTATCCTACTCTCTGTCATGTCTGACCCCAGTAAGGCCTCTATTGTGAGCCTCTCAAACATGTTTCTTCCAGGTAATTTCATGTTGGAACCGTCGCCTGATCAGGCCTATGCTGAGTTTGTGTCACAGATAAGACTGTATATCAAACACCTCTACGCATTTGGGGTCCCCGTCTTTGCGGCGACAGGAAACGAGGACTCTGACCTTGCGGGCGTTCCGGGACAGATGCCTGAGGTCATTGGGGTGGGGGGAGCGTTCCCGGCTACCCTGCTTCCGGGAGGGAAGAACAAATGGCAAGTGAGCAACTTCAGTATGAGCGGCAAGAGCACTGATCCTGCCCTTGTTCCTGTCCCTGGGGCCTATCCGGAATATGCTCGACAGTTTCCAACAGTATGTGGCGTGGAAGGTAGCAACTACAAGCCAACGGTAGTTACGGCTGTGCTAAATAACATATATCCTAAAGTATTGTTGTGCTTGCCTGTGTCCAGAGGAGCTACGCCTGAGCAGCTTGATGACTTCGATGAGCAATTTCCCGTTCCCCAGGCCTTTGTTGATGCCTATTGCGCTGCCCTGCCTGGCCCCTTCTGCGAAATGGGGGCTGGGTTAGCCTGGGGTTACAGTCTTCTTTCTCTACGACCTCTGGACAACAACTATTCCCAGTTGAGTATTGATACGTCTGACCCCACTGATGGTTGGATCATCGCACCTGGCGGTACTTCTTTTGCCACACCGCTTGTCGCTGGAGTCGTCGCTACTGTGTTTTCGTTATCTTCAATCTTTGGGTTTTCGATGCGATGGTTAATTATGGAACGGGGCTTGTCGATCACAAACTTCAAGGGGCTGTTGAGGGCGAGCTGTTATGACGTAACAAGCGGAGTAACTGCGGTTAATGAGGCAGCCGATAAGGGTCCAGATGTGGCATCGGGAGGTGGCGTTATTCGGGCTGATCTGCTTCTCAAATACATTGCGGTTTTATCGAAGTTCCTAATCGGCTTGTCGACGCTTGACCAGTCTTGAGCTTCACGGAGGGATAGTGACATGGCATCGATTCGAAACAGATCCCCGGCCATTAGCAAACTGCTGATTCAAGTGGTCGCGTTCAGAGGCCCGTGTGCGTGGGTTCTTCTTCTAGCAGGCTTGCTGACTCGCTGCGGCAGCGGGCCAGCCTCGCACCTTGATGTCTCCTTCCGCGACATCTCGGACATCCATACCAGTGACGGCAGCCTTGAAGAGGAGGAGACCGACTCACCCCGCCATCTGGGCGACGCCGTGGAAGGGGTGGAGCCGAACCTAGACGGAGCCCCTGAGGAGGATGACGTTGATCAGGAGGAGTGTCCAGTATGCGGCGAAGGACGGTACTGCGACCGTGGTGCGTGTGTGAGAACTGGAATGAGGCACGTTCCTGCCGGCCCATTCGTTGTGGGCTGTGGGCAAGCGTTTTGGAACGAGTGCAACTGGGGGAATACTCCCCTTGGTTTAGGTAATTCCAATACTGGCGCCTATGCCATCGATGAGACAGAAGTGACCGTTGGTGCGTATCGATCGTGTGTGGTGTCAGGGGTCTGTTCCGCTCCATTTACAGAGGGTACATGCGACAAGCTGGTCAGCAATAATTGGCTGAACGACGATCGGGAAGACCACCCGATCAACTGCGTTTCGAGGGCTCAGTCTGACCAATTCTGCTCTTGGAAGGGGAAACGACTGTGTACTAACCTGGAGTGGGAGAAGGCGGCCCGAGGAACGGAGGGCTGGCATTTCCCATGGGGCGACTCGCCCCTACCCAATTGCGACAGCGCAACCATCAATGGAAAGGGCGGGGCGGGGTGCGGGACCGGCCACACCTCCCCAGTGGCCACCAAGCCGATGGGGAAGAGCCCCTTCGGTTGCTATGATATGTTGGGCAATGTTTCCGAGTTGACTTCAAATCAATCCTATAAGGGCGGCTATGTCACATGCGCAGTCAGAGTTCCAAACTTCGAACACTCGGCCGGCTGGAGCCTACTGCCAGTGTGGGGCTACCTTCCGTGTGACGCTCCCAGCAATTGGCGGCCGACATTTGGGTTCCGGTGTTGCGCAGACTTAGAGTGATGGAGGCGACGTTGGCCCTTGGAGAGAGGGAGAGAGCTAGATGCGATTGCCCTGCTCTGCTGGCTCCGTTGACGCACCGCCTTGACCGTTGTAACCTGCCCCAAGCCTGCTTGATTTGGAGGAGCAAAGCCGTGTCCAGCACTTCCCGTAACGGTGGAAATCACCAAGGTTCTTATGCTCTGTTCGATGGTCTTCTTCCGCCCGCTCCGGTGTTTGAGCCCGGGGTGAGGCGTGCCCCCGATAGAGGCTACTCCCTGGATGAGGCAGAGACCCTGCTGGCCCTGAAGAACGCCCTGCGCTATGTGCCAGCAGCTCTTCACGAGACCCTTGCGCCAGAGTTCCTGAACGAGTTGCGTACCCGAGGCAGAATCTACGGATACCGATACCGCCCCCAGGGACGCATCTTCGCAAAGGCCATCTCCGAGTACCAGGGGCTCTGCGTCGAGGGGAGGGCGTTCCAGGTCATGATTGACAACAACCTGGACTTCGATGTGGCCCTCTATCCCTACGAATTGGTTACCTACGGCGAAACAGGGCAGGTCTGCCAGAATTGGATGCAGTATCGCCTTATTATGCACTACCTAACGCAACTAACACACCATAATACACTCGTTGTTGAGTCAGGGCATCCCCTGGGGCTCTTTCCCTCCCACCCTTCGGCGCCCAGGGTCGTTATCACAAACGGTCTGATGATAGGCATGTTCGACAACCCCGAGGAGTTCCACCGGGCCTCGCAACTGGGGGTGGCAAACTATGGCCAGATGACTGCGGGCGGCTGGATGTATATCGGCCCCCAGGGAATCGTCCATGGCACCTTCAACACTCTGCTGAACGCCGGCCGCCTGCGACTTGGTCTCACCGGCGATCAGGATTTGGCCGGAAGGCTCTTTGTCTCCTCGGGGCTTGGGGGAATGTCCGGAGCGCAGCCCAAAGCTGCTGAGATTGCCGGCGCAGTGGCCATAGTCGCCGAGGTCGATGGCTCAAGAATCCAAACCCGCCACGAACAAGGTTGGGTTGGCAAGGTAACGGCCAGCCTTAGTGAGGCAGCGGGGTGGGCCGTGGAGGCCAAGAAGAGCAGGAAGCCCCTCTCCATTGCGTACCACGGGAACGTGGTGGACCTGCTGGAACACCTCGCCGGCGTGGAAGGACTGGTCGTGGACCTACTTTCGGACCAGACCTCGTGCCATGCCGTATACGACGGCGGTTATTGTCCCCAGGGGCTCACTTTCGAGGAGCGCACGGCCCTGCTGGCCACGGATCGCACCCGCTTCAGGCAACTGGTGGATGCCACGCTTCTGCGCCACTTCGAGGCAATCAAGAAGCTGGTGGCCAGGGGAACTTACTTCTTCGACTATGGCAACGCCTTCATGAAGGCCGTCTTCGATGCCGGGGCGCCGGAGATTGCTCTCAACGGTCGGGACTACCGCAACGGCTTCATTTACCCCTCTTACGTCGAAGATATCATGGGGCCCATGCTGTTTGACTGGGGATATGGCCCCTTCCGTTGGGTCTGCCTCTCGGGCAGTGACCAAGACCTTGCGGCCACCGACGCAGCTGCCATGGAGTGCATCGACCCCAACCGCCGCCCACAGGACAGAGACAACTGGGCCTGGATCCGAGATGCTGCCAAGAACCGCCTTGTGGTGGGCAGTAAGGCCAGAATTCTCTACCAGGATGAAGTGGGCCGCATGAACATCGCCCTACGCTTCAATAAGATGGTGGCCAACGGAGAGGTCGGGCCCATCATGATAGGCCGTGATCACCATGACTGCGGTGGCACCGACTCGCCCTTCCGAGAGACGGCCAACATCAAGGACGGCTCAAACATCATGGCGGAGATGGCCATTCAGTGCTTCGCCGGCAACGCCGCTCGGGGCATGTCCCTGGTTGCCCTCCATAACGGTGGGGGGGTTGGTACCGGGAAGAGCATAAACGGTGGCTTCGGCCTCGTCCTCGATGGCTCCCCCAGAGTGGATGAGATAATCCGCCAAGCCATCTCGTGGGATGTCATGGGCGGCGTGGCCCGCAGGGCCTGGGCAAGAAACAACAACGCGGTCGCTGCCTGCCTGGACTACAACCAGCGCAACACCGGGAGCGGCGAGATTGTCATTCCTAACGTGGTTGATGAAGCCCTTTTGGGCCGTCTGCTCTTATAGCATTTCTTGGGCGGCGCCTCAGCTTTGCCCCACTGCTCCCTGCCCTGCCTGACGCACCAGCCCACGAATGGCCCATACCAACCACCCCGCAGTCACTACCGCCGATAGCAGATCTGCAAGGGGGAACGCCGCCCAAACTCCCCACAGGTCGAACCACACCGGAAGCAGCAGAATCAGTGGAATCAAGAACAGAAGCTGCCTTGACATGCTCAGCACCAGCGCCGGTCCAGCCTTCCCAATGTGCTGGAAGAAGCTGGCCGCAACCACCTGGAATCCAACAAAGGGCGAGGCAAGAACAATCACCCGGAAAACCTCGGCACCAACCTCCTGAACCGCAGGGTTGGGGTCGAAGGAGGCCATAATCTGCCTGGCGAAGAGCTCAAAGATTGCGAAGCAGAAGAGCGACCAGCCCGTGGCCCAGACCAGCGCCGTTTTCAGCGCCGTGTTAACTCTGGCGAAGTTGCCAGCGCCGAAATTGAATCCCACGATGGGTTGTAGCGCCTGAACCAGCCCGAAGAGCGGCATCAGCATCAACATCAATACCCGAACCGCCACGCCAAATATTGCAAGATACTCTTCACTGCCGTAAGAAATTATCGAATTATTTGCAACCACCGAGAAAATCGAAGAAGCAACGTTTCGGGCAAAGGCAGCAGAGCCGATTGCAAGGATCTCTCTGATGTAGCGGATGCGTGGCACGAGGTCTGAAGCCCTGACCTTCAGCATGGTGCGGCTTGACCGGAAGTACCAGAGCTGGAAGACGAAGGAGGCCACATAGCCTACCACCGTTGCCCAGGCAGCACCCCGCAAGCCCATGTCGAAGCCGAAGATCAAGATTGGGTCCAGGACCAGATTCGTTGCAGCACCTATTATCAGAGAGGTCATAGCGGTTCGTTGGCTGCCTTCGGAGCGTATGAGCGCATTGGCCGCAACGGAGAAGCAGAATAGTGAGCTGGCGGGGATGACGATGCCAAGGTACTCGGCGCCGGCCTTGAGGACATCTCCCCGGGCACCGAAGGCCACCAGAAGCTCTTCTTCAAAGAGCAGGCCAATGGCGGTCAGCGCCAGCCCCAGGAGGGTCACCAGGGACATGGCCGTACCAGCGAAGGCAATGGCTCTCTCTTTGGCCCCCGAGCCCAGGGCCCGGCTGATTATGGATGCTGCTCCCATGCCCACGGTCTGGGCCACGGCCATGAAGAGCATCTGGACGGGAAAAGCAGCGGTGAGAGCCGCCAGCCCCTGGGTCCCGGCCCCCTGACCCACGAAGAGCGCATCCACGAGGTTGTAGGTGGAGGTAACCGTCATGCCGATGATGGCCGGCATGGCATACCTTCGAAGAAGCAGCGCCGGGGGGTGTGAGGAGAGCTCCTGCGTACGTTTGTCCGCAGAAGGGTAGGGGGCGTGTGGCGAATCTGGCTGTGACATTCATGATCCGGGCCTGCCAGGGGGCAGGCGATGGGCAGCAGCGCTATTTGGCAACGCGCTCCAGCCAGCGGACCATGAAGAGCATAGTCATCATGGAGAGCAGGCAGGCAACAACGAAGACCATCCAGGTGATCCAGATGGGGATGCTGTCATAGAGGATAGCGCCAATGAAGAGCAACTGGTTGCCGATGGCCGTGGCTCCGAGCCAGCCGCCCTGCATGATGCCCTGATACTGAGGCGGTGCCACCTTGGAGACAAAGGAGATCCCAAGCGGGCTGATGAAGAGTTCAGCAACAGTGAGGATGAAGTATGTTCCAATGAGCAGGTATGGAGTAACCCTGGCAGAATCGGCCAGACCTCCCATCTCTACTACGTCGGATTTCAGGGGAAGGCCCATAGAACCCAGCGCCATCACAAGGTAGGCCAGGGCGGCGATAGCCATGCCAAGAGCGATCTTCTTGGGAGTCGAGGGCTCCATGCCGCGAGCTCGCAGCCAGCCGAAGAGAGCCATAATGATGGGTGTCAGGAGCACGATGAAGAAGGGGTTGATGGACTGGAAGATCTCGGCGCCCTGCACTGAGATGAAGCCCAGGTTGAGGTTTATGGAGGAGAGGTCGGTGTAGTCCTTGGCGAAGTAGGTCAGGGTGAGACCATTCTGGTGGAACGAGAACCAGAAGAAGATCACGATGCCGAAGACTGCGAAGAGGGCGTAAAGCCTCTGGCGGATCTCCCGGACGTCCATGTCGGTGCCGTCTGCGTTGACTGCTTTGGATGCTTTGGCAGCGGGGGTGGGGAAGTTTGCCTTGTTGATGAGGTAGATTCCCAGGGAGACCATCATGGCCACTACAGAGACGGCGAAGGCCGCCTGGAAGCCCTCGGAGAAGACGCCGAGGTAGGCCTTGGCAAAGGCCGTGATGTCTGTGACGGCGGTGCCCTGGCTTACGGACTGGGCCAGAGCAGTGAGTTTCTCCGCAGCGTCGGGGGTGATGGTGTTGTTCAGATGTGCATGGCACAGTTCAGGCAGCGACGGATCGTAGGCAAAGCCATTGCTGCCAAGCCACCAGTTGCGGGCGCTGACGGCGATAATCGGAGCGAAGAGGGCGCCCACGTTGATGAACATGTAGAAGAGGGAGAAGCCCGAGTCTCTCATCTTCCCGTATGTCGGGTTGTCGTACATCTGGCCAACCAGGGCCTGGAGGTTGCCCTTGAAGAGGCCGTTTCCGAAGGCGATGGTGAAGAGACCGACACAGGTCATGACCAGGAAGGGAAGGCTGTTGCCCGCGGCCGTGGGCGTGGGAACGGCCAGCAGAACGTAACCCAGAGCCATAATCACAAGGCCCACCATTATGGTGGTCTTGTAGGCGCGGGTCCGGTCTGCAATGAGACCGCCAACGAAGGCCAGGATGTAGATTGAGAAATAGAAGATGGAGTAGATGATGCCTGCGTGGGTTCCCGAGAGTCCGAATTTGGCCTGCAGGAACAGCACGAGGATGGCCATCATGGTGTAGAAGCCGAAGCGCTCTCCCATGTTGGCCAGTGCTGCTGGTAGCAGCCCTTTAGGGTGGTTCTTGAACATCGAGTCTCCTCTAAGATTGGGGCGGCCCGCTCCACCGGCTTTGCGTCCCTGGCCACCCGAAATGGGGTCGCTTTGCCATCGTCACTATCTACTATGGAATCGCTGCCTTCACAACGGATCTCGAATGTCCCCGGAACAGAATCGGCATCAAGTGGGGAGAAGGTCAGAATTGAGCAAGCCCGCGGCCCTTCAGCCGGCCAACTCACCCAGGAAGATAGTGGTGTAGCCCGAGGCCTGAATGCATCGTGGGCAGCCCACATGCCACATCATGATGCTCTTGAACTCAGTGTGTTTTTCCTTGGCCTGGGCAAGAAAGGCCTTCATGCCCGCATCGTAGCTAGCCTCTTTGCGCCGATAGACTTTGGCGATGAACTTTGTGGTCGGGGCAAAGGAGACCAGCGCAGGGTCGGGGTCTGATGGGGGCAATATGCCCACCAGCAGAAGGCCGGAGAAGCGTCCGGGCTTCTCCAGCACGAAGAGCGGCTCGGCCAGCACGTACCCACGCTTCTGAATATCATCTGCTGCCTGAAGGGCTTGGTTCTCAAACCCGATAGGGCTGCCAAACAGGTATTTCACGGGCCTGGTGAAGAAGGCCAAGTGCGAGAGATCGTGCTCAACGCCTTCCCACTCCCCAGCGTCGATTTCAGGACATCCGCATGGTCGTTCGGCCATGTTACACCTCTAATGCGCCGGACAAGAGACCCCCTGATTTTCGCCTAACCCCGTTCGGAAAGCAAGGAGAGCCTTCGCCGTCGGGTGCGGTTCCAGAACCGGGGAGCAAATGGGCTCAGTCACGTTGCTGGACCGTTCGGCGACGGCGACGGCGACGTCAACCCACCTTCGCTGTCGCTTCGGTGGGACCACGGCCACGAAGGGCGCTCGTTGGACGTCCCCTCCGCGGCAACGGATCCGCACCCTTCGCCGTTTGACTAAGGCGCACCAGGAGCAGCGGGCAGGCAACATGCCCCGGTCTCTATCCGCCGAAGATCTTGATGAGGCCCGTCTGGTATGGGTTGGCAAGGTCAGAGTGGCGTGGCAGCAGACGCAAGGCGAAGCCGAACTTCCCGCTACGGATGCACGGAACAATGCCCTTGAAGACCGCGGCAGAATCCTCCCGCCCCTCAAAGCTCATGGGCACGGCGCCTGCCTCGTCAATCTGGAAGTCAGGTCCGATTCGGCCGTAGACTACCTCTACCGTGACGTCCTCAGGGGCAAGCGCTCCAAGCTCCAGCACGGCTACTACGTTGCCGGTCTCACCAACCAGCACGTCGGATTCAATGTCCGCATCGACCCGCTTGAGCGTTATCGGGTACCAGTTCTGAGCCACTTTCTGCTTCCACTCGGATAGTACCTTCAATGAGTGGAAATCATTGTCCGACATCCCGACGAAGTGATGAACTGCAGGGAGATAGTATCGTTCAGCGTACTGTCGTACCATACGATTAGTGTTGAATACCGGAGGAAGAGTCTTGAGCGACTTCTTCATCATCGCAATCCACTGTCGGGGGATGTCGTCCTTCCCACGGTGGAAGAAGGTGGGGACCACCTCATGCTCAAGAATGTCGTAGAGCGAACGGGCCTCAACTTCATCCTGATAATCGTGCTGGTCCTCGGGGTACTCCTCACCGGCGCCGATGTTCCAGCCCAGACCATCGGCCTCAACCTCGGCCCACCAGCCATCTCTTGTGGAGAAGTGAAGTGCACCGTTTGCCACGGCCTTCATGCCCGAAGTGCCGCTGGCCTCTTTCGGGCGCCTGGGGGTGTTCAGCCAGACGTCAACGCCCTGCACCAGGTACCGAGCGATCTTCATGTCGTAGTTCTCAAGGAAGACGATACGCCGAGCGATATCGGGACGCCGAGAGTGGGCCACGATGGTTCGGATGATCTCCTTTCCGAAATGATCTCGGGGATGAGCCTTACCGGCAAACAGAATCTGAACAGGTCTGTTCTTGTCCGAGAGAATCTTGACCAGCCTGTCAATATCCCGGAAGAGCAGCGCTGCCCGCTTGTACGGAGCAAAGCGGCGGGCGAAGCCGATGGTAAGGGCTTCGGGGTCCAGCACTTCCAGCGCTGCCTGGACGCGGCTGGGGCTGGCGCCGTTGCGGGCCGCCTGCTCCTTGCCACGATAGCGGCAGAAGGCCACAAGACGCTCTCGGCGCCGCTCGTGGGTGCGCCACAGCTCTTCGGACGGCACCTGGTCTACCCGCTCCCACAAGAGTCTGTCCCGGGGGTCTTCTCTCCACTTGGGACCAAGGTAGCGGTCCAGCAACGTCCCCAACTCGTGGCTTATCCAAGAGGGAATGTGAATGCCGTTGGTCACCGAGCCGATGGGGGTCTCAGAGACGGGCACGCCGGGCCAGAGCTCTTTCCACATCCTGCGGGTGGTGTCCCGGTGCAGCTTGGAGACGGCGTTGGTTCCATAAGAGAGTCGCACGGCCAGCACGGCCATATTAAAGCCATTGCTGTCGCCGGACATAGGGTTCCTGCCCAGGTCCAGCAGTTCGTCCATGGCGATGCCGATGTCCGAGCAGTAGTGGCCGAAGTAGTGCTCAACCATGTGTCGTGGGAAGACATCGATGCCGGCCGGAACCGGAGTGTGGGTTGTGAAGAGCACGCTGGAGACGCAGGCCTCCCTGGCGTCGGCGAAGGAGAGGCCACGCTTCTTCATCAACTGTCGAATTCGCTCCAACGTCAGGAACGCTGCGTGTCCTTCGTTGGTGTGCAAGATTGGTGGTTCGATGCCAAGCCTCTGAAGCATGAGCACGCCGCCCATGCCCAGCACTATTTCCTGCTGGATGCGCATCTCCTGGTCGCCGCCGTACAACTGCCCCGTTATCCTGCAGTCCGCAGGGGAGTTCTCGGGGTGGTTCGTGTCCAGCAGGAAGAGCGGCACTCGACCCACCTGAACCTCCCAGATGTAAGCCTTCACAACTCTTCCCGGGAAAGGAACGTCGATGGCAATCTGGTGCCCGGCTTCGTCCCGAACACGGAACATAGGCATGGTGTGGAAATCGTTGACCGGATAGGTCTCCTGTTGCCAGCCCTCCTGGTTCAGGTACTGATGGAAATACCCCTCCTGGTAGAGCAGCCCGACGCCAATCATGGGAATCCCCATGTCGCTGGCCGATTTCAGGTGGTCGCCCGCAAGAATCCCCAGGCCACCAGAGAAGATCTGAATGCAGTCCGTAATGCCGAACTCCGCCGAGAAGTATGCCACGATGGTCTCGTCCACCTCGGGGTGAGTCTTCCGGAACCAGCTGTTGTCACCCTTGATGTACTCTCGGTAACTCTCTTCGACCTGGCGCAGGTGGTACAAGAAGGACTCATCCTGCTCCAGCATCAGAAAGCGGGAGGCGTCCACCTGTCCCAGCATCTTCACCGGGTTCTCTCCGCAGGCCTCCAGAAGGTCCGCATCAATTCTCCGGAAAAGCTCCCTCGTTGGGGCATCCCAGGTCCACCTGACGTTATAAGCCAGATCCTTCAGGATCTTGAGTTGTTCTGGCAAGTTCGGCTCTACAAAGAAGGTTCGAATCGGCTTCATATAATCCTCCAAGCGGGGCGGTAAGATAGCTCACGATGGCCCATGGGTCAATGTTCCAGCAGTCCGACGAAGGAGTTGAGCGCCTCCGCAAGCTGCTGGGGGGCCGTCAGCATCAAGAAATGACCCTTGCCGGCGATCTCCTGAAAGGGCAGATCCACTGCCATATTATGAAGTGCCAGAGGGCCTGTGTTGGCATCGCCAACCAGGGCCAGCATTGCTCCTCTCCATCGGGTCAAGTCGGCCAGGGCATCGTAGGAAAACATCCCCTGATATACCGAAACCAGGACGCTCCGCCCCAGGGCCCGGAGGCCCTGGAGATGGGCGTCGTATTCGGGAGCGGAAAGGCCGTCGCTCAGGGGCCTCGCAAGCCACTGGTAGGTCTCTTCAGGGTCTGTGGGCCCCAGCAGCCCCTCGACGTAGAGTCTCTGCTTCGATGTCTCCAAGGCCGCCACCTGAGGCATGGGGTCCACCAGGAAGAGCCCCCGAACTCCACCATGGGCCTCGCAAGCTACCCGCACAGCGATTTGAGCCCCCCACCCATGACCAACCAACACCATTGGTGCCAGGTCGAGACGCCGTGTCAAAGCCAGCACATCTTCGGCCACCGAGGCCACGCTCCAGTCCCGCTGGGGGGCGCCTTGAGAATCCCCATGGCCAGGCAGGTCAATCGCCACTACCCGGCCACTCACCTCCAGCATGGGCAGCAGTTTGCTCCACACCCCCCGATTACCCCCCAACCCATGGAGGAGAACCACGGTAAGGCCAGGCGTCTGCCCCTGCCCCTGGGGCCCTGAACCGGTCAGGGCGTAGGCCAGACTTCCGCCGGGGACCAGCAGAGTCTTATAGTTATCCCCTTGGGACGCACCAGTGCAGCCCCACGCCAAGAGCAGAGCTATAAGCGCCACCAAACCCAACGGGAGTGCGGGCAAGCCAGAACTTGGTTTCATCCGGGTCTGGGTACTCACCGCCGCTGCCCCGGGATCTCGCCCACGGCCAGGCCAATTCGCTCTTTTCCCCGGAACCAGCCGTCCCTGGCGTTGAAGAACATCCACATCTCTCCGCCCACCTTTCGGACGTCCAGGGCATAAACCAGAGCCTTCTTCCAGCCATTTCCTTCAGGTCTCACCAAAGGGGCGTCATGTACCTCACCAAAAGATATGCCGTCTGCAGACCGCATCAGCCTGATGTCCGACCTCGACGCGCCGTTGCTGTCCACGAATATGCCGTTCGCAAAGCCCCAGAAGAGCTCCTCTTCCTTGTCGAAGAGTACCTTGATGGCCCCGGCACCATGGTTCCTGTGCGGTACGCCGGCGTCGGGCCTCAAGATCGGCTCTGGATGTTTTCGGAAGGGCCCCAGGGGGCTCACGCCAAAGGCCACACCAACGTATCGAGGCTCGGGGAAGCCACAGTCTTTAAGCCACACCAGTCCGGCACTGTAATAGAGCATGTATTGGCCCCTGTAGTGCACCAGACATGGGTTTCCGTTGGTCCTGAACCAGCGTCCCTCCCAAGGCAGGCTGGGTTCAAGCAGCGGTACTGGCTTGCTCCAGTTGCGCAGATCGGCACTCTCCATGGCCATGATCGCCGAGCGGAATGGGCTGCGAATGGACTCGAAGTAGAGCACGTATCGCCCCTCGACGAAGGCCACGAAGGGGCGCAGCCCTCTTACCACGGTAGCTGTACGGTTCCAGGCCAGGCCATCCGCTGAGACGAAGTGGTGAATGCCTCGCACTACTCCGTGGGCGAAGAGATGCCAACGGCCGTCGGGGCTCTGCTCGGGCGGCAGGAAGGTTGGGTCAGCAATGATGAATTCACCTGCTGGCGGCACAATCAACGGGTTTCCAGAGTGCTCGCTCCACTTCGTCAGCGACAGATCCATGTTCTCACTCCTGTTACCAGTTACTATCACTTATCTTAAGACAGCGGCCCATCACAGACTTTCCAGCAGTCGCAGCCTGACGGCAAAGAGCTTGGCCAGACCTTTTAGAGAAGCCTCCTTTGATGCCGCTGCCTCGAACTCCCGGCAGACGTCCACAAGGCCCTCCCGGTGCTGCTCAAACGCTGCCTCCAGCCTCCCGGCCTTCCGGGGGGCGGAGAGATAATCGTCCACCGAGGCAATGGGCATCCCAAGCAGCAGGAAGAGCCTGCTTCGCTGCAGCAGTGCCTCACCCAGTGTCTGCTGGCTGGCCGTCCATGCCCTTGTTGCGTCGCCCACTGCTTTGAGGAGATGTCCGGTGTTGCGGTGCATCATGGACCTCCTCATCAACGCCTGAGTATCTGTACCGAGGTCTCTCCTGAGATGGGAAGCCACTAGCTCCTCAAATTCGGATCGTGGGAGGTCCGTATCCGACATGGTTCGTGGTGGCAGTCTGAGACAGGATCGCAGAAGGACCAAGCGTAGCCAGGTCCAGCATTCGGCATCCTTCTCGTGGTAGAGGCGCAAGAGCATGGGCCTCAGCATGTCCGGCCCGCCCAGCCTGCTGAGGGACCAATAAATGATCCTTCGAACCGGAGCCTCGCTGTTGCGCAGGGCGCCGATGAGGGCGAGAAGCGTCTCGGTTCCCGCCTCGCCAAGCAGGGCCAGCCTATGGGCCGCCGAGGCTCTTGTGGTCCCATCGCCCTCTCGAACCATTCGGTTCAAGTCGGCCACTTCCCAGCCGGGATCTTCACCATTGCTATCCTGAAGGGTTTCGATGTCCGGATCCTGGGCCGCCAGCCTTACCAGCCACCACTCGGGAATTCCCATGAATCGGGGTACCCTCCAGTCGCTCATCTGATGCGCCTGGATGAGTACGAAGGACTTCTCCAACTCCAGCAGCGCCCACTCCCGCTCAGCGCCAAGGGCCGGCACAATGCCGCAAGCGGGGCAGACCGCCACCCCACTAGGAAGCCGCCTTCTACACTTGAAACAGATCAATTCAGCCATTGCTCCTCTCCCAACCCCTCCTTGGCACCGACCATCGCCACAAATTCACCTGCCAACAACTGCCCCCAAACCCGCCTGAACATCAGCAGAGCATGCTTACTGCATACACAAGGGGGCGGGCCCCAACGGCTCCATGACTATCATTCTCGAGACACCCTCGAGAATCTGTTCCGACTGCACCGGGGAGCTGAAGCGGCAATTGGTGCAGTTGATGGTGCCATCAGCCTCGATTCCGGCGGAGACATTGCCAATCAACTCGACGTTTGACAACGCTGCCTCGGCTCCTGGGCCAACGTAGATACCTGCCTGTGCAGAATCTACCACTACGCTGTTCAACATGGCAGCGACGGCACCGGACAAGACAAGAACGCCGTCGCCGACGGGATGGTTCGAGCCTGAAAGGGTAAGGGTGCCCTCTTCTACTCCGGCCACGTAGAGCCCACTTGCGGTGAGCGACGGCGCCTTCACCATGACCACCCCGGCTCCAACGCTGTTGAGGATGCGATTTCTGGCCAGGATGAGCGCCCCGGCACCTTCGGCCCAGAGCCCGGCTCCCAGTCCGTTGGGGCCCGCACGGGTGTCCCGTACCACGTTGTTTGCTGCTCTGCCTTTGACATCCACCAGGGTCATGCCTCGGCCCGTGCAGCCCAGAGCATAGTTGCCGGCGACTTCGGCAGCGGGGTTCACCACGGACTCTACAACCATCCCTGCGCCGCCCGCTTCTCCGCCCTTCACGACGTTGCCGGTGATTGCTCCCGATGTGCTCCGCAGCACCATCCCTGCGTCTGCACAGCCCTCGGCCACGTTGCCCTCCACCGCTGCAATGGTGGCCTCCAACCACATTCCAACGCCGGCGTTGTGGGGGGCCCTTCCCATCTCTCGTACCAGATTGTAAGAGAGCTTCGTGACCTTGCCCCCTTTGCTTCGAATCCCAACTCCCTCGCCTCGGGCTACAAGATTGCTCTCCACTTTGTCCATGAAGCTCTCGTTCATCAGGATGCCTGCAGCAAGCCATGCGCACTCGCCGGCTGAGCCACCGGCAGGGCCCTCAAGAGCGCCCTGAATCAAGTTTCCGGTTATGGAGCCAAACGAGCCGTTGAAACGAATGGAGGCGATGGGGTTGTCGGAAAGTGCGTTGGATGAGACCGACACGGTGCTCTTGGAGACGACGTTAATTCCGGCTCCGGTGGAGACCCCGGCCAGGGGCGATACTGCTGTCATTCCAACGAAATTCCCTACCACCTCTGCCTTGCTTCCCGAGATGGTGAGACCACTTCTGGTGTTAGCGACCAGGGTGTTGCCTTCTACAAGCACCGACTGTCTGTCGCACCCGATGAGCGTTATTCCATCTCCCCCCTTCTGTCCGGGGTCCGAGGGCAACGAACCCTCAACGATATTCTGAGAGATCTCTCCAGTGCTGGCTTCGAGGTGTACGCCGCCAACCTGGTTGTTCATCAGGTGGTTGCCTTGGACCATGACGTCACATTTGATGAGCTTGACCGCAGGCCCGTTTATGTCCTGGTAGTCCGAGACCAGGCCGTCAACAAGATTGCCGACGAATTCCACGTCGCACTCTTCTGCAAGCACAGCATGCTGCATCTTGTCCTTGAAGCGGCTTGCCTTCACGCTTAGCGGTGCTCCGGCGACGCGTACCCCCATGGGGTTGTTGCCGTTCCACCTGCCTCGCCCCTCGAACCAGCACGAATCAACCTCGACGGCTACCCCGGCGGCGTAGACGTCATACCCCTGCACCTTCACGAAGCGGCTCTTGCTTATCGTCAGGTTGGTCGTTTCCGTGGAGTATACCCCCACGGCATGGCCAGCCAGGATGCCCTCTTCGCCGGCCAGCAGTTCCAGGCAATGGAGCCCCTCCAAGGTTGCCTCTCCCGCTCCGGCCAGGACCACACAAGCACCGGCGAGGTCTTTGGCTACGACGTCGCTGAGGGCCAGGCTGGCTCCACCCGTAACCACCAGACCCGCTGGAGAATCGGTGAGGTTGGGGTCGGCCTCATCAGAAGGCGGGTCGCCCTGCAACGACACACCGGAGAGCGACACCGCATCGCCGCTGTTGACCCAGACCACGGCGGGCACCGGGAGGAGGGTTTCATCAACGGTGGCCTCCAGTTCTCCGGTTATCTTTGTTGTTTCGGGGCAAGCCCCCAGGATGTGTAGTCCCTTGTTGATCAACACCCCTTCGTCGTACTCTCCGGTGGCCACCAGAACCCAGTCGCCCGAGGCAGCGGCCTCTACGGCTTGGCCGATGCTCTTGTATGGTGAATTCCTCTCGCCCGTGGAGGTGCCTTGAAACGACGCATCGACATAGAGCACAGCTCCCGTTGCTTCGGCGGGTTTGGCCGGCCATTTGTCGGTGCCGCACTGAGGCAGCTTGGGCTCGCAGAGAAGCCATCCGTTTGGGGCATCTTCCTGGCATGGGGCATCGGGGCGAGTGCAGGAGGCCGAGAGCGGGTCAAGAAGCGTGCCTTGGGCGCACTCCGCCACCCCGGGGGCGATGCACCCGGTAACCACGGCCAGCGAACCGGCGCTGCAAGAGGGCGTTTCCGGAAGGCATCCCGGCTCCCCGTCCACCTGTGAGAACCCAGGGAGACACTCCAGCGTCGAAACCGATTCGCAGCCTCCACCTTGAAGAGGCACCAGCCCATTGTCGCAGATGCAGCTACCACCCGAGCAGCTGCTTCCTGCCTGGCACTCTTCACCGGCTTCCCACCCCGAACCATCGGGGAGGCACTGCTCCAAGCCCGTTCCTGCGCAGCGTCTCTCGCCAGGGGTGCAGGCATCCTCGGTGTTTTGTGTGCCGGAGTCTCCGCCCCCGCAGCCTTGAGAGAGTCCAAGCAATAGGGCCACTGCCAGAAGCGGCGCAATAGATAAGGTTCGAGAACACTTCATATTGTCTCCTGCGAACCGAAGAGGGGCCTGTTGGCAGCTCTGGTTCTTGTAGAGTTGAAAGGCAGCGCATGGGGTTCAGCGTTGCCCCGGCGCATTTCGGCGGATTCTACTTTGCTGTTGACCCAATGTCATTCAAGAAGGCGCATCTTGGCGGGGGAGTCCAGTTGCTCAGCCCTTCTTGCCGTCGTCACCGCCCAGAAAGGCCACCCCCTGCGCTCCCTTGGTGAGGTCAACGACGTTGTCTGGATGGCCGTAGAGGCGGCGGAGCACTTCGCTGACCTGCCTGTCCTTGTAGAGGACGTGGGCAGCGGGGCCCGACTCGTTGAGGTAGTAGCTGCTGCGGTCGAAAATCTGAAACTCGGTAGACACGAAGACTATATTACCGAATCGACTACCCAGGGTGGGATCGTGGGCCTGGACAAGGTCATCTACGCGAATTGGGATTTCCGCACAAAAATTTATCACCCTGAAGTCGCGATGCGTAAATCTATTAAAGGCAGCCTTAGATGCATACTCAGAGACATCAATAGATGAATCAAAGGCATCCTGAAATAGTTTTGAGATGCACTCTACGGTGTTTGTTGATTCGCCGGGTATAATATATGTAAATGGGACCAAATTGCGCTTGATATAATACAAAACGGGGAGAATGTCTCGCTGCCTGGCTGTGACAAGGCGGAAGCGGATGCGGTCGAAGACCTGCGTGGCCATGCAGCTCTTCTTGACGAGCAGCTTAGTAACGAGGCTCTCCTCGGTTTTTCGGGAAGGGGTGAACTCATGAAGGTCGAAGCCGAGAGCGAACATTCTGTTGACCACTTCCATCACACGGCGGTCGAGCTTTGCGAAGAGCTCCTTTTCGCTGTGGGGGAGGTGGAAGGCCAACTCTCCGGCCTCGAGGTGATTGACCACGAGCATTACCTTTAATACAAGGCAAGCAAGCTGCGAATAGGCGTTTCGAGAGGAGGCATAAAGGAAGAGGTCCTGGACCTGTGTAGGTTGGGCCACTTGTCCAGGCAGCTTGAGGTTCAGGACGTTTCGAACATAGCGCACCGCTGCCAGGTGAATATCGGCCAGGCGGGCCACATCTTCGGGGCGGTCGGGGTCGAATTGGCATACTTTGAGGAACTCATTAACTGTGGGGATACTGTGATAGTGAAGTCTGGGCCAGTCGATGACCGATTCACCTTGCAGGATGGTCTGAATCTCTTTGAGATCAGCGTGAGTTATGGCTCTGGTGCCCAGCAGATGCTGCAGTGTAAGCGGCAGTGTGACCAGAACGTCATCCATCCCCAAGCCTTTCGTCCCCCAGAAGAGTCGAACGAGAATACTCGCAGGTTCCCATAAATCAAGCGTTTTCTCCCATCGTTGGATGCCGCGTTGCGTCATAACCCGGTCTGCTACATCCCGGATGTGTACTGGGCATAAATGATTCAGCGCAGGTGTTCATTGGGCCCAGCCGGGGCACCAGCGCTTCCGCCGCGCTTCTGCACGGTGGCGAAAGTGCGGGGGCAACTATCGGTGCTGCTCTGCGTTGACAACGTCGGGCGGGCCCATAACTTACCGGCGTTGTAGTTCAGGAGGTGACACATGGCTGGCTTCACTCAAACGATTAAGACGGTAGTGCTGTTAGGGGCCTTGACGGGCCTGCTGATGCTCATAGGCGGGCTGGTGGGTGGCAATCTGGGGATGACCATAGCGTTGGGCGTCTCCCTGGTAATGAACCTCGGGGCATGGTGGTTTTCGGATAAGCTGGTGGTGAAGATGACCAGGGCCAAGGAGGTCACGCCGGCGCAAGAACCTCGGCTGCACAGGATGGTGGATGAGCTTTCCAGGAGTGCAGGGATCCCCAAGCCGAAGGTTTACGTGGTGCCCGATCCCACGCCCAATGCCTTTGCCACTGGGCGAGGCCCGGGACACTCTGCGGTTGCCGTGACGAACGGGCTGATGGATCTGCTGAGTGATCGAGAAGTCCGTGGCGTGCTGGCCCACGAGATCGCACACATACAAAACAGGGACGTGCTGGTGAGTTCCGTGGCCGCCTCTATCGCCGGTGCTGTTATGTGGCTGGCCAACATGGCTCAGTGGGCCATGATCTTTGGTTTTGGCAGGTCCGACGATGATGATGGACCAAACCCGATTGTTCTACTGGTGATGGCCATTCTGGCGCCTATAGCCGCCACACTGATTCAAATGGCTATCAGCCGGAGCCGTGAATACAAGGCCGACGCCAGGGGAGCTGCCATTGCTTCGGATCCGGGGGCATTGGCCGACGCCCTGGCCCGGTTGGACTCGGGGGTGCGCCGGAATCCCGAGCGCAACTCCGGAGCGGCGACGGTGCATTACATCGTGAACGCCTTCTCCGGGCGAAGTATGCTGCGTCTCTTCTCGACTCACCCGCCCATTGAGGATAGAATCGCCCGCCTGCGCGAAATGGCGCGGGGTGGAAGGACGCGTGTCATTTAATAGAGTAATCGGTCAAGAGAGAGCATTGGGCGTACTACGTCGGGCCATGAGTTCTGGGCGCCTCCCCGGTGCCTATCTCTTTGTTGGTCCATCAGGAGTAGGTAAGCGCTTCGCTGCCACGCAGTTCGTCAAAGCGGTGAACTGCAAGAACGCCCCCGGTGAAGGGTGTGACTCTTGCCAGTCGTGCCGAATGATCGACCAGGGAACCTTCCCCGACCTTTTCGTTCCCGAGAGCAAGGGCGGTCGAATACTCAAAGGCAGCAGCGCCACGGAGAAGTCTGGCCAGACGCTCTCGGAGTTGATGCCCCGGCTGCAGTACCGCCCAATGATGGGAAGCCACAAGTTCATGCTGCTTGACCCTGCCGATGGGCTCATCGATGAAGCAGCCAGCATGCTCCTCAAGACCATGGAGGAGCCACCGCCGCTGACCACCTTTATCCTGATTTCGTCCAGGGAGCGCTCCGTACTCTCCACGCTGGTCTCCAGGTGCCAGAAGGTCCGGTTTTCCCCCCTGGGCGAAGCTGAGGTGGCGTCGCTGCTGGTTCAGAACGGTGTTGCCAGAGAAGAAGCGCTGCTTATTGGCAAAGCATCCCAGGGCTCCGTAGGGGCCGCCATGGAGGCATCGCAGGGTGCCTACCGTACCCGGCGAACGCTGGCGTTGGACCATCTCCTGGGCCTCTCAGGTAAGGACCTCCCCGAGCGGGTTGAGAGCGCCTCGGCCTATTTGGCAGCATGCGGAAAAGAGTTCAAAGGCGATGATGGTCGGGCCGGCGAAGAACGAAGGGCGATGCACCTGCTCATTCAGGTCGGCTCTGCCACCTGCAGGGACATGCTCTCCATCCTGGCGGGCGAACGACAGAGTCTGGTGTTCATCGAGAGGGAGACAGTGCTGCGTCAATTGGCCAACAAGATTGGCTACGACGGCGCCATTAGGCTTAGCGCTCTGATGGCAGAGGCGCTTAACGCCATGTCGCACAACGAGAATCCGAAGTACCTCATCAACTGGCTGGGATCAGAGTGGAATCGAGTTATCGCAGCCTGGGAAGCAGAAAAAGGAAAACACGCTTATGTTTGATCGAGAATATTGGGCTCTGAAAGGTAACCAAGCCTTCGAAATGGACCCTC
>Ga0302238_1000890_pt1 | contig 27450 bp, 24 predicted proteins | sample AAG_UR_Asn_MG_FD_193527 | JGI IMG/M metagenome (GOLD analysis project Ga0302238, IMG submission 193527) | Enriched activated sludge microbial communities from anaerobic digester in WTTP, New Holstein, Wisconsin, United States - AAG_UR_Asn | ecosystem: Engineered > Bioreactor > Anaerobic >... | reverse complement strand
GGTTGCCATGGCGCGGCCCTGATCCCCCACGGCGCCACCGTGCTGACCCATTGTAATGCCGGCGGCCTGGCGACCGCCGGTTACGGCACCGCCCTGGGGGTGATCCGGGCCGCCCACGAGGCCGGCAAACAGATAGCGGTTTTTGCCGACGAAACCCGACCCTGGCTGCAGGGGGCGCGCCTGACCACCTGGGAACTGATGAAAGACAAGATCCCGGTCACCTTGATTGCCGACAACATGGCCGGTTTTTTTATGGCGCGCGGCGAGATCACCTGTTGCGTGGTTGGGGCCGACCGGATTGCCGCCAACGGCGATACCGCCAACAAGATCGGCACCTTCAGCGTAGCGGTGCTGGCCAGGGAGCACGGCATCCCCTTTTATGTGGCGGCACCAACCTCAACCCTGGACCTCTCGCTGGCCGACGGCTCGCAGATCCCGATCGAAGAGCGCCCCGCCACGGAAGTAACCCATATCCGGGGCCTGCCGATCGCACCGGAAGGGGTCAGGGTGCGCAACCCCTCCTTCGATGTCACGCCGGCCAAGTACCTCACCGCCATCATTACTGAAAAGGGTGTTGCCCGCGCTGACTTCACCAAGGAGCTGGCAGCCCTGGCTGCGGCCTGATATGCCCAGTACCCGTTTTGATCATCGTTTTTCATGGATCATGGCCATGGAGGATGCGTCGGCCCGCGGCATTGAACTGATCACCCTGCTGGAACGTTCCGGCTTTGCCTATGGCTCCCGTTCAGCCACCAACGTGCTGCTCCTGCAGGAACGTTTTTCCGTGGACACCCTGCTGAAGATTACCCTGGCCGCCCTGCACACCCCTTCGCCCGACATGGCCCTGAACGGTTTTGAGCGTCTGGCCGGTGTGCTTGACCAGGCGACCCTACGGCGGGTGGTGTCCAATCGCAGACGTCTGGCACAGTTGCTGTTCTGCTGCGGCTCATCCCCGTTTCTGACCAACCTGCTTTTCAAGGAGCCCTCCTACTTCCTGCGGCTCTACCTTGACCATGAGCTGGAGCAGTCTCGCACCAGGACCGAGTTGTTGGAGATGCTGCGCCGAGCCGTGCCTGCTTCGGTTGACCTTGCGCTCCTGATGAAGGAATTGCGCTGTTTCAAACGTTTTGAAATCCTGCGGATCGCCACCAGGGACCTGAACAACCTGGCCCCCCTGGAAGAGGTGACCCGTGAACTTTCGGATCTGGCCTCCGCCACACTGCAGGTTGCCTATGAGACCTGCCATCGTCTGCTGGTGCAGGAGTACGGCCAGCCGCTGAAAGAAACCCCGGACGGCCTGCGCACGGCGGTCATGACCGTGCTGGGCATGGGTAAATTCGGCGGTCGCGAACTGAACTTCTCCTCCGATATCGACATCATCTACTTCTACGAAACCGACCGTGGCGAAACCGCCGGCATCGATGACGGCCGCGGTGGCCGCAAAGGCGTTGTCTCACTGCACACCTTTTTCAACAAGCTGGCGGAGCTGACCACCAAGGCCATCAATCAAGTCACGGAAGACGGCTTTGTCTTCAGGGTTGATGTCGGGCTGCGTCCCGAAGGAAAATCGGGTGACATGGCCGTCTCCCTGCGTTCGGCCGAGATCTACTACGAGTCCTGGGGACAATCCTGGGAACGAACCGCCATGCTCAAGGCCAGACCGGTTGCCGGTTCACGGGAGCTGGGCGAACAGCTGCTGCTGACCCTGGCCCCCTTCATCTACCGCAAATACCTCGACTACACCCTGATCGAGGATATGAAACTGATGAAGCAGAAGATCGATGCCTCGCTGGCCCGTAATCGCGAAGGTGAGACCAACCTGAAGCTGGGACGTGGCGGCATTCGTGAGATTGAATTCTTCATCCAGGCCTTGCAGCTGGTCTATGCCGGCAAGATCCCCCGCCTGCGCGAACGCAACTCCCTGCTGGCACTTGAGCTTTTGGCCGAGGCGAAACTTATCAGCGATGAGGACCGGCTGCAACTGAGCGAGGCCTACCGTTTCCTGCGCACGGTTGAACACCGTATTCAGGTGGTGCAGGAGCGCCAGACCCACAGTCTACCCGCCAAGGAGGATGAGCTGGTGGCACTGGCGCGTCGCTGCGGATTTCTGCGGGATAACGGCCTGCAACGGTTCAGGGAAACCCTGGAACTGCACCGCCACAGGGTCTCGGCCATCTACGGCAGCCTGTTCTTCAGCCGGGACGAGCAGTTGCAGCTGCAGGCGCCGCCCGAAATCCTCTATCTGCTGGACACCAAGGCCGAGCCGGACCTGGTGATGGATATGCTGGCCGAACGGCGGCTGGAAGATGTTGAACGGGCCTTTGAAAACCTTGCCATGCTCCGCAGCGGCCCGGTCAAAGGCGCGGTCACGGAGCGCAGCCGTCGCACCCATGCCCAGATCGCCCCCTTATTCCTGCAGGCCCTGCTGGATGCCCCGGACCCGGATATGGCCCTGGCCCATGCCGAGCGCTTCCTGGCGGTCATCTCCGGCCGCACCGCCTGTTACGCCCTGCTGGCGGAAAACCATGAGACCGTCAAACTGCTGGCCACCCTGTTCGGCACCTCGGCCTTCCTCTCAAAGATTTTGATCAGCCACCCGGAGCTGTTGGAATCGATGGTAGCCCACACCTATGCCTCCATGGTCAAGCCCCGCGAGGTAATGGACGAAGAGCTGTCCAGCCTGCTGCTGCAGGCCGAGGACTTCGAGGAGCGTCTGGATGTCCTGCGGCGCTACCGCAACGAGGAGTTCCTGCGGATCGGCCTGAACGACATCCACGGTCACCTGGGACAGGGGGCCATTGCCGAACAACTTTCCTGTCTGGCCGAGGTTTGTCTGGAAGAGGCCTACCGTCTGGCCATGACGGAGTTGAGCCGTTTCGGTCGTCCCTGCTACCAGGATGACGGGCAAAAACACAGCGCCGATCTGGCCATCATCGGCATGGGTAAACTGGGGGGGGAAGAGCTGAACTACCACTCAGACCTGGACATCATCTTTATCTACGATCACCAGGGTCATACCGACGGCGAGAAGCAGATCAGCAACCACGAATACTTTGCCAAATTGGCCCAGAAGCTGATCCTGATCCTCTCCACCCAGACCCGCGAAGGGTTTGTCTACAAGCTGGATACCCGCCTGCGCCCTTCCGGCAATGCCGGACCGCTGGTCACCTCGCTGGAGTCGTTTCTGGCCTATCACCGCAACGAGGCGCAGATCTGGGAGCGCCAGGCCCTGGCAAAATCCCGCGTGGTGATCGGTGAACCGACCCTGCGAACCAGCATCGACGTGGTGGTCCGCCAGACCGTTTACGGCAGCGCGCTTGAGCCAGAGGGACGCCGTGAGATTCACCGGCTGCGGATGCGGATGGAAAACGAAATTGCCAAAGAGAGCGCCGGCAATTACAATATCAAGACCGGCCGCGGTGGCATGGTGGATGTGGAGTTCATTGCCCAGTACCTGCAGTTGCGTCACGGGCACTTCTACCCCGAGTTGCGCGTCCCCAATACCGTCACGGCCCTGAAAGAGGTCAAGACCCTGGGACTGCTCGGCGAAACCGATGCCGAGACCCTGATCAGCGGTTACAAGTTCCTGCGCAAGCTGGAGAACCGCCTGCGCCTGCTGCATGATCATTCCATCAACGATCTGGCGGGGGATCAGCGCTATCTGGACACGTTGGCCCGGCGGCTGGGCTACGATGCCAAGCTGCGTCATCCCGGCCAGGCCCTGATGCAGGATTACGAAACCACCACCGAGGCGATCCGTGATGTCTATGACCGGATCCTTGGTGAACGCACAGAAGCTCCCTGAAAGACGAGGAATCATCCATGACCATCGCTACCCAGGTCGCCACCATTGCCCAAGACTCCCGCCAGGCCTCGCTCGTCATGGCGCGCCTGTCCACCACCGCCAAGAATGAGATGCTGCACACCATGGCCAATGCCCTGGAAGCGGCCACCGAGCACTTGATCGCTGAAAACGCCAGGGACCTGGCCACAGGCAGGGACAAGGGGCTGTCCGAGGCCATGCTGGACCGTCTGATGCTGGATGCCAAGCGGATCAGCAGCATGGCCGACGCCCTGCGGGAGGTGGCTGCCCTGCCCGATCCGGTGGGTGAAGTCACCAAGATGTGGAAGCGGCCCAACGAGTTGCTGGTGGGCAAGATGCGGATTCCCCTGGGAGTGATCGGGATCGTCTATGAATCGCGCCCCAACGTGACCGCCGACGCGGCAGCCCTCTGCCTCAAGTCAGGTAACGCCGTGATCCTGCGGGGCGGCTCAGAGGCGATCCACTCCAACCGTGCCATTGCGGCGATCCTGCAGGGGGTCATGCGCCAGCTGGATATCCCGGCAGCAGCCCTGTCGTTGATCCCGTTCACCGAGCGGGAAGGGGTGTTGGAGATGCTCAAGCAGGAGGAACTGATCGACCTGATCATTCCCCGGGGCGGTGAGAGCCTGATCCGCTTTGTGGTGGAAAATTCCCGTATCCCGGTCATCAAGCACTACAAGGGGGTCTGCCACGCCTTTGTGGATGCTGGGGCTGATTTTGAGATGGCAATCAGGATTATCATCAACGCCAAGACCCAGCGCCCGGGGGTCTGCAACGCCCTGGAAACCCTGCTGATCCACAAGGCTGCGGCTGAGGTCTTCGTGCCGCAGCTTGCCAAGGCCCTGGGGGCATTACAGGTAGAACTGCGGGGGGATGCGGCCTTCTGCGCCCTGACCCCGACCGCCAAACCGGCTACTGAAGAGGATTGGGCGGCCGAATACCTGGAGCTGATCCTGGCCTGCCGGATAGTGGACGACATGGACGACGCCATTGCCCATATCAACCGCTACGGTTCGCTGCACAGCGAGGTGATCATCACCAAGGACTACAGCAATGCCCAGCGGTTCATCCGTGAGGTCAACTCGTCCTGCGTGCTGGTCAATGCCTCGACCCGCTTCAATGACGGCGGTCAGTTGGGGCTGGGGGCAGAGATCGGCATCTCCACCACCAAGTTGCACTCCTTTGGTCCGATGGGGCTGGAGGACCTGACCACCACCAAGTTCATCGTATATGGAGATGGGCAGGTACGGGGGTAACGTTACGACAGAGGGCGCTATCCAAGCTGGATAGCGCCCTCTGTACTTGCCCCGGAATCGTAACTTAACGCAGTGCCTCAGCGATCTTGTCCGCTACCCGTACACCATCCAGGGCGGCCGACATGATCCCCCCGGCGTAACCGGCCCCTTCCCCGCAGGGATAGACTCCCGCCAGGGCAGGGGACTGGCAGTCCTCTCCCCGCAAGATCCGCAGCGGCGCCGAAGTCCTGGTCTCTACCCCGGTCAGGGTCGCCTCGGCCGTGACAAAGCCCTTCATTTTCCGTTCAAAGGCCCGAATCCCCTCCCGCAGCGTAGCGCTGACATACGGCGGCAGCACGGTGGTCAGGTCGGCCGCCACCGTACCGGGCTGATAACTGGAACGGTAGTTCCCTGCCTTGGTCTGCCCCAGGAACTGCAGCATATTCTGGGCCGGGGCCCGGTAATGCCCTCCTCCGGCCGCAAAGGCCAGCCGCTCCCAATGCCGCTGAAACCGAACCCCGGCCAGCGGGTCGCTACCGCTGAAGTCCTGCGGTCTTACATTCACCACCAGGGCGCTGTTGGCCAGACCGGAGTCTCTGCCCAGATTGCTCATGCCGTTGGTAACCACCATCTCCGACTCGGAGGGACCGCCGATCACCACCCCGCCCGGGCACATGCAGAAAGAATAACAGCTCCGTCCGGTCTGTTCGTTGTTGTAGGTCAGGGCGTAGTCGGCCTTGGGCAGGGCAGGGTGTGATTGACCGTACTGGATACGATCGATCAGCGGCTGGGGGTGTTCAACCCGCAAACCAATGGCAAACGGTTTCTGCTCCATCAACAACCGGGGCTGCAGCACGGCGTAGGTGTCACGGGCGCTATGACCGATGGCCAGCACCAGATGACAGCAGGGCAGTTCATCGTGCTGATTGTAGCGGATGCCTGCCAGTCTGCCGTCTTGCGAAACCAGATCGGTCAGCTTGGCACTAAACCGCACACTGCAGCCCTGCTGCTGCAAACCGGTGCGGATGGCGGCCACCACGCTCCGCAGGCGATCGGTACCCACATGGGGCTTGGCCAGGTAACGGATCTCCTCCGGTGCACCGAAACGGATCAGTTGCTCCAACACCCAGGCGGTATTGGGGTCGCGCAGGCGGCAGGTCAGCTTGCCGTCGGAAAAGGTACCGGCCCCCCCCTCACCGAACTGAACGTTGCTTTCCGTGTCCAGGATACCTTCTCGCCAGAAACGGGCCACATCCAGCACCCGCTCCTCAACGGCCTTGCCCCGTTCCAGCAGGGTGACCGGTATGCCATAGGCGGTCAGGCGCAGGGCACAGAACAGCCCGGCCGGCCCCATCCCCACCACCACTATCGGCTCCTGTCTGCAATAGGTCGGAAAGACCGGATAGACTACGGGCGCAAGTTGCTCCAGCTGTGACAATGCCGCATGCTTGTGCAGAAAGGCCGCCTCATCCCTGACACTGAAAGAGACCGTATAGACCAGCATGACACGGGGTTTTTTACGGGCATCGATCCCCTTGCGGACGATCCTGAACTGCAGCAGCTCTTCCGGCTTCAGACCGAATTGGGACGCCACCCGCTCAACCAGCAGGGATTCTGCCTCATCAGGGCGCAGCATAAGATTACGTAACAGTAAGGACATACGCAGAGGGGAATCAGGCAGACGTGGTGCGGTTCCGCTCAATCAGCTGCTCAACCAGAATCACAATATCCAGCGGCGGTGTTGATTTGGGAATATGGAAGCGGGCCCCCATCTCAGGGGTCTCGTGCTCATGGGGGCCTTCCTGAAACATGGAGGTCAACAGGATGATAATCGGTTCTTGCTCTGCGGCAACCCGGCTGATCTCCATACAGGTACTGACCCCGCCCATACGGGGCATCACCAGATCGGTAATCACCACTCCAGGCATCCGCTCCAGATAGACCCTGACGCCTTCAATGCCGTCACTGGCGGTGAAGACCGCATACCCGTTTTCCTTAAAGGCATCAGACAGGATGCGCTGGAAAAAGGGATCATCATCAATAATCAGTATTGAGGGTGCGGGCGACATCGAACTCCTTAGCGGGTCCCTTTGCGCTGCTCGCGCGGGATAGTTACCAGAAATGTGGTGCCGGCCGGCGAGGTTTGCGCCACAGAGACATCACCATGGTAGAGCCGGGCAATCCTTCGGGCAACCGGCAGGCCAATGCCGGTACCGCGGCTCTTGGTTGAGAAAAACGGCTTAAAGATGGTGTCGAGGTTTTCCGGCGTTATGCCACCACCATTATCGCTGACACGCACCTCAATCAGGCCTTCGGGGCTATCCATACTGATTGCCAGTTTACCCCCCTGGGGCAGTTCCTCAACGGCATTCATCAGCAGGTTGGTAAAGATCTGCTCCAGCTCGGCCCGGTCCGCCTTGATCGGCGGCGGCGGTTCTGGACAACTGAAGCTCACCTGCAGCTGGCGGGCCTCAATCTGCGGGGCAAAGATCTCCAACGCATCCTGCAGCACCTGGTCGAGCCGTACATCGTCAACCACCAAGCGGCTGCGGTTGGCGGCATCCACCAGCTTGTGGATGATATTGTCAATCCGGTCAACTTCCTTCAGTATCTTGCCGAGATAGTCGCCGATCTCGGTTTCCTCGGCCCCCTCGCGCATCAGCTGGGTAAAGAGCGAGATTGAATTCAGAGGGTTACGGATTTCATGGGCCATGCCGGCCGCGAGGTAGCCAAGCGCTGCCAGTTTTTCGGTCTGGGCGATCTCACTCTGGGCCCGGTGCAACGCCTCGGTTCGCTCCTGCACCCTGGTCTGCAGCTCCCGGTTCCAGGTTTCGATCTCCAGCATCAGATGCTCACGTTCAACCTGCAGGGCCTTATTGGCCAGCTCGATCTCCCGCAGCTTACGCACCGCATCGACCCGGTCCGGCAGCTGGCGCGTATCAAACGGCTTGAGCAGGTATTCGGAGGCCCCGGCCTTCATCAGCTCAACCGCCAGCTCCTGGTTGCCCATGCCGGTGACCATGATCACATAACAGGCCGGATAGCGTGACTTGATCTCCTGTAGTACCGCCAGGCCGTCGCTGTCGGGCAGACGGTAGTCCACCATCACCAGCTCGGGCTGATGCTCGGCCACCATCCGCAGCCCCTCATATGCCGAGGCGGCAGTCAGCACCTGATAACCGCGCCTATCAAGGACTACGGCAACCAGCGCCCTGATAGCCTCATCGTCATCCAGGACCAGAATTTTGGGGGAAACCTGCTGTGGGCGGTTTTCCATGGAGAGTGGGACCGGATTTATTCAGGCGTTATCGGCAGCCGGATCGTCATGACGGGGCAGGGGGCGCCACGTACGACCCGCTCGGCAGTACTGCCGAAGATCAGATGATCCAGGCCGGTACGACCGTGGGTACCGATGACGATCAGCGATGCCTCTTTCTCCGAGGCAATCCTGATGATCTCTTCGTAGGGAACCCCGGCAATGACCATTGTTTCATAACCACTGAAATCTTGAAGGTTTTCCTTGCAGAAGGTTTCCAGCAACTTGGTTGCGCCGGTTTCGATTTCCTGCTCAAGCTGCTCAAAGGAGATGTGGGGGACATAGAAGCCGCGCAGGTCAACCGGCTCGTTGATCACGTGCAGCACCAGCAGGGAAGAGTTAAAGGTCTTGGCCAAGGTCACGGCATACTCACATGCAACCTCGGAATAATCGGAAAAATCCGTTGCCAGCAGGATTCGCTCAAACCGTTTCATCTGTGTTTCTCCTCTCAACGTCCGCCGCTGAAAACATCTTTCCCATGACTTTGCGCAACTCTTCCAGTCGCAGCGGCTTGTTCAGATACTCAAAGGCTCCCAGGTTCAAGGCCTCCAGGTAGGATTCAACCTCACCGAAGGCGGTAATCATAATGACATTGCTGGCAGGATATTCGCGGTTCAACTCGCGCAAAAAGGCCAGACCGTTCATTTCCGGCATATTCAGATCGGTGATGATCAGCTCCGCGCCGCAGTGCCGCAGGCTGCTCAAGGCCTCTTTGCCATTGGCGGCGGTCCGGACATCGTACCCCTCTCTGCTCAGCAGGCGCGTCAAGGCAATACGGGTATTTTCCTCATCATCCACTACCAGTATGCGTTTGAGCTGTTCCGCCACGCCGTTTCTCCGTTGTTAAATGTCCGCTAGATGCAAGTCTAGCACGGAGAAAGCAGCTGTCAAGGCACCCCCTTGAAAGCCATAACAAAACGTCCTAATGCAACAATATTACCTGGCTTTATCTGTTTGACGCCATCCCGGCCACACCTAGGGATGTTCACGCCTGATGCCGTTGGCATCAAGCACCAGGTAGGCAGGCCTGCCGCCGGAACTGTCCGGCAGTTTGAGCGGTGTGCCGTTCAGTTCAACCTCAACCCCCCCCACATCGGAGAGGTCAAAGGCGATAATACGGGCGGCCTTCCATTCAATCAAATCGCCACTGGTCAGTTCATACCCCTGGGTGGCGGCATCATCGATGGTCACCGTCAGGTTGCTGTTCCGCTTGACCTTCATCCTGACCATAAAGCCGGATTGGGGCTTGGCCGGAGGAGTGGGAGCTGCCTGTTCAACTGTGGCCTCCACTTGTGGCGCAGATTTGACCTTTTCTTGTGCAGCCGATACTGGTGCCAACACGCTCGAGCGGGCAGCTTGCACCGCTACCGCCGGTATCGGCGGGGGTTGCACCGCCTGCGGCTGAACAGGCTGTCGCGGACGCTGCGGGAGTGGCGATGACAGGAACACGGTCGAAAGCAGGACGGCTGCCAACAGGATCACCGGCAGAATGAAACGTTGCCAGGGGATACCAGCCTGAGACACGACCGAACGATTCGGCCTGAGGGGCTCACTACTACTTGCCGGGGCGTGGGCCGTGGCACGCCTGACCAGCTCGTCATCCGGCAGGCCGAGGTAGGTGGCATACGCCCGGATGAAACCGGGCAGGTATGCTGCTGCCGGAAGATCCTGGTAGCGGTCCTCCTCCAATGCCAGCAGGTAGTTTTTACCGATCTTGGTGGCCTCGGCAACCGCCTCAAGCGAGACACCCCGCGCCTCACGTTCCTGCCGCAGCAGTGACCCTGCCGAGCCGGCGTCTGTGGTTTCAGTCATCATCTGCTGTTCCGTCGTCATTCGGCCGGTCTACCTGAGCAGGTCGATATACCGCATGGCAGCATGCCCCAGCTCGGTATCAGGGGCAATTCTGACCACTTCCTTAAAGGCCTGCCTGGCTGCAGCCAGCTGGCTCTGCTTCATCAGGGCCATCCCCAGATGATAGTGGCCATTGGCATAGTCCGGCGCAATACTTAAAGCGCGGCGGTATTCCTCTATGGCAAGGTCGGTCTTGCCTTCGGCAAACAGCACCCGCCCGATAGAGACCAGCGCCACGGGGTTGCGCGGGCTGTAGGCCTGTACCGCCTTGAATTCAGCCATGGCCGCCCCATACTCTCCCTTGCCCAGGTAGGCCAGCCCCAAGTTGAGCTGGGCAAAATCAGGCCGGGGGTAAAAGAGGTCGTCCTTGACCGCCTTAAACTGCTGGATGGCATTGTCCCAACGCCCGGTCTCAAGGTACAGCACCCCTAAGTCATTGCGTGCCTCTGAATACTTGGGGCGTAGTGCCAGGGCCTTCAGGAATTTGCCTTCAGCCAAGTCCAGACGGCGCCTGCCCACCAGTGCGCGCCCCAGGTTGTATTGCAGCTCGGGGTTGCTGTCGTCCTGCTTCTCAGCCTCACTCAGCTCTTTCAAGGCAGAGGTATAGTTACGCTCTTCAAGGTACGACACCCCCATCTGGTAATGGTAGGACTCCGAGTTTACCCCGCTTGTCGATGTCGTTGCACAGCCGGCCACGGCCAGCGTGCCGGCCAGCATCAGGAGCAGTATGCCTGAGCGCATGGAGACTCCTTGCTCGGAGATAGAGTTTATAACTGCACGTAAGAACTACCAGAGCGTACCTGTGATGTCAATCAAACCCCCAGGTCGCGGAAGCTGGTCAGCCCCTTGAAGCTGCGGTAGCGGGCCTCGATCTCGGGGTAGTTCAAGCGCTTCATCCGGTTGAGGCTGAAGTCCTCGACATTAAAGGAGGCCATCACGGAGCCGAACACCAGGGCCTGGCGGATCCCTTCCTCGGAAAGGTCGCCGGTATTGGCCAGGTACCCCATGAAGCCACCCGCAAAGGTATCGCCGGCCCCGGTGGGATCGAAGACCTCCTCCAGCGGCCAGGCCGGCGCGGCAAAGACGGTATCGGCGGTAAACATCAACACCCCGTATTCTCCCCGCTTGACCACCAGACGCTTGCACCCCAGGGCGATGATGCGGCGGGCCGCCTTGACCAGATTGGCCTCACCGGTCAGCATGCGGGCCTCGCCCTCGTTGATCACCACGATGTCAACCCGCCGCATCACCTCTTTCAAGGCCTCCGGCTTGGATGAGATCCAGAAATTCATGCTGTCGCAGGCGGTCAGACGCGGTTTTTTGACCTGATCAAGCACCTGCAGCTGTAATTCAGGGTCAATGTTGGCCAAAAAGAGCACATCGGTGTCACGGTAGCTTGCCGGAAGCTCCGGCTTGAACTCCAGCAGCACGTTGAGTTGGGTGTCCAGGGTCTGGGCCTCGTTCAGATCATAGCCATACTTGCCGGTCCAGTGGAAGGTCTTGCCCGGTATGCGCTGCAGCCCCTGCAGGTCGATCTCACGGGACTGCAAAAAGGCGATATGCTCGGCGGGGAAATCCTCACCCACCACCGCCACCAGCGAAACATCGCTGAAAAAACTGGCTGAGGTGGCAAAATAGGTGGCTGAGCCGCCCAAGACATTTTCTCCCTTGCCAAAGGGTGTTTCAACCGTGTCAAAGGCCACAGTGCCGACAACAACGATACCCATATCAATCTACTCCTTACTTCAGATAGTTACTGACAATCGGCCCCAGTTTGGCCACGGTGTCGCCCGGGATACGGCTGCGGTCGGTCACGATCGCGTATTGCAGTGCCGTGCCGCAGGTACAGGCGCGTTCAGACGGGTCGTCCAGCACGGCATGACGGATGATCTCCTTGGCCATGGTCACGTTCTGATGGATAATGGTCAGGATGGCATCAACCGTCACATCGTCGTGCGAGTCGTGCCAACAGTCGTAATCGGTGGAAAGGGCGATCACGCCGTAGCAGATCTCGGCCTCGCGGGCCAGCTTGGCCTCGGTCAGGTTGGTCATACCGATCACATCGCCGCCCATGCTGCGGTACAGGAACGACTCGGCCCGGGTCGAAAAGGCCGGACCCTCCATGCAGATATAGGTGCCCCCCTTGTGGGTCACGGCACCGGCCGCCTGGGCCGCTCGAAACAGTTTCTCCGAGAGGCAGGGGCAGGTGGGATCGGCAAAGCCGACATGGGCGACAATACCGTTGCCGAAGAAGGTGGAGGCGCGCTCGCCCTTGGTGCGGTCGATGAACTGGTCGGGGATCACGATATGGCCCGGCACGATCGCCTCTTTCAGGCTGCCCACGGCTGAAACCGAGATGATCCGCTCAACCCCCAGCTGCTTCATGCCGAAGATATTGGCCCGGTAATTGACCTCTGACGGCAACAGACGGTGTCCCCTGCCGTGGCGGGGCAGGAAGACCAGCCGCACGCCGTTCAGCACCCCGGTGATATAGGCATCCGAAGGCGCCCCAAAGGGGGTCTCCAGCACAACCTCCTCAACCTGTTCAAGTCCTTCCATCTCATACAGTCCACTGCCGCCAATCACGCCGATCATTCCGGTGTCCCTTCTTCCTGTTCTTGTGCTGTCTTCTGCTGTTCACGCTGCCGCTTGCGCAGCACTTTTTCGGCTGTCATGGCCGCCGAGGCCTCCCGCTGGGCCCGCATCAGTTCCGGCCCGGCATGGGCCGTACCGGCTCCCAGACAGAGCGATACCGCCGGCTGCAGTTCAGAGGCCCGCGCCACAGCGGCCCGGAAACGAATCAGCCCGGCCGCCGTCTGACGTTCGTCCATCCCCGGCAGCAGGATCGCAAAACCATCCCCACCAGTGCGGGCCACCAGATCCTCGATCCGGAAGCCTTCCTTCAGTAAGCGGGCGGCCTTCATCAATAAGAGATCGCCCTCTTCCCGGCCCTCTTGGTCGTTAATCTCCTGCAGGTTGTCCAGGGAGGCGATCACCACGCTGACCGGAAAGCGTCTGCCGCGGGCCAGCCGTTCCAGCTCGGTATCGAAATAGGCCCGGTTGTACAGGCCGGTCATCGGGTCGTACACTGTCAGGTAGGCTAACTGCTGCTCACGCTGGCGCCGCTCCGAGACATCGTGCCCCACGCTCAGGATTTCCAGCCGGCCTGCCGCGTCGCGGGCAGGGGAGTTGTCCCAGGCCACCCAGACCCTGCTGCCGTCCCAGCGGACCGTTTCATGCTCGGAGCTCCTGAACTGCTGCGGGTTGGCGCCGATCTGGGCGATCAACTCCCTCAGATTCTGCGAGGTGCTCTCAATCTCCGGCACGATGGTCCCCACCAGATGGCGCCCCACCAGCTCCTCCGGCAAAAAGCCAAAAAACTCGCAGGTATGCGAGTTGACAAAGGTGATGATGCCGTCACTGGTCCAGCGCAGGATAAAACTGTTGGAGCGTTCGACCAGTTCGCGGTAGTTCTGCTCCGACAAGCGCATCCGTTCCTCGATCCGCACCCGGTCGGCCACATTGCGGATCACCCCCTGGAAGCCCGTCACATCACCGATCTCATCCCGCACCGCCGCAACAGAAATTTCTGCCGGTGTCAGCCGTCCCGAGGCAGTGCGGATCTGGATTTCCCAGAGCCGGCTGTCGCTTTCTCCGGTGCTGACCTCTTCACGCGCAGCCCAGGCCTGCAGCCGTGTCCGCACGAATTCAGCAGAGCTCCCGGAGAGCAGGTCAGGCAGTTCATGCCCCAGGAGTTCCTCCGGGGGATAGCCGAATTGTGCGCTTACCGCCTTGTTCAGGTAGATCAGGCGCAATTCCCGGTCGGTCTGCCACAGCAGATCAGGGCACTCTTCCACCAGTTGCCGGTAGAGGGCATACGGTTCAGGGTGCATGGCGTACCTCCTCATGAACAGCACGGCGTTCCAGTTTGCCCTTCAGCTGTCCGCAGGCAGCCGAAATATCGCTGCCCCGGCTGTCGCGGGTAATCACGGTAAAGTGACGATCCAGCAGGTACTTGTGAAAGGCATCCAGGGCCGCCCTGGTGGGGGGCACAAAGTCGGCAGCTTCGTGCGGATTGAACGGTATCAGGTTGATCTTGCAGGGTATGTCGGACAAAAGCCGCACCAAGCGTTTGGCATCATCCGGGGTATCGTTCAGGCCGCCCAGCAGCACATATTCAATCGTGATCTTGCGGCGGCCCGGCAGGGGAAACCTCTTCAACGCCGCCAGCAGGGTTGCAATCGGGTAGGCCTTGTTGACCGGCATGATCCGGTCCCGCAGCTCGTCGGTGGTGGCGTTCAGCGACACCGCCAGATTGACGGTCACCTCCCGTCCCAACCGCTCCAGCTCCGGCACCAGACCGCAGGTTGAGACCGTGACTCGCCGGGTGGAGAACTGCAGACCGTTGTCGTCAACCATGATCTGCAGGGCCGGGATGACGTTCTCCAGATTGTGGAGCGGTTCCCCCATCCCCATCATCACGATGTTGCGAATCTCCACATCACGTCGCACCGCCAGAATCTGGTTGACGATTTCGGCTGTGGTCAGGTTGCGGGTCAGCTGAAAGGTGCCGGTCAGGCAGAAGGCGCACTGCATGGCACAGCCGGCCTGGGACGAGATGCACAGCGTATTGCGGTCCTCGTCCGGGATTACGACCGACTCGACGGCATTGCCGTCCTCCAGGCGGAACAGATATTTTCTGGTGCCGTCCTTGCCGATTTCCACGGCCTCCGGCTCCAACCGGCTGATCCAGGCGGACTGCGCCAATTCTGCCCGCAAGGTCTTGGAGACGTTGGTCATCGCTTCAAAGCTGCCAACATCGTGCTGGTACAGCCACTTGAATATCTGGACGGCACGGTAACGTTCTTTGCCCTGCCCCTGCAAAAAAGCTTCAAGCGCGGGCAGGGTCAGGTTCTTAAGGTCGGTGCGGGAGGAGTCGGTCATGGAAGGATGAAACCGGCGGCCTCCAGGGGGGAGGCCGCCTGCTGCTCTGTACTACCCTACCAGCTCAAAGCTGTTGAAGAAGTAGGGGATCTCAAAAGCGGCTGTTTCGGGCGCGTCGGAACCGTGGGCGGAGTTCTCTTCGATATTCTTGGCAAACTCCTTGCGAATGGTGCCGGGTTCGGCATTGGCCGGGTTCGTGGCCCCCATCAGGGCACGCCAGTCGTTGATGGCGTTTTCCTTCTGCAGGCACATCACGATCACCGGCGAACGGGACATGAAGCTGCAGAGGTCGTTGAAGAAAGGGCGCTCTTTATGGACGTAGTAAAATCCTTCAGCTTGCGCACGGGAAAGGTGGATTTTCTTCATGCCGACGATGGCAAAGCCGGCCTCTTCGATCTTGGTGATGATCTTGCCTGCCAGACCCCGTTCAACGGCATCCGGCTTGATGATGGCAAAGGTACGTTCCATAACTCTGTCTCCTTCGTATAAATGCAGTGGATTGAACGGTTGCTCTTAGCACGGTACTACGTGAAATGTCAAGGCGTTACAGCCTCTGCCGCCACAATGCGGCAAACCGCTTCCGCTTGGGGATTGCCAAGCCGGGCAACTCCGGTCTATGCTGCAGCCATGTCGAAAATTACGCCACCCCCACCTGCGGATAACTCCCCGCGCGCTGCCGCCCTGCTCTGCCTGCTGCGCCTGGCAGAAAGCAGCCAGCATGCCGATGACCTGATCGACCGGGAACTGTCCCGCCCCAATCTGCAGGGCCCTGACCGAGGGCTCTTTACTGAACTGGTATTGGGCGTCTTGCGGCACCAGGGCAGCCTTGATCATTACCTGAGCCAGCTGCTGCAACAGCCGCTTGAGCAACTGGAGGCGCCGGTACTGCTGCTCTTGCGCCTCGGCCTGTACCAGCTGCGGCAGCTGGACCGGATTCCTGCCCATGCCGCCATCCATGCCACGGTAGAACTGGCCAAACAGCTGAAGCCACGCGCAAGCGGGCTCATCAACGCCGTGCTGCGCAGTTACCAGCGTCGCCGGGCCGAGCTGACCCTGCCCGATCCGGCAACAACCCCGGCGCTCTGGCTGGCGGCGGCCCACTCGCTGCCGCTCTGGCTGGCCGAACAGTGGCTGCAGCAGTTGCCACTGCCCGAGGCCACGGCGCTGGCCGAGGCCTCACTCAGGATTCCACCGCTGACCCTGCGGACCAACACCCTCAGGATTTCACGGCAGCAGCTCCTGGAACAACTATCGGCAGCAGGTATCGCCGCCGAGGCCAGCAGTTTCTCTCCCGAAGGGATCAGCCTGCCCGGCCGCGGTCTGGTCACTACCCTGCCCGGTTTCACCGAAGGGCTCTTTACGGTGCAGGATGAGGCCTCCCAGCTGGTGGCCCACCTGCTGGGGCCGCAGCCGGGAGAGACCGTACTGGATATGTGTGCCGCGCCGGGCGGCAAGACCACCCATCTGGCCCAGCTGATGCAGGATCAAGGCACCCTGATCGCCACCGATCTGAACCAGCGGCGTATCCGCCGTATCCAGGAGTCCGCAAGCCGGCTCGGCCTGCAGAGTATCCGGACAGAGTCCGGCGATGCCCTGCACAACGACTATCTGCAGGAACGGCAGTTCGACCGGGTCCTGCTGGATGCCCCCTGTTCCGGCCTGGGGGTTATCCGGCGCAACCCGGAGGCCAAATGGCGCCTGCAGCCTGCCGAGTTGCTCCGTTGTGCCCAACGGCAGCAAGCGCTCTTGGAGGTGGCGGCCAGCCGCCTCAAGGCGGGTGGTGTGCTGGTGTACGCCACCTGTTCCACCGCACCGCAGGAAGATGAGGCGGTGGTAGAGGATTTTCTTTCACGGCATCATGAGTTTATGGTAGAAAATGGAGCGCAGTTGTTCCCGGCCTGGGCACCCCTGTTCAACAGCTGCGGTTACCTGCGCCTCTGGCCCCACTCCCACGGCACCGACGGTTTTTTTGCTGCACGATTGATAAGGACTGACCGATGAAAAAGATAGCACCCTCCATACTCTCGGCCGACTTCGCACGGCTTGGCGAGGAGGTCCGCGCCGTTGCCGCGGCCGGAGCCGACTATATTCATATTGATGTCATGGATGGCCGTTTTGTACCCAACATCACCATCGGCCCGCTGGTAGTCGAAGCGGTGCGCAAGGTGACGGACCTTCCGCTTGATGTGCATCTGATGATTGAAGAGCCTGAGCGCTACGTGGAGGATTTTGCCGCAGCAGGCGCCGACATCATTGTGGTGCATGCCGAGGCCTGCCGCCACCTGCACCGGGTGGTGCAACAGATCAAGGCCACCGGCAAGAAGGCCGGGGTATCGCTTAACCCGGCGACTCCGTTGCATGTGCTGGACTACGTGCTGGAAGAGCTGGACCTGGTCCTGCTGATGACCGTCAACCCCGGTTTTGGCGGGCAGTCCTTCATTGAGGCCTGCGTCCCCAAGATCCAGCAGCTGCGCGGCATGCTGGACCGCCGCGGCTGTGAGGCCGAGCTTGAGATCGACGGCGGCGTCAAGCCGGCCAATATCGCCCGCCTGGCCCACGCCGGCGCCGATGTGATGGTGGCCGGCAGCGCCGTATTCAACAGCAGCGATTACGCCGCTACCATAGCGGAAATGAAGCGCCTGATGCAGGAACCACGACTTTAGCCGTTTGCGGGGATACGCTCTATGGCCGACAGTGTACTGATCATCGACGATTCCGAAGCGATCCGTGACAAGATCATCGACATCCTGGAGTCGCGGGACCTGTTCTCCCGTTTCTATCAGGCTGAGGATGGTCTTGAAGGGTTCAAGAAGCTGCTGGCCTCGCCGGTGGACATCGTGCTGTGCGACCTGGAAATGCCCCGCATGGACGGATTCAAGTTTCTGGGGATGATGAAAGGCCGGCCGGAGGTCTCCGATACGCCGGTGATCATCCTGACCGGCAACGACGACCGGGACCTGAAGATCAAGGGGCTTGAGCAGGGTGCCTGCGACTTCATCACCAAACCGTTCGACCCGGAAGAGCTGGTGGCGCGCATGCGGGTCCACCTTAAGATCAAGCACCTGCAGGACGACCTCAAGCGCTCCAATGAGCTGTTGCTTGAGCTGTCCAATACCGACCACCTGACCGGTCTGTTCAACCGCCGCTTTCTGATGGAATGCCTCGACAAGGAGGTCCAGCGTGCCGGGCGCAAGGATGGCCAGCTGGCCCTGCTGATGCTGGATATCGACCATTTCAAGCGGATCAACGACACCCACGGCCATCTGCAGGGGGACGTGGTGCTGCAGAAGGTGGCGCTGCATATCCAGAAGGAGTTGCGCAGTTACGACATTGCCGCCCGTTACGGTGGCGAGGAATTTGTGGCGGTGCTGCCGGATACCTCCATGAAGGAGGCCTTTAACGTGGCCGATCGGATCAGGCTCTCCGTCCAGTCCATGCGCTTCGCCGGTTCGCTCTCCAACGAGCGGGTCACGGTCAGCGTCGGGGTCGCCATCTTTCCTTCACCCTGTTTCAACGACATCGACGACCTGTTGCGGGCTGCCGATGAATCACTCTACCGGGCCAAGGAGCAGGGCCGCAACCGGGTGATTGTCAGCGATCCGAACTGCAAGGGGATGTGAACACCGTCCCCGCAAGACTATCTAATCTCTAACTATCTGAAAGCAGGATGCTACGCACATGTCTCAAGCCATAGCCTTATTTCTTCGCCTTGTTTCGGCGGCCCTGGCCGCCGTTTTTTTATGCCTGCCCGCTATGGCGGCATCCACCCCGTACCACCTGACCTCTCTGCCGCTGGGTGAGCACTGGTTTGCCATTCTGGTGGACAATGATCAGGTGGGATTCTACTGCGAAAAGGTCCGCGTCTTGCCAAATGGGGACTACCAGGTTGAAGGCGACGGCAGCGTCAGGATGAAGATCATGGGCTTTACCAAACAGTCCAGCTCACGGGAAATCTATCAGGTCGGCCCGGACCTGACCTTAAAAACGGTCACGGTTGAGCAGACCATCAACGGCAAAAAATCACGCTTAAGCGGCAGCATGGCGGCAGGAGGCCTGAAGCTCAGGCGTGAAGCCGGCGGCAAGGCCACGGTCAGGCTGTTAAAGACCAAGAGCAGTGTCATCCCCGGACCGTTGTTGAACCTGGTGCCGCTCTTCAGGGGCGCAGCAACCGGCAAGCAGCACACCGTCCTCTCCTTTGACCCCGAGGAATCGGCCTTAAAAGAGGTGGAGATCACCGTGCTGGGGGAGGACAAGACCCCGGATGGTCAGCCGGCCCTGAAGCTGCGCAACAATCTCTACCCTTTTGTGGATAACGATATCTGGGTTGATGCCCGGGGCAATACCCTGCTGGAATCGGTCCGCGACGGCCTGGTGGTGACGCGGGCCGAGGCGCCGGAAAAACTGGCTGCCTTCATCAGCGGCATGGCGCTCGCTAAGAAAGACCTGATCTACGACTTCAGCCTGGTGCGCAGTACGCCGCCCCTGCGTCATAACCCTGCCGGGCTGAGCGGACTGACGGTTGCGATCAACGGCTATGCCGCCCAGATTCCGCTTTTGGCGGACGGTTGGCAGCAGGTGGAACGGCAGGGGGACCGGGTGCTGATCCGAACCGGCTCATTGCGGCAACCGGGCCCGGGTGCTACAGAGGGGCAGGCGGTTGTGGAACGTTACCTGCAGCCAGCGGAAGGGATTGAGAGCACCGCAGCGGAGATCAGCTTCAAGTCTCGTGAGCTGACAGCAGGGCTACCGAACAACCGCGCCAAGGCTCAGGCTTTGGTCAACTGGGTCGCCACCTGGCTGTCCGACAGTATCGATGACGGCGGTAGCGCCCTGGAAAGCCTTTCAAGCAAGCACGGCAACTGCCAGACCCATGCCCGCCTCTACACCGCCCTGGCGCGGGCAGCCGGCATCCCGACCCGTTTTGTCTCCGGTCTGGTTTCACAGGACGGCAGCGGTTTCCTGTACCACAGCTGGGCCGAGAGCTACCTTGACGGCGCCTGGGTGGCCGTTGATCCGACCTTCAACCAGCTTCCCGCCGACCCGACCCACCTGGCGTTTTTCGAAGGAAACCGGTTGGTTGACCTGACCCCGCTGGTGGGGGTAATCGGCAAGATCAGCCTCTCTGTTGTCGAGGAAAAGTAACGTCTGCTTATGACGTCAGGAGCGCGATGACACGTTCCTGGTCCACCCCGTCCAATGGCCCGATAATACCCAGGAAACGGTTGCCCGGCCGGAACAGTTCACGGGCCAGCGCCTGCAACTGCGCTGCCGTAATCTCCCGTACCAGTTGCTGATCATGATCAATGCTGCGGGCCACGCCCATCAGGGTGCCCCAGCCGAACCTGATTCCCATCTCACTGACCGAGTCGCGGCTGTAGTCCAGATCTGCCAGAAAGACCGTCTTGACTCGTTCCAGTTCATCCGCGGGAAGCGGCTCAAGCGTCAGCCGATGCAGCTCTTCCAGGGTGGTCGCCACTACCGTGGGCAGGTTTTCCGGCGCCGTGGCCAGGTCGATACTCAGGCAGCCGGTCTCCTCATAGCTCCCGATGGCCGCATCCACCGAATAGATCAGCCCCAGGCGTTCCCGCAGGGCCAGGTGCAGACGGGCACAGCCGCCGCCCGCCAGGATGCGCCGCAACAGCTTGAGCGCCGTCAGCTCCGGCGCGTTACGCCGGCAGGAGCGGAAGGCCAGCTGCATGGTGATCTGGCTGTCGGCATCCTGCACAAAGGCCCAGGCCGGGCCATCCGGCTGGCAGACCACCGGCAAGCTCTCCGGCAGCGCCTCGGCTTGCCAGCCGCCAAGATGCCGCTGTGCGGCCGACACCATCCGCTCATGCTCCAGCGGTCCTGCCGCCACCACCACGGCGTTGTTGGGACGGTACCAGCGCCGGTGATGTTCACGTAGATCCTGTTCGGAAATCCTCCCGATATCCTCCAGCCTGCCGACCGTTGACTCACTCAAGGAATGGCCGGGCCAGAGCAGCCGCCCCACCACCACATCCGGGCTGATCTCGTCACCATCCTGGCTGATATCCTCCAGCGCCTCTTCGACGATAATGCGACGTTCCAGCTCGATCCCCTCCAGTTGCGGCCGCAGCAGCATAGAGGCCAGAATCCCCAGCCCCTGTTCGGCAGAGCGCGGATGGATGCGACCGTAAAAGCAGGTTGAATCGGCATCGGTGGCAGCGTTGACCCCACCCCCCAGCGACTCGAAGGCCGCCTCGATCTCAAGCGAACTGGCATAGTCGGCCGTACCGCGGAACAGCATATGCTCAAGGAAGTGCGACAGGCCGCTCAGGCCAGGCGGGTCATTGCGGCCCCCAACCTTGAGGTAGACCGCCACATCGGCACTGTGCAGGTGCGGCAACGCGACCGTTACCACCCGCAGACCATTGGCTAAGGTGGTGCAGCACGGCTCCGTCATGCTGCCTCCTCAAGGTGGTGGCGGATCACCGCACACCGCTCCCGATATTCCTCAGCGCTCAAACGACACTCCCGATGGGGCTCGGCCCAGATCGGCCGCGGCCAGAGCGGGTCGGTGACGTGGCGCGGCACCAGGTGCCAGTGGATATGCGGCACCATGTTGCCCAACAGCTCGTAGTTGATCTTGTCTGCCTTGAACAGCCGGGCCAGCACCGCAGCGGTCCTGCTCACCTCTTCCAGCATGCCCTGGCGGATGGCCGGATCAAGGTGAAAAAGCTCCGTCACATGCTGTTTGGCAAGCAGCAGGCAGTAGCCCGGAAAGAACTGGTCCCGGTTCAGGACCAGCCAACTATGTGCAAACTCCATGATCCGCAGATCTGCATCGTCATCCCAACGGCTGCACATGGCACAGCCGGTCTCTTTTGCTTGCATCAGGCCTTCTCCACAAGTGGTAATAACAGGGTAAAGGTACTGCCGCGGCCGGGGCCATCGCTGGCAGCCTGGACACTGCCGCCGCAATCCTTCATGACCGACTGGACGATATACAGCCCCAGGCCGGTGCCGCGCACCCGTTCATTGGGCAGCTCTACCCGGTAGAAACGTTTGAAGATCTTTTTGAGCTGATCCGGCGCCAGCCCCCTGCCGCCATCCTTGAGTGAGATGGCCGCCATGCGTCCCTGGCGCCGGAGCCGCAGTTCCAGCTCAGGCACACCGGGAGAATACAGCACCGCATTTTCCAGCAGATTGCGCAGGACCGTTCCTAACTCGTCCGGCTCAACCGCGGCCTTGAGCTGCGGCTCCAGGCGGACCTCCAATCGTGTCCCCGGCGGCAGCCGGTCTTTATGGTCATCAAGGTATTTCTCCACAAAGGCGGACAGGTCGATGATCCGGCGCTCGGCCGGACGGCGCCGTTGCTCCAGGCGCGCCATCAGCAGCAGGTTGTCGATCTGGGAATGCAGCCGCCGGGTGTCATCCAGCATGGTGTCCACAAAGCTGTCCAGGCGTTCCGGACTCGGCCGCCGCAGACGGATGGTCTCCAGGTGCAGCTGGATCGAGGCCAATGGAGATTTCAGCTCATGGGTAACCTGGGTGATGAATTCGCGCTGTTCCTGGTAGAGACGCGACTGGCGCCGCCAGAAGATGAAGAGGGCATAGACCCCGGCCAGGATCACCGCCAGGAGCAGCAGTCCCTGCACCAGGGTTGCCCAGCCCTCGGTCCTGGCCAGCAGTTCCGGGCTATAGCGAGCGGCCAGTTCCTTCAGCTGACGGTGTCTGATCACAAACCAGCTGACCCAGAGCACCACCACCACCACCCAGACCACTTGGATCGCCACCAGCGCAATCACCGGATTCAGAATGCGGCGGATCACTTTCATGGGGCGCCACCATGCTTTCGAGGTTGTACTTGGAACATCGTTCTGTTATAACCCAATCCCGCTGGAAATGACATCCAAACTGTTGTCCCCTCAAGGAGTATAGCGCTATGGCGTCCTATGATTTCACCCGTCTCAAACGGCTGACCGTGATTTACAGTGTCGTCCAGATCGGACTTTTGGGCCTGTTGCTGTTCATGGCCTACAATTTTATGCTGGCCTTTGCCAAGTACGGCATGCAGGGGGCCTTTCTGAAGAGCTTCGGTCTGGCGGTTGTGGTGCAACTACTCCTGATGTATCCGGCCCTGCTGCTTTCCCGCAGTGATGTGACGGTTGAGGTCGAATCCGCGCTGGTCGGCATTACGCCGGAACAGCAGGTGGCCCTGCGCCGCAGACGGCTGATCGGTGATATCTGGAAGCTCTCGGCCCTTGGCGCCTTTGTGGTATTTGTGGCCATGTCACCCAACGTCGACAAGGGACGGGGTGCCTCGCTGATCCTGGCCATCTCTTATTTCGCCTTTCTGCTGGTGGCGCTGACCTATTTCCAGTGTTTTAACTTCAGCGCCAGGCGCAAGTGCAAAGAGTTATCCTGACCGGACAGGCTCTCATCCCATACAAAAAGGCCCGGCATCCACCGGGCCTTTTTTTCTGTCGGCGCCTGCTAGTCGTCCCGCCGCCCATGGTGGCCGCGATCATGACGTTCATCGCGTTCCTCCTCGCGGTCCCGCTTCCACTCCTCTTTTTCACGCCGCTTTTCCTGTTTCCATTGCTCCTTGCGCTCCTTCACGGGCCGGTAGTGCCTGCCGCGATAATGTTCGTGTTCGTTCCGGTAGGCGTGGAACTCCCGATCCCGCTCGACCCGGATCCGCTCCACCTTGTAACGCCGGACCGGCGGCGGCAACTGTTCAAATCGTGTCACCACCCAGGGACCGTTGTAGGAAGCGCCGCGGTACCACTGGTTACCTTGAAAGAGGTAATAGACACCCGAAACCAGCACCAGGTCGTAGGGCATGTCCACCCCAACGTAAAAACCGAGGCTGGCCGGCGCCAGGAATAGCGGCGGGACACTGAAAAACACCTTGGGGCCAGCCGGGACCGGTGGCGGTGGCAGGGGAGCGACCGGTACCCCCACATTGATATTGACGTTGAACTTTGATTCTGCTGCAGCAACGGTTGGTGCCGTCAAAGCGGCAATCAGACACAGGGTCAGTAAACGTCGCATCGGTTCTTCCTCCTTGAACTGGAATGTGGTCAGTCTATTGCAGATTCAATGCCAGCAGGGAAAAAAAGTGTCATCCTGGCCAGGATCTCGTCCAGCGGGGCCACCAGCTGGGCCTCCTGTGGCAAGGACTTTCTGAAGCGGCTACCGTAGTTCTTGGTCACCGCACGGCTATCCAGGATCAGCACCGCCCCCCGATCGGTCCGGCTGCGGATCAAGCGGCCAAACCCCTGCCGCAGTTTGAGCACCGCCTGGGGTACCGACATCTCGCGGAACGGGTCGCCCCCCAGGGCGATAATCCGTTCGGCCCGGGCCTGTTGGATCGGCTCCGTCGGCACCTGGAACGGCAGCCGCGCAATCACCACCAGCCGCAAGGCATCTCCTTTCACATCCACCCCTTCCCAGAAGGAATCGGTGCCGAACAGCACCGCATGCTGCTCTTTGCGGAAGCGGGCCAACAGCTGGTGCCTGCCGCCGCCTTCACCCTGGCGCAGCACAGTCAAGCCCTGCTGTTCCAGGCTGGTCCTGAGCGCGCTATGGGCCTGGCGCAACAGCTCAAAGGAGGTGAACAGCACAAAGGCCCCGCCCCGTGAGATCGTGACGGAGCGCAGGATCGCATCGATCAGCGGCTGACGGAAGGCGCTGCTGGTGGGGTCCGGCAGATCGCGGGGTATGCCTACCAGGGCCTGTTCGGCATAATCAAAGGGCGAGGCCAGAGAGAGCTCTTGCAAACGCTCCGGCTCCAGCAGATCGAGCCCGGTCCTGCGCCGCAAGTAGCCAAAGGAGCCACCCACCGTCAGGGTGGCCGAGGTCAGCACCACCGTGGGAATCGGGTCGAGCAGGGTTGTCTTGATGGTGCTGGAGACATCCAGCGGCGCCACACAGATGGTGGCTGCACTACCCCGGCTGGTCTGCCGGACCTCCAGCCAGCGGCAGGAATCTGGATCATCGTTGCAGAACCAGGCCAGTTCCTCGGTGATTGCTACCAAACGTGAACCGATCCCGGCGGCATCGGTCGACAGCCCTTCAACCGTCTGACGTACCGAGTCCGGCAGCTTGGCTGCTGCCCGGTCCAGGGCACCCAGGCCGTCAGCCAGCTCCTGCAGCTGTTCCGCCAGGCCTTTCAGGCGGGTCTCCAGCTCTTGCCAGAACGGTGTTGTCCGCACCTCAGGCGTAATCCTGCGCTTCAGCTCACCACCGCGCTGATCGTCACCTGCCAGCAGTGCCTGCGCCATGACCTGGGACAGCCAGTCCAGTTCCCGCTCAACCGCACCGGCCACCTGGTGGGTCTGGGGCAGCAGGGCCGCCTCGATCAGGCCGGAAAGCTCCTGGTAGAGTCCATCAAACTCTTCGGGCAGTTCCTTGGCAATCTTACTGTTGAGCACCGAGAGGATCCCGGCCCGGTTGCCGGACGGTGCCAGGCGGGCCAGTTGCCGCATCAGCCCGGCCCGGCTGATTCGCACCGACAGGGCGCCGGTGGCGGCCTCCTCCAGATGGTGGGCCTCGTCGATAATCAGGCGGTTGAAGGGTGGCAGGATCGCCACACTATCATAGCCGCTCTCGCGGCGCAGGGCGATATCGGCCAACAGCAGGGCATGGTTCACCACCAGCAGGCGGGCGGCAGCGGCATCACGCCTGGCCTTGTAGAAAAAACAGCGGTTAAACTCCGGACAACGGGAACGCCCGCACTGGTCCGCCTCGCAGCGCAGGTCATCCCAGACCTCGCGACTGGGGTGGAAGGCCAGGTCGCTCAGGCAGCCACTGCGGGTGGTCTCGCTCCAGCCGGCAATGGCCTGCAACTCTTCGCCGGCGCTGTCCGGAAAGAGCGATGGCTCGTCCAGCACCCCATCCAGCTTGCGCAGGCAGAGGTAGTTGCCGCGCCCCTTGACCAGGCAGGCGTGGAATTCGGAGCTGGCATGGCGCTGCAACAGCGGGATATCCTTCTTGATCAGCTGTTCCTGCAGGTTGATGGTATTGGTGGAGATGACCACCCGCTGGTCATTGCGGATCGCCCACAACAGGGCAGGAATCAGGTAGGCCAGCGATTTGCCGGTGCCGGTGCCGGCCTCGATCAGGGCCACCTTGTTGTCATTGAAGGCGGTGGCCACGCTGAAGGCCATCCGCACCTGTTCCTCGCGCTGTTCGTACCCCTTGAGGTGTTTGGCCAGCATCCCCTTATCGCCGAAGACCCGCTCCAGTTCGTCAAAATTGAGCAGTTCACCGGTGCGGGGGGTGTGGGGCGCCACCACCAGGTAGCATCGTTCGCACTGGTTATCGATGATGCCGAAGCCGATGGCATTGTTACCGCAGATAGAGGCCAGGTCGAGGTCGACATCGGAGGGGGTCAGGTCGCCCGAGGGGTGGTTGTGCAGCACCATCTGCCCGGCCGAGGCGCGGGACAGGATAGCCGGTACCGCGTGACGGTTGCCCCGCGCAATGGCCTGGGCCGCCACCATGACGCCAGTGTCATCCAGATCGGCAATAAAGAAGACTTCATTGCCGTGGGCCTGGGTGATCTCGTAACGGATCAGACTGCTACAGTCGGCTGAAAAGGTTGGCGGCATGTCAAGACAGGCTTTCCCACTGCTGGTACAGTTCTTCAAGCTTGGCATTCAGGGATGTATGCAGCTCGCCGGCCTGCAGGCCCCGCTCCGGGTCGTCAAAGAAACCGGGGGCATTCATCTCTGCTTCCAAGACTGCAATCTGTTTCTCAACGCCAGCAATCTCCTTCTCAACCGCCTGCTGCTGCTTTTCGCGGGCCTGTTCCTCCCGCTTGCGGCGCTTCTGCTCTTCACGGTCCTTGACCCGCTCATCCTTGTTCTGGGGGGGGAGAGACAACGCAGCAGATGCGTTTGGGGTAGATGCACTAACGGCCTTGGCCTGACGCGGCGGTGCAGCGGATGGCTGGGCCGATTCGCTTTCCTTCTTTTCTAAATAATACTCGTAATCACCATAATAATCCGTTAATCGCCCCTCGCCAACCTCCACAATCCGCGTGGCCAGACCGTTGACAAAGTAGCGGTCGTGGGAGACGAATACCACGGTGCCGTCAAAGCCCTTCAGGGCATCCAGCAGCACCTCTTTGCTGAACAGGTCCAGGTGGTTGGTGGGCTCGTCCATCAAGAGCAGGTTGGAGGGACGCAAGAGCATCTTGGCCAAGGCCAGACGGTTGCGCTCACCGCCGGACAGCACCCCCACCTTTTTGTGGATATCGTCACCGGAGAACAGGAAGGCCCCCAGGATATCGCGCAGCTTGGGCACCATCT
>Ga0302238_1000880_pt1 | contig 27541 bp, 11 predicted proteins | sample AAG_UR_Asn_MG_FD_193527 | JGI IMG/M metagenome (GOLD analysis project Ga0302238, IMG submission 193527) | Enriched activated sludge microbial communities from anaerobic digester in WTTP, New Holstein, Wisconsin, United States - AAG_UR_Asn | ecosystem: Engineered > Bioreactor > Anaerobic >... | reverse complement strand
GAACCTCCCTGCACTACTTCTTCAAGCTGGGCGATTTCTCAGAGCCCCTGCAGCAGTGGCTGCAAGGCGACCATATCCAGGACGAGATCCGGAAGAAGGTTCAGGAGTGGTTCGCCGATGGCCTGCGAGACTGGGACATCTCCCGAGATGCGCCATACTTCGGCTTCAAAATCCCCGGGACCGAGGATAAGTACTTCTACGTCTGGCTCGATGCCCCCATCGGCTACATGGCCTCGACCAAGAACTGGGCCGACAGGGTGGGGCGCACCTTTGAGGAGTTCTGGCTGGACCCCAAGACCGAGATTGTCCACTTCATCGGCAAGGACATTGTCTACTTCCACGTCCTCTTCTGGCCGGCCATGCTCATGGGAGCCAAATTCCAGACCCCGTCCAAGGTCTTCGTGCACGGCTTCCTGACCGTAAACGGCCAGAAGATGTCCAAGAGCAGGGGAACCTTCATCTCCGCCCGCGAGTACCTCAACCACCTGCCGCCCGAGGCGCTGCGCTACTACTACGCCTGCAAGCTGGGACCCAAGGTGGAAGACATTGACCTCAATCTCGAAGACTTCGTGGCCAGGGTCAACGCCGACCTGGGCAACAACTTTGCCAACCTCGGCTCAAGGGTCATTGCATTCCTTAATAAGAGGTTCGACAGCCGCCTGGGCAAGCTCGAGGGCGAAGGGCTTGCGCTGGTTGAACACATCGAAGGCCGCCTCGATGAGATTACGGCGCTGTACGAAGGGCGAGACTTCGCCGTTGCCATGCGCCGCATTATGGAGCTCTGCACCAGGGTCAACAAGTACGTCGCCGACTCTGCACCCTGGGACCTCATCAAACGAGACCCCGAGGCCGCCCGAAATGTCTGCACCGCCGCCATCAACGCCTTCGGCAAGGTAGCAGTCTTCCTGAGCCCCGTGGTTCCCCTGGTCGCTGCCACTTGTGAGCAGCTCATAGGCTTCTCCGGAGCAGAACTGAACAGGGTGAGCCAACGTTTCGAAGAGCGCACCATAGAAACCTTCCAGTCGGTCTTCCAGAAGATTCTGCCCGAGGATGTAGAGAAGATGGTCGAGGCCAGCAGACCCAAAGAGCCCGAACCCCAGGCCCCACAGTTCGACTACGAGGTGGCCCCACTTCAAGAGCCCAACGTGGACATCAATGCCTTTGGCGCCGTGGACCTGCGGGCCGCCAAGGTCCTTGAGGCCTCGGCCGTTGAAGGAGCGGACAAACTGCTTGCCCTCAAAGTGGACCTGGGCCCCCTGGGAACCAGACAAATCTTCGCCGGCATCAGGAAGACGCACGATCCCGCTGCCCTGGTGGGACAGATGATAGTGGTGGTGGCAAACCTCCAGCCCAGAAAGATGAAGTTCGGCCTCTCCGAAGGCATGATGTTGCTGGCTTCCGCTACCAGTGGCCCCGAACTCTTCATGCTGCAGCCGGCCCCGGGGGCCAAGCCCGGCATGCGCATCTCCTGACCAGGATTCTTTTTCCAGATAAGAAAGGATTTTCCTTGAAAAACGCGACCAGCCGGGTGAGAAACGCCCCCGGCATTTGAACTGGAGGTCGATTATTCCATGGGGAACCGAGAACTTCTATTGGGCGATGAGGCCGTGGCACTTGGGGCTATTCACGCTGGCATCAGCGGGGCATACTCCTACCCGGGCACGCCCGCAACGGAGCTGTTTGAGTTCATTCACGAGCACGCAGGGAAGTGGGGCGTTCACGCCAACTGGTCTGCCAACGAAAAGGTAGCCTACGAAGAGGCCCTTGGCATGTCCGTGGCCGGCAAACGCATCATCGTTTCTATGAAGCACGTGGGCCTCAATGTGGCGGCCGACCCCTTCATGAACAGCGCCGTAACCGGCGTCAACGGTGGCTTCGTCCTCTGTATGGGCGACGACCCGGGCATGCACTCATCGCAGAACGAGCAGGACTCGAGAGTCTTCGCCAAGTTCGCCCTCATCCCAAGCTTCGAGCCGGCGAACCAGCAGGAAGCCTATGACATGACGCGGCTTGCCTACGAGATCTCCGAGAGACATAAGGTGCCTATCCTCATCCGACTCACCACCCGACTGGCCCACAGCCGCTCCGACGTCGTGGTCGGCGAACCCCGAGAGCAGAACGGCCTCTCACACAACAAGGCCACAACCGCATCGTTCACCCTGCTGCCTTCTAACGCCCGCTCACAATACAAGAAGCTCACCGAGGCCCAGGCCGACTTCGAACGCCTCAGTGAAGAGAGCCCCTACAACGAGCTCAACCTCTCGTCGGCCAACAAGAAGCGGGGAATCATCGTTACCGGCATCGCCGTGAACTACGTCCGGGAAGCCATGGGCGGCACCATCAACGTTCCATGGCTGCGCATCGCTCAATACCCCATCCCCACACAGAAAATCCGTAAGCTCATGGAGGATGTGGAAGAAATACTGGTCATCGAAGAGGGCTACCCCATGGTCGAAGAGCTGGTGCGCGGCATCCTGCCCCTGCCCGGCAAGACCATCCGTGGACGCCTGGACGGCTTCCTCCCTCGCACAGGAGAGCTTACCCCCGCCATCGTCGCTCGTGCCCTTGGCGAAGAGGTCGAAACCGCCTTCAAAGCCACCATGCAGAATGTGCCCAGTCGGCCCCCGGTCCTCTGCCCCGGTTGCCCACATATCGACTCCTATAAGGCAATCAGAGAAGTCATCGACTCCTATGACAGCCCCCTGGTTACCTCTGATATCGGCTGCTATACCCTCGGCTTCTATCCTCCCTACAGCGCCATCCACTCCTGCGTCGATATGGGTGCATCAATCTCCATGGCCTCGGGCGCTTCCCACGCAGGAATGCACCCCGTCCTCTGCACCATCGGTGACTCCACCTTCGGACACTCGGGCATGACAGGCCTCCTCACCGCTGCTCAGCAGAACAACAATATGACCGTGCTCATCCTCGACAATGAGACAGTGGCCATGACCGGTACCCAGGAGAGCCTCTCCACAGGTAAGAGCCTCATCAAAATTATCGAGGGTCTCGGCGTCGATCCAGCACACATCAAAGAGTTCGTACCGCTGCCAAAGAACCACGAAGAGAACGCCAAGCTCATTCGTGAAGAGGTCGAGTATCGTGGCCTCTCGGTTCTCATCGCTAAGCGCGCCTGCGTGCAGATACGGAGAAGATAAGACATGAAATACGACATCATTCTCGCAGGAGTTGGTGGTCAGGGCATCCTTACGGTGGCCTATCTGCTGGATAACGCCGCCGTTCGCAGGGGCTGGCACTTCAAACAGGCCGAAGTCCACGGCATGTCCCAACGCGGCGGTGCCGTCTACTCACACCTCCGCGTCTCCGACCAGGAGATCATCTCCGACCTCGTCCCCGAAGGCAGGGCGGACCTCATCCTGGCCGTAGAACCCCTGGAAGTGCAGCGCTACCTCCACTACCTGGGCCCCCAAGGCCGCGTCGTCAGCAATATTCAGCCCTACAAGAATATCCCCGATTATCCCGAGGATGAAGTGGTGCTGGGCGCCCTGCTGGCCCTCCCAAATGCCACCCTCTTCAACGCCAAAGAGATTGCCCTCGCCGGCAAGTCCCCCCGCTCGGAGAACGTTGCCACCGTGGGCGCCGCAATCCCCTGCATGCCCTTTGGCGTCGAAGACTTCGACCCCATCATCGAAGAACTCTTCTCCAAAAAGGGGCAGGCCGTGGTGGACGCCAATAAGGCCATCCTCCGCATGGGACTGCAGGCCGGACTGCTCTTCAAAGCCCTTCGGCAAGAGGGCGTGGAGGCCAAGGTCATTCACGCTATCATCGATAAGCTCCAGCCCGCTACCGTTGATGCCTCGGTGGCGTCTGCCTGGGCACCTCAGCTCAAAGGCAACGCCGGCAGGCTCCTGGAGGCCCTGGCCGCAACAGAGCAAAAGCTGCCCTGCGGCCCCGAGACGGTCTCCCAACTCCTGAAGTGATCCCCCCTTACGATATCAACAAGCATTAAGGTGGTAATATGTCAGTGTTCAGCTATGCCAAACAACTTTGTGAGAAGGCCCAGACCGAGGGACGCAACGTACTTCTTGAGCATGAACTCTATGGGCTGCTCAAGGAGGGCGGCATAGCTACGCCCGACTTCTTCGTGGTGCCCAAAGATGGCGACGTTAAAAGCAGCATGAAGCCCCTGCCAGGGCCGAAGGTGGTGGTGAAGATCGAGTCGCCGAGAATTACCCACAAGACCGAGGCCGGCGGAGTCAAAGTCTGCGCCAACTCCCCCGAGGTCATCGAAGAGACAGTGAAGGCCATGTTCCAGCGGGTCAAGGAGCGGGTCGACGCTGATGTCTATGCCACCGTGTCCGGCGTCATCGTGGCCGAGTTCGTGCCCAACGACAACACCCTGGGTTCACAACTCTTCTTGGGCATGCGCTACACCCCGGACATGGGGCATGTGCTTGCTATGGGTTTTGGAGGGCTGGAGGCCGAAGAGTACGCTGTTCAGTTCAAAGCCGGGCGAAGTACCGTTATGTTCTCCCCGGAGCTCTCTTCTCCCGAAGACTCGCTGGCCAAGTTCAAGACCAGCTACGCCTTCCGCAAGATGACCGGGGCTACCCGTGAGGCCGTGAAGCGGTGCGACGAGGCCGATTTCCTCACGCTCATCCGCTTCTTCTCCGACCTGGCCGTGAGCTTCTCCAACACGGCGCAGAGCGGCTTCATCGTCAAGGACTTCGAGATAAACCCCTTCTTCGTGGGCGACGGCCGGGTGGTTGCCGTGGATGCCTTCATGCGCTTCGAACCCGGCTTCGAGACCGAGAAGAGTACCGACCTGACCCGAATCGGAAAGCTGCTCAAGCCCCGCACCGCCGCCATAATGGGCGTCTCGGGCAAGGGCATGAACGTGGGCAGGGTCATCCTGCGCAACCTGCTGCGTGAAGGGTTCGAGACCACCAACATCCGCATCGTCCGCCCAGACCCCGAACCCATCGACGGTGTCCAGTGCTGCCCCTCCATCGCCCAACTACCCTGGACCGCAGACCTCATCGTCGTGGCCGTCTCGGCAGACCAGGTGCCCGAGATCATGGCCGAGGTTGTGAGCCACAAGAAGGCCGAGTCCGTTGTGCTGATCCCCGGTGGCATGGGCGAGACCGAGGGGGGCAAGGAGAAGGAGCGCATGGTCAAAGAGGCCATTGCCGCAGCAAGGGCAACCGACGGCGTTGCGCCCGTGGTTGTGGGTCCCAACTGCCTGGGCATCCGCTCCCGCCCCGGCAAGTACGATACCCTCTTCATCCCCGAGGTGAAGCTGCCACTCCCAACCGGCGGCGTGGCCAACACGGCCCTGGTCTCCCAGTCGGGCGCCTTTATGATCACCCGAATGAACCTCATTCCTGTGCTGGACTGCCCCTACACGGTCTCCACGGGCAACCAGATGGACCTCACCTTCACAGACTTCGTGGAGTACCTGCTGGACGACCCGGCAACCCCCACCATCGGCATATACATCGAAGGGTTCAAGCCCCTGGACGGCCGACGCCTGGCCCGGCTCATCAAGATTGGCAAGGCCAAGGGGAAAGACTTCATCGTCTACAAGGCCGGTCGCACCAGCGAAGGGGCCCATGCCACGTCGAGCCATACGGCCTCAATTTCGGGCGACTATGCCTCCGCAGTAGAGATTCTCAAAGACGCCGGGGCTCTGGTAGCCGACACCTTCGCCGAGTTCAAGGACTACATGACCCTGGCAGGGCTGCTACAGGGGAAAGAGTTCATAGGCACCAGGCTTGGCGCCATGTCCAACGCCGGCTACGAAACGGTGGGCATCGCCGACAACCTGCTGGAGCCCACCTTCAGCCTGACGAAGTTCTCCGCCGATACCCAGCAGCGCATCGTTACCTCCCTGGAGAAGTTCAAGCTGGGTGCCCTGGTTACACCCCGTAACCCACTGGACCTCACCCCCATGGCCGTGGACAAAGCCCACGCCGAGAGCGTTGAGGCTATCCTCGACGACAGCAACGTCGATGCAGTGGTGATGGGATTCGTCCCCTTCGCAATCTCCATGCGAACCCTTCCCCCAGGGGTGGACCCCAAGGGCGAGGACAGCGTAGACCACCCCGAAGCCCTGCCTGCCCTGCTCAAAGAAATCTGCGCCAAGACCCGAAAGCCACTGGTCACCGTGGTAGACTCGGGTACCCTCTACGACGCCCTGGCCCAGCGCCTGGAAGCCAACGGAATCCCCTGCTTCCGCTCCTCAGACCAAGCCATGCACTCGTTCCAGAAGTTCATACTGCACAAGATGGGGTAGGGGCAGAGAACCGAACCCAGCAGCAGCACCATTGGTCCAACCCGAATCGCCGCCACAATGACCATGAGGCGCGTCCCCCAGTAGATTGATTTGGAGCCTTGCCATCATGGAGCGTGGGCGGGCTGAGCAATGACGTCATGAAGGCAGGGTTTGGCGTAGTTTCATTTCTGCAGTGCAACGATACATCTATGCGTTGACTGGGCATCCAGACTGAGAATATCATCACACAGACAATTGCCTATCGGAGAACCGCTATGGCCCTGAATCCCGTGCGCTTTGGCCAGGACGTTATCGAGCAGTTTGGCCGCTATCTAATGACGACCTTCCCCATTGCCGACCAGAGCATGGAGGAGCAGGTTCGTAGGGCCATGGCCAGTGATGTGGGGGGGAGGCGGCTTATCAGCAGAGGCCCCTATGTGTTCCTCAACAGGGCCTTCAAGCCGGGGCCCAGTCTGGCCGAACTGGTTTCTCGGCATGACCGGCCTGTACACCCGGCACTACCCGGCCTCTTTCCCTTCATCAGGGCGCTTCACGCGCACCAGGCTTCGGCCCTCGCTTCCATCAGCCAGGGGCACCACACCATAGTTGCAACGGGTACCGGCTCAGGCAAGACCGAGGCCTTCTTGCTCCCTATCATCGACTATTGCCTCAGGCTGCGGGATTCCGGCGCACCCCAAGGGGTTACCGCGCTGCTGGTATATCCCATGAACGCTCTGGCCGATGACCAGCTACGACGGCTCAGGGCGGTGCTCGCCGGCACAGGAATCTCCTTTGGACGATACACCGGTGCTACCCCAGACAGCGCCGCTCCCGCCGAAGGGGTTATGCAGCGAGCTTACACTTCGGCCGAACTGAAGCGGCTTGCCGACGGCAACGATGCAGGGCTGCCCGTCCCGCAGGAGGAGTGCTTCAGTCGCAAAGCCATAAGAGAAGGTCAGCCGCGGATTCTGGTAACCAACTACAGCCAGCTAGAGTACCTGCTGCTCAGAGACAAGGATCTTGATCTATTCCGTGGAGCACCGCTGCGCTATCTGGTGTTGGATGAGGTGCACACCTACACGGGGGCCCTTGGTTCAGAAGTGGCCTGCCTTATCCGCCGTCTGCGTCACCTCACCGGTAAGGGCACAGACGAACTGGTATGTGTTGGAACCAGCGCAACCGTTGGCAGCACGGCTCAAGGCAACGGCGTACCGGGCGGCGGCACCATAGATGGGACGCAGGCGATTCGAGCCTTCGGTGCCCGCCTGTTCGGGGTTGACCTCCAGACGGTGAAGGTGGTTGGAGAGGAGTATACTCGCCCAGCGCCCGGGCAGGCCCAGATGTTCGAGCCGCCTTTGCCTGGCGACACCAGGGCAGCGCTGGCTATGGCGCTGGAAGCGGCCGGCCAAGAGGCACCCGGCCCAGCGGAGGATCTCGACGAGGGGACCACCCGGGCAATCGAAGCGCTATGTTCGTGTCGTTATGAGCCTGCAATCAACATAGACCCGCCCTATGCCAACCAGCGGATGCAATGGGCAGCGACGCTTCTGCTTAGCAACAGGCTGTTTAGGGCAATCGCTGCCCAGTTCGAGCGACCCGCACTGCTCAGCGATGCCCTGGAGAGCCTGCGCAAGACTGTCCGAAAAGATACGGCATCGGATGAGTTGGCCGCAGAGGTGCTGGCCTACTTAACCCTAGGCGCAAGGGTCACATCTCAAGGTGAGCCGCTATTGCGGCCCAAGCTTCACTACTTCGTGCAGGGGTTCCAGGGCTTGACCCTCTCCCTGGACGACCAGGGGGAGCCCAGCCTCCACTTCGACCCCTCACAGGCCCCACCCGAGGGCGAGCCCATGCGCTTTCCCGTCTACCTATGCAGATCTTGTGGGCAACACTACCTGAAGGTCTTTTCTGGCCCGGCCGTTCGCCCCGAGGGAAAGGCCTCAATAAGAACCATCCGAGTGGCCGACAGATTCGGCATGCCCTACCCGGCCGAGACCATCACATACTTCACCAACAGGCTTGTGGGCCAGGACGACTCAGCACACGCCACGCAGAACTCCGCATGGATTTGCCGCTTCTGTGGTGCAATTCACTCGGGACAGCAGGGAACTACTTGCCATAACGAAAAGTGCAAAAGGCAGCGTGCGCTGGTGCCAGTGAGCCTATTTCAGAACGAGATGATCACATGTCACGCCTGCGGAACCGTGGTGAAGGGCTACGAAGAGATAGTCACAGACGCCCAGTCCAGCGAGGTGGCGGACATAACGATTCTGGCACAGACCATGCTATCCACCATGCCCGATCCAGCCATGCGCAAACTGCTGGTCTTCTCGGACAATCGCCAGGATGCGGCATTTCAGGCGGCATGGATGGAGGACCGCTCCAAACGTTTCCGCCTTCGCCATCTGCTCTTCAACCTTCTTGAGACCAACCCCCACAGGATCTTCGGCCTGGACTCGCTCACCGATGAACTGACCGCCGAAGGCCTGCAGGCCGGGGTGCTTGCCAGTCCCCACTTCGAGAGGGAGAAGAACCGCAAGCAGGTGAGGTGGTTCCTTCTGGAAGAGTTCGCCTCTTCAGGGCAGAGGCGCGGCAGCCTGGAAAGCCTGGCCCTTGCCGCCGTTGAGATAGCGGGGATTGGTCCACAGGATCTTCCCGACTTGTACTCCCGATGGTGCTCAAGGCTGACGGCATCTCCAGAGGACTTGCAGAGTACCATCAAGTTGATTCTGGACGTCTACAGGCGCAGGGGAACTCTCTCTGACCCTCTGCTGTGCCAGTATTGGAGCTACACTGACGAAGAGGTTCGTTCTGGGCTTATTCGGGTCCGAGAGTACCATCCCACCACAATGGCCCTGGCCCTAAGCCAGAAGCGTGGCTACGTCAAGGGATGGATTGCCTCCAAAGGCAAGAGCACGGCGCAGAATGTTCTCATTGCCGCTAACCCGGACCTCAGAAGAGCAACCCCGAAGTTGAGGAATGAGTTCCTGGAGGAGTTGTGGGAGACACTTAACAAAGCTCGGGTGCTGATCCACTGCCACTTGAGGCGCAGGTTTGCGGGGGGCCCCAAGCTTATTGATATTCCCAGCGACGCAGCGCAGATCAACGTTGACAACATTGGCATCAGGCGTGCCACCCACCACTACGTTTGTACGGCCTGTCGGCGTTCTCAGAACGTGGCAACCCTCAGCCTCAACTGCCCTGAGTTCGCGTGCAAAGGCAACCTCGAGCTGCGCCGCCGTGACCCTGAGCATTTCGACGTGCATCGTTTCACCCGGACCGACTTCGTTCCTCTGAGGCCTGCTGAGCACTCGGCCCAGGTGTCGGCCCACCAAAGGCGGGAGATCGAGTCAGAGTTCAAAAAAGACCTTGAAGGTAAATACAACTGCCTTGTATGCACTCCTACTCTTGAGCTTGGCGTGGACATCGGTAAGCTGGAGATGGCGCTGCTGAGGAATGTTCCGCCAACCCCCTCCAATTACGCTCAGCGCGCTGGCCGCGCCGGCCGCCGCCACCGAATAGCCGCAGTGCTGACATACTGCAGACCCCAATCCCACGACCGCTACTTCTTTCAACGGCCCGAGGCGATGATAGCCGGCCACATCCGTGTGCCAGCCTTCTCCATGCGCAATGAACCGCTGGTCCGAAAGCACGTTCACTCGGCCATCCTCACCAGCCTCCGAGGTTCAGTCAATGAGCAGGAACGGGCACTGCTGGAGCTTGCCTTCCCGAACTACATCGCAGACTACTTCAGTGAACAGATTGTGCTCAGCAACGGTGAACAAGAGACCGTTCTGCTGGATGCCCCCAGAGATATCTCCCCCCTCAAGGAGGTCTGCCGGGCCCACCGCCACACCCTGTTGCATGCCCTGCAGCAGACCTTCTTGACTCTTTGGCCCGAAGAAGAGGCCCAGGCGCTTGGCATGAACAGTGAGTTTCTGGGCAGGTACGTTGAGCAGTTCGCCCCAGACCTTGCACGGCACGTTGCCAAGCTCTTCGAACAGGTTAGGGCCTACAGAAACGAGCGAGACCGCCTGGGACGGCTGGAACTGAGCGGAAAGCAACTGGAATTCGACCAGAGGCGAGAGCGTCAGCGTTATGACGCTGCAATCCGTGCCCTGCAGAGCCGCTCGGGTCAGGAGAACTACACCCTCTCATATCTATCGGTAGACGGCTTCTTCCCGGGCTACGCCATGGCCCGCCAAAGCGTTGAGGCTGTGGCCCTGGACCCATTCCTGGAGTTGTCACGTCCTTCTGCGACGGCGCTGCGAGAGCTGACCCCAGCCAACTTTGTCTACGCCAGCAAGACCGTCTTCCGGCCGCACAAGTTCAACTTCCTGAGAGCTGGCGCAGATAGACAGGATGGCCAGAATCAGACCTTCGTACGGTCCCTCTCGTTTGATGCTCACAGCGGAAGAATCTGGGAGCGCCGCCCGGGGCTCTCAACAGAGGGGGGCACATCCTCCACCACCGTTGAGCTCTCCTCGGTGCCTCTGGTGGCCGTGGAGTTGCGCTCGCAGCAGAGCATCAACGACACGGAGAAGATGCGCCGACGAATCGCCTTCCGCATTGTGGGCGACCTGTTGGAGCTACATCACGGTGGCCAGTGGGGACGGCTGGGACTGGTTGAATTCAACTACCTCAGACGGCAGAGCATCCGCTTGGTCAACCTGGGACCACTGCGGCATGGAGCCGACCTTGAACTGTACCCCTTCTGCCTGGAGTGCGGAGAGACCAGGAACACCAGCCAAACCCCGGAGGGTCTTGAGCGCTTTGCCGAAAGCCATAAGAAGCTGCATGGGAAATGCACCGTTGGGCACTACGCCATGCATGTAGACCTTGAATCCGATACTTTAAGAATTGGCCCCTTTGCTCAGCAGTCACAGGCAGTGAACCTTCTGGAGTCGGTTCGTCTTGGCGCCCGGCACGTACTCGACATGGGAGAGGTGGAGTTGGAGGGGTTCCTGGTGTCAGAGGAGGAGAACCGCCACTGGGCTGTGCTCTACGACCCCATGCCCGGCGGCTCGGGCTTCCTTCCGCTAATCATACAATATTGGGCATCGGTTGCGGAGGCAGCGGTCATGGCATTGGAAGGGTGCGCCTCGGAGTGCGAGGATGCCTGTTACAGTTGCCTCAAGCACTTCAGAAATCAGCAGTGGCACCCAATGTTAAATCGCTTCCAGGCTATGGAGTCGATGCGGGAGTTGGCCCACCCCCTAGACCTGCAACACCCCATAGCCCCGGCTGCTGTAAGCCGCACCCCCGACCCCGATGGGGCAGACAGCGAAGCGGAACTCAACTTCGCTTCCGTGTGCAAATCCCACAGCTTCCCCATCCCGCCCGTCCAAAGACTGGACATCCAACTGGCCGACGGAACTAAGGCCCAGGTTGATTGGGCATGGCCAGAAAAGAAGATCCTGGTGTTCATCGACGGCACCAGCCATCAGCTACACGGAAACCCCGACCAAGCCAAGGCAGACCGCATCAAACGCGCCAAATGCACAGCCATGGGCTACAAAGTAGTTGCAATATCAGCCTGTGATCTAAAAGACCAGTCAGCCATGACTTGTCACTTCGCCGAACTGGCAGAGTATCTGGATGGGACCGGATAGGAACGTGTTCGGCTCTCATCCCTTGTTTAGCGCCCTGAGCTCGTCAAGTGTTATGAAGCCTGCTTCGCCACTCGCCACATCCTGCCTTCGTTCGGCCAACACCGCCTCGTGCCAGGGGGGCGACTGGATTTCGCCATCCTCCGTGGTGAATGAATCCCAAATCTGCTCCATGAGTTCCAGCCTCTCCTGACTGGTCATCTTCATCAGATCTGCCTTTTTCACAGTGCTGGCTCCCATAATCGTCGCAGTTCTGCCCACGTCAGCAGCAAGGGTACCCCCTAGCCGCCAGCCCATTCTACCCCAGCGACTGAGTGGGGTGAACACATTTCTCCGGAACAGTTGCACGCCCCAAGAGCAGCTCCTAATCCCACCGAAACGGCAGCGATACAGTACAGGGGAACATTGCCGCAAGCTTGTTCTGGGAACCTTCAAGGTAACGTGCTATTGCGTTACAGCAGGTTGCTGCCCTACGAGGCCGGCATCCCCGCTGGGGCCCGCAGCATTGACGGGCATCACCCGGGCGACCATATCAGGTCTTGACATGAGCAAAGGATAGTATGCATGTCACATAATATACCAACCCCAGAACAAGGACAATTGGTACAGATAAGGCAGCGCTATTGGATAGTGCAGGATGTGACGGGTGGTTCTGTAGACGACGGTCTCCCAATGCATCGGGTTCGGCTGGAGTGTGTAGACGACGATGCCCTTGGGCGAGGCCTGGACGTCATCTGGGAGCACGAGGTAGGTCCCCACGTTCACTCTAACCTCGGCCTGCCCGCTCCCAAAGACCAATGGGACCCCATGCGACGCCTTGAGGCCTTCATGATCGCTACGGGCTGGTCCCTCACCTCGGTGCTCCAACACCTCCCGCTCCAGGCCCCCTTCCGGGGCGCAATCCAAATCGAGGAGTACCAGCTTGAACCCGTGGTTCGAGCCATTCAGATGCCTCGTGTCAGCCTGCTTGTGGCCGATGACGTTGGGTTGGGCAAGACCATAGAGGCGGGTATGGTGATTCAAGAGCTGCTGGCAAGGCAGCGTATCTCCCGGATTCTGATTCTCTGTCCCGCCAGCCTCCAGAATCAATGGGAGACCGAACTGCAGAACAAGTTCTCTCTTCCTTTCGAGGTTGTGGATCGGGATTACCTGGGCAGGGTGCGCCGAGAGTACGGCGTGCACGTGAACCCCTGGGCCTCTTTCCCTCGGCTCATCACTTCCTTCGATTTTCTCAAGAGAGAGCAGCCGCTGCGTGAATTCCGGGCAGGCCTGCAACGGGATCGGGGTGGCTTGCGGGACTGGGATCTGCTGGTGGTTGATGAGGCCCACAACTGCGCTCCCACGGGCCGGGGCGATTACGTCCGTGATAGTGACCGCACCACCATGCTTCGCCAACTGCTGCCCCACTTCGAACACCGCATATTCCTCACAGCCACACCCCACAACGGATACACCCAGAGCTTCGCAGCCATGTTGGAGATGCTGGACCCCATACGGTTCATGCGGTGCGCCCAACGAATTGACCCGGTGCAGCGTGACGTGGTGATGATTCGACGCCTGAAAGACGATCTGGTGGACCCCCTTGGCAACCGGCTCTTCCCCAAACGCCAGGTATTGCCACTGGATGTCACACTGAAACAGAAAGAGCTGCAACTGCTGGAGCTGCTGGACAACTACTGCACCCAGCGAATGGACTCTCTGCGCAGCGATCGCAGCAGGTATTCGGTTCAGTTCACCCTGACCCTGCTGCGCAAACGGCTGCTCTCTTCGGTGGCAGCATTTTTGAACTCAATCAAGGTGCACAGGGCGCACATGAAGATTGAGGCTGAGCAGTGCGATGATGAACAACTCCGAGTGGTCAACGGGCTTGCCAACAGGGCACTTGAAGATTTCGCCGATGACGATGACAAAGCCCAGGCCGAAGAGTCGGCACTTATCGAGGCCACCGCTGCAAGTCAGGCCCAAACCGCCGACATCAGCCTCGTGGATGAGATGGAGCGCCTTGCCCAAGAGCTTGCAGAAGAGGCTGACTCCAAAGCGCTTTCTATCATCTCGTGGATCAAGGACAACATTCTGAGTGCCGAGGCCGAGCCCGGACGTCGGGTTATTCTTTTCACCGAGTACCGGGACACCCTCGATACCCTGAAGCGCCACTTCGAGGCCCAGGGCTGGGGTCATCGCCTCCTGCAACTCTACGGCGGAATGCCCAAGAGCACCCGAGAGGCCATCAAGCAGCGTTTCACCGAGGAGGAGGGCCCCAATGCCCCAGCCATTCTCCTGGCCACCGATGCTGCAAGCGAGGGCATCAACCTTCAGAACCTGTGCCACCACCTGGTGCACTGCGAGATTCCATGGAATCCCAATCGCATGGAGCAGCGAAACGGCCGAATCGACCGCCATGGACAGGCCTCCAAAGAGGTGTTTTGCTATCACGTGGTCTACTCGGGCTATCACGACCAGCAGTTCCTGGACCTGGTTGTCGACAAGGTCCGAACTCAGCGGGAAGACCTTGGTGCCGTGGGAGATGTCATAGCAGCTAAGGTCGAAGAGGCGTTCCTGAGCAAGCGACCCCCGGCCATGGTCAAGAGCGGCCGTGCAGAACTGGCCCGGGAAGAGATGGCCGTGCAGAGGCAAACCCGGGAGAGCATCGCAGCCCTTCGGCAAGAGGTGCTGCGAGCCCGAAAGAGTTGGCGATTCGATGCCGAAAGCCAGCGCCTGGTGCTGGAAGAGGCTCTGCTCATGGCCAGTCCCTCCTGCCGACTGATCCCCGTAGAGTCGGGGCCGCTGGCAGGTAAGGCGTGGCTTCTGCCCCAACCGCCCATGGCATGGCGAGAGTGCCACGACGGGCTCTATGACGCCAAGGGGGCCCTGCGGCCCATTGTTTTTGACGACAGGCTCATCCGCAAGACTCCCCACGCACTGCTGATGCACTTGAACCACCCTCTCATGAGGCGGGCTTTGGGCCTATTCCGGGCCAACCTCTGGTCCGATGGCTTACACGAGAGCCACAAGATGGCTCGGGTCAGCTATCGTCTGGTGGACAACCGCCAGGTGGAGCGACCTCTGATTATTCTGGCTGGTCGCCTTGTGGTGCCCGGGACCACGGGGGCTCGACTGCACGAAGAGCTGCTTCTTGTGGGTGGGCACTTCCACCAGACCCAAATCGACCCACTGGATCACTCTGCTCTCGCCTCGGTGATGGAACTCCCCGCTTCCCACCCGCCCCTGCCTTCGAGCGTGGCCGATGCCCTAAGGCGTAGCTTTGCAGGCGGCCACAAGCGCACCTTGCAGACGCTGCTTACTGAGGCGGCCAAGCGACGGCACAAAGAGGTTGTCTCTCAGTTGACCCAGTTGGCGGACAAAGAGGCCAAAGCGGTCAAGGAGATGGTGCAGCAGCGCATGAAGGAGGCTCGCAAGCGCATTACCGAGATGGAGCGAGACCTTGGTGCCCCCCAGCGCTTTTTGCCTGGCCTGGACCCCATCGGCCTTGACCAGTATGACCAGGATCTGAAGTTCCTCAGAAACAGAGTGACAACGCTTCAATCCGAGCTGGAGAGCGAGCCGGCACTTGCAAAGGCCCGTTATCAGGCGAGGCCCGAGGTTAGCTGCTTCCCCTTGGCGCTGCTCTACGTCATCCCCTCATCCCTTGTTGAGGAGGTGCTGTAATGGCAGGCAACCACTCAGATTGGCTCTCGCTGGTGGAATCCTCGGGCCTGGTTGTTTCGCAGCCAGTGCTTGAGGAGGCCTTCCCTGACGGGTTGCCCTCTTTGTCGGGCGGTCAGCATCGCTGGCTCAAACGTAAGGCCGAGACCTTCTTCCTCGCTGCCTCCTCTTCCGACAGGTCCAAGGCAAACAACGCTGCCCGAGAGTGGATTCGGCACATTCTTGAGGTGACGCTTGAACTTCACCATGGCTACTGGCGTTTTGGCGGCGAGTTGCCCCAGCGATATCAGATTGATCTTCCCGAGTTCTCACAGGGCATAGCGCCCACTGGTGTGCTTTTCTATCCGTCGGGCCCCAGAAAGGACGAGGCAGCGTTGCTGCTGTGTACGGTTAACGTGGATCAGGAGCTTGACCGTCGTGATGGTACCCAAGGCCGTTGGAAGGCCTCGCCCACGACGAAGTTGGAGCGGCTGCTGCGAGAGACCGGCGTGCCTTTGGGACTGGTGACCAACGGACGAGAGTTCCGATTGCTGTCAGCGCTTCCGGGGCTCTCCACGGGCTGGCTGACCTGGTCCGAGCGGCTGCTGGTGGAGGAGAAGCCAACTCTGGATGCCTTCTGCGCGCTGCTGGGCAAAAGCACCCTGCTGGCCGAGAGGCCCGAGAATACCTTGGCCCATCTGTGCGACTTGTCGGTGCATCGTCAAGGCGAGGTTGCCGATCAGTTGGGTGCCCAGGTGCGTTCGGGGCTTGCGCTGCTGCTGGAGCAACTGGATTTGTGCGACAGACAGTCGGGCGGAGAACTCCTGAGGGGTCTGCCCGATGAGCAGCTATACGAAGCCTGCGTTGTGGTGATGATGCGGCTGGTCTTCATGCTTTACGCCGAGGAGCGGTCGCTGCTTCCCCACGGGCAGGTGATGTACGACCGTCACTATGGTCTGACGTGGCTGTGGCACCAGTTGGCCCTGGAGCAGCGTCTGGACCCAGTTCGAATGGAGTCCACTCAAGAGGCGTGGAAACGCCTGCTTGCCGCGTTCCGGCTGGTCTTTCATGGCAGCACTCACCCGGATCTGGTGTTGCGGGCTTATGGCGGGGATCTGTTCCGGCCCGACCGCTTCCCGTTTCTTGAGAGTTCTCTTTGTAAGATTCCCAACTCGGTGGTGCACCAGATTCTGAGGCTGCTGCTGTTTGCCCGCTCCCGAGGGGGCGATGCCCAGCGAGTGGGCTATTGGGCCCTGAGTGTGGAGCAGATTGGCTATATGTACGAGGGGCTACTGGAGTATTGCTGCGGGAGGTCCCAGGACGGTTCCGGGAGCCGAACTTTGGCCCTGGGCACCAGCAGGCGGGCATCGGGGGCGCATTACACGCCGCAGCATCTCACTGAGAGGGTAGTGCGCACGACGCTGGAGCCGCTGGTTTACCGTTGCCAGCCTGGCAAGCCCGGCAGATACGTAGAGCCCAAGAGTGTGAAGTCGGCATCTGAGCTGCTTGATTTGAAGGTATGCGACCCGGCCATGGGTTCCGGCGCCTTTCTGGTGCAGGTAGTGCGCTATCTTGCCGACCGCCTGGTAGAGGCCTGGGATCTTGCCATCGCTGCCAACCCCGGCGTGCAACTCACAATGCCATACGCTGCCCCATCCCAAGGCCAGGTGGGAGAGTTGCTGCTTCAAGCAGACCATCGCCAGGAGATGGAGCTTTGGGCCCGCCGGTATGTTGTAGAGCGTTGCATCTACGGCGTGGACAAGAACCCGCTTGCGGTGGAGATGGCCAAGCTCTCGTTGTGGCTGACAACGCTGTTCAAGGATCGGCCGTTCAGCTTCGTAGACCACGCCTTGCGAGCGGGTGACTCTTTGGCTGGCGTTGATGAAGAGCAGTTGCGGAGCTGGTCCATTGATAGAAAGGGCAAGGGCGCCGTGCTGCTGTGGAACTTCAAGGAGCGCATTGAGCGAGCCTTGGCCGGCAGGAGAGGGCTTGGCGACGAGCCGGTCCTGGACGTTCAGGATTCCCAGCGCAAAGCGCAGATTCTTTCAGCGGCCCGAGAGGAGCTTGCCCCGTTCCGCACCATGTCGGACCTCCTGATAGCCCCCAGCTTCGACCCCACCCTCTCAGCCTCCAAGCGAGAAACGGCCAGGGCCAAAGCGGCCGAACTTCTCTCTGTCAGACAGGAGCAGTTGGACTGGTCGGCCCTGGCGGCCCACGCCGACTCAATGCTGGCCGAAGAGCACGGCCATCGCCCCACCTTCCACTGGTTCCTGGAGTTCCCCGAAGTATTCCTAGACGGCCGCGGCGGCTTCGACGCCGTGGTGGGGAACCCGCCCTACCTTGGTGGCCAGTTCATGCGCTCAAGGTTGGGGGATGCCTATGTCCCGTTCATCCGGGAGTTCTGGCCTGAAGCGACCGGAACCTGCGACATCGTAGCCCTGTTCTTTAGAAGAGCATTCGACATGTTACGGGCTGGCGGCGTTTTGGGATTAGTTTCGACCAATACTATCGCCCAAGGCGATACGAGACAGGGCGGCCTGGAACCCATAGTTGCGGCAGGAGGTGTGATCTTCAACGCGGTTCCCCGCATGCCTTGGCCGGGCCAAGCAAGCGTGAACGCCAGCCTGGTTCATGTAAGCCGTGGCGCTTGGGCGGGCAAAGCCCTGTTAGATGAACGCCCGGTGATCAGCATCTCCGCACTGTTGGACGATGAAGTATTGGACTGGCGCCCCCGGGCTTTGGTGAACAATTCAGGCAAGAGCTTCCAAGGCTCAAACATTCTTGGCATGGGCTTCACCATGCCGCCAGATGAGGCAGCGGCGTGGATCGAAAAAGACCCCAGAAACAAGGACGTCCTATTCCCGTACCTCAACGGCGAGGATCTCAACAGCAGTCCAACACAATCGCCAAGCCGCTGGGTAATCAACTTCTTCGATTGGCCCCTGGAGAAATGCCGGGACTACCCAGACCTGCTCCGAATAGTAGAGGAGAAGGTGAAGCCGCAGCGGCTGGCCATCTCTGGCAACGATTCCACGGCCAAACAGAGGCGTGAGATTTGGTGGCGATTCACTAGACCGACCATGGACCTCTACGCCGCCATTGCGGGTCTGGAGCGGGTGTTGCTAATGAGCAGGGTATCCAAGTACCACTGCCAGGAATTTGGTTCTGGGTGCACCGTGTGGAGCGAACAGGTTGTAGTATTTGCCACTGACCGTGCTGCACAATTATCTGTGATACAATCTAGTATTCATGAGGCCTGGGCCGCCCGGTTGCGGTCATCCATGCGAACTGACCCAAGGTACACCCCCTCCGACTGTTTCGACACGTTCCCATTTCCGAGGCTGACGGTGGAGCAGGAGGCGGATTTGGAGAGGGTGGGTGAGTCGTATCACGAGCATCGTCGGCAGGTTATGTTGGCCAGCGGTCTGGGGTTGACGGCGACGTACAACCGGTTTCACGACCCGGAGTGTGCGGACGCGGGCGTTGTGGCGCTGCGGGAGTTGCACGTGGAGGTGGACCGGGCAGTTCGAGACGCTTACGGCTGGAGCGACCTGGACCTTGGCCACGGCTGGGTGGCAACGGTCTCGAAGGAGGAGAAGAAGGACCGGAAGTCGGGTATGTTCCGCACGGTGGAGAAGACTACCTGGCGTTACGCCATCTCCGAAGAGGCCAGAAAGGAGATCCTGAGCCGCCTACTGACGCTGAACAAGGAACGCTACGAGGAAGAGCAGCGTGAGGCAGCGGCGGCCAAGGCAGCGGCGGCCAAAGAAGCGGCTGAAGCAGCGGCGGCCAAGGCCAAGAGGGGCCCATCGACCAAGCCAGCGGGCCTACCGGGGCGACGACTGTTGTGACGGGGGTGGGGGGCGCAGTCCAGCGGGAATCAAATCGCCGATTTCGCGCAACTTATCTTGCTTTTCTGGCTAAAATGCGCAGAATACAGCGGATAGTTGTCGAAGATTGGCCCTGAATGGGCGAGGGAGAGGTCGAGATGCTTGTCGAGTTCGGGTTCAAGAACTACAAGAGCTTCAGAGATGAGGCGGTCTTGTCCATGGTGGCCTCTCGGGACAAGCAGTTGGAGGAGACCCATGTGGTCACCCTGGATGCCCCGAAGCCACTTCGGCTGTTGCGAAGCGCTGTGTTGCTTGGGCCGAACGCAAGTGGGAAATCCAATGTATTGGGTGCACTGTTGTCCCTGGCCCGCCTGGTTGCCTCGGCCAATCCTCTGACTCAAGATAGGTACAGACTGCCCGTGACACCGTTCAAGCTGGATGAAGGCGCAACTGCCGAACCAACGGAGTTTTCCGTAATATTGGCTCTGGATGGCATGCAGGTTACCTACACCATTTGCCTAACCGAGAAGCAGATACTGAGCGAGTCCCTGCAAAGCAAGGGAACCGGAAGGGCCTCTATGGTTTTCACCCGGCTGGAAATGGCCGATGGTGAGACCAGGATAGCCTGGGGACGGTCTCTGCAGAGGCTTGGTCGACAGGCGGAGACATTGTTGTCACCAACCACCCCGCTGCTTGCGTGTGCTGCGGCCGTCAAGATACCCGTGGCCTCCAACGTTGTTGGCTGGTTCAAGCGTTGCAGGCCGGTGGTGCCTGCTCCTCAGCATGGCGACGAATTGGCGTTCACGTTGGAGTTGGCCTCGAATTCGGCCAGCTTCAAGGCAGCGTTGGACAAGTGGGTCAGTCTGGCGGACTTGGGGCTGTTGGGGGTGAAGCTGGAGGAACACGACATACCGGAGCTGGACAGAGCAAACAGCGTCGGTCTTCGGCCTGGATACAAGGTTCCCGTAGTAATGCGTGAAGGTGCAGATGAGCGTATGAAAATGGTGCTCCCCTTCTTCCAACATGCTACGGCGGTTGGGCATGGTGGGCCGTACCTCAAACTGAGTGAGGAGTCTGCCGGGACCATCAAGCTCCTTGCGCTTGCCGGTCCCTTCCTCTGGGCTCTGGTGAATGGTGGGTGCCTGGTGGCAGACGAACTGGACTCCAGGCTTCATCCACACTTGCGCAGAGTGCTGCTGAGCCTCTTCCACAATCCAGCCTTCAACCGAAAAGGGGCTCAGCTCATCTTCACCTCGCACGATGCCGCCCTGCTGGACTCGGTCCCGAATTCAAGCCCAAGCGAGACCGAGCCCCAGGTCACAGATGCCGAGAGGCAGATTCGACGTGACCAGGTCTGGTTCACTGACAAGGGGCGAGACGGAAACTCCAGCCTCTATCGCCTGTGGGATTTCGGCCCCAGAAAGAAGGAGTCGCTCCGCAAGGCGTACCTGATGGGTCTGTACGGAGCGGTGCCCTACTTGGAGCCGTTCGAGGAGGCGACCATGGAGGCGCTCGGGCTTGCTTCAGACGAGAACACGGGAAAGAGGGACTGGTGAGAGCGGGAGGCAACGAAAGGATCTCACTGTAGAATGAGAGCAGGAGCAGGAAGCAGCAACCAGAAGGGCGGTGGCACTCTGACAAGGGCATGGGCGGAGCGGCCACAGGGCCGACTAGCCTTCAATCCTGGTAGTTCTGATGGCAATCCACATAGCTGGCCGCGGGAAATGGAACATGCGCTGAACCGGGTGCTCGGCGTGGGCGTCGTCTTGGATCCCGACTTGTTCCCGTTCGCTGTGCCGAATCATGAACCTGTTGCCGATTTCCGAGAGCTCCTTGGCCTCCGTCGTGAGCCGGAACTGGAATAGTGGCGTGCGCTAACTGTTGTAGTCCTAACCGCACTGTCGGAGGAGAAGATGCCGGACAAGAAACGGATTGCAGCCCAGCAGAGGGTCGCAATCCCAAGCAGCAGAGGCTTCGACGAGCGCCTTAACGAACTGCAACACCTTGAGGCCGGATGGCTGGACGGGGAGGGCGACGCCATCGAAGCGTTGGCCGTCGATCTTGCGCTGGCTCTGCGCAGCGTTGTCGATGATGCTGGATTGCCCGTGCCCTGCCTCTTCCCAACCCCAGAAGGTTGCATTCAGGCAGAATGGTTCGATGCCAGCGCAGGAATCAGTGTCACCCTTCGCATGGGCGGACCGGATGGCCTCTCACTGGTTTGGACCAGAGGTGAGCACGACGGAGATGCTCGGCGGCAACCCGGCTCCAATCCACGCCAAGACATTACAGACATACTCATGAAGTCGCCTTTGATTCAGGATAACGCATGAGCGAGAATAGTCGCAGGAAGTTGATTGACGGTGACGAACTGCTGCTACGACAAGCACATCCCAGCTTTGTCCAGGGCGAGCACCTCAGTGCCCAGGTGTTTGACCCAACCAAGAGGGATGTCGGAAAGCTCTCAGTGGATCGAGACTCATTGGCAACGCCAGCTCAATCATACCACTTGTTCACCACTGGCCTTGGCCTGAAGTAAACCGGTGTGTACGGGGTCTCGGTGGCAGAGGCTCTGGCGGAGGAACTTGGTGCATACCCTGATCCCATCGAGCCAGAGGAAGGTCGCCCAGGCAACCCAGCGCACGCTTATCTGGACTTCACGCCGCTGCAGCCGCCAACGCGCCGGAAGGCCGCCCAAAGACTGCGGGACAAGGCCGTTAGGAGAGGGAAGCTGTGGCCCCGGTAGTTCCTGTCTGGCCACGAACTGGGCAACCGATGTGGGCTCTGGCAAGGGGACGTCTGGGATGTATGCAGAGTAGGTTTGGCCTGCTTTCTGTATGACCAGAAGAAGCCGAGCGACCGGGCCTCCTACTGCGGCCCTGTCGTGGTGATGTGAGGGTGTAGTCGGTTGGGAACAAGGGGACGGAGGAACAAGCGGACGGAGGGAAACATAGGACGGTTCACGGCGTTCATGCTTGCGCCTCCGTCCCCAAGTTCTCCGTCCCCAAGTTCTCCCTCCGCCCTGACTGTTCCGCAAGCAATTGCGGTTTGGTCAAGACTTTTCCGCAATGCGCTGCGGAAAAGTCGGTGAGACAATCCATCACCAGTGACTCCACAAGGCTGGTTCATCTTCAGGAGGCCCTGGCCGAGGCAGGGGCAGAACCGGCCCGAATCGTTGCCCTGCCCATGGGCGGCACGCTGGTGTTGGAGTTAGGCAACGCTACTCTTTCTGCACTCCTTCCACCGGCGAAGGGAATGGGCTATATTGTTCGTGAGATTGCCCAGGCCCCGGTCAAGGTGGGGCGTAGCTAAGGGGGAATCCGTGGATCTGGTAACCGAGCTTCAGCGTTTGACCAGGGCGCTTCGTTAGGCGCAGGTCGACTATGCCCTTTGTGGAGGGCTGGCAATGGCGGTCTATGGCCTTACCAGGGCACCCATATCTGATTGAGATGAAATCGCTGCGTAACAACGGTCAGGATCAGGATGATATCGCCTGGCTGAGGAGAATCGTGGATGAAACCTGACATGAGCTCAGAGGCCATTGAGAAGCGCCTTCGTCAGGTAGAAGCACTTCGGAGGCTATGTGTTAGCCTGGCCAAAGCGCACCGGACAAGGAAGGGGGACAAGGTGGACCCAGGGGGCGCAGTGGTTAGCCACGGCGAGGGGTAGCCACAACAACCTTGTTGCAGGAAACCGTTCGCAGCTCATGACAAGGCCCGACGGAAAGATTCGGAGTCTGGTCTCGTTCGTGTGATTGGGTAATCACTGGCGTTGTAGAGGTCTCCTGTCTCGGCATTGTCCTGACCCCCCAGGACCTCTGCCTGCTGGACGCGGTGCCGACTTCCAGCTCAAGTCACGTTGAACGGTGCTGCACAGATATATGCCTCGCCTCGGAATTGACGCTTTGCGTTATGATGGGTCAGGGAAAGAGCCGTCCTACTGCGGGTCCGTCGTGGTGATGGTGAGGGTGTAGTCGGTGGTGATGTACTGGCCCCATATGTAGTCTGTGGATACCAACTGAATGTAGTAGGTGCCCGGGGCCATGTTCTGGGAGAGGGTGGTGCTGTCGGCGTCCCAGGGGGTTACGGCGCAGGAGAGTTCGGTTCCTGTGGCGCATGGAGAGTCCAACAGTCGAAGGCCCATGGTCGAGCCGTTGCCCGAGAGGAGCGTCAGGGTCACGTTGGCCGATTGATCCAAGGTGAACCTGGTGAAGGTATCGGGTCCCTGAATCCAATAGTAGTCGCACACGAAGCTGCCGTCGCTGGCCTTGCCCGCTGTGCTGTTGCGGATGATGAACTCCGCCCCGATGGGCAGAACGTCCGATGGCTGCGCCTGCGGCACCACGAAGGGGTCGTCGCAGTTGTCTCCGGCGTGGCCCAAGGTGCATGAGGCGTGGTTGAAACACTGGCTGTCCATACAATCGTTGTCGCCGTCGCCGTCGTCGTCGATTACGTTGTCGCATATCTCGGGGGTAGAGGGCGGGTCGAACCAGAAGTCCACCAGATAGTTGGAGCGGTCGGGGATGCCGTCGATTCCAACGGCGCCGGAATCAACCACAACGAAGTAGATCCCCGGCTCCAGCGTGGCGCCCACGCCCGCAATGAAGAAGAAGCCCTCGCCGCAGCCCACAAGGCCCGATGCGTCGCAACTGTTCTGGAACAGATAGAGGGCCGGGCGCTGAGAGATATCCTCGAACTCCACGCTGGCGCTGAAGTCCATGGTCTCCAATACCTCGAAGCGGTAGACCATGTCCGGACCCTGGGCCGATGACGGGGAGCAGCTTGCGGAGAGATTCTTCGCCCGGTTCACCGTGGTGTTGTTGTGCGTGAAGTGCAGCCCATCCTCACCCAGGTCCGCCAGCGCCAATGCGTCACCGTCGTTAAGTTGGAAGGCCGTGCTGCAACTCTCCCCCGTGAAGCCCCCGGTGCACTCCAAAGCATCGAAGCAGTCGGGGTCCTCACAGTCGATCCAACTGTCAAGGTCGTTGTCCGTGCCGTCGTCGCAAGCCGACTCGGGCTCCGAGCCGCCACACTGGAACTGAAGCGTGTACTGCCCACTCATGTAGCCGAACTGATTCGCTGTCACCATAACGACATAGCTCTTGCTTGACTTGGCGTCGAATCCCCTGGTGTTTGGCGGGATCCAATAGATGGTCGTGCCCCCAACCGAGTAGAGGTCTTCGCAAGGGCCGCTGACCGGACCTTCCTTAAAGTTGATGTTGTACTGGTCGGTTCCCGATGGCGAAGTGGGCAGTACCGTCACCGCAATGGGCTGGTTCGAAGGCACATTGAAGGTGAACCAATGGGTGTCCTCGTGGTTGGCCAAGTCCCCGAAGAAGGTGTCGCCGCACTGCAGCGCCTGCTGGATTATGCACTCGGGGCAATCCTCGTGGCCGTAACAGTCAGGATCGAAACAGTCCAGGTGGGAGTCGGCGTCGTTGTCCATGCCGTCAGAGCACGAAGTCTCGGTGGTCGGCGGAGTGGTGAAAGTGAGGGTGAAGACGTAGGGCCCGGCGTCCAGCGGGTAGGGGCCGTCAACCACGAAGAAGTGCTCCCCGCCCGTCAGCGTGACCGTGATGGAAGCCGGCATCTCCTCCTCGGCATAAGAGCACTCCAACTCCTCCGATGGGAAGCAGATGTCCGAATAGAGCGAGAGCAGCGCCACGGGAGTAAACTCAGGCGTCGCATTGGTGAAGGTGGCCGTTGCCGTGACCTGCATCGGTTGGGTCAACAGCAGCCTGTAGACAACATCTCCCGCCCCGGGGAAAGCAGCACAGTTGGACATGTAGTCGTCGGCCATTCCCGTGGTGCTCCCCTCAAAGGTAAGCGTCTGTCCGTTGAAACTGGGCCCCACCACCTTGCCGTCGTTCACCAGAATCGGATTGCCGCAGGTCTCCCCGACCACCGACTCACAACTGGGGTGGCCCTCGCACAGAGGATCGTCGCAGTCGACCTTCAGGTTTTCGTTATCGTCCATGCCGTTGTCGCAAATCTCAGGCACACAGCCGTCGATGAAGTCGAACACACACACTCCGGCTTCACAATAATCCGTGGTGCAGCCCTCATAGTCGTTGCAGAGCACGAAGTCGGCACCAACGCAGACCCCGCCCTGGCAGAAGTCGGCCTGAGAGCAGGCGTCGGAATCATCGCACGGCGTGTTGTTCTCGGCGTTGGGGTCTGAACATACCCCTGTCTCCGGGTCGCACACGCCAACCACGTGGCACTGGTCCAAAGCAACGCACTGCACAGGGTCGGCCCCAGTGCACACCCCCTCCAGACAACCGTCGCTTTGGGTGCAGGCGTCGCCGTCGTCACAACCGTAGCCATCCTCCTGCATCGGGTCTGAACATACCCCCGTCTCCGGGTCGCACACCCCAACCACATGGCACTGGTCCATTGCAACGCAGACCACAGGGTCGGTGCCCACACAAGCGCCACTCTGGCACCAATCGAGTTGCGTGCAGGCGTTTTCATCGTTGCATGCAGTCTCATCGGCAGCGGGAGGATCCGAGCAGATGCCCGTTGCCGAGTCGCACAGACCCACAACATGGCACTGGTCAAGAGCCAGGCACTCCACCGTCGCCTGCACCGTACACACCCCGTCCACACAAGCATCTGCAAGAGTACATGCATCCCCGTCGTCGCACGCGGTCATCTCATCAGCCTTTACATCCTGGCAGAGACCCGTCTCGGGCTGGCACACCCCCTCTACATGACACTGGTCCTTGGGCGGGCAGGCCACGGGGTCCGCCCCTGTGCATACCCCCTCCTGGCAACTGTCAACCTGGGTGCAGAGATCGCCGTCGTCGCACCCCGAGCCGTCATCGATGTTGGGATTGGAGCACTGCCCCGTGGCCGAATCACACTGCCCCGCCACATGGCACTGATCCAACGCCTCACAAACCAAAGGCTGCGCACCCACGCAGACCCCCTCCACGCAAGAGTCAACCTGCGTGCAAGCATCGCCGTCATCACAAGGCGTGGCCTCTTCAATATTAGGATTAGAGCACTGCCCCGTGGCCGAATCACACTGCCCCGCTACGTGGCACTGGTCCAACGCCTGGCAAACCACAGGCTGCGCACCCACGCAGACACCCTCGACGCAAGTGTCAACCTGCGTGCAAGCATCGCCGTCATCACAAGGCGTGGCCTCTTCAATACTGGGATTGGAGCACTGCCCCGTGGCCGAATCACACTGCCCCGCTACGTGGCACTGGTCCAACGCCTCGCAAACCACAGGCTGCGCACCCACGCACTGGCCCCCGTCGCACTGGTCCACAGTGGTGCACGCATCACCATCGCTACAGGCCTTCCCGTCGGCAGCATTGCCAATGACGCAACGCCCCTCTTGGCAAAGAAGGTCCAGACAGGGACCAGGGTCAATCTCAACCTTGTCGCACTCAGCCTGCTCACTGCACGGCCGGCAATCCTCCTCGTCGACTACGGTACACTGACCCGTCTTGATATCGCACGAGGCGCTCTGGCAGGCGTTGGTAATCAGATGCCCACACTCGTCGTCTCCCTTGCAGCCCGGTTGATCCGTGTCTCCCGCCACCTCAGAGAGAAGGTCACTATCAGCATCGTGCCGTGCCTGGTCCGAATCCACATCCGACGGCGAACCCGTATCGCCCCCACCAGAAGCCGACGACCCGCAACCAAAGCCCACCAGAACCACGCTAAGAACCGCACAAAGGACGAACACCCCACCATTAGCGCGCATGATAACCTCCACCAGATAGACCGAGCAGTCCGTTATTGTTTAGCATCGACGACGTCACGGTGCAATAGAAAGCGGGATCTGATCTCCAGAGCCACAGGCGGCCCGAAGCAGGCGCCCCGCAGCGGGCTTAGTCTCGGCACACCGAGGAAGCCACCAAGAAACGGACCCGCACACGGCCCCCTCGGTCGTGGCACGGTAGATGCATATCCTTCCAGTGCGCCCGGAGGTTGGTTGGGGTTTGGGACCGGGGGACGGGCGCCTGACAAAGAATCAAGGTGTGAACGATATGCGCAACGGAGGGAAAGTGATGAAAAAGACGACACTTGCGATGCTGGTGCTGGTTCCGCTCATGGGCCTTTGGGCCTGCAACGAAGACCCGGGTGGAATGCCGCCCGAAGGAGAGAAGTTCGAGGCTGGGAAGTACTCCCTCCTCGAAACGCAGCTCTCGGCCAAGGTGGTCGGCGATGCTCTCGAGGTCTCTATTCCTATTGGTGGGGTGGAGCAGGGCA
>Ga0302238_1000873_pt1 | contig 27648 bp, 27 predicted proteins | sample AAG_UR_Asn_MG_FD_193527 | JGI IMG/M metagenome (GOLD analysis project Ga0302238, IMG submission 193527) | Enriched activated sludge microbial communities from anaerobic digester in WTTP, New Holstein, Wisconsin, United States - AAG_UR_Asn | ecosystem: Engineered > Bioreactor > Anaerobic >... | reverse complement strand
AACACCCCCGCGTTCACAGCAGCCAGGCTGAGACACAACTCGGGCGTGAAAACCGCCACGTGCTGCCACGACTTACGCCTGGCACGAACCATCCCCGCCGTCAGCCAACTGGGCCACGCCCCAACACCAACATCCTCCAGGTTCAACTCCGCATACTCTCCGCGGAACCGCCCCCAATTCGTCTCGCCATCAGCAACTGCCCGCATGGGCGCAGGCCTCAATAACCCCTTCCTCGCCATATTGCACCTCTCCGAAATTCCGCTGACCGCCATTCCCGGCCACACCCGCCCCGAACAACAAACCGCCCCCCGGGAGCAGCGATTCTTACCCTCCACAACACCCAAGTCAAGGTCATTACTCGTTGCGAACAAACACCGCTTCGGCTATCATCCGCCACCTGCCGGTGGTCTCTCTGCATTGCCCAGCGTGCCTTGCACAGACCTCCACGGCTGAAGCTCTGGCCCCGGGTGAATCACCAACCGCAGGAGGTTCCTGAATGGAGCGCGAGGAGAGCCGCATGGCGCCCAACGATGCCCATGATAGAGTTGACCTCGATGGCATGAAGCCCGATGAGATCATCTACGACTGGAACACCGTCGAACGCACCGGCCCCATCACCCGGGACAAAATCTACGTCCTCGACGAAACCCTCAGGGATGGCCTCCAAAGCCCCTCCGTCGTCAATCCCAACCTCACCGATAAACTCATGCTCGTCCACACCATGGACGAACTCGGTATCGACGTCGCCGATGTGGGACTGCCTGGCAGTGGCCAGAAAGCGGTGGATGACGTGGCTGGAATCTGCCAGGAAATCGTCCGCTCCAAACTCCACATCCGCCCCGCCTGCGCCTGCCGAACCCTCGACCGGGACGTGGAACCCATCATCGAAATCTCCCAGAAGGTCGGCATCGCCATCGAAGTCCTGGCCTTCATAGGAACCAGCCCCATCCGCCGATTCGTCGAAGGCTGGGAAGCATACCGCATGTACAAACTCGTCCGGGAATCCATTCAGCTCGCACGACGCTACAACCTCCCCGTTACCTTCGTCACCGAAGATACCACCAGGGCTAAACCCGATACCCTATTCCCCCTCTACCACGTCGCCGTCGAAGCAGGCGCCAGCCGAATCTGCCTCTCTGATACCGTCGCACACTCAACCCCCGACGGCCTCCGGAACCTCGTCCGCTTCACCAAAAACGTCATCCAGGGCATGGGAAAAGAAATCGGCATCGACTGGCATGGCCACAACGACCGCGGCCTCGGCCTCACCAACGCACTCCACGCCGTCGAATGCGGAGTCACCCGCGTCCATGGCACCGCCCTGGGTATCGGTGAACGCTGCGGTAATGTCCCCATTGACCAACTTATGGTCAATATGAAACTCCTCGAAATAATAGATAACGACCTCTCAAAAATGGTCCTCTACTGCAAACAGGCAGCACTCGCCATGCACTGGCCCGTGCCCAAAAACTACCCCGTCGTCGGCGAAGACGCCTTCCGAACCTCCACCGGCGTCCACGCCGCCGCTATTCGCAAAGCTCACCGCATTGGCGCCGATTGGCTCGCTGACCGCATCTACTCCGGTATCCCGGCCTCCATGTTCGGCCTCAAACAAAGAATCGAAATCGGACAGATGAGCGGTGAATCCAATGTCCTCTTCTGGCTCGAACAACACGGCTTCCCCCCTCGAAAATCCATCGTCAGACGAATCATGGATATCGCCAAACAGAGCGACCGTGTCCTTGATGACGTCGAACTCGAATTCATCGCCAGACGATATATGAATGAGTCGGATGACGATTACGAAGAATTGTTCTAATATTTAACAGGAGATTAATTTCGCATGGCAAAGCCTTATGATTCACTGACCCTGAACCGCATCCAGAAGCTCGAACAGTTCGAAGCCGCCGGGCTCAAAGGATTCCCCAATACCTTCAGACCCGACGTCACATCGACAGAGCTCAAAGAAAAATACTCCCACCTCGAACATAGCCAGCTGGAAGCCCTCACAGCAGAGCACCGCGTCGCCGGACGAATCATGACCCTCAGGGCCATGGGCAAAGCCACCTTCTTACACCTCAAGGACCGCTACGGCACCATTCAGGTCTACCTCAAACAAGATGTGGTCGGCGAACAGGACTACGAACTCTTCAGGAAGTTCATCGAAGTTGGAGACCTCGTGGGCATCACCGGGAAGATGATGAAAACCCGCACGGGCGAACTCACCGTCGCTGCCGCAAAACTCGAACTGGTCACCAAAACCATCAGAACCCTGCCCGAGAAGTTCCACGGACTGCAAGACATCGAAGCCCGATTCCGCCAGCGCTACGTCGACCTCTTCATGAATGACTGGGTCAAAGAACTCTTCATCATGCGCAGCCGCATCGTCCAGTTCATCAGACACTTCCTCGATGACCGCAACTTCCTGGAAGTAGAAACCCCCATGATGCAGCCCATCCCCGGCGGCGCTAACGCTCGCCCCTTCATCACACACCACAACGCCCTCGATATCGACCTCTACCTCCGCATTGCCCCCGAACTCTACCTCAAACGCCTCCTCGTTGGTGGCCTCGAAAGAGTCTACGAAATCAACCGCAACTTCCGCAATGAGGGCCTCTCACATAAACACAACCCCGAATTTACCATGCTGGAGTTCTACTGGTCCTATGCCAACTACCAGGACCTCATGGACCTTACTGAAGACATGCTCTCATCTATGTTCGAAAAGATTATTGGCACTACAACTATAGAATGTAACGGCCAGTCGATCTCCATGGCCAAACCCTGGCGTAGACTCACCCTTCGAGACTCACTCGTGGAAGTGGCCGGACTCACCCAGGAGGCCGCCGACAGCCCCGAACAGCTCACAGCCTACCTCCGCTCCAAAGGCGTGGAAGTCAAACCCGATTGGGGCCTGGGCAAACTCCAGGTCGAAGTCTATGACCAGTCCGTCGAAGGCCAACTAATGGAGCCAACCTTCATCACCTGCCACCCCGTGGAGACCTCCCCCCTCTCCCGCAGAAATGACCAGAACCCTGCCGTGGTCGACCGCTTCGAACTCATTATCGGCGGTCGCGAAATCGCTAACGCCTTCTCTGAACTCAACGACCCCAGAGACCAACGCGCTCGCTTCGAAGACCAGGCCCGTGCCAGAGCAGCCGGAGACGAAGAGGGCATGCACATCGATGACGACTACGTCCGAGCCCTCGAATTCGGTATGCCCCCCGCAGCTGGCGAAGGCATCGGCATCGACCGCCTCGTTATGCTCGCCGCCGGAGTCGACAACATCAAAGAAGTAATCCTGTTCCCACTCCTGCGCCCCGTTGCCGACGAGTAAACCGCTATCATGGAACCCCAGTCCCCCCTCACCCGGGCCCTCTCCCCCCTGCTCTTCCTCCTGGCCGCTGCAACCTCCGCAGCAAGCCTATTCCTCGAACTCCCCCTCCCCACAGCACTGCCCCCCGCCGCCGCAGCGACTGGTCTGCTCCTGGCCCTTGCCCTTGCAAACACCCGCTGGATCCTGACCAACTGGAGAACCATCCTCTCGACTCTGGCAATACTCATCCTTCTGGCCGAACCCCTCCTCCCTGGCTCCTACCTCCCCGCCGCCGCTTTCCTCCTCGCACTACCCCTGTTGGCCAAGCCTTCGAAACCAGCCCGCATCACCGCAGCCTCTATCCTCACCCTCTCACTCTGGTTCATCGCTGCTCCACACCTCATAGAACAGTGGCCCTTCATCGCCCTTATCCAAACAGCCGCTGCCTTGGGAATCGCACTCCTGGCGGCCCTCTGTTGCATTACCCTGCTGCTGCCCAAACTGGCCACAGCGCTGGCCGTCCTAGGGGCCGCAGCAGCGGCACTCCTGGCGGCCATGAACCACATGCCGCCATCTACGCAGTTCAACATCACCATCGTGGCCTTCCTGCTGGCTGTCATCGTGGCCACTATCGCCGTGGCGGCCCTGGTCACCTTCCTGGTCATTAAGGCCCTGGAAAATATGGCCGCTAATCCACACCGCTCCTTCGCCTTCCTCGTTCCTATTCTCGCCGCACCAGGCTTCCTCGCCGCTAACGCCATACTTGACCACTACCCCGAAACCCAAAACTCCGTCGTCACCACCGCCGCCTTCGCCGCTGCACTCACATGCCTGGGAGCCTGGGCACTCATACTCACCATGGCACGCCTCGGGCGCACAACATCAAACCGACTCCTCGCTGCTAACATCGCCTGGAAATTCCTACGCTCCCAAAGACAGGTGCTCACCTGGAAAACCAGATGGACCCTGGCTCTTCGCTCTACACTCTCCTCACGTGCCCCGTTCTCGCTCTCCTCACTGATTCACACCACACTCCCACTCCTCATAGCGGCCGCAGGAATCCCCGCTGCCTCACTCTTCGCCGAACCTACCCTGGCATCCGTCGTTCAAATGGCCTCCGCACTCCTCGGCCTCGCCCTCGTCGCAGTACTCTCCTTCCGAAGCTGCAACATCACTTGCCTCGTCGCTAGACTCATCACGGCCATCGCCCTGGCAACCTGGATCTCCCGCTGCGCCCTCTTCAGCCCCCTGGCATCCAACCGAATCCTCCTGGCACTCTCCCTTGCAGCCATGGCCCTCCCGCTCCTAATCATCGCCTTCCGAGGCGCCACGCTCTTCGTCATGTCTCGTATCGCCGCAACAGGTCTGCCACCCCACCTGGACCCGGCCCTGGCCCCGCCCACAACCACTCGCCTGGCTCACGGCGTAGGACCCTCAGTCTTCTTCTCCCTCGTGGGCGTCGCCGTGGGCGTATGGGCACTTATACTCGTCCTCTCAGTAATGACAGGCTTCCAATCGGAACTGCAAAATCGTATCGCTAACGCCAAAGACCACATCATGGTCAAGGTGCCCCTGGGCAGTAACTCACTCAAAGACCCCATGGGCCTTGCCGACAAAATCACAACCATCCCCGGCGTGCTCTCCGCATCCCCCTACGTCGATGGCGAAGTCATGATGGCCGGCGAAATCAACGTCTCACCCACGGTCACCATCCGCGGCGTTGACCCCACCCGCAAAGGCCTCGACTTCCTCGCCCCCATGATAGTCTCAGGATACCTGGACGGCTTGCTACACCCCGAAAGCCTCATCCCATTCCCCGGCTTCCAACCCATCCCCGATATGCTCCTGGACCCCGAACTCTTCTCCCCCGATGAGATCAGCCTCATGGAAGAGATGCTCGCTGAAGGGGAACTCGCCCAGGAGCAGCACCAGAAGGATGAGAACGGCCTCATGGAAGAGATGCTCGCGGAAGGGGAACTGGCCGAGGAGCAGCCCGAGATGCCCGCTCCTGACCTTACGCTGGAGCAGGACCAGCCCGCTGAGAGCAACCAAGGCCAAAACGACGGCCACGAACCCCAACTTGACAGCGGCCAGGACCAAGACGACGGCCAGGAACCACTGATGGTTGATGGCCTCCTCGTCATGCCCGACCCGGACCCCGACGCCCCCCCCCTCCAGCGACAGGAAGTGGAGCCGGGCGAAGAGATTGCACTGCTGCCTACAATCGTCATCGGCCGAGAACTGGCCCGAGCCCTCTCCGCACGCCCAGGCTCCGTTGTCCAGGTCATCTCCCCCGACGGTGATGTGGGACCCATGGGCGTCCAGCCCCGGGCACGACCATTCCGTGTTGCAGCAGTATTTCAATCTGAGATGTATGATTATGATCTGAAAACTGCTTTTGTCCTGCTTTCGGAAGCTCAGCGCTTCTTCAATTTTGGCAACGACATTACACATATCGATGTTCGCCTTGAATCGACCAATCTTACTGATATTGTAGCTGCTTCTATTAGAGAGTTGGCTGAGGCAGAGCCTCTTGAAATACTGACATGGCAGCAGATGAATACTAATTTGTTCTCCGCTCTGAAACTTGAGCAATTCGTAATGTTTATAGTGCTTGGCTTCATTATAATAATAGCATCGTTCAGCATCTCATCGTCGCTTGTGTTGATTATACGAAAACGTGTTTCAGCCATTGCGATTCTCAGGACCATTGGAGCAGGGCCACGCCAAATAATGGTGGTCTTCCTCCTCATAGGACTCTCGGCCGGCCTCTTCGGCACCTTCAGCGGCCTCCTGCTGGGACTGCTCACCAGCGGTGTCGTTGAACGCATCGGGCTCACCCTCCCCCAAGAGTACTACGTTCGCGAGATCCCCGTTGAAATCCAAGCCTGGAAAGTCGCTGCCATTGCCCTTGCATCAGTCTTCGTCACAGCCATAGCGGCCATATACCCCGGCAGGGTAGCCGGCAAGGTAGGGATCATTGAGGGACTCAAAGATGAACGATAGCATGAGACCAATCATCGAAGTAAAAAACCTCAAGAAAAGCTACTTTCACCTAGGCACCGAGGTAGCAGTCCTCAACAATGTCGACTTCACCCTTCTGCCCGCCGACCTCGTCTCAATCGTGGGCAAATCCGGCGTGGGCAAGAGCACCTTCCTCCATGTGGCAGGCGCCCTGGATAGACCTACCAGCGGCCAGGTCATCTTCGGCGGACGAGATGTCTTCGAACTCTCGGACGATGAACTGGCCCGCTTCCGAAACCGTAACATCGGCTTCGTCTTCCAGTTCCACCACCTCCTCCCCGAGTTCTCGGCCCTGGAAAACGTCATGATGCCGGCGCTCATCGCCAGGCAAAGCCGCAAGGACTCCACCAAGAGAGCTCAAGAACTGCTCGACCGCGTAGGTCTCGCCCACAGAACTACCCACCGCCCAAGCGAACTCTCCGGCGGCGAGCAGCAACGCGTCGCTATCGCCCGAGCACTCATGATGAAACCCAAAGTCGTCTTCGCTGACGAACCCACAGGTAACCTCGACGACGCTACCTCGGCCGAAATCAACACCCTGCTTCGCCAACTCAACGACGATGACGGCCTGGCCCTCATCATCGTTACACACTCCCTGGAACTGGCCTCCACTATGGGCCGCCAGTTTCAGATGACCGATGGCAAACTCATACCAATCAATAACTCAGATCTTTGAGGACCAGCCCATGTTCAAACAAACCACACCCATTTTGTTATGTTGCCTGTTGACCTGGGCTTGTGACCCCTCAGCCACGAAATACGGTCAGTCGCCAGACGACACAAGCTCCTACGACGCCGCCCAACTCGATTCTTCAGCCAATCCCGATGCCCAATTCGACACACCTCAATCAACCGACCTCGGCACCGACCTTCTCGACAACACCCAATACAGCGACCTCGCCCCTGAGACCCATTACGACTCCCACCCAGAAGTCAACGAAACCACCATCCCAGACTCCATAGACACACAAGACCCCGAACTCCATGCCCCCGACCTGGACCTGACCTGGGATTCCCTAGAAGATTCCCTCGAAGATTCCCTCGAAGATTCCCTCGAAGATACAGCCCCAGAGACACATGACCTCGAGATCCTGGACCAGGACCTTACCCCCGACACAGAACCGGATGTCACACCTCCACCCTGCCCCGACCCAGAAGACCTGCAAGCAAACTCCGCCTCGGGCACCATCTACCTCGATTCCGACGGTACATCAAAATCCAACAACTACCAGTCCATCGCCCCAGCCTTCGACTCGCCACTTCCCGATGTCGAAGTCACACTCCTCCTGCCCGATGGCACCACCCTGCAACGAACTACATGCCCCGATGGTCGATATGCCTTCGGAAACCTCCCCGAAGGCCCCATATTCACCGCAGTCACACCGCCCCCGACCAACCTCTGGCCATCCTCCGCCAACTCACCCTCTGGCTTCGCACAAGCCATCTTCCAAGGAGAAGTCTCCATCCTCACCATCGGCGACAGTATCCCCAGCTTCGGCGCACAACCCTTCTTCCCCGAAAGACTGGCAGACCTCCTCGCTAACTTCGCCCTCGTCAACTCCATAAACAAAGCCGTGCCCGGAACCGCTACCGATGACTGGATGCCATCCACTAATCGGTTCAAGAACCATGTCGAGCCGTTGCTGCCCACAACAGATCTTGTGATTGTATCGCTTGGAGGTAATGATCTAAACTATTGGGTAGGCTATGATGGAGATCTTACCTTCGAGGAAGCCATGCAACTGGCAGCCGAGTTCCCCGTCGCCATGGAAAAGGTTCGGACAAATCTTGATATCATTTTTGCGGCAATGCTGGAAATAAACCCCAACCTTGAGTTTGCGTTTCTTGTGTATCCGAATTATGCGGCCTCCACATACTGGCATAACATTGCCGGAAGCTATGTCAATCTCGTCAGCTCCGCCCTCACCAACGAACTCTCAAAGACCAGAAAACACTTCTCGCGCCCCGGCTTCGTCATCATCGACATCCTGGCCATTACCCCGGATATCGACATCGATGCCTGCCTCTCAGACCCCCTCCACCTCAGCGAACTGGGCACACACATCTGGGCCCAACAAACCTTCCTGGCCCTGGGAGGAGCCATACTTGGAGAAAACCCGCTGGGCAATGACCGCATGACCGGCTTCACCCCCTTCGTCGCTGGTGAATAGTCCCATGCTTAGAACCACAATCTCCAATATCCTGTTCGTCGCCGCCGGTGGAGCAGCAGGTTCCGCCCTGCGCTACCTTGTCTCCCTCGCCATGGCCCCCAGTGAACCAGGCAAGTTCCCCGTTCATACCCTCATCGTCAACGTCGCCGGATGCCTCCTCATGGGCCTCCTGGCACCACTGCTCATGAGCCGCACCGGACTCCCAGATGGGGTTCGTCTCCTTGTCACAACCGGCCTCCTTGGAGGATTGACCACCTACTCAACCTTCAACCACGAGATGCTCCTCCTGCTCCAATACCACGGCCCCCTGCGCTCCGCTGCCTACTTCCTTGCCACCGTGCTCAGTTGCCTCGTGGCCGGCTTCGCAGGACTCTTATTGTCAACACTCGTCTCGCCTCAGGGGTGAAAAATGTCCAACGACGTGATAAGACTCGGTGTGCTGGGCACCGCCTCAATCTGCGAAAAAGTCCTGCCCGCAATGCAACGGTGCAACAGTATTCAACTGGCGGCCATCGCCAGCCGAAGCCTTTCCAAGGCCCAAAACGCCGCTGCCGCCTATGGCATTCCGCAAGCCTTCGGCTCCTACGACGCCCTCCTCAATCCAGAACTGCTCGATGCCCTCTACATCCCGCTCCCCAACTCCCTGCACTTCCCCTGGACCATGAAAGCCCTCCAGGCCGGGCTTCACGTCCTGTGCGAGAAACCCCTGGCACTCTCGGCCGCCAACGCAAAAACCATGTTCGAAACATCCGGTGCAGCGGGAAAACACCTCCAGGAAGCTTTCATGTATCGGCACCACCCACAATACGAGGTGGTCCAGAAAGCCGTCCGGGATGGCGCCATCGGAGAACTGCGCTGGCTCAACGCCTCCTTCTGCTTCATGCTCGACGACGAAGAGAGCATCGTCGCTAACCCCGAGCTTGGCGGTGGAGCCCTCTGGGACGTAGGCTGCTACCCCGTCAACCTCGCCTCCTGGCTAGCCGCCTCCATCCCAGTCTCAATCTCCGCCGCTGCCAACATCCGCAGCGTCGACCGAACCCTCGCAGGAACCATCGCCTTCCAAAACGGCTTCGTCGCCTCCATTTCTTGCAGCATCAACTCAGCAGAACACCACTACGCCGAAATCCATGGGACCACAGGCTCAATTCTGCTTGCAAACCCCTGGGTCGCAGGCCTCGGGGCCAACTCCCCCGTCACCATCCGACGCCATGGACAACCTGACACTCTCCTGCAAGTCCAAGGCCATGACCCATACTTCCTGCAAGCCTGCCACTTCGCAAAAGCCTGCCAGACACCGGCACTCAGAAACGCACAAGCCGAAGAGTCCATCCGCACCGCCGCTATTCTTGAAGAAATGTCCACCTACCCAAGATAGTCCTTGATCGCCTCCCTATCCCTCTGCTAGCATACCCACGTTGACTCAACAATCAGCGAAGGCGGGGCATCGTCTTGGCGTTACTGGGCGGGGGCAATAGCCCCATGCTGCTTGACACTGCAAGGCGGCGGGAGGAGAGGCGACACCATGCATGGTGTAAGGCTGGACAACAATGCTGATATCGGAGCACTGGTCTTCGATAGCTGCGATGTAGGAATCGTAACAATCGATCACGAAGGTCAGGTGGTGAGGTGCAACCCCGCTGCTCTGACCATCCTTGGCAGCCCTGGAGAGGCAACTACAAGACTCTTCAACGTCTGCCAACTGCCCACCATGCCTGATGACGTGCGACGCGGAATCAGAGAAGCCCTGGATTCGGGCCGCCACTTCTCCGCAGAGTTCGAATACATCTCCATGCATGGGAAACACTCCTTCCTGAAGCTCGACGCCAGACCCGTTGCCGTCAGCGAAAACCGCAACGGCGCAATCCTGCAACTGCTCGACATCTCCAACGCCAGAGCCGCCCAAGAACAGCTTAGAAAGACATCCAAGATGGAGAGCCTGTCACTCCTGGCAGGCTCCCTGGCCCATGACCTCAATAACGTCTTCACCGCACTGGTTGGATACTCCTCACTGGTACGCAAACCAGGTGGCCTCCCGCCCTCCCGCCAAACCCACGCCCTGGAGATGATTGAGAAGGCAGCATTCAGCGGCGCCAAACTCGTGGAGAACCTCCTGGGGTTCACCAGCGAACGTAACGCCCACCTCCCTTCTTGTGACTTCCAGAAGGCCTTCATTCAGGCCGTAGCCCTCTTCTCCTGCGGACTGCCACCGGAGATTTCCGTCGAGAGCTCAGCAGAACTCCCCGGCGTTCGCATCCGCGGCAGTAGTAACAAGCTGGAACACCTCATTCTCAACCTGGCCCTCAACGCCCGAGACGCCATCCTACCCTCCAGCGGCACCATCAGGATTTCGGCGGCCCTTGTGGACACCTACCCGCCAGACTGCGCCCTTAAGATCACCGCCACAGGTCAACTCGTCGAACTCACAGTGCAGGACACCGGCTGCGGTATAGCACAAGGCGACCTCACTCGAATCTTCGAGCCCTACTACACCACCAAGGCCCCAGGACGAGGCACGGGCCTTGGCCTCTCCTCCGTCTGGGGTATCCTTCGAGAACTGGGCGGTACCATTAGAGTTACCTCGACCCCAGGCGCCGGCTCCCAGTTCTCCCTCTACCTCCCCGTCTCAACCAGCGCCGACCAAGAGTCCATCCCCGCCCCCGAAATCGTGCCCGACCTCATGGGCAACGGCCAGCGCCTCCTCCTCCTCGAAAGAGACCCTGACCTCGCCAACCTACTCGTCTGGCTCCTGCTGCGCCACGGATACAAGGTCCTCCACTCAAGTTCCCTCCTCCAAGCTCAAGAAATCCTCAACGCCCCCGACCACAACATCGATGCAGTAGTCTCCGAGGAGTTGTCCGAGTCCACCCTGGCCTTGGAAGTCCTGGCCCTCATAGCCTCCCGAAACACCCCGGCCCTGCGCATGGCCTCCAGAAGCGCAGCCCCCACCACTAGTCCACCACCGTTCAAGCTCACAATCGCCAAACCCTTCACCCCAGGGCAGTTCCTTCAAGCCGTCTCCCAGCTTCTGGCTCCCCTCACCCTGCCCTCTACACGAAATCCTTGACGTTCCTTGGCTTGCTGTGGTAGCAGATTGTCCGTAAGTGTAGGCTCGTTGAAGGTGAATTGCATGAATCGTTCCTCAAAATTGGGCCTGGCGCCCCTACTCGTCGTGGCACTGGCGCTTGGCGCTAACTCCTGCCTTCCCGATGAGAACTACGAACCCTGCGGCTATCCCGAGTCAATCCAGCAGGGTTGTGAGAAGTCCGGAGTCAACTGCGTCATCGAGCACCCAACGTGCACCGAGGGCTACTGCGTAACGTGGCAAGGCAGTGACTCCTTCTGCTCCAGCTCATGCAAAGACTCCGGCGACTGCCCCGAGAGAGGATGCTGCGTCACCATGCTCGTTGGCTGTGAAGACCCCACCGACGTCAGCACATGCCCCTCATACTGCATCGAGCGCTCCCGGATCAAAGGTGGCGTATGCCCCACGGCAACGTCCCAGCTTCCCTCAGGCTCCACAGAAGAGGACGCCGCAGTGCTGCCCGAAGCCGACATGGGCACCAACCCCCAGTAGCCACCAAACCACCGGCACCAACATAGCCCTACCTGAACGACACTGCCTGGGCCGACGACTCGGGACGAAAAGCGTCACGAAACCACTGAACGCTGGCCTCACCCCCCTTCCACTGCACCGCCACAACGTCGAACCGCAATCGCATGTACCCCAGACCGCTCCGGCGCAGGAAAACCTGCGTAGCCCTCACGATCTTCCTCTGCTTCGTCCGGTTCACCGTTATGCCCGGCGTGGCAAGATAGCTTGTTGAGGCGCTGCGCACCTCAACTACAACCAGAGTCTCCCCCGATGAAACCACCAGGTCCAACTCCCCAACCCTGAAGTTGCAGTTCCTGGCCACAACACAATAGCCAGCCTTCTGCAAGAACGCCGCAGCAACCTCCTCGCTGCGACGCCCCAACTCCTTTCGCCACTCGTCCCTGGTCATGGCACCACCTCCTGATGCCATGTGTCGCACCAGCCCCCCTCTCCAAGAAACCTATTTTTCGATTTTCTTGAGCACGAACAGCTCACGAATACGCCAGCCAAAGCCGTCAACCCGGTTTCGTTCACCCCTCGGCTGGCAAGAACCCCTTGCAGAAGCTGCGCCGGTGCAAAGACGACAGCCCCAATCTACCTATAGCCTCCTGATGCGCAGCAGTGCCATACCCCTTGTTTCTCTCAAGGCCGTACCCAGGGTAGTGACCCGCCAACTCCACGATAAGCCTGTCCCTGGCCACCTTCGCTAATATTGATGCAGCCGCGATGTGCAGAGAGCGCTGGTCGCCCTTGACCACCGGCTTCTGCGGTAACGCCAACCCCTCAATGAGCAGGGGCCCGTCCACCAGAACCAACTGTACCGAAGCTCCCAACTGCAAGAGACAGCCCTCTATGGCACGCCTCATGGCCAAAAAAGTCGCCCTCAAAATGTCGCTGCTGTCTATCTCCTCCGCCGACGCCATTCCAACCCCGAAAGCCGCTGCGGAACCCATTATCGCCTGCTCCAACTCCTCGCGCTGGCGCTGGTCAAGTTCCTTGCTGTCACGCACCCCGTCAGGCACCAAGCCTTGCGGTCCAAAGACCACCGCTGCCGCCGTCACGGGCCCGAACAAGGCACCACGACCAGCCTCGTCCACGCCCAGAAGCATGGTCAGACCTTGCTTGTGCAGGAAGCGCTCTATCTCTCCAGGGGAAGTACGCTCGCTCGGAAAGAGCGTCGGGGGGGACATCAATTGGCGCTGCGGTCTTCTCGGATCTCCTTGAGCCGTGCAGCCTTGCCACGAAGCTCACGAAGATAATAGAGCTTGCAGCGGCGAACTTTGCCCTGACGGATCACTTCGATCTTCTCGATTCGGGCGGAGTACAGAGGGAACAGCCTCTCTACGCCCACGCCCGAGCTGATCTTCCTTACCGCAAAGCTCGACGAGATGCCCGCATTCCGGCGACGGATCACGACGCCCTCAAACATCTGCGGACGAACCCTATCCTGCTCGACCTTAACCTTGGCCTTGGCCTTGGCCTTGGACAGCGGAATCTTCTCAACGATCTTCACGTACACTCGGATCGTATCGCCAGGCTGGAAGCGAGGAACGTCTTTGTCCAAGAGCACTTTGTTGACGTTACGAATAATATCCATCTCTCTCTCCTCATCTCTTTCACAAGAGATCAACTACTTATCACTCAACTCCCGTCCCAGGAGCCGATCCAACAAAATCGAAGCTGCCGAGCGTACGGAAAGGTGGTTGTACTCCCCCGGACCCTTTATGGGAGCCAGACGGTAGTCCATCCTCTCAAGAAACCCCTTCTCCAAACCCCAGCCAGTGCCAAGCACCATTAATGCGCAACCCTCACGGGCCGCCAACATCTCCCTGCACTCGCTGTGCGACATCACATCACCGCTCAATGCGGCCCCAGTCCCCAGCGTCACCGGCGCCTCTCCTGTGTCAGCCTCGATGGCCGCCTTGGCCTCATCGAGATCCTTTACCACCCGGGCAAATGCTATGGCAGCGCTTCGCCTGGGGTTGTAGGCAGCACCCGGACCATCCCGCCAGTGCTCGAGCAGCTCGGAAACAAGCAGCCTCTGCTGCTCTACCGGGGTCACAATGAAGAAACCGGCAACACCATAAGTGGCAGCGGCTCTGGAAATGTCGTGAACATCCACGTTGGTCACAGCAGTAGCTACCAGCCGATGATTCTTGTTATAAATCGGGTAGTGCACCAACGCCACGTATAGTTGCATCTCATTCCCCCAGCAGCTTCCTGTCCTGCTTCGAGAGTAACACCTTCTGAAAAAGGTCGGGGCGCCGCTCTAATGTCACCTCAAGGGAGCGCTTCCTCCGCCACTGCTCGATTCGACCGTGGTCACCCGAGAGTAGCACATCAGGTACAGACAATCCCCTGTACTCCCGAGGCTTTGTGTAGTGGGGGTAGTCAAGCAGCCCACTCTGAAAAGAGTCCTGAACCACCGACGCTGCATTGCCCATGGCATTCGGAAGCAGCCTGGAGCAGGCCTCGACCACGCATAGCGCCGCTGCCTCACCCCCGTTCAAAACGTAATCCCCCAAAGAGAGCTCCTCGGTAATATAGCCCCCTTCGAGTATCCGCTCATCGACCCCTTCGTATCTGCCGCAAACCAGGAGAACCCCGCCGCACTGCACATACTCGGCAGCAACTTCCTGCGTAAACCGTCGCCCTCGCGGCGACAGCAGCACCCGCTTCTCAACCTTGCCCCCGGCCATGATGGCCTCGATGGCATCAACCAAAGGCTCCACCTTCATCACCATGCCGGGCCCACCACCATAAGGAGTGTCGTCCACAGTCTGGTGACGGTCACTGGTGAATTCCCTCAATTGGCGTAGCTCTACACCCAGGATCCCCTGCTCTATGGCCTTTCCCAAGAGGCCCGTCGCCAAGGGCGACTGAAAGAACTCCGGGAAAATTGTCAGGATCGAAAAGTGCATGAAGGCAAGTCTCCTATCAAATTCCGTACACTCGCCAACTTTCAAAGAACATGTCCATGGAAACAGAACCGCCGGACAAGCCGGTTACTCCATTATCTCTACCATGGCGCGTCTATTCTGCTTGGTAGCAGCAGCACTCACCAAGGTTCTGATGGCCCTCGCTGTTCTGCCCTGCTTGCCAATGACCTTACCAAGGTCCTCAGAATTGACACGGAGTTCGTAGATCGCCATCCGCTCGCCCTGCAGTTCGTTCACACGCACAGCATCAGGGTTGTCAACAAGAGATTTCGCGATGAACTCGATCAATTCCTTCATAGTCGCCCTCCAAACGGTTTGACTGCTGACAGGGAACTGGAGGCTCCAGACTACTTCTTGATGTAGCGATTGATGAGGCTGCGAACCGTATCGCTTGGCGTAGCGCCAGTGCCAATCCAATACTTGATGCGCTCTGCGTCAAGCTTCACTGCAGCAGGGTTGGCCAATGGATCATAGGTTCCAAGCTGCTCCAGAGAGCGGCCGTTTCTCTTCGCTTTCGAGTCAATAGCTACCACACGGTAGAAGGGCCTGTCTTTCGTTCCAAATCGGGCAAGTCGAATGCGCACTGCCATGGGTTCCTCCACATACAACACCACTCCACGTGGTCGGGGAACCATAGTCGCCGACCCTGCCCCTGTCAAGGAAAATCCTATGCGGTTGGGCAGTTCGATTACGGCCCTGTTTGGGGCCTGCGGCGCCGCCGCTGCCCGGCCTTTCCTCCACGGCGTCAATGATACTTCAAGATGCTTGCGCCCCCCCGCTTTGTTCGTAGAATGGGGCTGGGTGGAGCAGCACATTGGCATTCTCAGCCCAAGGGCTCTCTATTTGGAGTATCGACAGGCCAGTATGACAAAGGAACCACCAGGGCACCAGCCTTCAGATTTTGATGCTCTGACTCTTGCCATGTGCAACTCACTGACGGTCCAGCAACAGCGCCCCTCCTCGCTAATGCCTGGGCTTCTTGAGCCTTGGGTCGGCCGTTTTTCGGGACTTGTGCAGGTGAACGTGGGCAACAGCTGCAATCAGCAGTGTCCCCACTGTTCTCTTGACAGGGACGGACTCTTCAGGACCACCCTTGAGGAGGCAAAGGGTACTTTGGAAGCAGCCTCCGAGCTTGGCTTGAGCGGGGCCACCTTCGTGGGCGGTGAACCAACGATCTGGCCACACCTCTTTGCCTCTCTGACCTTCATGCGAAAGAGGCGAATGGAGCGGGCCGTGCTTAATACCAACGGACTGATGCTCGCTTATCCCCGCTACCTGCCCCGACTTGAAGAGAGCGGGGTGGGCACGGTTGTCTGCTCTCTTGACCACTTCGAACCTCATGGGCAGAGGCTGCTGGCCAACCGCGAGGACACGCCGGAACTCATCACGGCAGCGGTGGACAACCTCGCCGTAAGTCCTATCAACACCTCGTTCTACACCGTCTGCACTAAGCTGCTGGACGGCAAGCTCGATAAGCTGGGCGAATTCCTGCTTCACACCTCCGATGCGTTCCGCAATCAGCCGGCGGTCATTCTGGCACCTCTGCGCCACCCCAATCTTGACCAATCGCAATTCGATTCGCTGGCGTGGCGCTTCTCTGACCTTCTGCGCGAGATCCAGTCACCACTGGAAGCGATGTCACGCGAACTCCCGGTCTTTTTGAAGGGATTCCCTCTCTGTCTCCTCGGCCCCCTCAGAGCACACGCTTTCGAAGAGCACGTCTCCATTCTGGCTGTGGATAGCCAGCACGGGCACCCTCTTCCTCGGCGCCAGCAGGGTGAGGCACTGGAACGCTGTGCTCTATGCCCCGACGTCGATACTTGCCCGGGCATCCCGCCAGCCTATGTGCGCCGGTTCGGGCCAGATGAGTTAAGGTAGCACGGTGGAGAGCATGGCCAACCCCGGAGGAAGACCGCTGGCGGCCCCCTGCCACAAGCACTTTCCCGTGGTAGACATGCACTGGCATCCCGCCGATATCCCTGCCCACAAGAACCTTGGCGACCTCTCGGCGAGGGCACAAGCAGCGGGGGTAACCGTCGCTGTGGCAACGGGCTACGACAGGGCCAGCTCCCTTCACACCCTTGAAGTGGCATCGGTTTATCCCAACTTCCCCGCTGCCGTAGGAATGCACCCGTGGTTCATAGAAGGGCCCCCCGAAGGTGGCTGGCTCGAAGAGCTGGCAGTGTCACCTCTGGTGCTTGCCCTGGGAGAGACAGGGCTCGACGGCAAGTGCGACACCCCCATGCCCTTGCAGGAGGCATGGTTCGAATATCAGCTCGACATGGCGTCCAGGCACTCTTTGCCACTGGCGGTGCACTCCCGATCTGCCGTGGAGCCCGTGCTCCACGCTCTTCGAAGGCACCCCGGCGTAACCACGATTCTGCACAGCTTTCCAGGCAACGCCCAACAGGCCCAACCGTTCCTGGAGCTGAACTGTTTCTTCTCCGTAAGCGGCGCCGCAACCAGGTCCAACGCAAAGAAGGTGGTGTCGCTCATCAGGGGCGTCCCACTAAGTCGACTACTGGTTGAAACCGATGCGCCGGCCATCGCCCTTGAGGACGTTCCCAGAGAGGATGTCGAACCTTGTCACGCAAAGCTTGTGGCGTTGGCAGTAGCAGAAATCAGGCAGGAACCGGTGGAATTGGTGGCTGAGGCCCTGCTGCGAAACTCCGTGGCCGCATTGGGGCCCCGGCTGGCGGCACTTCTTCAGGGGCAAGGCAGGGCCTAAAGGCCGCTGAGCACCTTCCAGCGCCCATCTTCCTTGATTACGTCCAGGCGGTTCTTGTCTTTGGAAGTCGCCCACGCCTCCTGCCCCGCCTCCTGCAGTTGGAAGGTCAGCTCGTATTCAACGAACACCGAGGCTTCATTCCCGGCAATTGCGAGTCGCCCCACCTGTATCTTATAAACAACTGCCTTGATGTTGTCTCTCAGAATAGGCAGTATTTTCTTAAGCAGCTCTTTGTGGCCATAGTCGTCCTTGCTGTCCCCAGTGGTAGCAGCATTATCGAAATACTGCCGTGATACCAGTTCGGCGAGAGCATCAACGTCACGATTCTCTATAGCGACCCGATAGGCTTCCACCACTTCCAATATAGCACGGTTTTCAGGGGTATCCTTTACCTCTGTTCCTTCTATATATGCGGGCCCACAAGAAAACCCGAACAGCCCCACAAGCATAAGCACGACAAAACGCATATCATCCTCCTTACATTGCCCTCGGGGGCAGGCGGGTACTATAGCCGCGCTGCACCGCCACTTCAACCCATCTTAGAAAGTAAAGGCGGCCCCCACCCCCACTTCAAAACTGCTCTCACTCAGATAGTCACCCTGGGTCACCGAGGTGGGCTCCGTATCCAGCCGCCACCGAATATTGTAGGCAGCAAAGAGCATGAATGGCGACGTGAGGTCCACGGTCGCTTGTGCCACCGCCATGGCGCGGTCCAGGGAGAAGACGTCATCCAGCCCGTCGAAGTTTCTCCTTGTGTAGTAAGCTGCCAACTGAATTCCTATTATTTTTGGCAGCTCCGCCCTCAGCATTAATGAAGAATTATTGGGGCCCTGATAGTCTTCGTACGCCCCACCTATTCCCATTTTACCAAGAATATTCACATATAACTCTCCATACATACCATGTTGAGTCTCCAGATCAGCCTCGGAGAAGTACTTGAGCTTCGGCGACGGCTCAAAGTTGGCCAGCGGCAGGAAGGAGACCTTCTCAAGCTCATACAGAGAGTTAAAGTAAGCCGGAGAATATCCAGCGCCAACGGCTCTGTACTCCAGTTTGATGGTAAATTCCGAGGAAAGGGCTTTCAGAGCCGTGAGTATGCCAAGATGCCAGCCAACCCCAACATCCCTGAAGAAGTTGAGATCTGTGTATGGAGTAATCACGGCTATCTTGGAGGAGAATACGTCAATTGCCAGGTCGAACCCAAGGAACCAGGCCGAACGCTCTTCATATTTCAGGTTGTTCTCACCGTCGAAGGCTGGCCGCCCCTGCTCATCCAGGGCGATGCTCCAGGGGGCCCTGAAGTCGGAGATGAAGCTCACGCCGGTTCTAAGCGACTTGGGTACAGGGTGGAGGTCCGGCAGGGCCATGGCCAGGGGCTTGACGTATCCTCTCATGCCCACAAGATTCCAACCCATAATATTGTTAACGAGGAATTGACTACCCCACACGTCCATATTAAGATTTGTGGCCAATCCAGTGTAATAATGATCTGCGTCGAGATTATTATAATACCGGTTCAGGATCGTTCCGTGGCCGATGGTGGATGCAGCAAGCTCGCCCAACCTGACATAGACCGGGTCAGCGGGCTTGCCATACTGGATGTACCTGAGGATTCGAGTCCAGTCCGAGACCTCGTCCCAGTCCTCCTCACGGTACCACTCTTTGGACTCGGGGGCGTTGTCCACCACTCGGATGCGGAGGGGAAGCTGGAGCCCCAGCATCACCGGGTCAAGGTTCAGCTCAGCGCCAACGGCGAGGTTGATGAAATAGTCTTCACCAAGGAGGCCGTAACCGGCCTGGACAGCCATGGTCGATGGGGTTGGCCCCCCTTCCAGCGGGGGCAGCCCACCAGGCTCCTGGGCGCGGCTGAGCCCGGACCAGGCAAGCAAGAGCGTACAGAGTACCAGCGGTGCGGCCAGCGGCCCGATGCGGCATATCCTACACGGCCGCTCAGACATCTCGTTCCCCCCAGCGGCCGTGTACCCTGAGCGAGGCCAAGGCCGAGTCGAGGGGGGGGCGAGAATGGTGAGCAGTGGTTTGGAAGAGCGCAGCTTCATGTCTACCCCCTTGTCAGCGGGACAGGATGACGTAGACTGTAGCGCTTTTTTGGAGGCATGCCACATGAAATGCCGTGTGAACGAGATATACCCTTGTCTGATTGGCGAATCCACAGCAACTGGGCTGACCTCTCTGCTCATTCGTCTCTCGGGCTGCAACCTGGACTGCTGCTACTGCGACACCAAGCATGCGCAGCTTGAACCCGGAACCCTCATGGCTATTCCCGACCTGGTTGCCACCGTTGCGGCCTCGGGTCACCGCAGGGTCCTCATCACTGGAGGGGAGCCCCTGCTTCAGGCCCAGGGCGTTGCGGCCCTCAGTTCTGCGCTGTTGGCCAATGGGGTCGACGTCTTCATTGAGACCAACGGCAGCTTGTTGCTGGATTCGCTCCCGGCTGGGGTGAAGAAGATCGTGGATATCAAGACGCCGGGATCGGGAGCGGGAGGCCGCTTCCTTCCGGAGAACCTGGCCCATATGCGCCCTTGGGATCAGCTCAAGATTGTCGTGACGTCCGAGGAGGATTACCGCTGGGCTATTGACTATCTTGAAGCGCTTGGGCCTCTGCCCATTGCCCCGGAGAACGTCCTGCTCTCTGCGTGCAACCCGGGGCTGGATTCGGCGACACTGGCCAAGTGGATGATCGATGGCAACGTGCCTTACAGACTCAATGTCCAGTTACATCGCTACTTGTGGGGGGATTCCAGGGGGGTCTGATCTATTTGCCGCTGCTGAAGACCTGCGTGGCGTAGTATCGGTCACCATCTCCGTAGACGGCGATTCCCGTGAACCTGAAGTCGGCCCTCAGGATGTTCTCCTTGTGGCCCTGGCTCTTCATCCACATTTCGACCAGTGATTCTGCCGCAGGCTTGGCAACCATGGCGATATTCTCACCGGCCCAGCCATACTTCTTCATTCCGGCGGAGACCAGGCGCTGGGGCAGCGTGCGGTTCTCTTCTACCGGTGACTCGTGATCGAAGTAGTTCAGCCTGAACATCTCTTCTGAGTGCTGATCCGCTGCCGCCTGAAGCATGGGCTCATGGACCAGTGGCTCAAGACCGGCTTCGCTTCTCATCTTATTAATGATGTCGACCACCTGTCTCTCGACCTCGGGCATGAAGAGGTCGGGGACCTCCTCCACTTCCTCTTCACCAGCAGCCGCGACGGGCTCAGGCTCAATAGTTCCTTCGTTCTCGGCAACTTCTTCAATGTCGCTGTCGTTGAGGGCACCGGGCTCGGCAGCAAGCCTGGCCATGGCCTCATCGGCATTGGCCTGGGTAGCTTCCCACGGGTAGGACTCGTCCTCGCCATCCTCCCAGACTGTATAGGTCTGGCTGGCGGAGCCGTCATCGGCGTACTCGCCCATCTCTTCGTATTCTTCGTATTCTTCCTCTTCGTAATAGGTAGTCTCAGTCACAACTACTGTCTGAGGACCTGATACATAGACGACTTCTTCATAAACGACCAGCGGGAAACCCATCCAGATTACGAACGGAGCATACACCGGCACATAGTATCTAACGAAGGGTCTTACGATTACGTGATAGGGCTCCGACCAGTACCAGTATCTCGAGTGGCGATAGGGGACATAAGCAGCGGGCCGATAGGAGTAACCAGGCCAGTAGGAGTATGCATGGCCCGGGCGGTAGCGCGGCGAGCGGGCGTGGTAGGGTCGGTAGGAGTTTCCGTAGCCCTGCTTCTTGCCGTAGCCGGGCTTGTATGAGGCTGGCTTTCCGGGGCCATGATGGGCGGGTCTGGGGCCATTGCCTCTGGGCGAGTAGGCAGCGGGCTTGCCGCCGGGTTTGCCGTTGGGCTTATAAGCCGCGGGCTTGCCTGCGCCTGGAGCGTTGTTGCCTGTGGCGCTGGCGGCGGGAGCGCCTGGTTTCCCGGCGCCCGGTCGCATGGCTCCTTCTCTGGGGTTCTCCCTGGCACCGGGGCGTGAGGCGGCGGGCTCTCCTCCGGGGCGCCTGTTGGAGGGGGCAGAGGCATCGGGTCTGCGCTCGCCCCTGGCGTCACCGTTGGTCCGTGCGTCGCGCTCTACATTAGTGGGGTTGCGCTCGGCGCTGTTCTTCTTGTTGGGCCATCCCCGTTCATTAGCAGCGGGGAGCATGCCCTTGGATTCTTTCTTGGGCCTTGAGTTACCAGCGGCTGGCCTGTTGGGGCGCTGGGCCTGGCTGGGCCGCTCCACTTTCCCGGGTCTTGCGGCCGTTGGACGGGAGGCCGACTGGGATGGTCTGGTGGCTGCGGGCCTGGAGACCGACTTGGTGGGTCGGTTGGCTGCGGGCCGGGAGACCGATTTTGTCGGTCTGGAAGCGGCGGGACGCGATGCCGACTGACTGGGTCTTGAAGCCGCTGGCCTGGAGACCGAGTTTGTGGGTCGGCTGGCGGGGCGGGAGACTGCCTTTGCCGGCCGGCTTGCTGCGGGGCGGGAGACTGCCTTACTGGGCCGGCTAGCTGCGGGGCGGGAGACTGCCCTACTTGGCCTGCTGTAGGAGGAGGGGCGTGAAGAATGCACAGCAGCAGGCCGGTTGGAGCTGGTGGGACGTGAGGCCGAGGAGGACTTCCCCTTGCTGGAACTAACGGAGCCTTTGCTAGCTGCTGGCCTGGCTCCCGAGGGTCGAGAGACTCCGCCAGGCCTCGAGCCTCCAGGGCCTGGTCTGGCCTGGGCCTCGGTCATGGTTGCGAGACTGAACGCCATGAAAAGGACTACTGCCGTGGATAACCGTTGCATATGACACCTCCTGACGCCGAACACAGGCGCCCAGGGACGCCACCTATCCGCAACTATTCAATTATGGGGGAAAATCCGTCGAAAGTCCAACAGGGGTCGTCACTGGTGCCGTGGACGTATTGCGGGGGAGCATTAGATTGGCTGGGAGCTGCGGGGATGAGAATTTAGCAATGCCGGATGCTCAGCGAAGGTCGGATTCGATCGTTTCAATCCACCGGGCGACTGTGCCATCGAAGGAGATCCGGGCTCCCTCGTGGTACTCTCTAATGTAGTCGAGAGCCGACGTGCCGTGGGGGGAGATGTTGTAGCGGCGATCATCCGGGACCCTTGCGAAGTACTCTCGGGAGGCGAAGCTCTTGAAGTCGAAGGGCTTGAGGGCCAGCGCCGATGCCACTCCGTAGAGGTTGATGAGCTTCTCGAAGGCGCCAATGATCTTGGCCTGAGAGGGATAGACCATCATGGCCCGCTCTTTGGCGCCGAGTTCCTGGTCGGTGAGTTCGATGAGATGGCCTTCGCCTCGCTTCCAGGGTGGGAAGCGCAAGGGGACAAAGAACATGATCTCGTACTCGGGCAGTTCAAAGAACTCCACCGAGCGTCCTTGCTTCCTGGCCATCTCCACTGCCTTCCAGGTGAAGAAGTGGGTTAGATCGTGTTCTGGGTGTCCCCCTTGGAATGCCAGGGTCCAGACCACATCGACATCACGGACAACGTCGAAGAGCTTCTGAATGACGCTGCGGCTTCGGCCGAGGATCCGTTCTCTGAGGTCACGGGGGAGCCTTGCATTGGCCGGCACCAGAGAGATAGCCTTGAGATCGTCGTAGATTTCCAGTTCGCTGTGCCCCAGAAAGTGGAGACTACCGGGTTTGAACCCGGCAATCTCCATGGCGTCGGTGGACTCCTTCTTTCGAAGGGCGGCGTACTCTTGGGGGTCGGCCTTCTCGAAGGGCGCCAGCCCATCTCCATTAGTAACCCAGAAAGCCTGGCAGTGGTGAGCGATGCGCTGCATCAGTCCCAGGTAGCCGGTCTCGTCGTCCTGATGGGCGAAGACAGCGGCATGCTTTCTCCCCGGGGCGAAGAGGCCCTGGGGAACGGGTTTGACAGTGATGCTCACAGCAACTCCTCGCAGTTGCGCTTGATTTTGGCCACGGCCTCGACGATGTCGTCAACATCGGCCCTGGTCCCCATCATGTAGGGGTAGTGCATCCAGCACCCCTCTTCGAAGGCCGCCTTCATTGCCACGGGGAAGCGGAACTTCCGGAGGGTCTCAGGGGACTGAACGCCATCGCCATATCGTTCTCTCAGCATGGGATAGTCTTCGGTTCTGGCGTTGAAGAGCGGGCTCATGGGGATTGGGACGTAGAAGGGGCCGCTCAGTTCGATACCTTCGGCTTCCATGGCATCGATGAACTTGTCACGATGCAGCCCTTTGAACTCTTCGGGGTTGTACTTCATAATGATCTGATAGATGCCACGGCGTGTTTCCCGGGGGTCTTTCTCGATGGGGATGAGGCCACCGAGGCCCTTGAGCTGCTCGGTGAGGTAGTCGAGATTAGCGGCCTTGGTCTCTATAATGGCATCCATCTTCGAGAGTTGTCCCAGGAGCACAGCGGCCTGGAACTCGGTCATGCGGGCATTGTAGCCGAAGAGTGTTCCCGGGAAGTCCTGATACTCTTCCTCCTTGCGGCCGCAGTTGACCAGGGAGTGGACCTTCTGAGCCAGGATATCGTCGTTCATGGAGAGGAAGCCGCCCTCACCCGACGTCATCAGCTTTGAAGACTGGAAGCTGAAGCTGCCCAGGTCGCCCCAGGAGCCTACGCCCTTGTCTCTCCAACGGCTTCCGTGGGCATGAGCACAGTCCTCGATGAGCACCAGGTTATGCTTCCTGGCGATCTCGGTCAGTCTATCGAGGTCTGCTGTGCTGCTGCCAAGGTGGACAGGGATTATGGCCCTGGTCTTGGGGGTAATTGCGGCCTCGACGGCATCACAGTCGATGCAGTAGTTTTTGGGGTCGACATCGACCATAACGGGGACAGCGTTGACGTGAACTGCGCAGGCAGCGGTGGCAACCCAGGTGAGGCAGGTGGTGATGACCTCATCGCCGGCGTGGATGCCGGCGGCCTTGAGGGCAATCTCCAGGGTGATTGAGCCGTTGGAGACGCAGACCCCGTGTTTGGCGTCGATCCATTTGGCGAAGAGCTGCGAGAAGCGACGGGCCCTTGGCTGCGGCTCTGGGAAGCCGCCCCACTCTTGGGATTCCAGGGCGTCCAGGAGGTTCTGTCGCTCCTCTTCGCCATAGACAGGCCACTTAGGCCAGGGACGGGTACGAACGGGCGAACCACCTTTGATAGCAAGTCGAGCCATGTTCTCCTCCAATATCGGGCACCGACCAAGCGGGCCCTACAGAATGCCTCTCTGCTCCAGTGCTGCCACAACCCAGCGGGCCTTCTCTGCTGAGGCGACCAGTGGGTTGGCCATGAGGGCCAGAAGGGCCTTTTCTCTGCTGCGCTCCATTGCGGCCTCGATGGTGAGGCGCTCATAGGCTTTCACTTGGCGAATCAGGCCAAAGATCTGCTCTTCGACCGCGCCCACGGGTATGGGGGATACTCCGTTGTCCGAGAGCCAGGCGGGCACCTCGACGCATGCATCAGGGGGCAGTCCGTCAATGGCGCCGTTGTTGAGGCAGTTGACGACGACCTTGGATGGCTGGGTCTTCTTCAGCGACGACATTACCTCGACGGCGACGCGTGAGTACCAGGCGCCCCCTCTCTCGTTGAGGAGTTGTGGCTTGGCGCTGTTGGATTCCACCCGATAGTAGGCCAGCAGCTGTTCCTCCAACTCCATGACCTCCTGGGCTCTGGTCTTTGGCTTCTTCATGATTTCGGTGAGCATCATCTCTGTCATGTAGAAGTATCGGACATAGGAGCTTGGGATCATCTTCAGGGCCGCAAGCATTCCCTGGGGATAGTCCAGGTCCGGGATGTTCTTGGGGCCACCAATCTGGTCCACGGCCTCGATGATTGCGGGGAGCAGGTCTTGCCCCTGGTGAAGCACTCGACGGCACCATCCAAGATGGTTGAGACCGACCCAGTCAATGTCAATGGCCTCGGCGGGCACCTTGAGGTGAGCGGCCACCTCCATGTGAAACTCTTTTGGCACATTGCAGAGGCCAACGCACCTTGGGTTGGCGTGGCGGCAGATGGCCTCGGTGACGATACCCGATGGATTGGTGAAGTTAATGATCCACGCGTCGGGGTTCCGGGTGCGGATCTTGCTGGCCATTTCGAGAATGATGGGGATTGTCCGGAGGGCCTTTGCGAAGCCACCGGCTCCCGTGGTCTCCTGGCCGATGATGCCTCGGCTGGTGCCCATGAGGATGTCGTCATGGCGGGCCTTCTGGCCGCCCACCCGAATCTGGAACAGGACGAAGTCAGCATGCTCTATGGCATCGTCAAACGAGGGAGCCACGGTAATCTTGAGCTTGGACCCCATAGCGGCGACCATGCGCTGGGAGAATGCCGCTACGGGTTTCTGGCGCTGCTCGTCGATGTCGAAGAGGGCCACCTGGTTTGGACCTCCCTCCATTTCCCATTGAGCCAGGCCTTCCATTAATTCGGGTGTGTAGGTGCTTCCTCCACCGATTACGGCTACTTTCATGGGGCCTCCGGTTGGTCGTTGTCGCCGCGCAGCAGGGCGACCGTGTCGATATGATCCAAGTCTTCTGCGATTCGGTCCAGCAGTACGTAGGGTGATTCGACCGTGGCGCTTCCGCTGGCACTGGAATGGGAGACATCGAGGGCATAGCGCAGTGCGCCGGCCACGGGTCGTGCCTCGAGCATTACAGAGTGGGCCTTGGGGAATTCGCTGCTGAGTCTGGCCATGAGGGCGTCGATCATGTGCGTTGAGCGGCCGCGCTGGAAGACACTTCCTCCGAGCACCACGGGGAACAGTTCCTCGTGGGAGAAGAGGGAGCGGGCCACGGCCAGGGCAGAGTGTCCCAGTTCATCGCCTGCCCAGGAGAGGATGTCAGTCGCTACGGCGTCACCATGGCCGGCGGCCTGGAAGACCAGTGGTGCGAGGAGTCCGGGGCGGTAGGCATCGGGCTGGTTGGAATCAAAGAGCATGAGATCCACCAGGTCGGTGAGGTGCTCCAGGTTAAGGGCCGAGGCGATGTATTGGACCAGTGAGGTGGGCTCTTCTCGGCCGTCGAGGCTTTTGAAGGCCCGCTTGACGGCTTCAGCGCCGATGTCCGAGGCGCTGCCCACATCACCGAAGTCGGGGCCCAGGCCGTTGACTCTGGCACGTTTGCCCGAGGGGGCCTGGCCCATGGCATTGGCGCCGGTGCCCGAGATCGCAGTTACGCCGACTCCATCGGGGGTGCCGGCTCGCAGCACTAGATATGCGTCGTTGACGAGGACCCTGGGCTTGCCGGGTAGTATGGCATCGAAGGCAGCGGCGATGCGCTCTTCGTCTTTGGGTCGGTCAAGGCCTGCGATACCAAGGCCAGCGCCGGATATCTGGTCGGGGCTGGCGTTGAGGTCGCTGCAGCATGCGTCGATGAGATCTCGCCAGACCTTGGCTGCTGCCCGGATGCCCACGGCCTGATAGTTGCTGGGGCGCCCGAAGCGGTGGGCCACCCGCCCGTCGGTGAGGGAGACCAGGGCGCACTCGGTCTTCGTTCCACCGGCATCAATGCCGAGCAATAGTTGATGAACTGCCGCTGATGTCACTTCGGGCTCCGTAGGGGTGGGTTAGGCTCCGGGGTTACAGGTCTTTGAGCATCTTTTTGGCGTAGGCCTTGGCGTCCTCGGTTTCCCAATCCTTGTTGCGGGGGGCCTTGGAGTCATTGATGCACTCGTTGTAGGCCTTGCGGGCCTCGTCTTTGTTACCGACTTTGGCGTAAGCGGCCGCAAGCTCAAGAAGGACTTCGGGGTCCTTGGGCAGCAGGCTGTTTGCCTTCTGGAGGAGTTCGAGGCCCTTTTTGGGGTCACCCCAGGATATGACGCCGGGGAGGTCACGATAGAGGACGCCGAGCATCATGTATCCTTCGCCGCGGTTAGGCTGATCCTTGATCATCTTTTCGAGGTAGGCCTTG
>Ga0302238_1000870_pt1 | contig 27714 bp, 19 predicted proteins | sample AAG_UR_Asn_MG_FD_193527 | JGI IMG/M metagenome (GOLD analysis project Ga0302238, IMG submission 193527) | Enriched activated sludge microbial communities from anaerobic digester in WTTP, New Holstein, Wisconsin, United States - AAG_UR_Asn | ecosystem: Engineered > Bioreactor > Anaerobic >... | reverse complement strand
ATAGGATGGGTCGCCGAGTGTTGATGTCGATGAGCATGCCCGGGCCAGCAGTGTTGATGGCCGTCACGCAATCGGCGCCAGCCTCTTCCACGGCCAACGCCATCCTGGCGATGCTGGGACAGTTCACCGTCAGCTTGATAGAGAGCGGCACCCCTATGCAGACCCGCTTCAACAGCCTGGTGATCTCCACCGTGGCCTCCACGTTGGCGCCAAAGGGCTCGCCGAACTCCGAGCGGACGTTGGGGCACGAGACGTTGGCCTCAATCATGTCGGGGCGTGCCTCCATGAGCCTGTCTGCTACCAGAGCGAACTCCTCGGGCGTCCTGCCGAATACCGACGCAATCAGCTTGCCTCGGCTCACGCTGCGAAACTCGGAAATCTCCTGGGCCATCCACTCCATCCCCGGATTAGAAAGCCCCACCGCATTGAGCATCCCGTGGGGAAAAGGCAGGATAGAGGGCGCCTTGTGCCCCGCCCTGGGCTCGATTCCCGTGGACTTGGTGGTCACTGCCCCGGCACCGAAGTCGATGACACGCTTCATCCCCGATGCCGTCAGCCCCAGCACTCCCGAAGCCAGCACCAGTGGCGTCTCCAACTGCACGCCCGCAAGGTTGGTTTTCAACATAGATGTTCTCCAAGAGGCGGGCCCACAGAACGGGCAGCATTGTGGCCAACCGCTCCGCTGCCGCCGAAGCTACCTTGAAACAACCGACTCAGCAGCAGCAGCAAGCCGCTCCAACTCATTGAGGAAGAAGATTCGCTCGCAGTGGGAGCACTTGTACTGCACTCGTCGCTGATTGATTGCACGATACTCTGTAGCTATGCCAGCTTCATGGTTTGTTACACAGTTTGGATTTCTGCACTTGACCAGATTAACAAGCAGCTCCGGAGTCTGCATAACATATTTTTTATCTACGTCAAAATCCACGATACGTTTAACGGTAACCCCGGGTGCAATAAGAGCTATCTGCTCCAGCACCGACGCAGGCAGATCATCGATGTCAAGCTTGATGAGGTCCTTATGACCCAGCTTGTTGCTCTTGTAGTTGAGCCCCAAGGTCAGCACCACGTGCCTGGCATCGGGGTGCGCAACAATGGCCCGCAGAATGGGAGCGCCCAGACCTGCGGGGATGTGGTCGATAACAATGCCGTTTTCGATTTTGGGTATCAGAAGAACCTTCTCGCTCATGGCCGCACCCCCAACAAGGTCAGAAGAATCGCCTGACGCATTACAACGCCGTTTCGCACCTGCTCGAAGTATCCGGCATGCCTGGTGGAGTCCACGTCGCTGGCAATTTCGGTGACTCGTGGCAGCGGGTGCAGCACCTTCATGTGCTCCTGGGCCTCCTCAAGGGCCTTGGCCGTGAGGCAGAAGCTGTTCTTGACCTTCTCGTATTCAACCAGGTCGGCGAAGCGCTCTTTCTGGATGCGGGTCATATAGACCGCGTCGCAAGAGCGAACGGCCTCGGCCAGGTCGGTGGTCTCGTTGAGCACCACTCCCCTGTTAGCCGCTTCGATCTTGAGGTAATCGGGCAGTTGCAGGGCCTCGGGAGAGACGAGGGTCATCTGGACGTCCCCGAACATCATAAGGGCGTGAACCAGAGAGTGAACCGTTCGACCGTACTTGAGGTCGCCGACGAAGGCCACCTTGAGCCCACCGATCTTGCCGAAGAACTTCCGAAGTGTGTAGAGGTCCAGGAGGGTTTGGGTGGGGTGCTGGTTGGAGCCATCTCCAGCATTGATGACCGGAACCTTGGAGACGCTGGCAGCAAGCCTGGCGGCCCCTTCCCAGGGGTGGCGGATGACCATGACGTCGCTGTAGCACTCCAGCGTACGGACCGTATCGGCAAGGGATTCGCCCTTGACCACCGACGTGCTCCCCGTCTCCGAGAAGCCCACAACGCTGCCTCCCAACCGAGCCATGGCGGCCTCGAAGGAGAGCCTGGTTCTGGTGCTGGGTTCAAAGAACATCACTCCCAGGACATTGCCCCTGAGCATCTGCACCCTCTCTGCCAGGGGCATCGCCTCGACTTTTGCAGAGAGGTCCAGCAGGCCGTGGATCTCGTCCGTGGTCAGGTCGTTGATGGAGATAAGGTCTTTGGTCATGACAGCACCTCCAGGTCAGCTTTGGTCTTGTCCAGGTACTCAACGGGGTTGGGGGCGCCCAGCAGGGCACGGCCCACTATGAGGTGGTGCACCTTGAGGCGAGGGAAGGCCGAGGCGTCGCCGCCCTGGGCCCCGAAACCCGGCGAATAGAACTCGTTGTCACCGCCCAGGTCGGCCTGATCCACAAGGCGCTCTACGGCCTCGGGCTTGGTCAGAGGCACTACAAAGCGCCTCACACCCACGCTGCGGGCAAAGCGGTACATCTCCACCACCCCCTCGTCCGTGAGGAAGCCCCCCTCGGAGACCACGTACTGCGGATGGGTCATGAGCCCACCGACGATGGGCTCTATGTCAGCCTCACGCAGCGCCTCGGCCCAAGCCTTGAGCGTTGCAGGGCCCGCCTGGGGGAAGAGAATTGCCTGGTTCACCCCTGCTGCTTTGAGCGTCTGGGCAAACAGCTTGCCCGTGTCCGGAATGTCCGTTGCGGCCTTCTGGTGGTCGTAGACTATGGTCTTGTTGCTGTACCTGCGGATGACCTCCACGGCCCTGGGCAGACCGTGGGTGAGCCCCAGTGAGAAGCCCACCTTGAAGCCGCTGATGAGAGGGTGATTCCCAACCTTCTCGATGACGCTGCTGAGCTTCACAAGGTCCGTCGTGTCAAGCGCCGGCATCAGATAGAACTGCTTGGCCATACCTACACCTCCTCTCCATAGAATTTGAGCACCGTTATATATCTTTCATCGCCCTTATCCTGCAGGAAATCAGCGATATCCTTCAGAGTTATGATAGCCTTGAGATTCATGGCCTTCTTGTCAATGTCGGCATCCTTTCTGGTTCGGTCCACGGTAACCAGTACGCCTACGGGGCGAACGTGGAAGACCTTCTCGATGGCCTCGATGGCCTGCAGCTTGGTGCCCCCCGAGCTCATCACGTCGTCGATGATTACGATGCGGCTTTGTGCGGTGGGGGCCACGCCGATGAAGTTGCCTCCCTCGCCGTGGTCCTTGGCCTCTTTGCGGTCGTGGAAGACACCCGAGTCTCTGCCGCGGCGGGCCATCTCGGCGGCAGCGGCGGTGGCCATGGAGATGCCTTTGTAGGCGGGTCCAAAGAGGGTGTCGGCGTCGGGGAAGTATTGCTCCATGGCGTCGGCCAGGAACTCACCAAGCAGGTGGAGCTTCTTGCCCGTATCTACATTTCCCAGGTTGATAAAGAAGGGAGAGCGGTCGCCGGACTTCAGGACGAAGTCTCCGAACTTGAGCGCACCCGAATCCACGAGGAACTGCACGAAGTCTCTCTTGCTTCTGCTCACGACACTGCCTCCTTTCCTGGTTCACTGGATGTGAAAACGCCTTCGTTGTATTTGAGCACCCCGCTGACCACCGTTGCGGTCACGTAGCGGGTGAACGGGAACTCCATATACGGGTGGACCTTGGCCCTGGTGAAGGTGGAGGTAATGGCCGCACCTCCGGCTGTAGTGGATAGAACAGTAAGGTCGGCCCAATTGCCATCCTTGATGCCGTCTCGACCCTCGAGGCCGAAGCAGCGGGCGGGATTGATGCATGACAGCTGCAGCAGCCTGGTCAACGAAATCTCGCCCTTGTCCACCAGGTACATTGCCAGCGGGGCAAGCACCTCCACCGAGGCGATTCCCGACGGGGCTTTGCCTGCTGTTGCCTTCTCTTCGGGCAGGTGTGGGGCGTGGTCGGTAGAAAGAATATCGATGGTCCCGTCCCTCACCGCTTCGAGCACGGCCTGGCGATCCTCTTCTTCCCGCAGCGGTGGGTTGACCTTGAGCAGGTCGCCCCGGCGCAGGTAGTCGTCCTGGGTCAGCAGCAGGTAGTGGGGGCAGGTCTCGCCCCATACATCGAACCCATCGCTTTTCATCTGGCGAAGCCACTCAACCTCGTTGACCGTTGCGATGTGGCACAGGACTATTCGGGCACGGCGGTCACGTGGCAGCTTGTGCAGCGCCATGGAGAGTTTGGCCAGGGCCGATACAACCGCTTCCCTGGGTCGGGCCACGTGGTGTTTGAGACTGGGGTCACCGCTCACAATGAGGGTGTCATCTTCAGCGTGGACGCAGACCCTCTTGAACCGCCCCAGGATGTGGGCGATTGCCTCAACACCGTGGATGGGGTCCTCGGCGCTGGATTTGGCCATGTAGAGTTTTGCTGCGGGATAGGGTTCGTGGGGCAGTTGGCGTGAGGGGGAGCGGGCCTGATAGTGGACGCCCCAGTTGGTCAGGCACTTGCCCGAAAATAGGGCCCGCTTGATAGAGAGCCTGCCCGGCGTGGAGCACGGCGGCACGTTGTTGGGCATGTCCAACACCGTAGTGACCCCACCGGCCAGCGCTGCCCTGGAACCGCTCACGATGCCCTCTTTGGCAACCTGTCCCGGCTCACGGAAGTGCACGTGGCTATCGATGAAGCCCGGCAGGATGAGGTGCGACCTGGCGTTGAAGAGCAACTCCGGGTCCGCTGGCAGTTCCGGTGCGCTGCAGACGCCCTGATGAAGAACCAGGCGCCCCTTGTCCACCTCGATGACGCCCGTGGCCACAGAGCCGTCGGGCGCAACCCACTTGGCGTTGGTTATGAACATCTGTTACTCCCACTCGATGGTTGCAGGCGGTTTGGTGGTCAGGTCGTAGAGCAGCGGCCCCACGCCGGGAACATCCAGCACCTTCGAGCTCATCTCCTGCAGCAAATTCGGCTCCATGCGATAGACCGAGGCGGTCATGGCATCCCTGGAGCAGATTGGGCGCAAGACGAAGGCCCGCTTTCCCTGACTATCCAGCAACGGCAGGCTTACCACGGGCATCTGCCAGATCTCCCCCAGGTGGGCCGTGGCCTCCCGGCAGAGATGGTCTACACGTTGCAACTGCTCAACGCTGGAGGCCATCAGGTAGTGGGCCTCGAGACGCAGCGGAGCCTTGTCCAGGTCTACAGGGGAGAGCACAACCCTGTTAACCGTCCGCAGGGTGTTCACAACGGTTGTGGCAGCGGTCAGCACCTTATCCCAGTCAAGGGGCCCTTCAACCCAGATAGCCGCAGGGTGGGCGTAGGTGCGTTCGTCGCCCTGCACCCCCACGGAGCGCACAGGAAGGATTGCCCCCGAAATCCCGTACGAGGCGCAGATAGACTTGAACTGCTCCTCCTCATCGAGGTACCCCTCGGGGGGCATAGAGCCATCGTGGGCCAGAATCCGAATGGCCAGCCCGGGCCCGGGGAAGGGCTGCCTGTCTACCAGCTCGCCCGGAAGCCCCAGCTCACGCCCAAGCTCACGAACCTCGTCTTTGTAGAGTTCGCTCAGGGGCTCGATGACCCGCCCCGCCTGGATCATCTTCTCTATTTCTTCAACCCGATTGTGGTGGGTCTTGATGGTGGCAGCGTTTCTGGTCCCACCGCTCTCGATGGTGTCGGGATAGATGGTGCCCTGAACCAGCATCCAACCCTCGTCCAACTCAATCTCCTGCAGCGAGTGTGATAACTCCTCTACGAAGAGGCGCCCGATGATCTTCCGCTTGGTCTCGGGCTCCACTACACCCTCAAGAGCCTTGAAAAAGCGCTCCCCCGCACGGTTGATGTGCAGCTTGTTGAAACCAAGACCACGCAGGAACTCCATCACGGCATCGGATTCGTTCCACCGCATAAAGCCCGTATCCACGTGCAGCGAGGTTACACGCTGGTTGCCCACCGCCTCGATGCACAAGGCCAGGGTCACCAAAGAGTCCACACCGCCTGAGATTAGCAGGAAGAGCGGGCGGTCCCCCGCCTCAACCCTGACCCGCTCAACCAACCGCTCTCTAATGCTTCCCGGATTCCAGGTGGCCCGGGCTGTACACATGCGAACGAACTTCTCCAGAATCTGAGCACCATACTCGGTGTGCGAAACCTCAGGGTGGAACTGCAACCCCAGAATGCGACCGTCGGGCGACTCATAACCCGCTACTGGGATCGTGGGCGACCAGGCAGTGCGGCGAAATCCCGGAGGAACCTTCGTCACATGGTCACCGTGACTCATCCAGACCGCCTGGCGCTGCGGCAACCCCGCCATGAGCACCGAGCCCGGGTCGCACTCCAGGCTTGTCATGCCATATTCACGCCGATCGCCGGGCGAAACCTCGCCACCCAGCGTCTGGGCAATGAACTGGTGCCCGTAACAGAGACCCAGCAACGGCACCCGCACCTCCTCCAGCTTGAACTTCAGCTCGAAGCGATGGTTGCTCGAGACCGAACGGGGCCCGCCGGAGAAGACCAGCCCCACCAGACCCGGCTCATCCTCGGGCCTGAATAGCTCAGGGTCCGCTATCCTGGAAAAGACCCCCATCTGCCGTAGTCGCCTGGCGATGAGATGGGCGTACTGCCCCCCGAAATCCAGCACCACGATGGTCTCGAGATGCTCATCCAAGCTGCTGGTAAGGCCCTCTCCCCTGCTCAGCATCTCTTCTGCCATACCCGCTCCTGCTCAATAGAGTTGAAGTTATCATCGCTTATGTTTGTAGGATACTTACCAGAGAAACATGCATAACAACATGGGAAGTCGTTATACATTTCTCTTAGATCTTCCAGAGACTGATATATAACCGCATCGGCCTCAATATACTTACTAAGCTCCTTAACTTCATAATGGGCAGCGATAATTTCTTTCTTAATTGACATATCGATGCCGTAGACACAGGGGAAGCGGATGGGGGGAGCAGCGGAGATGAAATAGACCTCTTTGGCGCCACTTTCCCGCATGAGGTGAACCAGGTGCTTCGATGTGGTGCCACGTACTATGGAGTCGTCCACCACGGCCACTTTCTTGCCCTCGAGGACATCTCGGATGGGGTTGAGCTTCTGCCGGACCATGCGCTCCCGCTCCACCTGGCTGGGAGAGATGAAGCTTCTGCCGATGTGGTTGTTCTTCGAGAGTCCCCGGCGGTAGGGCACGCCCAACGCTTCCGCAAGCCCCGAAGCCGCAAAATAGGCTGACGAGGGCACATCGATGACGATGTCGGGCTCCAGCCCCTCTTTCTGCACGCTCTTGGCCAGCATCTTGCCCATGCGGACCCGCTCGCTGGCTACGAGGCGGCTGTGGATCACCGAATCTTCCCGGGCAAAGTAGATGTACTCGAAGACACAGAAAGCCCGCTCTTTCTGGGAGCACAAGGAGCTGTGCACCCTGCCGTTGTTGTCGATGAAGACGGCCTCACCTGGCTGAAGGTCTCTTATGGGTTCAAAACCCAGGTAGTCGAAGCAGGTGGACTCTGAGGCGAACGAGTAGGCCATGCCCCTGGATGTGTACTTTCGCCCCAGAATGAGGGGCCGGATGCCGTGCTGGTCGGTGAAAGCAAGCATGCCCTTGTTGGCTATGATGGTGATGGTGGAGTAGGCCCCCTCGATCTTCTGCTGGGTCACCGACACAGCCTCGAAAATGTCGGGCACGGCAAGCTGCCCAAGGTCTTTCTTCTCAAGCTCCGAGGCCAGAGTGTAGAGGATCAGTTCCAGGTCGTTGCTGGTCTCCAGCAGCCTGTGGTGACTGCCGTAGAGGGTCTTCTTCAGCTCATCGAAGTTGGTAACGTTGCCGTTGTGCACCATGGCGATGCCGAAGGGATAGTTGAGGGCGAAGGGCTGAGCATCGAGGATGTTCACCGAGCCTTGGGTAGCGTATCTGACGTGACCCAGTCCCCAGTTGCCTGGCAGGAGGGCCAGGTCCTGGTCTTTGAAGACGTTGTTGACCAGCCCCAGCCCCTTCTTCATGTGGAAGCGGTTGCCGAAGGTGACCACACCGGCAGCATCCTGTCCACGGTGCTGCAATGCAGTCAGCCCGTAGACCAGTTCCGCTGCCACCTCATGTTGCGCTCCAATACCAAGAATTCCGCACATTTTGAACTCCTTCCCTACGATTCCAGAGGCACAGGCTCGCCCAAAAAGAGCGAGCGCAGGCAATCGCTATAGAACTGACGTTCCACGGCCAACCCCCGGTGCTCCACCTCATGGAGGCTGGAGGCGCCGGCCAGGTCGACACGTCTCTTGGCGATGACCCGACCAGTATCGAGTCCTCCGTCGACGTAGTGAACGGTCACCCAGGTTTGGGACAAACCTTGCGAGAATGCCCACTCATAGCCGCCGAGGCCCTGATGGCACGCCGTGTCCGCCGGGTGAATGTTTATGATCCTGTCGGGGTACCGATCAATCAGCACCTCGGTCAATATGCGCATGAACCCGGCCAGAACGATGTAGTCCAGGTTCAAGTGCTCCAATCTCTCTACCAGCGCCCGGTCATACTCCCGGCGCTTGCGCCCTGCGGATTCCAGCACCTCAGTAGGGACGCCGAACTCCGCTGCCCGCTGCAACCCCGGGGCGTCGGGGCGGTTGGAGAGTGCCAGCACCACCTCGCAGAGGCCGCCAAGCTTTCCTCCCTTCACCTCACGCAAAATGGCCTCCATGTTGCTGCCCCTTCCCGAGAAGAGAATGGCAACTCTGACCGGACGACCTTGCTTGCCCTCTTGGGACCCCTGGGTGGAGCGCCCGGAAGAGGAGCATGCATCAAATGTAACGGGCAGGGGCTTCACTGAGGCCACCTCCGTTGACCTATGTCGGTTCGGTAGAACGCTCCTTGGAATGACAGCTTCTTTACCTCTTGGTATACCTTGGCGATTGCCGCTTCAAGAGAATCTCCACGGCAAACAACGTTGAGCACCCGGCCGCCGGCGGTGACCAGATTCTGGCCGTCGCGGCGGGTGCCCGAGTGGAAGATGATGGTCTCCTGGGAGACGGCGTCAAGGCCTTGCACCGCAAAGCCCGTTGCGTAAGAGTCGGGATAGCCGTGGGATACCATCACCACATCGACGAAGTAGCCGTCGCAGAACGAGACATCAACCTCGGCCAGCCTCCCCTGCGCACAGGCCAGAAGCAGTTGCGCCAGGGAGCCGGCAAGTTTGGGCAGCACCACCTCGGCTTCGGGGTCGCCGAAACGGACGTTGTACTCAAGCAGTTTGGGCCCCTGGGCAGTCATCATGAGGCCAAAATAGATTACGCCACGATAGGCAATGCCCTCGGCCGCCAGCCCTGCAAGAGTGGGGCTCACTACCTCGGCCTCGATGGCCTGCATCATCTGCGGCGTAACCCACGGAACCGGGGTGAATGCGCCCATGCCGCCGGTGTTGGGTCCCTGGTCGCCATCCAGAAGCTGCTTGTGGTCTTGAGACGGGCTCAGCAAACGTACGGTGACACCGTCGGTGACCCCCAGAATGGACAACTCCTGCCCTTCGAGTTTCTCCTCGATGACGAAGGTGGCGTCGTCGCCGTATCGGTGGCGGGCCTCTTCAATGGCCGCCAGGGCCTGCTGCGGTTCATCACAGACCCACACGCCTTTGCCCCCCGCAAGGCCGTCGTACTTCACCACCAGCCCACCTTGCCACTCTCGGGCAACCACCATGGCTTCGTCACAACTGGAGGCCGACGCCGAACGGGCCGTGGCCACGCCGTGGCGTAACATGAATTCTTTGGACCACACCTTGCTGCCTTCAAGCCGGGCCCCGTCCTTACCAGGGCCGAATACGGGAACGCCAAGCCTGCGAAGATGGTCGGCCAGCCCCTTTGTCAAGGGAGCCTCAGGGCCCACCACCACAAGTTCAAAACCGGCCTCGGCAAGCAGCAGGGCCAGGCGCTGTTCCGGATCGTCGTGGTGAATCCCGTGGGCCAAAGCCAGCTCTTCCACCGAGACGGAGTTAGGAATACCACCGTTGCCGGGCACGCAGATGAGGTTCTGGATGCCCACGTCTGCCGCAAGGCGACCAACCAGGGCATGTTCTCTGCCACCCGAGCCTATGACTGCAATCTTCATGAGCCGGTCACCTCCCTAAGTCTCATGGCCACCTCCCTGGCCAGCTCTCTTGCGGCACCCACGTACTCTTCGGGTTTCAGGGCAAGAAGCCGGGCTTTGGTTTCGGAGGCCACATCAAGGGAATCAACGAACTGCCGCAGTCTTTCCGGGGTTATCCCCCCGCCCCGGGTCAATAGCTTCAGGGCAGTGTAGGGGTCATCGGTACTGACAAGGCGCAACACCGTCTGAATAGGCTCGGCAAGAAGCTCGGGGCAGTTGCGAAGCTCTGCGATGCAGGCATCACGATTCACGGCCACCCGGTCCAGCCCACGCATGGTCTCCATGATGGCCAGGTGGTGGTGGCCAAGACCCACCCCAAGATTCCGGCTGACGGTGCTGTCCGTGAGGTCACGCTGCATCCTGCTGCGGCACAGCTTATCGGCCACGAAGCTCAGCAGCGAGTTCGAGAGCTGAAGATTGCCCTCGGAGTTCTCGAAGGAGATAGGGTTCACCTTGTGTGGCATCGTAGAAGAGCCAACTTCGCCCTGCTTCACCGCCTGCACGAAGTATCCGTAGCTGATGTAGAGCCAGAAGTCCTGGTCCAGGTCCATGACCACGTTGTTGAACTGACGAACGATGTTGAAGTAGTCGGCCCAACTGTCGTGGTCCTCGATTTGGGTGGTCAGGGGATTGAACTCCAGCCCCAGCGACCCAACAAAACGCTCCGAAAAGGCCCTCCAGTCCACCCCCGGCGCCGCTGCTTTCATTGCAGAGTAGTTGCCCGTAGCGCCGTTGAGCTTGCCGCGGAACTGGTGGGCCTTGAGCTTGCCGAAATAGGCCAGAGCCCGATTGGCCAGCACAGCAACCTCTTTTCCTGCAGTTGAGGGGCTGGCGTGCTGGCCATGGGTGCGGGCAGGCAGGGGGGCGTCGGCCCACTGCTCGATGCGCCCCGCAAGCTGTTCAAGCAGCCTGCTCCACAAAGGTATCTGGAGCCTGTCCACATACCCCTTGAGCAGCATGGAGTAGGCCAGATTGTTCACATCCTCGGAGGTCAATCCGAAATGGATCATATTGGGGTTAGTCAGACCCAGCGCCCCTCGCAGGAAAACCTCGCAGCTCTTCACATCGTGATTCAGAGTGGCTTCAAGCTGCTTGATCTCCTGGTAGTGGTCATGATTGAACTGCTCAAGGAGGTGATTACACCGTCCCTTCTCTTCGGGGCTGAGGGGCTCAAAGAGCGCCGTGGAGTCCAGGGCCAGCACGTAGAGGATCTCCACGCGGCAGCGCTCCCTGTTGAGTGCGAACTCGGAGAAGTGCTCTCTGAGCGGCTCAAGCCTAGCAGCGTATCGCCCATCCAGGGGCGAAATGGCCGTAGCGGGCTCCACGTCGCGCTTCATAATCACCACCCCCGGGCTTCGAAGTCGGCCCTCTTGAGGTCCTCCTTCATCTGGTGAATCTCCTCGGAGAGCTTGCCCCGCAGTGAGCGCAGGTTCAGGGAGCGAACCGCCGCAAGGGCCGCACAGTCGGGCCTCACCACGGTGCTTGCCGGCACCTTGGAGGGCATCATGAGGCTCGAGTGGAGGTTCACAAGCATGTCCGTGCGGTCTTTGAAGGGCGGACAGTTAATGACCGGGATGTTGAGATTCGAAGCCAAGGCACCGCCAAGGCCGTTGGACTCACCGGCAACGGCCACCACGGCACCAGGCTCGATGGAGTTGTTGTACTCGGCAGCTATGCCCTCTATTCGCTCGCCGTTCTTGTGCGCCGAGACAACTCGAAGCTCCACTTTGACTCCGTATCGCTCCACCATGTCGGCGATCTTGCGGCAGTGGTCCATATCCGCAGGAGACCCCATAATGACAGCCACGTAGCCCTCTTTGATAAGCCCCTTGCGCACCAGGCTCCAGTAGAGTCGCCCGTGAACATCCTCGGGCGTAGCAATGGTCTCTCCCGTGATGAGCGTGAAGATCTCTCGATACCGCCTTGCCGTCTCCTCAACAACGTCGGCCGGAAGCACCCGGGGATAGGCCCCGCTCTTCTTGTCCCTGTTTGCCATGAGCCACTGGCGCACAAACTCCTTATCGAGCTGCGGCACCTTGTCGGGGTTCTCATCGTACCGCTTCTGCTCCCAGAAACGGGAAGAGTCGGGCGTGTGAATCTCATCGATGAGCACAAGCTCGCTGTCCACCAGACCGAACTCATACTTGGTGTCGGCAAGAATCAGCCCCTTCTCGGCAAGCACCTTGGTGCCACGCTCGAAGAGGGCCAGGGAGATCTTCTCCATCTGACGGTACATATCCCTGGTTGCCAGCCCCGTGGCCACGATACCGTCGGGGGTGATCTCTTCGTCGGACTCGTCCTTGGTGGTCGGCGTGACGATAGGCTGGGGAAGGCGGGCGTTGTTGGTCAGCCCGTCGGGCACGCTGGTCCCCGAGAACTCCCGGCGCCCCTGCTGGTACCCACGCCAAACCGAACCGCTGAGATATCCACGCACGATCATCTCAACCTTGATCGGCTTGGCCTCCTTCACCAGCGTAGCGTTGCCATCCACCATGGAGACTACGTGGTTGCCCACGATGTCTCTGGTCTCGTGGAACCACCAGTTGGCAAGCCTGTTGAGCACCTGGCCCTTGTCCGGTATGGGCGTCTTCATCTTGAGATCGAAGGCCGAGATGCGGTCGGTGACCACAATAAGCCTTGTATGCTCGTCCACACGGAAGCTGTCGCGCACCTTCCCTTCATGGATCTTCTGCAGTTGAGGGGTCGTGACTCTGTCCAAACAGTTCATAGGCTCCTCCTAATGCTTGAAATGCCGAATACCGGTCATCACCATGGCCACATGCAGCTCATCACACGCCTGCACCACCTCTTTGTCCCTGATGGAACCACCCGGCTGGAAGATGGCACGGATGCCGTATGCAGCCGCCATGCGCACCGAATCGGGGAAGGGGAAGAAAGCATCTGAAACCAGGTAGGCCAGGCCCAGTTGCTGCTTCACATACAAGTCTCGTCCCGCAGGGTCGCCATCATACTCCGCCTCCAGAGTGGCCACGGCCCGTTCCAGCGCCAGACTTGTAGAGTTCACACGGTTGGGTTGCCCGCTGCCCATACCCAGCAGCTGCATGGCATCCCCTGTTCGGCGCACAACGACTATGGCGTTGGACTTCACCTGCCGCACCGCTACCATACCGAACTTCAGCAGCGGCTCATCGATAGGACCCGTTCCGTATTGGGTAACCTGCTCCAACTTGTCGTAGAGCTTCCCATCATTGTCCTGCACCAACAGGGCGCCCCGCACAAACTTCAGGTCTCGAGCAGGGCGATTGGCCCCTGGGTCCATGCGGAGAATGCGCAGCGACTTGTGCTTACGAAGATACTCGACCACACCGGCTTCAAACTCCGGTGCCGCCACAATCTCGACGAACTTGCGCCTTGACTTCTCTTCGTGGTCAAGCTCCAGGCAGTGGGCAGTCTCCATCGAAAGAGGCCGGTTGAAAGCAATCACCGAGCCGAAGGCCGACACCGGGTCGCCGGCCCAGGCAAGGCCGAAAGCGCTCTCCAGCTTGGGCGCAGCGGCCAAGCCACATGGGTTGGTGTGCTTGATGATAGCAACACAGGGCTCTTCCACGTCGGCCACAGCATCCAACGCCCCGGCCAGGTCAACCAGATTGTTGTACGAGAGCTCCTTCCCTCCAAGCACCTCCATCCCCCCAAAACCGCCATTCTCCGCGCTTCCAGCAAAATAGAGCGCGGCCTGGTGCGGGTTCTCCCCGTATCGAAGCTGCTCGGCGCCCGAGTAGTGCAGCCGCACCGACGGCTGGCCCGCAAGCTGGTCCATGTGGTCGGCGATGGTGCTGTCGTAGGCAGCGGTCTGGGAGAATGCAATGCGCATGAGGCGGGTGCGGGTCTCGAGGCTCAATGCCCCATGGTTGGCACCCAGCTCCTCAACAACTGCCTGGTAATCCTGGGGCCTGGTCAGCACGGCAACGCCCCGGAAGTTCTTTGCAGCGGCACGAATCATGGTGGGTCCGCCGATGTCCACGTACTCTATAAGCTCATCGAGGGCCAGCCCCTTGTCCCGGTACTCCACGAAGGGATAGAGGTTGCACACCACCATATCGATGGCGCCGATGCCCAGCGCCTCGGCCTCCTTGGCGTCACGCTCACGGTCGAACAGAATCCCCGAGGCCACCTCGTATGAGATGGTCTTCATCCGACCGCCGAAGGCTTCTGGTTTCTTAGTGATTTCGCTTATATCGACAACGGGGATACCCGCTTCACGCAGCCTGGAAGCGGTGCCTCCGGTGCTGACAATCTCCGCCCCATGGCGGTGCAGCTCCAGGGCCAGCTCTACAACTCCGCTCTTGTCCCAAACGCTGATGAGTGCCCTCTTCACCTTGCGCATCTTCACTCTCCCTTTCCCGCTACGTGGTCCACGATGTTCCGGAATATCTGCAGCCCCTGACCGCTCTCGTCAGCCGGGGCCCTGGTGCCACCCTCTCGTACCTTACGGGGCCAATCAGGGTGGTTGTAGATTGAAAGAAACGCCTCGGGATGCGGCATCAGCCCGAAGACGTGGCCGCTGGGGTCTGTCAATCCGGCACAACAGAGCGCCGAACCGTTGGGGTTGGCGGGATAATCTTCAGTGGCCTCACCAGCCTGGTCAACATAGGTAAGACAGTTGAGCCCCTGCTCCAACACCGCTGCCTGGACCGCCGCATCCCGCAGAACCAGCTTCCCCTCGCCGTGGCGAACGGGCAGGTCGATGAGCTCGATGCCCTTCAAGAAAGGCGTCGCATCGGGCCTGGCCCTGCATGTCACCCAGCGGTCCTCGAACTTCGCCGAGTTGTTCCGGGTCAGGGTTACTTCCTGCTCGAAGGAGCCTGCGATGTTGGGAAGCAAGCCCATCTTCACCAGCGCCTGGAAGCCGTTGCATATGCCCAGAATGTAGTTGCCATCGGCCAGAAACCGCTCCAGGTGGTCGAAGAAAAGCTCGCCGCCCTTGAGCCGCTTGTAGCGCATCTTGTTCGCCAGAACCTTGCCGGACCCCAGGTCGTCACCAAAAGAGAAGCCACCGGGGAAGTGCAGAATCTGATAGTCGTGCAACCACAGCTTCTCCAGGAAGAGGTCGTTGAGGTGCGCTATTCGGGCCTGGGCGCCTGCCAGCCTGTACGCTGCGGCCGTCTCCTCCTCGCAGTTTATGCCGAACCCGGTAACAACCAGTGCTCTTACGTCTTTCATGGTTCAGCCCTCCAGCCCCGAATCCCATGCCTCGAGAAGCCCCTGAACAGCCACGTCCACCAGCCTCTTTCCGCAACGGTTAATGGTGAGTCGGCCCGTGTCGGCCACCTGCCCAAGCCTGGTTGCCCTGGCACCCAGCTCCTGCTCGAAAGCAGTCACATCTTCCGGGGCCACACTGACCAGGAAGCGGCTGCAACTCTCCGAGTAGAGCATGGCGTTGGTCGAGAGGTCGCCGCAAGGAAGCTTCACCTCGGCACCAAGGGCGCCACCAAAGCAGCTCTCGGCCAGGGCCACGGCGAGACCGCCGTCGCTCAGGTCGTGGCTGGACTGAATCAATCCCCGGGCCTGGGCCCTGTTCACGGCCCTGTAGAGCTCCAGCGCCTCCTCCTTGCGAACCCTGGGCACGTTGGCCCCAACCTCGCCACGCCTTCTGTAGAACTCACTGCCTCCCAACTCATCGTAAGTGGTGCCCACCAGGAAGATGGCGTCACCCACTGCCTTGAACTCCGAGGTGATGGCCTTGCGCACGTCGGGCATGGCAGCGACTAGCGAGTAGAGAATGGTGGGGGGAACGGAGATCTTCACGCCGTCGGCGCGGAAGTCGTTCTTCATGCTGTCTTTGCCCGAGGTCATGGGCACGTTGAACCAGGTGGAGAGCTCGTAGAGCGCCTCGCACATGCGCACAAGCTGCGCCAGCTTGTACTTGCCGTCGGGGTTGGCCACGGGGTCGAAGACCGAGTCCGGAACGCAGAAGTTGTCGCACGCCGACCAGAAGAGGTCCTGGGTATTGGTCGGGTCGGGAAGCCGTGCTCCCACGGAGACCAGCGACCTGATGGCCTCGTCAAAGGCGCAAGCCGAGGCCTGCCAGGCGTCAATGTCGCCGAACTTCGGAGCGATACCGTTGGCCACGGCCACGCCACGGTAAGAGTCGAAGCCAACCCGCATCACCGCAGCGTCTTGGGGGGCCTTGCCTCTGCGGCCCATGAGGGGCTTCACGATGCTCTTGCCCTTGACCTCGTGGTCGTACTGGCGAATCACCGCCTCTCGACTGCAGATGTTGTTGGAGGAGAGAAGCGCCAACAATTCGACCGAGTGGTCTTCCACTTCCAGCCCCTGGGGCTCAACCAGCGTCGGTGGGCTCCAGACGGCTTCAAGGTGCTTTCTGGGAACACCATCGTGGAGGAATTCGATGTCCAGACTGGCCACTATCTGGTCGGCGTAACATACCTCCAGGGTACCGTTGTCCGTGAACTCTCCAATCCAGCTCACCTCGACCTCTCGGGCCTTGGCCAGCTCCATGACCTTCTCCAGGTGCTCTCTGGGCACCACCAGGGTCATTCGCTCCTGGCTCTCGGAGACGAAGATCTCCCAGGGCCGCAACCCTGAGTATTTGAGGGGAACCTTGTCCAGCAGCACACGGGCGCCACCGGATATTGAAGCAAGCTCCCCGACGCTTGACGAGAGGCCGCCAGCGCCGTTGTCCGTGGTGCAGGAGACCCAGCCCCTGGCAGTGGCCTCTTCCAGGAAGTCGGCCAGCAGTTTCTGGGTTATGGGACTGCCTATCTGCACCGCTGAACGTGGGCTGTGCTTGTCAATCTCCACCGAGGAGAAGGTCGCCCCGTGGATGCCGTCTGCCCCCACACGGCCGCCGGCCATTAGAATGCAGTCCGACGCCGCAATCTCCTTGTCCCAACTGTTCTTGTCGCCGTAGCGGGCAGGCATGATAGAGCCGGTGCCGCAATAGACCAGCGGCTTGCCGGCGAAGCGGTCGTCGAAGAGCACGGCGCCGTTCACCGTGGGCACGCCCGACTTGTTTCCGCCATGCTCGATGCCCTCCCGGACCCCGGCAAAAACCCTGGCCGGATGCAACTGCCCTGTGAGCAGCGGCTTCTTGTAGTCCGGCGGGCCAAAGCAGAGCACGTTGGTATTGAAGAGCAGCCTGCCGCCACCTTTGCCCGTACCCAAGGGGTCACGATTGTTGCCAAGAATGCCCGTGATCGCGCCGCCGTAGGGGTCCAGCGCCGAGGGCGAGTTGTGGGTCTCAACCTTCCAGACGAAGACCCGCTCGTCGTCCACCCGAACCACCCCGGCGTTGTCGGTGAAGACCTTCACCAGCCAGCGGGCGCCGGCCTCTTGCAGTCTGGCGGCGATGACGTCGGTGGACCTTCTGATGTAGCTCTTGAAGAGGCTGTCCACCACCCGGGTCTCTCCCGTGGTCTCGTCGGTGTAGGTTATGAGGGCGTTGAACTCTTTGTGCTTGCAGTGCTCAGACCAGGTCTGGGCAAAGACCTCCAGTTCGCAGTCCGTGGGTATCATGGGCAGACCCAGTGCCCTTCGGGTGCTGCGCACATCATCCCGGCGATAGTAGTCCCTTATGGCAAGCATCTCTTCGACGTTGAGCGAGAGGACCCTCTGCTTTGAGATGGCCAACAGCTCGGCTTCAGAGACTTCAAGGTCTACCAGTTCGGTGGTGGCATCGGCCACGATGCGAACCTCGGGCACATACTCGATTCGCCCCGTGAAGCGGCCGTACTCGAAGTGGTTCACCAGCGGATTCCCAAGCACATCCTGGCCCAGCCTGGCCAGCACCTCGTCGGGAAGGGCCTCCTCGAAGAGATAGAGGTTCTGGGTGAAGATGTGCTGCTGGGCCGTATCGAACTCCAGGTTGAGCAGGTCGCACAGGCTCTTCTGGGCCGAGACACCTTCGTCATCGGTGACCCCGGGCAACCGGGCGATGAGCAGGTAGCTGGCGAAGCGGTCGCTGGTGAAGAAACTGTTGACGTAGGCATCCTCGATGACCTCGTCGCACAGCCCCTTGCGTGCAAAGAGCTCCAACTGGGGCCGGTCCAGTTTGTACAACACCGAGAACACTGTGGAGGAGCACACCCGGCCCGTCTCCACCCCAAGCAGCTTGCGTGCCTGGCTCCTCACCGATTCACCTCTGACATCACGCTGCCCTTCTTTGAGCAGCACCTGAATCGTTGAGACTTCGACGCCCGGACCCTGGTCACGGGGCGTAGAGAAGTTACTCATGGGATACCTCCCGACTATGCTTTTGGCGCTCTAACGTACGACAGCTCTGCCGGAGCAGCACCCTTGCCCATGATGCGAATCACGGGGTCTGGGGTGATTTCTCCGGCGGGCATGGCCTGATACCCGGTCTCGTGTATGGCCATGAGAACCGGGGCAAGGTCGCCGGGGTCAACCACCAGCAGCATGCCGTTGCCCATGTTCCAGAGGCGGTAGACCTGCTCCTCGGGCAGTTGCCCAAGCCCTTGCAGGTGTTTCATGAAGGGATGAGGGTCGAAAAGATTTGGAAGGAAGGCACCAAGGCCGTTTACCTTGAGAATTCGGCCGAACTTGTCCGGCACGCCGCCACCAGTGATGTGGGACACGCCGTGAAGGTTGAAGCCTCGGTCACGAAGGTGGCTTACCAGGGGCGAATAGATGATGCTTGGGGTCAGGGCTACCTCTCCCCAGGTGCGCCCATCTTCGTATTTCTCGTTGTGCCAGCTGGGACCAAGCTGGGCCTCAAGCACCTTTCGCACCAGGGAGAAGCCATTGGAGCGGAAGCCGCGGGAGCGCAACGCAATGACCGCATCTCCGGGCTTCATGGCCGAGCCGTCGATGGCCGGACGACCAGGGGCCAGGATGCCCAGGGCCGCAGCGCACCAGTTGAAGTGCATGCCGTCGCCCCACCCCCCTACCCTGGAGCCCAATTCGGCTATTTCGCCACCCACCACGGCGACGTTGGCTACCTTGGCAGCATCGTGCAGCCCCTGCATGAGGGCATCCACGACCTCGGCGTCTAGACGGTCCACGTCCAGGATGTTGGTGAGGTTCACGGGCTCGATGCCGTTGGCAGCAAGGTCGTCCACCACCATGGCCACAAGGTCGAACCCAAGAGTGTTGTATACGCCAACGCGCTCGGCGATTTCGGTCTTCGTGCCTATGCCGTCCGATGTGAGGGCAAGGCGCACGCCACCAAAATCCATCACGTTGGAGAACTGCCCGTCGAGGCCCGCCAACGGTTCCCCAGGCAACCCTCGACGAGTGTCGAAGGTCCTGCGGGCCCAACCGTAAGCCAAGGCCGAGCAGTGGTTGCCCAGATCGATATCCAGGCCACTGGACTTGGAGCCTACCATGGTAACTCCCTGATTAGAGTCTGACTGCGCTCGGGACCTGTAGACAACAGGTTCACCGGTATTCCCAACTCGGCTTCCAGGAACGCTACGTAGCGGCGGCAGGCCTGTGGCAAATCCTCCACGGCCTCAACCCCGCAAACATCCTCCTGGAAACCTTCAAAGTCCCTGTAGACCGGAGCCCCCTCTGAGTCCCTCTCCACTGCCACTCGGATGGGGTCGATGCCCGAAAGCACATCCAGCTTCATGAGCGCGATGCTGTTGAAACCGTTGGTCCACGCCGCCCGCTTCAGCAGAGGCAGGTCAAGCCAACCGCAGCGGCGCGGGCGCCCCGTGGTTGCACCGAATTCGTGCCCACGCCTGCGAAGCTCGTCGCCCAGGCCGCCCAGCAGTTCGGTGGGGAAGGGGCCGTGACCAACCCTGGTGGTGTACGCCTTCATCACGGCGATTCGGCTGGAAAACTCCATATATACGCCGGTTCCAGTCAGCGCACCGCCCAGTGTGGTGTTGGATGAGGTGACGAAGGGATAGGTGCCATGGTCCACATCAAGAAGAGCACCCTGGGCACCCTCGAGAAGAATGTTCCGGTTGCTGGCCACGGCCCCGGCAAGCAGCGGCACAAGGTCGGCAACGTGAGGCGCCAACCGTTGCGAAACACGCTCAAACCGGCTCTTTACATCTGCCAGATCGGGCAACGGCTCGGTACTCTCCACGGTCTTCGAGAGCTGAGCGTAGACCTCGGCCTGGCGAGCCAAAGCGGCCTCGTAGCTGCTCTTCTCCAGCAGATCGCCCATGCGCAGCCCCGTGCGCCTGGCCTTGTCAACGTAACAGGGCCCGATGCCACGACCCGTGGTCCCGATGGCCCCGCCTGTGGCCCTGTCCCACCACTTGTGGTAGGGGGTCACCACGTGGGTGTTCTGCGCAACCTTCAAGCGATCCGCAGTAACGCTGATGCCCTTGCCGCTCAGCTCGTCCATCTCCTCCAGCAATACCTCAGGATCCACCACGCAGCCGTTGGCAATGTAGTTGACGCATCCGGGATTCAGAATGCCCGAGGGTATCAGATGCAGTACGAACTTCTGTCCATCCACAATGACCGTATGGCCAGCGTTGGCGCCGCCCTGGTAGCGAACAGTCAGGTCTGCGCCCGACGCCAGCCGGTCTACGATCTTGCCCTTTCCTTCATCGCCCCACTGGGCTCCAAGTACGATTACGTTGGGCATCAGCCACCCCAACTTCTTTCGCCGTACAGCCCCTCGTTGCCCGGCAGGTAGATATCGTGAACCTGCCCTTCCCTGATGGAGAGGGCCGAGACCACTTCCAGCACCGCATCGCTGTGCAGCGAACGTATGTCCTTCACCCCACAGCTCGACATGGACGACTTGATTTTGGAGAGGGTCTCCTCAAGGTTGTCCCTCAGCTTACCGGCGAACTCAACGAACCCCTCGACACCCTCCACGAACTTGGTCTGGTGATACCGGTTCTCCCGCCAGGTTCGGGCCCGAGCCGACCCCTCGCCCCAGTAAGGCTTCATGACCCGGTTGTTGATGATCACCTTCTCCGTAGGCGACTCATCCATTCGGGCAAAATAGCGGCCCATCATGCAGTAGTCTGCCCCCAGCGCCAGAGCGATGGTGACGTCACGGGCCGTCTCGATGCCGCCGTCGGCAATCACAGGGATGTAGCGCCCCGTCTGGGCGAAGTAGGCGTCTCGCTCCTCGGCCACGGCCAGCACCGTAGTGGCCAACCCACGCCCCGTCCCCTTCTGCTCCTGCGTAATACAAATGGAACCGCCACCCATGCCCACCTTCACCGCCTGGGCGCCGTGCTCCACCAGATACCGGAACCCCTCGGCCGTGATGACGTTGCCGCCGATGAGCGGAAGCTCGGGGAAGTTCGCAGCTATCCACGACAGCGCCTCGCCCTCATACATGGAGAAGCCGTCGGACGAATCGATGACCACGCCGTCCACTTCGGCCTCGACCAGCGCTGCCACACGCTCACGGTAGTCGTGGGTGTTGATGCCGCCCAGCACCATGAGGCGCCCCTTGGAATCCAACACCTGATTTGGGTTATCCAGGTGGTCGTGAATGTCCTTCCGGAAGACCAGGTGCATGAGCCTGTCGTTGCGGTCGACGATAGGCAGCACACCTTGGTGCGACTCGCCAAGCTGCCTCGCTGCTACCGCCAGGTCTGAGATCTCCACCCCCACTTCCAGCTTCTCCCGGGGCATCATTCGCTCTCGCACAGGCAGCTTGTAGTGCAGGGCCAGGTCGTAGTCGTTGCGGGTCAAGAGACCCAGGAAGCGCCGGTCGTCATCAACCACAGGGAAGGTGGTGTAGCCCAGCTCCTCCCTCATGCCGTGCACCTCGGAGACAGTGACATCGGGCCCAACGGTTCTCGGGTCTACGAAGCCGGCGCGATAGCTCTTCACCTGCCGCACCATGTTGGCCTCGTTCTCCACGGTCTGCGAACAGAAGAGCACCGCAGAGCCCCCAAGTTTGGCCAACTCAATGGCCATCCGGGTCCCCGACACCGCCTGCATAGCGGCGGAGATGAGGGGGATGTTGAGATGGGGCACAGGCCGTCCAAGGTCAGGGCAAACCAGCGGCGTCCTCAACGATACCTTGTCAATGGTGCAATCGGGAGTAGTCAGGCCTGGAAGCAGCCGGTACTCCATCAAGGTCCGAGAGGGTTCACGAATGATTGTTCTGGCCATTCGGGGATACCTTCACCGTTTGTGTGATTAGGGAAGACTCAGAGGGTGGCTTCGTGCGGTCCCGCATTACCCACCAGAGGCGCAAGAACTACCACAAAAGCGATAGTAACCCATTGTTACCGACAAAAACAGAGTTTTGGCCGGCCCTGCGCTATAGTCTTGAAATCAGAAAGCAACCTTCAGACGTCACATAACGCCTGAGTTGCCAGTATCAGACAGCCTTCCACGAAAGTTGTCAAGGCAAATTCGGGAAGGCCGTTCGGAAAACGGAATCCATCAGGCCGAACCAGCCGGCGTTGGCCGCAGGGTTGGCAGGGCTTGGGTGCGGGGCGGTCAGCACGGATACATCGGAGCCGGCCAGAGCCTGGGATGCCCTGTCGAAGGCGAAGCGCCCCAGGGCTATGACCACCGACGCCCCCAGCAGCTCCACCTGCTGGGAAAAGGCCCGATCGCAGCACTGGAACAGCGCAGCCCTATCGTGGGTTTTGAGCTTGTCCGGAGTGATGTTGGTGCCATCTTCATCGAAGAAGAGAAGCGGACAGTAGTTGAGCACGAAGCCCACCCCAAAGAACGCCGCCGGAGTGCCGAACCTCTCCTTGGCCCATCCCCACACCCTCTGCCCGCTCACCTCCCGACGAGTTGTGGCAAAGCCGGTTATGGGCCTCTTTGGGTGCAGTTGCCGTGGCTGACCAACGGCGGCGTTGATTGCAAGCCAATCCTCAACGGCCTCAATCTCCCCAAAAGGCACCCCCGTCTGCGCCATGCCCCAGGGGCCGGGGTTCATGCCCAGAATGACGAAGCTCTTCTTCCCGCCACCATACGCCTCAACATACCTTCTGAAGGGCTCGAAGGCGTAGTCCAGCGGGTTGTATACGTGGGTCACAGGCGCAGAGAAGCTCAAGGCGTCAAGCTGGCCCGATAGCTCCCTGGTTGAGGCAACCAGGCGCTCCACCTGCAAACTGCTGCGGTCGGTCAGTTCGGAAAACATATGGACACCGTGGTGACAATATCGTTGGTGGGGTCGGAGTCGCCCTTGTCGTTAACAATGTAGTTATTCATGGCTACACACTTGTTCGTCGAGGGAAGCTGGCAGTCCGCCGAGGACTTACAAAGACCGAAGCAGAAGTCCGTGGAGGAGTCCACGCAGTAGTTAGACTTGCACTGCACATCCCCGGCGCAGACGCCGCCACCCTTGGTGTTGCCCACTTTTGTGATGCAGCGTGGGTCCAGCGCCGTCCGGTTCACGTTGGTGTAGGGCTCGCAATACTCTCCCGTGATGCAGTCACCATCTCCCGAGCACTGAACGAAACTGCCCTTGGTCGGTTGGCAGACGGGGCTGGCGTAGTACCAGTCGTCCACGGTGGTGGGCGTGGCCTGGTCGAACACGAAGTAGAAAGCGTTGGGGTAACACTGCAGCCCCGCCGGACAGTCGCTGGCTTGCTTGCAGGCGCCCCAGCAGATCTTCAGATTCTTCTCCACCATGGTATAGCAGATGCCGCTCTTGCAGTCCGAATCCACACCACAAGTAGCGCCGGCGGCCTTGCTGCCAGTAACCGGCGCACAGACGGTCTTGAGGGTGTTCATGACATCGCCCTCAACCGCAACACACGCCGACCCCACCGGGCAGTCGTTGTCCCCGTCACACTCTTTGGCCGCCGGAATGCAGCCGCTCAGCTCCTGTGACTTGCCCCCAGAAAGCTGGAAAAGATACTTCCCACACGTCGTCCCGGGATAGCAATGAGAGTTGCTGGTGCAAGGCCCGTAGCAGAGCTTCCCCGACGAGGTCTGATTGCAGATCCCGCTCACACAATCCTCGTCAACCTCGCACGACTGCCCCGCCATCTTGCTGCCTACTTTGTTGTGGCAGACAAGCACCGCCGTGGTAGTGGTCAACTCGTATGGGATGCAGGCTCCCCCCTTGTCTCCCATACAGTCGGCGTCCTTGGTGCAGTTGCAGTCGGTATTGAGGTAGGGCACGTTGTAGCACTCCCCCGCCTGGCAGATGTCCGAGGTGCAACTGTTCAAATCGTCACACTCCACAGCATAGAGGCAGGTGCCCTCGGGCTTGAAGAAGCAGCTGAAGTCCAGGCAGATATCCTCAGTCGAGGGGTCGTTGTCGTTGCAGTCAGTGTCGAACTTGCAGCAGAGCGGATCCTGTGAGGGTGAGTAGGTGCAAAGGTTCTGCACGCATGTGTCGATGCTGCATGGGTTGTCGTCGTCGCAGTCAGGGTGCGTCATGCATGTTTTTAATTGCTCATAAATGCACTTGTTATTAATACACGTATCTTTAGTTCCATTATTGTTATCATTGCATTCTGCGTCGCTTTCGCAGCAGTCTGGCTTATCAATGTAGAAGCAGTTGAACTGGCTGCACTTCGGCGTCTTGCAAGCCCCCCCCTCCGTGCAGTCCTCTTTCACCTGACAGCAACCAGCTATGGGATTCAAAGTGTTGGCACAAAAGCCATTCTCACACTTGTCAGTTGTGCACTTGTTAGCATCATCACAATCTGCAGGCGTCGAGCAAGGAATCTCAACGGGGAGATCGGGCTCCAGGTCCGGCTGAATATCCTGCCCGGTCAGGTCCATATCTCCACCAACGTCCGACCCCTTCTCATCCTCAACCACGTCGCCAGGCTGGCCTCCTTTATCCTCCACAATATCCGACGCCACCTTCGTGAGGCAGTAACCGTTGCGGCATTGAAGGTGAGCGGGGCACTGCTCCTGGCTGGTGCATTGGTCGGCGGTTCTGCAGAAGCCCCCGGAGCATAACTGGTTCTCTTTGCATTGTGCGCTTGTGAAGCAGGCAACAGACTCACCCTCGCCCGTGGCGCATACGTTGGCCAGGCAGAGCAGTCCTGCTGCACACTCTCCCGAGTCGGTACAGAACTCGCCCTCACCCAGCTTGGGTGCCTCGCTGCCACATGCGCCCAGAAGCAGGGCCACCAACACCGAAGCGACGAAGTATAGTCTCATCACGCCTCCTGGGCTTTGTACGGGGCTTTGGCACCACGCGCTGCAGCACCATCATTAACTATCATCTGCGCCGGCACCAGCCTCCATGGCCCGCAAACCGCCACTCGACGGGCAAAGGGCCCGTTCCAGGGCCTCTGGGTGCCTGCTTCTGCGTCACCATCAACGCAGGGCCTGCTGCAAGGGGCGCTCCTGTGGAGTTCCACCAAGCTATGGGACAGACCGTCGGCAAAAGAGTCGGGCCAACCCAAGCAGGGCCAGGGCCAGGGCCAGCAGGCTTGCAGCGGACCATCCCGTGGCCAGGTTCTGTACGGCACAGCCTCCCGACTTAGCACCGCCGCCACCGAACTCTACGGGACCCAGATCCTCTTCGCCCCCCGCTGCATCCCCTTCCACGTCCACCTCGGAGATGTCGTTGTCGATGGGATTCTGTCCCATGCAGTCACCATCCTGGCAACCGTAGGTGCAGCTCTTGGCCAGGGTGCCCTTCTTCCCGCAAGAGTCGAACCAGTAGAGGTCGGAGCCCACGCAACGCAGCTCGTCACGGGGTTTGCACTCGCCCGCATCGTTGCACTCGCCATCCACACATACAAACCCCTCACCGCACGTGCCGCACTGACCACCGCAGCCATCGCTGCCACAAGACTTCCCTTCGCAAGTCGGCACGCAGACCACCACGCAGGCCCCAGACTTGCACTGCTCACCCGCACCGCACGAGCCGCAGTTCCCGCCACATCCGTCAGGGCCACACTCGTAGCCCTCGCAGAAGGCCACACACCCACCAAGACACTGCTCGAAGAGCGGCTTGCAGGCACCCGCTGAGATAGAGTTGCCGGCGCACGAGGGGTCTGAGGAGTCTTCACACTCATCTTCGATACAGGCAAAAAGATCGACCAGCAGCTTCTTGGCACCTGGCATAGCATCGCTGTAACAATCCGAACTGCACTCTTCCTGAGCAGAAGGGCACTCCTGCATGCACTCCAGCGACTCTTGGCAATTCAGTTGCCCAGGGAAGCAGTTGGCAAAGTCCTGGAAGCAGGTTGTCATAGAGCACTGCCCCAGGCAGGCATCGTCGGTGCAATAGGTGCACTTGGTCGTCATGCACTGGAAGAGCAGCGCGTAATCGGCCTGCGCACCGTCCGTGGCCGCCATGTAGCATGTCGTTATGCAAGCGACGTTGCCACCACAGAGCCCCACACACTCAGCCGTGTCGGGACAGTTGTCTATAGTTCGATTGGTCTTCGGGGCACAAACCTTGGCCGGTTGGCCCATAAGCCAGTTAATGCACTCCCAACCCTCGGGACAGGCGCTGTCGGCGGAGCAAGCAAGGGTGCAGAGCGAATCCTGACCCAGAGGCAAGCATAGCCCCGTGAGGCACTGGGTGGACTGAGTGCAGGTTGCTCCCACCTGACCATAGCATGCCCCGTTCATGCACTCCTTGCCTTCGCCGCACTCCCCACAACTACCACCACATCCATCCCCCCCACACACCGCACCGTCACACGTGGGCGTGCACTCGCCGTCGGGCTTGCACTGGCCGCCCACCTCGCAAATATAACCCTCGCCGCAAGCCCCACAGATGCCCCCGCACCCATCGGGCCCACACTCCTTCCCCGTACACGAAGGCACGCAGGGGTTGCCTGCACACTCCCCCGTTGCCGGGTCGCACTGCACCCCAGAAGGGCACGCAGTGTACTTGGGCTCCAAACAATCGTCGTCGTCGCCAGCAGCAACGCAGCTCCAACTGTGGGTGAGATTGGCCGAGCAGCCCTTGGACCCCTGCGTGCAGTCATCCTCGCAAGACAAACATGTCAGCCCCGAAATACAGTCGTAACGCAGATCCGCCGGGCTGTAGCGGCAACAGGCCGTGAAGCCGCAAGACTGGGAGACCAGCTTGCCATCACCACCACAATACTTGAGGGTGTTGCCCTCACACATCCCCTCGGCCGGAACCTCCCCGCAGTTGTCGTTGTTGGGAGAAAGCAGATCTACCGAGACGTCGTCGAAGTAGCAGCCACCCGTTCCGCATCCAGTTGGCTCACCATACTCCTCGGCACCGTTCTCGAAAGAGTAGAGCCCAACCCGACCCCGAAGGATGGCGTTGCCGTCGCTGTCCTGACCGTCGAAGAAGATCTCGTCGGCCTCAAAGAAGCCGTTGGCGTTCTTGTCAAACTCGATTCTGATGTTGGTCCCGTTGGCAGTGACCCTGACCAGATGAACCTTGCCCGGGGTGAACCTCAGCGTGGAGTCGTGTTTAAAGGTTTTGGTCTGCCCGTCGGGCCCCACCCTGATGAACTGCCCACCGGGCTTCGTACCGCTGCAGCCCGTAGAAAGATCCGGAACCTGATCCCCGCTTACGATAAACAGATAAAATTGATTGCTTCGAATATAACGAAATACGACACCAAATGTGTCGTCATCATCGTTTCGAATCTTCACCGTATAAATATAATTCTGCCACAACTGGTTGCCGGCCTTGATATGGTTATCGAAGGGATCCGACTGACCGCAGGCATTGCCGCCAGAGCTGTAGACGGCCGTATTGCAGCCACAGTTGGCGCAGCCATCATCCAGCCTCGGGGTAATCCCCCCGCTTAGATCCGTCCGCCAGGCGTCGCTGCAGTAGGCTCCCACCCACACATCCGAAGGCAGGAAGTACTCCTCATCGGAATCGAACTTCTCCTCGAAAACCACGAACCCCGAGAACAGACCGAAAGCCAGAAGAAG
>Ga0302238_1000869_pt1 | contig 27767 bp, 18 predicted proteins | sample AAG_UR_Asn_MG_FD_193527 | JGI IMG/M metagenome (GOLD analysis project Ga0302238, IMG submission 193527) | Enriched activated sludge microbial communities from anaerobic digester in WTTP, New Holstein, Wisconsin, United States - AAG_UR_Asn | ecosystem: Engineered > Bioreactor > Anaerobic >... | reverse complement strand
GAAAAGTGGGCTTCCTGTGGGGAACTCCGGCTGCCCGGACAGGATAAGCGATGCGGAGAGGCTTACGGCTATCAGTATTAGTCTCTTCAATTGCTTCCGATTAAGGCTCTAAAAATAGCAAAAAGAAGCTAATCCTTCATATAATGCATAAAACCGGGAATTACACCTGCCTGTCGGGTATCATTAAGCTTTTTCCTGAAGCTGCAGCTAAGCAGGATTCCTTTCTGCTGATAATCAATTGTATCAGTGGCTGCCAGTATTCCTGCGGTGGTCCGCATTAAGTCCGGGAAAAGCCTTTCTCCTGAGGGTTGTTCATCTCATCACGAACCTGAGTTCACCACCTGCTCTTATCTCCTCCCAGGTGATGTAATTACGGTCAAGCTTTTCACCGTTCAGAAAACAGGCGGAAACAATTGTCTTACCGGGCGAATTGCCTTCGGCGATGACAGTGAAGCTCTTTTCCCCGGGAAGCGAAATGGTGGCCCTGTCAAGGACCGGGCTTCCGAGAATAAACCTGCCGTCAGCGGGATTGACAGGATAGAATCCCATGGCTGAGAAGACATACCATGCCGACATCTGGCCGCAATCCTCGTTTCCGCATATACCATCCTTTTTGTCAGTATACATCTCCGCCATGATGCGACGCACCATTGATTCGGTCTTCTCCGGCGCTCCGGCCATGGAAAACAGGTAGGCAATATGGTGTGATGGCTCATTGCCGTGGGCATACTGGCCTATAAGCCCGCTTATGTCAGGCGATGAGAACTCGCCCTTAACCTCCTCCGTCACCCTGAAGAGAGAATCAAGCCGCTGAAGGAACATCTCCCTGCTTCCGAAGAGTGATACAAGGCCGTCAATGTCATGAGGTGCCAGCCATGTGTACTGCCAGCCGTTTCCCTCGGTGAAGTCGGATCTGGTGTGATGCGAATAGAGCGGATCGTAGCCGGGCCTCCAGCTGCCGTCACTCATCCGGCCTCTGATGAACATGATTGTTGTATCGAACAGGTTCCGGTAGTTGTATGACCGCCTCAGATACTCATCTGCCAATTCAGGTTTCCCGAGGTCGGTGGCCATCTGTGAGATGCACCAGTCATCGATGGCATATTCCATCGTCTTTGCAACCGACTCATTTTCAAGTTCAGAAGGAATATACCCGAAGTTACGGTAGTGGTTGAGACCCCTGAAATCGAGGGATGCTGACTCCACTGCAGCCTCAAGCGCCTCCTCGTAGTCAAATCCCTGAAATTTCTTGTTTATGGCATCGGCAATGACAGGCACTGCATGGTACCCGATCATGCAGTTGGTCTCATTTCCGGCCAGTGACCAGACAGGCAGCTTGCCCTGCTGCTTCCTGATATTGAGCATGGTATTTATAAAGTCAGGCACCATATCCGGAGCTGTGAGGGTGAACAGCGGGTGTGCGGCACGATAGGTATCCCACAGCGAAAAGACCGAATAATTGGTGAATCCGTCCGCATTGTGTATCTCCCTGTCTGTCCCCCGGTACCTGCCGTCGGCATCGGAATAGAGATTTGGTGCAATCATCGAATGATAGAGGGCGGTGTAGAAGACCTTCAGCACTGAGCTGTCAGCAGATGCGGCTCTGATAACGCCGAGCCTCTTCTGCCATGCCTGCTGTGCGGCAGCAGCGTGCCCGTCGAAGTCCCATCCGGGAACCTCGGCGATAAGGTTACCCGCTGCGCCCGCCTCGTCAACGGCAGAAATTCCTGTTTTAACAATAAGCTCCTCACCCTTCTCCATCTCAAAGTCAAGGATGCATGCAATATTCCTGCCCTCTGTCATGTTACCCGCCGCAACCGTCCCGGCATTGAGCATAGTGACCGAGGCGGGCGACTTTGAAAAACCTGAAGAGAAGAAGATATACTGTTTTTCAGCCCAGCCTGAGGAGATGCGCCTGCCGCTGAGAACGGTGCCGTCCCATGACAGCATGCAATCGACGGGGCGGTCCCAGTTGATGGCAAAACCCAGATCGACAAGCAGATGCATCGTTCCTTCTTCAACGGCAGTATATCTCTGCAAACCGCATCGGGGAGTGGCGGTGAGTTCGGCGTTAACCCCCGGAGCGAGGGCCACGGCATAATATCCCGGTCTTGACTGCTCGGCATCATGAGAAAACCATACCCTGTTGAGCTTTGCCAGCGAGGCACTGCTGTCAGGCAATGAAAGATTGAAAGCCTCCATTGACGGAAGAAACAGAATATCACACAGGTCGCCAATACCGGTACCGCTGAGATGGGTGTGACTGAACCCTGCAATCACCGTGTCAGAGTAGTTGTATCCCGAACACCAGTCCCATCCGGAGGTTCCGTTGTCAGGACTGAGCTGCACCATTCCGAATGGGGTTGTTGCTCCGGGGAAGACATGCCCGTGGGCTGCGGTGCCTATAAACGGATCAACAAGAATGGTGAGGTCATCCTGCCTTGACAATGAACATGAAACAGCTGCAAGAAGAGCAACTGCAATGAGAAAGTTGATTTTTTTCATACCGGATTATTCTCTGATCTTCTTCAGAATCTGCTGTCCGGTTCCAATCCGGTATCCTTCCGAGGAAAAGAGAACCTCTCCGCCGCTGTTGCAGTACAATACAACAGGCAATGACCTGACACGGGATTTTTCTCCGGAAAGGGTCTGCAGCAGCTTAAGCCCCGGGTCAGCTGCAAAAATGGCATTCTCCGGCGCTCCGGTGACCGTCTCCCCGGAAATTTGTCCGGGAGTTCTCTCCGGATCGGTAAGAAATACAAAATCTCCGCCCCAGCTGTCAAATTCTGCTTTCAGCCCTGGCAGGTCATTGAGCAGATGACGGGTAGGCTCCATGCCCGGATCCACCCAAATCATTACGAGACCCTTATCGGCCAGTGAGCTGAGAACAATATTTTCACCGGTAAAAGTTTCAATCGAACTTTCGAGGTTTAACATCTCCCCTTTCATCGGGCTCTCGGGAAGATTCCTCAGATCAATTCTCAACTGCTGTTCTTCCCCTGCTTTAAGCTCATGAAATGATACAGAAGCCAGAACATTGCCGTTCTCATCCCTGTTACCCGTGGTTAGCATGTAAATTCCCGGATCCAGTGGGATTTTCACCGGTATATCACTGATTTTTACCCCGTAGCCATAGTCAAGAGTATTGTATCTTCCATTTTCAACCCTGGCAAGAGTAAAGTGAACATGGTACTCGGGCTCCTGTTTCATAATCTCACCGGAGCCTGCGACAAATGTAACGTAACCTGATGTTCCTGAAGGTCTTGTATCACCGGTGAACCATACGTCATGCCATTCTCCGGCACTGTGATATTGCGGTCTTCCGGTTCCCGGCGCCAGGCGTGACGGTATGCCGGCGCTCCTGCACAGTGCAATGAAGAAGATGTTCCGTGAACGTATGTCAGCCGTCCGCATCCTGAGTACAGCGCCGGGGATGATTGGCACCGAGTAGTGGTTCTCAGTTTTTGTAATGGCTATGGCAGTGTCAATCCATGCCGCTGCTGAAGCAGGATCACTGATGAATGATGTGATCAGTTCATCGGGCAGTGTTTTTAGCTGGCTCCTGAAGGGCGACAACAGTTCATTCGATATCCTGGGCGAGAGAACATATCTGTCATACAGTGTTATGTCACTTCCGGGAGCAGGATCAGGCGCATTGTCAAGATGATCGGCAAGCACTGAAGCAGGTGTGTCACGCAAATCCTTTTCAGAAATATTTTCAAGTATGCGGAGCGCCAGCCCTGCTTTTTCTCCGGATCCGGCAATAAAATCGATTATAGCCTGGTAGTTGCCCATTGATGTCGCGACTATTTTGCTGACCGCATCCGCTGACAATCCTGCATTGCGTGCAATATCATCAGCACTGACACCGGCTGACCAGGAGTTTATATATGCCTTCCTTATACTGTCTCCCCTGCTGTTCAGTAAATTATTCATCTGCACCAGGTCGGGATCAATTCCGGGAAAGGGTTCAGGCAGCTCAGGCACCATAATGTCAAGAGGAATGGTTTCCTTTATTACTTCCGGCGGGAAGATGGCAACATGCACAAGCGTATCCTCGGGTGAGGCCAGTGAGAATCCGTACCTGTTACCGTCATCAGCCCATACAAGCAATGTTCCGTAACCCGTCGTCATACTGCACCTGCCATTATTGTCGCTCTGAAGTCTTGTCAGGGGGTAAAACTCAGCGTAATTATAGATCATGTACCCGACCATTGCACCAGGCACAGGAGTTTCTTCTCCGTCAGTGACCCATACGTTCAGTTCCTTTGTCTCAGCATACCTGTCGAGGACATTAATCTCATTAAACAGCGTTTCCTTCCTGATCACATTCTCGCTGCCGTCATACCTGCCAAATACTTTGGTATGCACAAGCATCGCCCTCCGCGCAGGCTCGGTGAACCAGCCCCTGTCAGGAACGGGCAGCGGCTCGCAGGCGCCCAGGTAATGCCATGTACCGTCAACCCAGAACTCAACCCAGGCATGATTGTCATCGGTATGGGCCCACCTGGGGGTGTAGACCTGGCGGGCAGGGATACCCACGGCACGCAATGCTGAAACGGTAAAGGTAGATTCCTCCCCGCACCTGCCGCGGGCTGAAAGCATGGTCGACAGAGGTGCCGAGGTGCGGGAGTCGGATGCCTGATAGGTTACCTTCTCATGACACCAGCGGTTAACCTCCAGAGCAGCTTCCATGGCGGTCAATCCGTTGACACGCTCCTTAAGCTCTTCGTAACAGGTAATCCTGAAGTCATCAGGATTTTCATTGTTGACTCTTGACGGCAGTACAAAATTCATGAAGATGCCTGACGGAACAATGTTGCCCCAGGGCATCTCACTCCGGGTACGGAGGGCCAATGCCGCATTTTCAAACAGGTAACCGGGCTCATAGACGGCCAGGTCACTCAACGGCATGTATGAAAGCAGGAAGGTGACTGCCTCACGCATCGCTGTTGAACTGATAGTATCAGCCATGCCGAACAGGTCAGGGCGTACCTGAGAGTACACCGTTGATCTGGCAAGATAGTCATCAGCTACAGCATTGCGCAGTGCTTTATCCTCAATAAGATGTCCGCTGCTGCATGAAAGCAGCACTGCCAGCGACAACAGAGCCGGCAGCCTGATGATCCGTGTCATAATGGATTATTTTAAATAAGAGCCGCAACTGCTCCTGACAAGCAATTCAGGAGACATGTTGACCTGGCGCTTGTATTTACTCTTACCCTGGTTTTTGATCTCTGACCAGATGATGTTTACCACCTTGAGCGACATGGCCGGAAGAGGCCTGCGCAGCCTGGTAATGGGTGTGGTCAGGAGATCGAAGCCGATACCGTCTTCCATCGATACCAGCGCCACATCCTGCGGTATGCGGATGTTCTTTTCCCGTAGCGCCATGTAAAGCGGGAAGAGCAGCGACGAGTTAAGGACGATTATTACGTCGCTCCTGTGAGGCGGCCTCAGGAAATTTTCTATTACCTGGAAATCAAACTTCTCACCTGCCTTGGGCTGCCCTGCCACGGTAAAGTTAACAGAGTCAAAGCTTTTGGATTTCTTTGTTGTATTCCTGAGTTCCTCAAGCATCTCCTTATCATATAAGGCAGTGTCCTTTCCGGAAACGATCAGCAGATTCTTCAGACCCAGCCCGGCAAGATGCTGTGTCATCACTGCTGCCCCTGCCGTACGGTCAGTGCTGACGGTGTTAAGCCTCATCCTCTTGATGCTCTTTTCGAGCAGGACTATCGGATAGGAGTCCCTGTTCAGAGTCCTGACCAGGCTGTCATCAACAGCGTTACCCACCAGGATCATACCGCTAAAGAGTTTTTTCAGCGAGGTGGTGAGCCTGTTGAAGCGCATGTCATCCGGATCTCTTGTGAATACTGAAAATCCAAGTCCGATACTTGAGAATGCCTTTTGCAGGTAAGGAGTGATCTCATAGATAAACGGATCATTCATGGATGGGACCACCATCCCGACAATTCCGGGCTTCTCCTCAACCGGTGCAGATTCCCCTTTTTCTGCAACAGCGTTGAAATAACCCATCTGCCTTGCTACCGCAAGAACCCTCTCCTGTGTCTCCTTCTTAATTCCGTGCTGATCAGCCTTGTTGTTCAGCACCAGTGAAACCAATGTGCCAGAAAGACCTAGTCTTGCGGCAATGTCTTTGTTTTTAACCTTTTTCCCCATTTCTTTTTAGATGAAAACTCAAAATTAGCTTTATTTTTTTAGAAATGGATGCTTTAGAGCATATTTGTTAAAAAAATGTTTAAAAGCATTATTTGCCGCTATTTTTTAGGTAAAGGACGTCCGCTTTGTTTTGCCGCAGCTTCAAGACGCTGCTGCCATTTTGACTTCTTAACAGGTTTCTTTTTGTTTTCCTCTATCTTCTTCAGCAACTCCTTTTCACTTACAAAACGCCGTGAAAACTGAGTCTGGATTATCGAGATCAGGTTTGCAAGGAAATAATAATATGTCAGACCCGATGAGAAGTTGTTCAGTATCAACATGAACATTACGGGCATCAGGTACATCATCGATTTCATTCCCGGCATCTGCTCCTGCCCTCCTGAAGGATTGCTAATCCTGGTGGAGATGATTGTAGAAGCTGTCATGAGCAGTGTGAAGAGACTCACATGATCACCATACATCGGGATAGTGAATGGCAGATCAAGGATGCTGTCATAGGTGGAGAGATCCTTGGCCCACAGAAATGACTGCTGCCTCAGTTCAATGGAGGTCGGGAAGAAACGGAACATTGCAAACAGGATAGGCATCTGCAGAAGCATGGGGAGACAGCCGCCCATGGGACTTACCCCTGCTTTTTTGTACAGATCCATCGTAGCCTGCTGTTTCTTCATCGCATCCTCCTGTTTCGGATACTTTTTGGCAATTTCATCTACCATGGGTTTCATTACCCTCATCTTGGCCTGGCTGATGAATGACCTGTGCGTAAGCGGGGAGAGAGCCAGCTTGATTATCAGTGTCAGGATCAATATTATCAATCCGTAGCTCTCAATATAGTTGGCAAGAAGGTTGAAGATCGGTATGATGACAAACTGGTTTATCCACCTGATTATGTTCCTGCCCAGGAAAACCAGTTTTTCAAGCTCGATGTCATATTTCTTCATCAGGGTGAAGCTGTTGGGACCGAAATAAAACTGCATCTTCACCCTGCTTCTGTCACTGTGGGCAAAGGGCACGCCAATCTCTGACTCGAAGAATCTCAGATACCTGGAGGTTGGATCAGCGTTGGTGGAAGTGACCACTGCATTCAGGAAAAAATCATCAGATACAAGTACCGATGAAAAGAACTGGTCCTTGTATGCTATCCAGTCTGTCTTCATCAGGCTTTCCGTAACCACATCCTTCTTCTGTCTCTGCATCCTGGTGCCGCCAAGGTCCACGACATCCTCCTGGTAGACCTTGTATTTCAGGCCAGTGTACATATCCTCATTTTGCCTCCCCTTTTCCTGCTGGGGGATATACATCTTCCAGTCAAGCGCCATTGAAGTGGTATTTGCCGGAATGACTGAAGAGAGTGAGTTGAAAACCGACTCAAAGTCTATCATGTAATCATCAGGCTGCATGGTGTAGACATAATCAATGTATGCACCGTCTGATGCCTCGAGTCTCATGGTCAGGCTTACCGGGCTTCCGCTGGCAACCACCGGTCCATGATAATCCACCGGCGTGAAGTAAAGCTCATCAGTCCGTATGGGTTTGTTGTCAACTGTAAAGAATTTGTAGCCGAACACGGTTGAGTCACCGTCGAAAAGCACAACCGGACGACCGTCATGCGTCTTGTATTCTTTCAGCATGACTGAATAGGGTTTGCCTCCCCTGGCGGCAATTTTCATGACCATGAGGTCATTTTCAAGGGTATACAACTCATCCTCTCCCCGGGTTCTGGAACTGAAGACTCCCAATGCCGTACTGTCAGTCACCCTCACAGGCATTGAACCTGGCAGGGCAGCTGTCGTATCTGTTGTTCCTGCAGCCACTAGAGCGGCTGAATCAGGCTGCTGCACACTTCCCAGACCCAGCTGTTTGTTCAGTTCTGTTACCTTTTGAATAGTAGGCTGATCCTTCGGTTTGTAATTCAGCGCCCTTATATATGCCTCGCGGGCCAGATCATAGTTGCCGGCGGCATAAAGAGAATCGGCATATTCCTTCTCTGCTTCAAAGAATTTTCCCATCCTGTGATTGTTGTACAGGCTGAATCCCAGAAAGATCAGGAAGATCAGAATGATGCCGGTTACAGTATTTCTATCCATTATTCCTTATTTCCCTGTTATATAGTTATTATTTGCTGATACATGCCCTGACAAACCCGATGAAGAGAGGGTGGGGTTTAATCACAGTGCTGCTGTACTCAGCGTGAAACTGCACTCCAACGAACCACCTGTGAGAAGGTATCTCAATTATTTCGACCAGTCCTGACTCAGGGTTGGTGCCGCTTGCAATCATGCCTGCGTTGCGGAAATCGGTTATGTATTTATTGTTGAACTCGTACCTGTGACGGTGACGTTCGGATATCTCGTCCTTCCTGTAGCACTCCCAGGCTTTGGTTCCATGAAGGAGTTCGCATTTGTAGCTTCCCAGCCTCATGGTTCCGCCTTTCACCGCAATGCTTTTCTGCTCCTCCATCAGATCAATTACGGGGTGTTTTGTCTTGGGATTGATCTCGGCAGAGTGAGCCCCTTCAAGCCCCAGAACATTTCTTGCAAATTCAATCACAGCGCATTGCATGCCGAAGCATATTCCCAGAAAAGGAATATCATTTTTACGGGCATAATTAGCCGCAAGAATCTTGCCTTCTATGCCCCGTTCTCCAAACCCGGGTGCCACAACAATGCCGTCATAACCATCAAGCATTGTTCCGTAATTGGCATCAGTAATCTCCTCTGAATGAATCATAGCCATCTCCACCGCCGTCTCATTTGCTGCCCCGGCATGGATAAATGACTCGGATATTGATTTGTAGGCGTCAGCCAGCTCAACATATTTGCCTACCAGCGCAATTTTCACCTGGTGTGCAGGGTTTTTAAGCTTATGCAGGAACTCCTTCCATTCTGAGAGGGAAGGCTCCTCACCCTGTGGCAGGCCAAGCTTCCGCAGAACTGTCAGGTCAAGCTTCTCCTTCTGCATCATGAGAGGCACCTCATATATGGTGGTGACATCAATTGACTCCACCACGGCCCCGGGTTCAACGTTGCAGAAGAGGGCCACTTTCTTTCTCAGATCCTCATTCAGGGGATGTTCGGTGCGAAGCACCAGCACGTCAGGCTGTATCCCGTCTTCCAGGAGCATTTTTACCGAGTGTTGGGTGGGTTTGGTCTTAAGTTCACCGGAAGCTTGCAGGAATGGCACCAGCGTCAGGTGTATCACCACGCAGTTCCGGGGCCCCATCTCCCACCGCATCTGCCTCACTGCCTCAATATAGGGTAGCGATTCAATATCACCTACCGTTCCTCCAATCTCCGTAATGACAATCTCATAGTTGCCACCTGAACCCACGATCTTTATTCTACGCTTGATCTCATCAGTGATGTGAGGGATGACCTGTACGGTCTTTCCAAGATAATCACCCCTGCGCTCCTTGTTTATTACAGACTGGTAAATCCTCCCTGTGGTGACGTTGTTGACCTGGGTGGTATGAACATTCAGGAAACGTTCATAATGACCGAGATCAAGATCAGTCTCGGCGCCGTCAACGGTGACATAACACTCTCCATGCTCATATGGATTAAGCGTTCCCGGATCAATATTTATATAAGGATCAAGCTTCTGAATGGTCACAGAATAGCCGCGTGCCTGAAGGAGCTTCGCAAGGCTGGCAGAAATGATACCCTTGCCCAGCGATGATGTGACCCCGCCGGTTACAAAAACATACTTTACCTCTGCCACTGCTGAAAATCTTATGTTATTGGCTGAAAGAGAATTACTATTCCTCGTACATCGAATTGTCAATCAGCTTGACCTTTTCCTCAAGAATCTTGATATTCCTCCTGGCTTCGGCTATCTTTTCCTCCACCTCCCTGATCATGTTGTCAGCGTTGGGCGATTTTGCAAAGAAGCCTATATTATTCTCCCAGAGAACTATATCGCTCTCAAGCTGTTTGATCTTACTGTAGAATTTTTCCCGTTCGCCTCTCATTTTTCGTGCTGCGCGAGGATTTGATTTGGCACTGTCAACCTTGCTGCTGTAGCGAAGGATATTCTTGTCCTCTTCATCAAGCTTCAGTTTGTCGAATTGCCTGTTGAGAGCCTCTTTGTATCTGCGGGCTATCTCTTCCTTCCTGTTGAAGGGCACATATCCGATCTCTGTCCACCTTTTCTGGATATCCTTCAGCTTGTCAAAACCTGCCCTCATGTCTTCACCCGGGTCAAATGCCTCAAGCTCATCCAGAATTGCCAGCTTGGCCTTGAGGTTATCTTCATAGGAGGTCTCCCTGCCTGTAAAATATTCGGATTTTCTTGTAAAGAAGGTGTCACAGGCTTTGCGGAAGCGCCTCCAAATCTTCTCGGAGTATTTCTTCGGGACGGGTCCGATATCCTTCCATTCTTTCTGCAGCCTGATAAGCATATCACTCGTATCCTTCCAGTCATCGCTCTCCTGCAATGCTTCAGCCTTGAGACAGAGCTCAGTCTTGAGCTGCAGGTTCCTTGCCTGAAGTTCCTTGTTCTCGGCAAAGAATGCCCGCTTCTTTTCAAAGAAGGTGTCGCAGGCTGCCCTGAACCGCTGGTAAATCTTGTTGTTGTGCTTCTTGGGAGCAAAGCCGATTGTCTTCCACAGTTTCTGACATTCAAGGATAGTATCTGACTTCTCCCTGAAATCTGCAAAGGTGAGAATCTCTCCTGCTGCTATCTCCTCAACCTTTTCACAGAGTGCGGTTTTGGCTTCAAGGTTGCGTTTCTGTTCTTCCTTCTGTTTCTCGAAGTACTCATGATGCCTCTTGTTTACCTTTGAGGTTGCTTCGCGGAAACGCTCCCAGATCTCATTCTTGTTTTCATGAGGAACCGGACCTATCTCACGCCAGTGATTGTGCAAGTCCTGCAATTGTTTGAAGGCGTTGACAGCATTGGGTTCAAGAAGCAGTTCCTCAGCCTTTTCACACAAGACTATCTTGGCCTCAAGGTTCTTCTTCAGGTCAAGGTCTCTCAGTTCACGGTTAATCTTTATATAGTCATAGAAGATCTCGACACTGTGATGATAGTTCTCCCACATGTCCTTGACGGCAGCCTGAGGCACAATGCCGATGCTATGCCATTCATTCTGAAGACTCCGGAACTCCTGGAAGGTCTTGTTGATAGCCTCCTCACGGTTCACGAGATCCTTTATCTGTTCTATTATTTCAAGCTTTTTGCGCAGATTGTCCTGTTTCTCACTCTCCAGTATCCGGTTGAAATCACTTCTTCGGTTGCGGTAGGTCTCCAGAACTGTCTTGATCGTGCTCTCCAGTTCATCGGGTTCGGGCCTGAATTCTTCAATGTTTCCACCTTCCTTTGCAAAATTCAGCCTCTTCTCATTGAATTCAGCCTTTGTCTTCTTGTAAAAGAACTCCTTAATCCGGGCAACATCATCCATGATCTCGGAGGGAGGACGGTTCTCAACTATGAGGGCAAGCGTCTCCACCAGTTCCTTCCTTGAGAAACCGCTGTAGTCTACCGGGGGCAGCTCAATATCATCATAGTTGACTGATTCCGTTTCCTCTGTGTCATCTTCAGATGATGATTCATCAGGAACAGCTTCTTTTTCCTCTTTTACCTCCCCGGCAACGATTTCTTCAGCTTCCCTGGCTTCGGTACCGGCGGCAGCATCTGCCTCCTTGCCAGGTTCGGCTTCATTGGCAGCTTCTTCCTTCTTATCGGGTATGGCATCGGCGGCAGCTTCCTCCTCCTTGTCAGACACGTCTTCAGTGACAGCCTCTGCCTCCTCTTCAGGCACGGCTTCATTGGCAGCTTCTTCCTTCTTGTCGGGTACAGATTCGGCGTCAGTATCTACCTCCTCTTCAGGTACGACTTCATTGGCAGCTTCCTCCTCTTTGCCAGATAGGTCTTCAGTGGCAGCCTCTGCCTCCTTGTCAGGTTCAGCTTTAGTGGCAGCGTTTTCCTCTTTCTCGTTTACGGCATCACAGGGAATATCTTCGCCCGTTGCGGTTACGGAATCAACGGCAGGCTGCCCGGCCGCGTCAACCATTTCAGCATTCTCTTCCGCAGATTCGCTGGTCTTTTCTTTACCATCGAATAGTTCATCATGAACAGAGTCTTCCGGATTTCTTGTAATCATCATTAATCCTTTTTCTTCAGTGCTTCATCAAAGGAGGATGGGATGAACCTCTCCCCTTTTTTTTCAAACAACGAAAATAATGGATTATTGGTAAAACTCAAACCAATACCCTATTTTAAATGAGGCGCATTGCCGGCAGAGCTTCAAATTGGTTATTTTTGTCTGTCAGATTCACTATCATCTGTCATGGAAAAGAAAGATATCATAATCCTTGTGGTGGTGTTTGCGACTATAGGTTTTTCACTGTACAGAAAGTACATGAAGAAGAAGAATGAAAGCTCGTCCGGCAGCACACCACGCAAAAAATCTGGCAGAAGCAGCCTGAAGGATCAGGCGGATGATTACGAACCCTATTCCGGCGGGAATAGCTGAGAGCAGTGAAATACCGGTCTACCGGCCCATCTCAAGCTGGTCTCTGATGAGCCTGTAATAGGTACCTTTCAGGGCGGTAAGGCTGGCATGTGTTCCCTCTTCGACAACCCTGCCTCCCCCAAGTACGATTATGTTGTCGGCATGCCGCACTGTGCTGAGCCTGTGAGCTACCACCACCACTGTTCGCCCGGCATAGAATTCTGCCAGGTTTTCGACTATCATTTTTTCGTTTGATGCATCAAGAGCACTTGTGGCCTCGTCAAGGAGAACAAGTGCTGGTCTCTTGTATACGACCCTGGCAATCAGTATCCGTTGCCGCTGGCCCTGGCTCAGGCCGTGTCCTCCCTGCCCGACACGGGTCTGGAGCCCTGATGGCAGCATGTCAAGCATGGGCTTCAGCCTGGCCACCCTTACTGCTTCAGCCATTTTTTCAGCGTCAGGATTCTCCTCTCCGGGAGCAATGTTGCCCATTATGGTGTCAGGAAAAATATACCCGTCCTGCATCACTACACCGGTATTCTTTCTGAGTGATGAGATCCTTATCTCTTCCAGCCTCGTACCTCCGATGTATATATCACCCTCCTCAGGCCTGTAGAAACCAAGCAGCATCTTCAGCAGGGTGGTCTTCCCCGACCCGCTTTCTCCTACCACGGCAGTCACCTTGCCTGCCGGGATGTAAAGGTCGAGGTTACGAAGTACCCAGGGTGAACCTGGTCCCTCGTATCTGAATGAAAGGTTTCTAACCCCAACATCTGCTTTCCCGGGCATCTCTGCAGCATCTGCTGAAACGGATTCTTCCTCGGGTGTCAGGGCATGCACCTCAGCCAGTCGTTCAAGGCTGATCCTTGCATCCTGGGTAGCTCTCATGAAATCTACTATCTGTGAGACCGGGCCGTTAAGTTGCCCGGTGATGAACTGCACCGCCAGCATCATTCCCAGGGTCATTGAGCCGTTGATGACAAGTGTGGCGGAGATTACGGTAATGATAATATTGACAGACTCGTGAATAAGCGTTCCTCCGGCGGTCTGAAACTGAAGGATCCTCAATCCCCTGATACGGGTATTGTATATTGCGTGCTGCTGCGCTTCCCATTCCTTCCTGTTGGTGGCCTCATTGCCGGCGAGCTTTATCTCCTGCATGCCGTTGACAATGTTGATCATCCTGTTCCCGGCCTCGGCCATCTTCATGAAACGCATGTTGTCAAGGCGCTCGCGGGCCGGCATGAAAAGAGTGACATAGAGGACGTAAAGGGCAGTGCCTGCAAGGAACACCAGCAGTATCCTGATACTGTAGATTCCCAGAACCACCCCGAAAACCACAAAGTTGAAAAGGGAAAAGAGAATGGCAAGGCTTGAAGAGGTCAGGTAGTTCTCTATACGGCTGTTGTCATCAATTCTCTGAAGTATATCACCGTTCAGCTTCGTGTCAAAGTAGGCAATAGGCAATCCCATCAGGCGGGCAAGGAAGTCTGAAACAATATTGATATTCAGCTTTGTGCCCATATGCAGCAGAAGCCATCCCCGCGTGAACTCCACAGCAAGCCTGCCGGCGGTAAGGGCAAGCTGGCCGATCAGTATAAGCCAGATAAGCTTAATATCCCGTCCGGCTATCCCCCTGTCAATGATTGCCTGTGTCAGGAAGGGAAAGACAAGCTGGATTGCACTGGATACGATCAAACCGGCAATCAGGAGGATTATCTGCTTTCGGTACGGTTTGAGATAGGGCAGCAGGAACCCGAAGCCGCCCTTTGGTGGCGGATCATCATGCAGCGCTTCGAATCCGGGTCCGGGCTCCAGCAACAGTGCCATCCCTGCCGGTTCACCAGCCGCCTCTCCTGATATCCATCCCTGCCTGAACTCATCCAGGGTCATCTTTATCCTGCCAATGGCAGGGTCACTCACCCAGACAGCTTTTTCACTTATCCTGTTGACGACTATGAAATGATTCTGCTGCCAGTGCACAATGCATGGCAGAGGTGTTTCCTCCCTGAGCCTGCCGAAGGGCAGCTTTACCCCTGCAGCCCTGAACCCGATACTCTCAGCTGCAGTTCTCAGACCCAGAAATGATACCCCTTCACGGGTGATCCATGCCTTTCTCCTTATTGTCTCCAGTGAGAGACGTTTGCCATGCCGCATTGCCACCATGCTGATGCATGCGGGCCCGCAATCCATGGCATCATGCTGCCTGACAAACGGATATTTCATCTTGTTGAAGGAGTGACTGGATGCAAATGTAAATATATCCAATTAAAGCTGACTCATACAGGTGATTCTTTAAGTATGTGCCCCGGCATATTTACTGTATCGATTGCGGAAATTGTATATTTGCCAATTAAGTCACTTGTTTGGGATCATTCAGGAAGTACTCGGACCTTGACATCATTGATGGAGTCAGGCGGCAGGATAACCGTATCCTGTCATACCTGTATAACTCCTATTACAAGATGGTAAGTGACTATGTCAGGAAGAACGGTGGTTCTGACGATGATGCAGGCGAGGTAATGCAGGAATCGGTTGTAAGCCTGTACAGACAGATCACATCCGGAGAATTCTCGGTAAAGTCAGACCTCAAGGGCTATTTTTTTGGTGTGGCGAGGAATTTATGGATCGCCCAGCTGAGGCACCGCTCCAGGCTGGCTTATTTTGAGGACGAACCTGCCGATCTTTCATTAAACGAGGATCAGTACAAGGCTACGCTCGAGAGAATAGTTGCCCGTTCATTCGCCCTTCTGGCAGAGGATTGCCAGACAGTGCTTACACTCTATGGCGACGGACTCTCTTACGAAGAGATTGCTGACAGGATGGGGCTGAAAAATGCCGTCTATGCCAGACGAAAAAAGTATCTCTGCAAGGAAGCCCTGATGAAAATCATCAAGACAGATCCGGAATATCATGATCTGGGTTCCCTGTAAATCAAGGCCACCAGCACCGTAACCACCAGCAACAGAAGAAGAAGGGATATATATAGGGTGACCCTGTTATACCACAGGGGGGTATCATCTCCGTAGATGACAAGCGTTGACCAGTAATATGGATGAGACCGTCCCTGGTCAGCACTCCTCAGGAATTTCAGTCGTGCATTGCGCAGTGCGGAACTTTTTGTCTGTCCGCTTCTCATATTCTTGTAAAAGGAGTGTATTACCTCCGAAGCTGAGGCATCATCCACCTCCCACATTGACATCACTGCCGAGCGGCTCCCGGCATAGAGGAATCCCCTGGCAAGACTGAGTATTCCCTCACCGCCTGCCAGGGTGCCACTGCCTGTATTGCATGAGCTGAGGACAACCATCATTGCCTTCAGAGGGAGCCTGTAAACCTCGTATGTGTTGAGCATTCCGTCATCAGGGCCCTCCTCCATGCCTGCAAAGAGCATTTTTGAAAAGGCAGGCCGGCTGTCATCCACCAGGGCATGCATTGCAAGGTGAATGATATCGTAACCTGGCGCTTCACGCTTAAAGGTCTCCTCGCTGGCATCTCCGGCCAGGTATGCTCTGCCGCCACACTGGCTGACAGCATCTTCAGCCTCAATAAGGGCAGCGGGAAGCTCCCGTATTTCTCCACTGAGAGTGGGCCACACTGCAAGAACAGAATCAGAGACCTCCAACCCTTCATACGTCGGAGCAAAGGCAACAAGCCTGTTGTTCAATCTCCGGGTTCTTTGCATCGTCTCTGACGAAAGGGTGACACTGTAAATATAAGAGAACCGATACTTCTTCAAGGCAAACGGAGCCTCCCGGTACAACAACTCAGGACTGCGAAACTCTTCGGTCACGAGCGTCTCGAAAGGAAGATAGGAAAGGATGTTGTCAGGTGATATAACTATCTTGTCACCAACGAGGTATGGTTCGGCAGGCTCAATCAGGATGCGGTAAAGGCTATAGGCAAGATCCATGTACTCATTGAACCGGGCACGTGATCCGGTTGTCATGGGGCTGGTTGACAAGATCCTGCGAAAGCGGTGCAGGGCGTCGAAGAAACCTGAATCAATCTCCCGGGTGATAACCTCATTCCCCCTTCTGTTGGCAACAAAGATATAAAGCCTGTCTGATGTAAGGACATAACTGAGCAGATTCGACCTTCTGCCGATTACCCTTCCCACATCTGCGGTCGAAGCCACCTCATTCCTGTATTTCAGGTTATAGTACGAAGGATACTGTTCTTTGAAGATTCGGTTCAGTGAGTCACGTGACCTGAGCAGACTGAAGGTGACGCTTTCCCATGTAGCCAGCCTCTGCGAATCAGGAACTGCCTTAAGCTGCTCACTGGCAATCAGCTCCCTGTAGAATCCTGTCTGTCTCCTGATATCCGCTTCGAGACCGGCCAGCTCGGCGGGAAGGGAAAAACGTGCAGCATTAAGTTCACGGATCGAGGCAAGGAATCCTGCCACCTTACTCCTTTCGGAATACTCGAATATTCCTTCAAGGGCTTCGCGGCTGTGATCAGCCTCATAAAGCCTTGCATAGTTGCCGATAATGCCTGTATAAATATCCCTTGAATATGCGCTGAAACTGGTCCGGCTTTCATCCTCACTCAACTCAAGACGCTGACGGTCATACAGGGAAACTATCATCTTGCCTGTTTCCACTGCCTGCTTGTCATATTGGCCGTCGTGCGCATCATTGGCAAGGGCATTCAGGGCGGCATACCTGATTTCAAGGATACCGATATCATTCTCGGAAAAGACCGCCGGTGCCACAAGATTGCTCCCGGAGCCTGCCTCTGCTCCGGCAGACGGAGAATATGCTCCCGTCAGGAAGTCGGTTTCATCAGTTATCCTCAGCACCTCGGCATATTTCCCTATACCGGCCAGTGACTGCACATACTTGAGTGTAAGGAACTTTGACGCTGAGACATCCCATGGATTAGCACGCACATAGCTGAAACACTGTTCATAGAGAGCCAGTGAGCGCGCACTGCCGCCATGATTGCTGTTAATGAAGTCGGCATAGGAAACAAGCATCATGAAGTATTCCCTGCTTTCAGGTCCGTAGATGCTTTTTACCCGTGCCAGCCCCTCCTCCAGCACCCTTTCACCTTCACTTATCTGCCCCGACTGACCCAGTAGATTTGAATAATTTATATAGAGGAATTCTTTATCCTCGGCGTTCTTTTCCTCTTTAATCACCAGCCCTCTCCTGAAGTATTCCTCAGCCTTGTCAGACTGTCCCAGCCGCCTGTACACCAGGGCAATAGTATTGTGGAGCAGAATGCGGGAGCCTGCATTACCTGCAGGGTCACTTTCAAAGATCTTCAGCGCCTCCCGGCAATAGACCAGTGACTTGTTGTATTCCTGTGTGCGGTAAAGGCTCAGTCCGATCACATGATACAGGTCAGCCCTGACCCGGGGCGGCACAAGGTCAGGATAGATTCCCGATACCGTCAAACCTGCTTCAGCCAGGGTAACAGCCTGCTCATTGTCATTCAACTCCAGGCATATGCTTGCAAGGTTGAGATAATTGGTTGCCAGCCCGGAAGAGTCACTGCCCAGGAGAGCTCTCTTGGCCTCCAGAGCTTTGATCCCCAGCGGATAAGCCCTGGAAAAATCTCCGGACCTGAGCAGCGAAACAGCCATATTGATCAACCCGTTGGCATACCTTCTGTCAGCAAGACCAAGCTTCTCCCTGTAGGTGACCGAACGCGAAAAACAATCAGAAGCCTTTATGTAAAGATTTGACTGATAGAGATGTACGCCAACAAAATAATAGGCGTCAGATAGCAGAAGCAAATCCTTTGTTTCAGTTGCTTCAAGGAGTGCGGTGATTTCCGCAGCAAGCCTCTCCGGATCAGCACAATAATCCCGTTCCTCAAGGAAAGCGGCAAGTGAATCTGTCTTCTCCCTCAGCCTGGCACCACCGGATGTGTCCCATTGCTTATCAGCAGCAGGGAATGGCACTGAGCCGGATTCTTTCCCTCCGGCTGAACCCACCCATTTATAGAAGCCTGCAATAGTCAGTTTCCCTGCCCCTGCTGCCAGAACTGTATCAGGCACCATGCAGAAAACTGTCAAAAACAGGACTGTTAAAGTGATTATTCCTGACTTCGGACGCATCAGCGTGGCTCTTCTTTCTTCCTCCGGTAAAAGTATAAAACAATCTGTTACCGGATCTGATTTTTACTCATATTATACATGCTTGTTATTCAATATGTTGCATTTTTTTTGAAAAATAGTTGATTTTTTCGTGTCACAAAATGGCACTTTCTGACACGTACGATAAAAGAGACAATTAAACCCTGATATTAATTATTTAAAAATTAAAGTTATGAAAACCCTGATTGAAAACTTTTCAGATTTTATTCTTTCGAACGAGGAAATGATCAACGTACGCGGTGGCAACGGAATAAAGGTGCAAGTTGGTGATCCGACCAGGCCTCCGGTGATCATTGAGATTTGAGTTGACTTTAATTGCCGGTTGATCCGGCATCTGTCTTTATAATATAAGAGGGGTTAATCAGCCTTTGCTGATGACCCTTTACGTCAGGCATACGCCCGGATATTGGTGGTGCTGTCCGCAACAGTATGGAGCGGAGTATGAGTAACTATCTGATTGATAGCTTTATAGGAGTGTGAAATAATATTATACAACATGAAGACAAATGATGTCAACGAAGTCATCGAGAATTGGCTTGGCGGGCACGCTGACAGGTCTGCACAGGATTGGCTGATCGATGAAATGAAAAAGGATGCTGCACTGGCAAGAGAAGTAACGCTGAGAAAAAAGACCGACGAGATTCTCTCTGACCGCGAGGTAATTAACCTCAGGCATAAGCTGACAGCTATTGAGATGAGAAGGCGAAATGCCGGAACCGTAAGGAGAACTGTTATCAGGAGTGCCAAATATGCGGCAGCAGTAGCCCTGATTGCCATATTATCTACTGCCCTCTACCTGATGCTGAAGCCATCTTACTCACCCGAAGGGCTTTACTCTGCCAACTACTCACGCTATGAGTCCCCGGGGGTTGTGAGGTCTGCAGTCAGTGCGGAGAATACCCTCATGGAAAACGCTATTGCCTCATACACTGCAAGAGAGTATGATAAAGCCATCATCTATCTTGAAAAGCTGATAAATACAGGGCAGGAAGAGATGGAACCAGTGTTCATGCACGGGATGGCAAACATGGAGGTAAAGAACTACCCTGTAGCCAGCGGATCATTCAACCGTGTCATAGAGCACAATGACAACCTCTATCTTGAAGATGCAGCCTGGTACCTGGGGCTCTGTTATATGATGACTGACAATAAAGACAAGGCTGTCAGGCAGTTCAGCGCAATAGCCTCTTCAAAAAGCAGATACTGCAAAAAGGCTGCAAGGCTGGTCCGCCAGCTTAAATGATAAACCAGACTTTAACTATTGTTAACTGTTCATATGTTCGAGATTCATTGCAATGCCAGGAATGAGACGGGGCTGAAAGCAGCGAATGGGCATGAAAAACTGGACAAGATGATCAACCAACAAAATATTATTGCAGGGGTTTCACATGAGGTGAGAACCCAGATGAACTCCATCGTAGCTTTTTCTTACCTTATCAATAACGAAAGGTTCAGCGAAAGTGAAAGACGTGAGTTCACTGAACAGATCATCAGTTCATGCGAACAACTCATTGGATTGTTTGAAAACTATTTTGATACTGCTGCCCTTGAATCAGGGTCAGCCACGGAAAACCTCCGCGAGACAGATGTCACCAGTCTGTTTGAGTCTCTAACCTCTGATTTCAGGGTTTTCATGAGGAAAAAGGGACACGACAATGTGGTTCTCATCCAGGAGGACAACCTTCCCAAAAAGCTGATACTGAAAATTGATACGGCAAGAATGACCAGGATTGTAAACAATCTGTTCAGGAATGCACTTGACAATACTTTATCAGGGTTTATTAAAGTGGGGTGCACCTGGTATGATGATACAATTACCTTCTATGTAAAAGATTCTGGCCAGGGTTATCCCAGAAGCAGCAATCTGCTGCTTTCCGACAATCCTGAGATACTACATTCCGAAAGTCAGGATACCTATTCCGCTATGAATTTAATCCTGGCCAGAAATCTTATTCTTGCAATGGGTGGCAGGATCAGGGTTGAAAACAACGATGCCGGAGGCACCTCTGTCTTCGTTTCCTTACCTGCAAGGGAGAGCTCTGCTCTGAAAATACTTACCGGTACCTCTTCGGAGAATAAGATTGCCATCTGATTCTCCGGGGCTTTAAACTGTCTGTTAAGAGCGGTTGGGAGGGTCGCTAAAAGGCACCCTCCTTTACTGGTTTGTATCTGTTTATTGATTGTGGATGATCTTCCGTCATCCGGCGTGTCATCTGGTGACACCTTCCGACAGTATAGTTATCTCTGTCCGCCTGTTAAGACGCTTGCCCGCAGGGGTGAGATTGTCTGCCACAGGATGGGTTTCTCCGTAACCGTGTGAAAAGATACGTTTCCCGTCAATACCCCGCTTTATAAGGAATTCCCTGACTGAATTGGCTCTTCTCTCAGAAAGCCGCTGGTTATACTCATCACTTCCGTCAGAGTCAGTATGTCCGCCGATCTCAATTACTACAGTGTGGTTTACCTGCAGGAATTCAAGCAGCTGCTCAAGTTCAGGCCGCGATGATTCAAGCAATTCCCATGAGTCAGTGTCATAGAACACGTTGTACATCCGCATGAATTCTCCCTCACGAATCCTGTTCAGGGCAATGGTCTTCCTGTAAGGCTCCGCAGATGTATAGCCCTCAACGAAATTGAAATTCTCAGAATAGATCATGTAACCGTCTGCCGTGACATTCATCCCGTAACTGCTTCCCTGCGGAAGACAGACGAAGAATCCTCCCCTCTTGTCAGTCAGTGAAGTTATTACATTAACACCGTTTGTAAGGTCAGACAGTTCATACTTTGCAACAATGGGTTGCCCTGACGCCTTGTCAATAACCGTCCCCTGGAAGTACAGAACCTGTTCGGGCTGAATACGCTGTGGGAGATCAAGGTAATAGATATCCTTCCCTTTCCCCTTTTCACGGTCTGAGGAGAAGTAGGCCCTTCGGCCCGAAGACTCGATAACGAGGCCTGTTTCATCAGCAGGGGTATTTACCGGCGGACCCAGGTTTTCAGGGACTGTCCAGGTGGAATCACGGTTCATGGTGGTGACATAGATATCATGTCCGCCAAATGATTCCCTGCCGTTGGATGAGAAGTAGAGCGTTTTTCCGTTGAAGTAGATGAAGGGTGAAATCTCGTCGCCGGCAGTGTTTATCACCTTTCCCGGGTTGACCGGTTTGCCCCATTTCCCGTCACTGCCACGAAGTGAATACCATATATCCATTCCCCCCATCCCTCCGGGCCTGTTGCTTACGAAGAAAAGCATCCTTCCGTTGGGGCTTATAGATGGCTGTGACTCCCAGTATGTTGTGTTGACAGGAGGCCCGATATTAATCCCGGGCGACCACCTGTTGCCATCATATGATGAGAAGTAGATGTCACATCTACCCTGTCCGTCATTTCTGTCACAGGCAGTAAAGTACATATACCTTCCGTCAGAGGAGATGGACTGTGCTCCTTCATTGCCTGCGGTGTTCAGCGGAGCTCCGGCATTCCTGGCCGTTCCCCAGTATCCGTCGGCAGTCAGCCTGCTGATATAAAAGTCCTCCTGCCTGTCGCGATTATAGTCTTTGCCATACCCCGTGGCCCTTCTCACTTCTCGTGTGAATATCAACTGCTGGCCGTCACCTGTCACTGAAGGCCAGTACTCGTCGAGGACAGTATTGACCGAGTCGCCGACGTTGACCGGCTCGGTTTGAAAGAGAGATTCCGGGAACGAAAGGGCAAAACGACAGCTGGCAAGCATCTTTTCAGCTTCACCGCGTAACCTGGAGGAGATTCCTGGTTGTTTCAGAAAAGCGTCGAGGTGAAGCAAAGCATCATAGTATCTTCCGGTTCGCAACTCAGCCCTGCCAAGGCTGTAGAGTGCCGGTACAAAGAAGAGGGAGTCGGTGGCAACAGCAGCGCGGTAGTGGGTCACTGCCTTTTCCCAGTTACCTGTGTCAGAATAGAGCTGGCCGAGAATCAGGTGAGCCTCATAGAATTTGTCATCCTCTTTCACCGCATGAAGAAGATTTGTCTCTGCCCTGTCGTAATAAAGAAGGTCGTAATCCCTTTTGCCCAGGTCATAGTACTTCAGCGCCCTGTTTGAACGTGTATGAAAGTTCTGTCCGGTAACTGAACAGTGGATCAGAACCAGGAACATAAGGGTCAGTATTTTTCTTCCTGTACTCATTCAGGGGATATGCATGAATTTTTGTGCCTGCAGTGAGACCCTCCACCGGCTGTTTTTCTTCACATATTCCGTAATTGCCTTTATCATCTCCCGGTACCTGCTCCATTCCGGTTGCAGAAGAAGCTGGCAGGCCGGTCTCACATTCCGGCTGTACATCTCTGCCGCCTCAAAATCAGTGCCATCATGAATTACCACCTTCAGCTCATCTGCCATTTCCAGGATTCCGGAGAGGGGCGGCGAATCCTTCTTTGGCGAGAGGGTTATCCAGTCCCACTTGCCTGTAAGGGGATGTGTTCCCGAAGTCTCAAGGAATGTTTTGATTCCTTTTGACCTGAGCAGGCGACACAATGGCTCCATATTCCACATCAGCGGCTCGCCGCCGGTAACAACCACCGAATCAGCCCCGGTAGCCGTCACGTTTCCGGCAATCTCCACAATGGAGACCATCGGGTGGAGTTCGGGGTTCCATGAATGCCTGGTGTCACACCAGCTGCAGCATATATCACACCCTCCAACCCTTATGAAGTAAGCTGCCCTGCCGGTATTGACACCCTCTCCCTGGATAGAATAGAACTCCTCCACCAGGGGGAGTAGCAGGCCGCTGTTATCTGTCTCCCTCTTCCTCATCTGCGTTTCCTGTCAAGAGAAAGCAGCCTGAAGAAGTCATGAAAGAGGTCAGTGTTTTCCTGTATGCCAGTGAATTCCACAGCTCCCGGCCCAAAAGCAAAGACCGGCACCATGACACCTGAATGCCCGGTGAAACTGAACTCAGCTTTGACCTCCCTCTTTGCAAGATTTCCCCCGGTGATACTCATACCTCCTGTCTCATGGTCAGCAGTCACCACAATCAGTGTTTTGCCATCCCTCTTCGCAAAATCATAGGCAACGGCAACAGCCCTGTCCATATCAATGACCTCATCAATCACCATTGATGTATTATTGCCATGACCGGCATCATCAATCCTCGAACCTTCGACCATGAGGATAAACCCCGCGCGATTCCGCGAAAGCACCTCTATAGCCTTGGCTGTTGCCCTGGCAAGGAACTGAGTATCTCTCCCATCGGATATCATGGGAATGTCACCATCAGCCATCAGCCCCGCAATCCGGTCTGACTTCGAGGCGATGAACGACTCAAGATCATATGTAACGTCATAACCTGCCCGGGAAAGCCCTGATACCACATCCTCCTCATGGTTGATCTTCCCGGTTGAATCCGGGGTTGGGACGAAATACCTCCTGCCTCCCCCGATGAAAATGTCAGCTGCCCCGTTGATGTACTGCTTCGCTATTGAACGATATTCATACCTCAGGGGGGCATGAGTGGCAAAATCAGCCGGGGTGGCGTCAGTCAACGAACTGGTACAGACAATGCCGGTAGCCATTCCGGCCGCTTTGGCATGCTCAAGAAGGGTAACCAGTATTGTGCTGTCGGGGCGCATCGCTACCATCAGGTTGTTGGTCTTCTCACCTGTGGCAAGCGCTGTTCCGCCGGCGGCTGAGTCAGTTGAATAGTTGTTGGCCGAGTGAGTCCTGCTGAAGCCTGTCACCGGGAAGGAAGGAAAGGTCATGGTGTTTCCTGAGGCCGTTATGGCGGCATAGACATGTGAGACTCCCATTCCGTCGCCTATAAACAATATAAGGTTTCGTGGCTTCTGTCTGGAACTGCCTGCTGAGGCAAGCGTCAGAACAACAAGGGCTAAAGCTCCAATTCTGGTAAGTATCTTCATGAAAATCTATTGTCAGTTATTGCCAAAAAGCATTCTCATTTCCCGTTTTTTCGCATCAGCTGCCCAATCAACCGGAACAATCTTCCACTCACTGAGCGGAACAGGAGAGATTGTGCCCTTCTCCCTTATCCATTCAGTCATGTAAAACCGCAAATCACGTTCCGTCGCTGAGATAATCCTTCTCTCCAGTTCCTTGCCGGCAATACCCGCTGCCGTAAAGTGCCCTCCGCCCCCGTTGGCCCGGTATGAGTTCACGGCTACTGTATAACTGGCGCTGTGGCTGAACGGAGACCCGTCACTGAGTGCAGTGATATTGACCCTTGCCCCGGCGGGTTTGCTCACGTCTACTGTGTACCTGATGCCCATGGCAGAATCAAAATTGTATGACGGATATTGCAGCCTGGCAGTCCCGTTTACGATGACCGGCTTGCCGTCATCATCTGTGCGGTAGTTAAGCATGTAGTCACTCGCCTTCTCCATTGTCCGGAACCAATGACCCGCTGAATGTTCAAGATGGCGGTCTATCTCTCCTCCCGTCATCCTGACGGTATAAAGGAAATTCTCAAACCGGTATAGCCTGTACATGTCCCTGATCCTCAGATCTCCACTGGAGATGCTCTGGTCAAATGAGAGCGGGGCAGCCAATGATATCTGAGCTCCTGTGATATCAAGCTGCATGCGGTGTATCAGGTCGGTGAAGGCCGAGGGACCAAAAAAGGCATCGCGCGTGCCTACAGTGGTTTCAGACCTGCCGATGATCTCGGAAGTATACTCCCTGACCCTCTCCATTGCTCCGCGGTACCTCTCGAGGAAGCCGGATGACTCCGGAAGGGTATTCATCTCTGTTATTCTGCCTTCAAGGAGCGGTATGTTCCTTCCTGCACCTCTCCTGTCAAATGAGACACTGACATTCATCAGTGCCTCTGCCCTGCTGCCACCGTCGAGAACAAGCACCTTATCACCGTTGCTGTCCGTCACTTCCCTGACATCCTTCCTGTGGTCATGCCCGCAGAAGATAACGTCAAAACCGGGAACGTTCATTGCAACTGCCAGAGAGCTGTTCTCATCATCTCCTCCATTATCTCCGTCGCCCATTCCTGAATGAAACAGCCCGATAACCAGGTCAGGATTTTCAGCCTGAATGGCAGGCATCCATTTCCTGGCAGTGGCAACCATGTTCTCGAACCTTATACCACTGTAAAGTGACTCCGGCAGCCAGCGCGGAACAGACGGGGTTATAAGCCCGAAGACCACAAGCTTCATTTCCCTCTTTTTTATGACGGTATAAGGCTCGAAATAAGGTTCTCCGGTTTCTATCTCTATGGCATTTGCTGCCAGTATCGGGAAGTTGTATTCGCTTCTGACGCGGTCATACACAGCATGGCCCGTTTCTATGTCATGGTTGCCCACGGTGGCTGCATCATAGCCCAGATGGTTGAGTATGTCAGCTATTATATGGGTAGTGGCAGTATCTATGAAGTTATAATAGTATGCCAGCGGATCACCCTGCAGAATGTCACCGTTGTCGAGCAGAACAATATTCTCCTTTTTGCCCGATTCAACCACCCGGGCAAGGTTGGCAAGCGACCGGTCAGTGGACTTGCCCTCTGTATTGTCAAATGGGAGCAGCATGCCGTGCAGGTCAGTGGTGGCATATATTTCGAGCCTGACCTCCTTTCTTGTGCATGCAAGCGTAAGCAGGGCAGCAAGAAGTATTAATGCCAGATTCCGGGTAGTTGTCTTGATCATGGTATTATCTTGTTTTTACTTCAGGAGGCAGCCCTATCCGGTTACTTCCATTTTTCATTTTGGTGAGCATAAACTGGTCGGCAAGGGCACCGGATGCATCAAATGCCTTATATATCAGCCGGTTACCATCAATGGTAATTGCCTGCCATAACTGGGTGTTGGTATACCCTGCTTCCCACCACGGTGCGGCATCCTGACTGTACTGTTTGGAGCCGCTGACCGAGACTACATAAACGGTTCCGGCCCTCCTGCCCCTCTGTTCTGCTCCGTCAGGCATCACGACTCCCCTGGCATATGTATGGTCATGGCCGTTCAGTACCAGGTCAACCCCATACCTGTCAACCAGCGGTTTAAGGTTTTCCCTGACAACCTTGTTGTTTCTCCTGGCAGCAGTTGAAAAGAAGGGATGGTGAAATGCCATTACGGTCCATTTGCATGGATTATTCTTCAGAAGGCTTTCAACCCATTCGGTCTGACTGCGGGCAATGGCTTCATCTCTCAGCATCTGGTCGCTGCTGACCATTATGAACCGCACACCCTGGTAGTCGAAACTGTAGGCTGTCTCCTCCAATCCGGCAGGTCCGTTTTCCGGGAGAGTGAAACCCGGTCTCCAGTACATATTTAAGTCACGCTTCTGTCTGTCATGCGGGTTGTAGAATTCATGGTTCCCGGGGGTTGCTGCCACCGGCACCTCCGATGCGATGAATCCTGCAGCCCGGTGCCAGTCACCCCACTCATCGTCAAGAGTATTGCCGGCATATCCACCGTCAACCAGGTCACCGGTAAATATCATGAATGCTGCTTCAGGCACTGAGCGGTAAGCTTGTCTGATCACCCTCGCGTAGGAAGAAATCGGCCCAACCTGTGAATCTCCGAACCAGAGAAAGGAGAACGGGGCTGCACCTGCTTCAGCAGTTTTGAAGGTGAACCACTCGCTGGCATCTGGGCCTGAACCGACGCAGTAAGAATATCCGGTTCCGGGAACCAGCCCGGTAAATATCACCGAATGGAACCGGGCAGTCACTCCATCAGCAGTGATATCCTCCGATTTTCCTGTTACGGCCATGGCAGAGTCAGCCCTGAGCACACCAGATATGTTGCGGGAAATCCTTGCCACACTCTCGCTTACTGTGGTATCCGTTCTCCAGGTCACAGCCATGGTTGTTCCCTGATCTCCGGTAATATTGAGTACAATCCTTTCAGGTTTTGCAGAGGGAATATATTTTGTAATTCCCTCCTGTGCCACTGCCTGAAATGAAATCAATATCAGAGCGGTCACGAGAGCATTCAGAAGAGGCTTCATAATTGGTTTTATTACATTAACAATTCTCCGTGACGGGAGGTTGTAAATATATTGATAATTTCCATGCAGAGCGGCGG
>Ga0302238_1000866_pt1 | contig 27799 bp, 23 predicted proteins | sample AAG_UR_Asn_MG_FD_193527 | JGI IMG/M metagenome (GOLD analysis project Ga0302238, IMG submission 193527) | Enriched activated sludge microbial communities from anaerobic digester in WTTP, New Holstein, Wisconsin, United States - AAG_UR_Asn | ecosystem: Engineered > Bioreactor > Anaerobic >... | reverse complement strand
CCATACGGGTATAGCGTATGGCATAATCGTTAAGTTTCCAAAAACCCCTTACTTGATATCCGAGACGTTTGATTTGCATACTCCCTGCTTATCCAAGGAGTGCCATATGTATCTGAGCTTATGCAGAATCGAGCGAAGTCTTTATTATTTGCCCTTCCCAAGTATTTGGATTTGTTTCTGTGCGCACGATCAATAAGTTATCTTTTGATAACTCAATATTCGCTTCTTTTAATTCTATTGATTGATTCAATCTATCTATCAATTGAATATCATCCATATTCAAATCAACATCATCTCCATAAACATAATCCAAATGTAAAACCACGACATGTTCGTCCAAATCCGCATGAGAGTGTATTTTTATAATTTTGATTGCAAGGGCAATGCTCTTCAATAATTCTTCTTTGGTTATTTTATTGTGCAAATAATAAGCTACATTTCGACGTGGATTCCATGCTAGGGGAGAACTTCCAATATATATTCTGTAACCAGCGTTAAATCTATCCCATTCATCAATTTCAGCATTTGAGGCCATTCCTTTTTCTCTTTGTAAATAATCAGTAGCTTGATTGAATGCTGTTAGCATTGTATCGCCGTGAAACGGCACAAGTTCATGCGTATCCGTATCATACATACTTGTATGAATAATTACTTCATCCATTTCTGATAATTTTTTTAATTCATCGGCCAGAGCGGAAAAATAACTATAAGTTGCTTCTTCATTATTCATAAAAATCGAGCAACCCGCATAATTATCAGCAAAACAAGTATGTGGCATTAAATATACAATAACCTTGCGCCCATCTTTTTTGGCTTGTTCAATTTTTTTTCCATATATTTCCAAAAATTTTTTAGCTCCATTTACAGGATCTTTATCCTGTGTAAAACATCCGCCCGGAGAAGCAAATAATTCAACCGATCCATAAGGTTCGCCTGTAGCATCAACTGCAAATCGATTGCGTTCATCCATACAGGTAACATGTATTATTAAAGCTTCTTCCATTCTCGCTTTTCGTTCGGTTTGAGTTTCTAAAAACTCTTTTAAAGCCAACATATGATCTTTTTTCAAGATCAATAATTCTTTTCGTTTTATTTCTTCTAAGTTCATATTTAGATTGCGTTTAATGTTACAAAGCGTTTATTTATCAATTATCTATATTATAACGTTAAGACTTTTGCATTATTATTATATTTCATGTTTCGTATTTTGTGTTGAAATCAAAAAATATACAAAAATAGCATTATTCAATTTTATTTACAGTTTTTTAATTTTTGATTGCATAAATTGAAAAAACAGCCCGAAGACCGTTTTTTCTTAATCCATGCTTTCAGCCTTCTTGGAGCATCATCTTTTTAGATAATGTTCCGTTTAAGCCTTGGCTAAGGATGGAGCGGGTAACGGGAGTCGGACCCGTATCTCTACCTTGGCAAGGTAGCATAATAGCCGCTATACGATACCCGCAAATGGCAACAATTCTTTCTCTTCCACAATCATAATTAGTCATTCCAATTGCCTGATGAGGATATCAAAAAGTCAAAAATCACGCAAGGGGTATCTAGTTTTAGATTGTCTAAAGAGTTTTTTGTTTGGACATCATTTGCTTAATCGTTTGATTTTTAAATCTTTGTTTAAATTTTTTAATTCCTTCCACTGCTCCCACGGCAATTGCCGCCGCCCCGAAAGGTGTCCACCCTGGAATGCCTTGCGTTTGTTTACTTGTTGTGGTTAGTGATTCTTGAGCGTGCGCAATCAAAGTTATTTCATTGGCATATCGCGGTAATATTGTCGCTCGATCATTGGAAATATCTAAAATTCCTGTAACATTAATAACATCTCCTTTTTTCAAACGGCTTGCCCTATATTCAACTCCGGGCTTAATCGTCATATCAACATCAATATTATCCACGATAAGATTAACTGTATTGCCTGAAACGCTATTTACGGTTCCAGTAGCTTGTACCAAGCTCCATGCATCTTCCATCGTTGGAGAAAGTAATGAGATTTTTCGTACAGATGGCGTAACGGCTTCAGAAGTTTCTTCATTCCAAGAATCATTTTTAGTTAGTGATAAATATGGTAATTCGCGTGTATCAAATTTCAATGATCCGGTAACAGCAATAAATGATCCAAATTCTGGAATTTTTTTATAACTCGGAACACGTACCAAAAGTCCACGACCATCATGATTTAATAAGATAAAGCCTCTACCTGAAACATGTCTAGGCAATGTGCCGACGGTACCGCGTAATAGCAAGCGCATCCCGCCGAATTCTTCTTGATGTAGCATAGAATAATCGGTTAATGTTAAAATTGATTGCGTTTTTGTTATTGTGGCCGTAGAAGATTTTGTTGTTGTTTTAGTTGTGGATTTGGTGTTTGTTGAAGATTTGCTTGTAGAGATGATATTTGTTGTAGTGCTTGTCGATAAAATCTCTTTGATTGTTTTTTCATCGAAGCTATTCTCTTCGTTATTTTCATAGTTAAATAATCCTTTTGTCGGTATTGCACTTTCTTTCCATGTGCCATTTTGCATTCTCGCGTAAGAAAAACCTTTTTGTGAGCCCGTATATTCCAACTCATCCATTATTTCTCCTCTATCATTGATCAAAATCACTTTATCTCCTCCATTGTTTAGCCTCGCTGAGCTCAACTCTATTACATATATTGCCTTGGCATCGATTACTCCCTTAAGCTTCATAATCCTGCCCGCTGAATCATGTAGTTCCAATCCCGTTAAATCCACACTTGTATCAGCAAAAGAAATTAGTTCAACCCATTCTTTTCCTTCGTTTGGATTTGGACATATTTCGTTCAATTTTATGAGAATCTGATTTGCGTTATTATTTGTGTTCTCCGTTGCTTCGTATATTTCTGTTGATTCTGTTGTTAATACAGTTTGCATATTATCCGTTTTTGGAGTATCCGTATCTTTAGCAATATCTGCACTTTCTTTTTTCGTTTCCATGGGCATCCAAATCACATTTGCTTGTCCGGGCGTCGGGATTTGAGTGAATTGCCATTCCATATTCTGATCTCTAGCCAAGGATACTCCTTTTTTATGACTTTGATATTCCATTGTATCAATCAATGTTCCGTCAGTTGAAATAATGCTCACTGAGTCTCCTCCATTATTCAGTCGAGAAGAGGGTATTTCAATAATTTTGTAATTTATTTCTCCGCCCAACATTCCATCTAATTGCATTATTTTTCCAACTGCGTCATAAAGTGCAAATTCCTCTAAATTTATATTTACACTTTGATCTAAAATAATAAGTTCAACCCACTCTTTTCCGGTTACAGGCACGGCCATTACCTCGTTAATTCTCAAAAAATTTTTTGCATTGAGTAAATCAGTTAGTGCGTCGTCTGAATTTATTGTTGTTACCTGTTCTCTGGGGAAGGCGCTCGCATTTGTTGAAGTGGACGATGTATCAGTCATTATCGTTTCCGTATCCTCCGCCGTATTTTTTTCAATCATAGAACTTGAAGTTGATAGCGCACTATCATCATGGTCAATGATTTGATTAGTCATGTCTTCGGAGGTCGTAGTAGAGCTATTTTCTAAATAGGCATTTGAAATTTGATCAACATCAGATAAAAACGTATCTTCATTATTCATTTCTTCTTCTGATTGTTCATCATTGGTGATTAATTCAGAATCAGTATTTTCATGAATGCTGATATCAACATCGGTTTCGGTATTTGTTTCTGTGTCATCAGCAATGTTCTCAATCGTTTCTTGTGAAGGTTCTTCAATTATCGTTTGCGACGAGAAGTAATCAATAAATCCCGGAGTGCCACAATCTTCGGTCTTAATATTTTGCGATATGTCACAAGTGCGCCAAGCTATTTCAAGGGTTCCTATAATCTCCGGAGATATTCTTATCATTGTGGCTTTGGTTTTTGCCGAATAGCCAGCAAACGGAGCGCTTCCATCTCCAACTTGGTCTATAATTTCACCATTCGCATCAAAAAGCCGAATCAGCATTTTTGTATTGGACAATGAAATTGTACTCGTAACCACATCTGGTTTTATGGTAAGTGCTGTATTTTGATTGTTTAGATCATAATTTGCGATCAAAAGAGTACTGTTTGCCGGTATTATTGTAGGATAAGTTAAAACAAGATCCGTCTCATTTGCTCCCGCTCCCGAGATTCTCCATCCACCAATATCAATATCCATATTGGTTGGATTAGCAAGTTCTAACCATTCATCCGCTACACTTAACGAGGATCCTGCCCAAGCTATTTCACTGAAATAAATTCTTTCGTTCGCATATACGCTTTCCAGTGGAATTGCCAAAAGAATCATAATTAAAATTTGAACCATTAAAATAAATCGGCACACAGTTTTATTAATTCTCATAATCAATTCTGCATCGGTCCACACATAAGATCACTCCTCGAATCAAATGCATGTTCCCGTGCGTATATTTTTAGTATGGCACGGGTTTTATTTTTATAGTGGATAAACTGTTTATTTCAGCGCTATTATTTTTAAAAATTATTCATTTTGTCATATTTAATTGACGATAGTTTATTTTGTATAAGAAAGTTTAATTAAAGAGATTGTTAAAAAAATATGGCAACTTTAACAAAAATTAAATTTACCTCTTGACAAGGTTTTTAAAACACTTAATTGAGAGCGGTTATTCACAGGGAGATCTTAATAAGAGTTATAGATTAATTGCATCTTTTATAATACAATTAGTCGGTATTAATTTATTATTTTTTTAATGTATTTATGCGCAAATCATTAATTCTTTTACTGATAGTCATAATCGCCATGCCTTGGGGCATTGGTCGCAATGGATTCACCATGCAAACAGCGAGCGCTGAGAGTTCGACAGCTTCCTTTCAGCAGGGAGTTGGCGGATATACAGGTACGCTAGACGCCAACATCTCCAATCAATATATTGAATGGAACGACAATGGAGTCACAGAAACAACTGGAGTTCTTCGGTCTTATATAAAAGCTGATTCCAGTAATCCTACTTATGAAAAACGCGCCTTGATTAAATTTGCCAATTTAACTTTACCGGAAGGAGCAACTGTAACAAGCGCTAATCTTACACTTGTTGTTACTGATTGGGAGAGTGGTTATAACAATATCCCCAGTACAATACTCCGCGGTTATTATTTGAACACACCATGGAATATCAATGCTAAAAATTTAGGTTGGCTTTATCGTGATGATCCATCCGTGGCTTGGTCAGCCGAAGGGGGTAAAGGTACAGGTGATGTAATTTCGGGCAAGTCTTTTACGATCAGCGGATTCAATGCTTCTGGAGATCAAACCAAAACAGTGGCTTTAGATCCAAATGTGATTCAAAATTGGATTAATAATCCGGCATCAAATCATGGTTTTATTTTGATAAATGAAACCGGTTTAGGCGCTGGATCGCCAACAATACATTCCTCCGAATCCCCCGAGTTAAATAAGCGTCCGAAGTTACAAATTACTTATACGGTTGGAGGCACGATAATTAAAGAACCGGATCCGACTCCCAATCAAGCTCCGATAGTAACTTTAACCAGTCCATCTGCAAGTACAAACTATTCTGCTCCGGCTGAAATTTTACTTTCCGCCAACGCAACAGACGACGGAACTATTTCCAAGGTTGAATTTTTTCAAGGTGACGTCAAGATTGGAGAAGATGCAACAGCTCCTTATCAAATGATATGGAGTAACGTTATGGCTGGTTCTTATTCGATCAGTGCAAAGGCGACTGATAATCTTGGTTTATCTGGCACTTCGGCTTCCGTATCAATTACAGTCAATACTGCGCAAAATCCTCCATCCGAGCCAACTCCTGATCCTATATCTGAGCCAGAGCCAACTCCTGTTAATCAACCGCCAATCGTATCAGTTACTTCTCCTGCAAATGATGCTGAATTTACTTCTCCTGCCAATATAACCATAACCGCAACAGCTTCCGATCCGGATGGTTCTATTGCGCGTGTTGAGTTTTATCGCGGTACTTCTAAAATCGGTGAAGATACAACAGCCCCATATTCCTACAATTGGCAAAATGTTGGAGCCGGTGAATACCATATCTCTGCAGTCGCGGTCGATGATAAAGGTGAAATGACCGGTTCAGAAGCCGTTCATTTGATAGTGAATTCCACAAATCAACCGCCAATCGTATCAGTTACTTCTCCTGCAAATGATGCTGAATTTACTTCTCCTGCCAATATAACCATAACCGCAACAGCTTCCGATCCGGATGGTTCTATTGCGCGTGTTGAGTTTTATCGCGGTACTTCTAAAATCGGTGAAGATACAACAGCCCCATATTCCTACAATTGGCAAAATGTTGGAGCCGGTGAATACCATATCTCTGCAGTCGCGGTCGATGATAAAGGTGAAATGACCGGTTCAGAAGCCGTTCATTTGATAGTGAATCCTCCGTCTATTGAACCTCCTTCGGGCGAAGTCGTATCTTATGGTGTTAATATGCCTGCTTGTTCGGCCATGTCCATTCCACCCAATGCCATATATGTTGCCACATCTGGCAATGATTCTACTGCGAATGGAACCTTGGCTCGTCCTTATAGAACAGTTCGCGCCGCGGTTAATAATGCTGTTGCCGGAGCAAATATTGTTATTCGTGAAGGTGTTTATGTTGAACCTCAAGAAATACGTATTCGCGTACCCAATGTAACAATTATGTCTTATCCCGGAGAATGGGCAGTAATCGATAGATCGAGTGATACACAAAATGTGGGTATAAACATGTATGTGGGATCCAATGGTAGCTCTTTACGATGCGTCGAAGTAAAGGGTGGTTTTTACGCTGTTTCCACTGAAACAAAATGGGATTGGGGAGATGCTAATGATCGATCAGGTGCGTCTAATTTATTGATTGAGAATACTAAATTACATGACTCATATCGTGATGTTGTAAAAATCAAACCCGGATCAGATAACATCACTATTCGTCATAACGAAATATATAATTCCAACGCCGGGCAAATGACAGGCGATTGTAATGCGGAAGGAATTGATAATGTTAATGGTGACAAAGCTCTTGTGGCCTATAATCACATTCATCATATTTGTTCAAACGGAGTTTATCTGAAAGGTGGAGCCATGGATGGTGTTATTGAGTACAATTTAGTCGAAAATACTGGTGGTGCTGGAATATTACTTGGTTTTGATACCAGTCCAGAATTTTTTGATCTAACCGTAAATCCAGAATATTACGAAAATTTTCGTGGTATCGCACGTTATAATTTGGTTCGCAATACGGGTTGGTCGGGAATCGGATTATACGCATCAAAAGATGCGCAAGTCTACAATAATACAATCATAAACACGGCCAGCACTTATCATAGCCCGATATATTTTGGCATAACATTTCAAGATTGGGATGAAAATGCCGGAAGACCCGCCAATGTCAATCCCGTTGTTCGCGACAATATTGTTGTTCAGGAGAATGTAAATCGCGCTACCATGGTCGGAATTCGTTATGCCAATGAATTAGGAGGATTAAGCGCTCTTTCTGGCAATCTTAACATAAGCAATAATTGCTATTATCAATCTGGAAGATCAGCTTCTTTTGACGATAGCCGTTCCAATTGGACAGGTGGTTTGTCGGCCTGGAAAGCTCATATTAACGGCGACAGTGGTTCGATTGAAGTCAATCCAAATCTGGATGCTAATTCCATGCCAACTAATTCAACTTGCGTTGGACGTGGCCATTTGGCTGGTCAAGTTCCTTCTTCTGGAAGCGAGCCTCCTTCGTCTAGCGTCGAACCACCATCTTCTAATACCGAGCCATCTTCATCCGGATCAGGGGAGGTTGTTCCCGGCGAATTGAAAGTATTTATTCAGCCAGCCGAAGTACGTTCCGCCGGAGCAAAATGGCGCAGAGTCGGAACTTCAGCTTGGCATAATAGCGGCGAATCTGAAATTAACGTTTCCAACGGTACTTATTTGATAGAATTCAGCGATACCGCCAACTGGTCTTCTCCTGCAAAGATTGAAATCGTTGTTAAATCCGGATACATCGATCCTTTAACTGGCTACTATACACAAAATACAGGAAATATTTGGTATGTTGATGATGACAACAAATCTGGTATTTATAATGGAACAGCTCAATATCCAGATGCCTCTATTCAATATGCTGTTGCTCGCGCTTCCAGCGGAGATACCATCAAATTAGCCGTTGGTAATTACGGTCCAATCAATACCGAGGGAAAAGCTTTAACAATTTTGGGCGGTTTTATCGGAGCAAATTCCGCAACTTATTCTGCTGGTCAGGGCGGTAATTTTACTTCACGTTCTTACAACCCTTCGGCCACAACAATTAGTGGAGGCGCTAATCAAAATGGGGTTACATTTACCAGATTTAGCTCCGCCTCTTATCATGGAGTATTGGATAATGTTCGTGTTAGTAATAGCCTAAAGGGTGTGGTTTGCGATACAGCAACATCTTGGCCTCATCCGGATAATATCATCGTTAGTAATTCAATTATCGAGAATAATGGTGCAAGCGGTGTAACATCCAGAGGAGCCGGCATAATAGTTTGTGGAGAAAATTCTAAAATAGTCAATAATATTATTCGTTCCAATCAGGGCGGACGTGGTCCAGCTATCTATGGCTCTGCGTCAACTGATATTTTGGTTGATAACAATAAAATACAAAACAATACAAGCTATGATGATCATGGAGGTGGAGTTTACTTAAATGGCAAAATTACCTTCAGTAATAACATCGTGTCTGGTAATCGTGTATCCATGGATTACGGTTGGGGAGGCGGTGTTCTATTTCATAGTCAAGGCACGGTCGCCCGTATGAATTCCAATAAGATATTCGACAATTACTCTCCATTGTATGGAGCCGGGGTATTCATCGATGAAGGAGCTGTTGCTTATATGAATAATGATTTAGTTTATCGTAATAGAACTGGTAACGGTCAGGGGGCTGGAGTGGCTGTGGATGATGGACCTGTTTCATCTCATGTTTATATTACAAATAGTACCATAGCCTATAATAATTCAACGGGAAGCTCTGGAAATGGTGGTAATGGTGTTTATGTGGATAATGCTTCAACCGCAACAATCAGTAATTCTATTTTCTGGGGCAATGGCGATGATTTCTATGTTCGTTCTGGTAGCTCAATTAATGTTTCTTATTCATTAAGTTCTGAAGCATGGTCCGGAAGTGGAAATCTGAATTCAGATCCTCTATTTGCCAATGCTTCCAACAATGATTATCATCTTCGTTCAACTACCGGTCGCTATAATCTACAAGATGGATCTTGGGTAATTGACTCTTTCCATAGTCCGGCTATTGATGCAGGTAATCCCACAGCTTCTTATTCCAAAGAAACTTCTCCGAACGGTAATAGAGTTAACATGGGCGCTTATGGCAATACGGTCGAGGCAAGTCGCAGTAAATAATAGCTTAAATTTTGATAGTATAAAAGACGCTAATTAGCGTCTTTTATGATATTAATATTAACCTTGTTCATTGACAAAGCGTAAAAAATTTGTTTCCATACAGTTCAGCACAATCAAAAAAGGAGATAATAATGCATCCTAATTATGGTAAATATATTGAAAATGGTTTAATTAAAAATCGTGGAGGTTTTCTCAAAGCTCCAATCCAGCAATTGCCCTGGGGTGATGCCATTTTGCTAAAAAAAGCTTTTTTAATCTTCCCCGACGGTTCACGCAAGCATGAATTATTTTTTCCGGGCATAATCTTTCGTCCTAACCGTAATTTAGCAAAGCGTTCGGATAATTCTTCAACTCATATCATTTATCACGATGCCTATGAGGCGGAACGTGGAGCTAAACATGCCGTACAAAATTATGGTTTATATTCTAAAGCCAAAGGCACTGAAATTGCTGATTTGACTATCGATATCTCCACTTTGCGCGAATATGTAATTTTTTTGCTTCGCATGGGTCCTCATTTCGAACATGTCTTACGTGATTTAAACAAAGGCATGAATCATTTAGTTGAACGTTATGGATGGAAAGTAGATGAAAACAAACAAAAGGCAACCGCGCGCATGATGCGCGGATTGATAGCCGAGGATTCATTGGGGCGTATCAATATTCCAGCTCAAGCCATGAGTATGGGCGGAGCAATCTGGAGTCTTTTAGAGCGCGAAGAGGCAATGCAATGGCTCTCTATGCATATGGATCAAAAAGCTTTGCAAACTTCAAGATTGATTGCCACACAAATTGATTTGTATCAAAGGTTTTGGAATAGTTTTTGTAAACTTCAAACGATCAAACAACGAACCTTATTCATGAAACACGATGCCAAGCGTCAAATCAATGAACTGTCATTATTTCGCGATTTATTTAGTGGTGTCATATTATTACCATTTCGCAAGAACGCATTTCATACTATTCGCGATATTGAATTCGCCATCAAAAATATTTTGGATGGTGATAGCGCTAGTTATGGCAAATCTCTTTTTCGCTTACGCGAAGGTGTTAGGTGGGTTTTTGTTCTTGATACTCTACAACGGGATATTATCTTTCCGTTATCACATTTGATCGCCGAATTGACGCGGAGCGAACGCGCTAAACGTAGTAAAACTCAAGAAAAACATCGAATTATTATTTCAGCAACATTATCTCCTAAAAGATTCGCGGATCTTAAAGCGCGCATCGTTGAATTCAGAAATAAGTTGGCTAAATGCGAAGATCAGGTTTTGCTTCATCCAGTTAAAAATGAAGTATTAGGACTATTAAAAGTTACTGAAACGCATATCATAGAAGATGATTGGCGTTTGGTTAAACAAGACTTGGATGCTATTGCAAACATTCTCTAATTCCATATCCCCCATCAAGGGGGTTTTAATTTATATTTGCTTTAAATAATCATTTTGGTTACATTTATCTTATGAATAATCAAAACATCGTAGAGATCAATATTTCTAAAACTTTTTTAACCATGGCCAGAAAAGCCATTGGCATAACAATGTTTCAAAATTTTTATGGTGCAATAAACGGCAAATCAAAAGATTTGGTTGAAAATGGCAATCTTTCTTGCGCATTTTTTGTTTCCGCTCTATTGCATTTTTTTAAACTGATTAACGAACCTCATTTAACCGTCTCTGGTTTGCAGAAAGACATGGAATTATCAAATTGGCGCAAGGTTCGTCAACCAAAAATTGGTGACATACTTTTTTGGGAGCCCATAAATTTCGGATCCGGCGCAAAACATGCTCATGTGGGAATATTTATTGGCAAAAATAAGGCGATCAGTAACAATTCCAAAACCGGTAAACCTGCTTTTCATCATTTTACTTTTGGTACCAAAACAGGTAAACCTAAACGTCGAATCGTCGCAATCTATCGTCATCATCTTATCAATCAATAAAGTTAACAACAAAGTTTATCAAATATAATAAACGCCAGAGAGTAAAATTTATCCCCTTGACATTTTTTTAAATTGAGTCACACTTAATAATAGGTGTAAGGGCGATGAAAGTCTAAATCTTTCGTCGCTCTTTTTATTAATCAGATTGGAGGATGTCATGAAAAGCAAATTATATTGGCTCGTGGCTTCAGCTATTAGTGTTGCAGTTTTCTTTAGTGAGTTCGGTTGTTTATTTTATACCGACGATCAAAACACGATCAAAGCATCTCAAACACAAGCTGATAATGAAAATATTGGGCAAAAAATTAAACCGATCATTACTTTTACTGGCAATAACCTCTTAAATATCTCAGAAAATCATCCCATTTCAGTCAAATTTCCCATTGTTCCTAAAAAAGAAATCAATGCCATATTAATTACAAGTTGTGAGCGTGAACCGGATGAAATCGCAGTACCGCTTAATGTAGGGAAAAATAAATCTTGCCATAAAGTAACAGCTGAAGCTATTTATGCTGGCCCTAAAGGCATTATTTATTTAGAGGCGGATTTTGTTTGGGATATTCAAGATCCTTCCATTGTCCGCATTATAGATCAAAAGCAAGATTCAAAAAAATCATTTATTGAACTTGAGGCATCGCGAGATATTTTTTCATCAGCTGGATTAACAGCCGAACCAGAAACACAATTAAGTATTTGTGTTACGCCAAAGAACGGTTGGCAAGATCCAAATCATATTCCGCTTTGTCGTTCTTTGCCCGTTTACGCTGTCGCCAACATGGAGGGGTCATGGTGCTTTACCGGAAAAGAGTTCACGTCAGATCCGGGCGTGGATTGCGAAACTATTTCTATCAGTCAAGATGGACGCTTTCTCTCATTAAACAGCCGAGGTAGTGGAGTTATCTACGAAAAACAAATGGATTTTTATATTGATAACATGGGTTATCGAACTATCGAAAATACCGGAATTCAAATTGAAGGCATAGTTCTAGCTGGCGAAGATGTGGAAGGCACATTTTCAGCATTTCGCCTTCCGCTTTAATAATCTTTTTATCAAACCTTTATCCCGCATTTAGCGGGATTTTATTATTCAACTTAACTAAAGTAATTTAATTTTTATGGTTTCATTTATAATCGCATAGCAAATATTTTTATCGATATATTTTGCATCTTATTCAGCTCTAAATCTTACTCTATTTATATTTAATTCTTCTGATATGGTCATATCTCGAAAAAACATAACATTTCCTTCTTTGTTCCGGATTAAACAAGATCTTAATAATTTATTTTAGTTTTACATTTTTTTCATGTTGTCACGTGATTGAATTGCGCCATAAAAAATCAGACTCTCTTAAGTCTGATTTCCATTTTCTTATTCTTGTCGCTAGTTCTAGCAAATTTAATTTGGTAGGTTATTTTTTTGCTTTTTTTGCTACCTGCTTAGTCACTTTTTTTGTTGGATTTTTTTCAATTGCAGTTTCTGGAGTAGTTTCTTTAATTTCAGTCTTTTCGATTTTTTTAGCCTGTTTAATATCAGATAAGTTTAAGCCTTCGAGTGTTTCTACTGTATGAATTTTGTTCGTTTGTTTAAGCTTTTCAATCTCTTTCAAGATTAAATCCAACTTGGCGTTTAATTGTTCAAATTGTTCGCGATTATCATCTTTACGGGCCAATTTTTCATCGCGTAAAAAACGTTCTTCGCGTCTTTGTAGTTTAAATCCGTGGTCATCGCTTCCACTTCCACGGAAACAATTATTACAAAGCACCGGCTTATCGCCCGTAGGCCTGAATGGTACGTGACATCTATCACCGCATTCGGCGCATGTTGCCGGAAACATTTTTTTCTCAAATCCGCGCCCTCCTCTGTCAAATCCGCGATCATTGCGGTTTCTTCTATCAAACCCACCTTTTTTAAAATCTTTCATAGATTTATCGTCGAACACTTGCCCCGTTTGTTTATCGGGTTTAATAACCTGATAACGGAGACGAACATCGAACATCCGCACCCTTGGCGCTTGTCCGCCCTTGGCGGATTTTTACGTTGAATCTTCACGGATCCTGTATCCGCAGTTTTTCTTCATTCACGTTAAGACGTTATGACGTTAAGACTTTTAACGATATTATTAGTAATTTAATCGCTAGACTATATCAGATTTTTGGATTCTTGTCAACATTAATATGGTTTTAAAATGATTGACATCTAGTTTTTTTAAGGCTTTAATAAGCAAGCACATTAACAAGGGAGGCGATAAAAATCATGAGTTTGGTTAATATTAAAGCCGAAACCGAAGATCTTTGCGAAGAATTGAATACTATAGAAGAGGATAATCCTAAGATTCCCGAAGCAATTGCTAAGATATTCCGTTTATTTGAGTTGGAAATCAGCATAGGTACAAGTTCCGTATATCATCGGATTCTTATTTCCAGCACCATGGATCAAATTCTTGATCTTGGGAAGGATGGTTTGCGTTTTTTAGTACTTCATCTTTACGAGTCTATTCAAGTACGTGTCATGGATGAGGATGTGCTTGAGGCTTGGCATATTATGATTAGTTTTTTTGCAGAAAATCTTAAAGCTAAAAACGCTCCGCAAGATAGTGAAGATTTTAGTGATTGGTTCGCTTGGGCTATTGATTTTACAGGTGTTGAATTCACTGAGGATAAACAAGAAGATCTCATCGAATAAAATACTTGGTTTTCGAGTCAGTTCAATTGTCAAACAATATAAGAAATAGCGCTTGACTAATTCATTTAGCGGTTTTTATTGGTAGGCATTAATTTAAGGTTTAGGTTTCACGCAGGAGGAGTAGCAATGCAGTTCGGAACATGGAGAAAACTCTACACACAGCACCATTACAGTTTTGGTAACCAAAATAAAAAATTCTACAGAGTGGATCATGATCATGTTATCTCTCCTGGCGGGCATGAATGCGATTATTTTGTAGTGCGCATAGCTCCGCACGCGGTTGTAATCGCACAAAATAACGGTGGTCAAATACTTATGGTATGTCAACATCGCTATACAACCGGAGAGGTTACTCTCGAATTACCCATGGGCAATTCTGATGGTGGAGATTTGTTGCTTACTGCTCGTCGAGAATTAGAAGAAGAGACTTGTTTTACTGCACAAGATCTTAGAATGATCGGCAAATTTCAAGAAGCTAATGGTATTGCAGAAATGTGGGGTCACGTTTTTATCTCGCACAAAATTGAAATAGCAAAAAATCCCGCGCAAGATGAGATGGATAAAAATGCCATCGTGCTCTGCGCTTATTCCGTGGGAGTAATCCGACAAATGATTGCCGATGGTCGAATTACAGACGCATCAACCATTTGCGCCTTTGCCATAGCTGACTATCAAGGCCTTTTCTAAAACCGCTATTGGGCGGTTTTTTAATCATTTGAATCTTTATTCATATTTAAATTAATCAAGCTAAATCAGTTAGGAATATTTCAAGCTATTTATAACGATTTTTAAGCTTGTAGTCTTAAGTAATTTATATTGCAATTATTCTCAACAGGCTGTTTTTAAATGCGTAATATTCTTTAAGATCAATTACAAAATCTAAAAAAGAGTAGGTTAAAATAGTTAAATCAAAAAAAAGAAGATGATATACCAGTCTTTTTGTAGGGAAAATACAAAATTTCAAATGTTAGTTCGATTGTTATTTTTCTATCCAAAATATCCGTATTGCTAATGCGGATTTTTTTGTTAATTGAGAGAATTAAAATTCTGACATTTAGGGCAGTAAAAAACACTCCTCCCACTTAACTTTTCTCTTCTTATCTCTGTTCTGCATTTTTTACATGCTTTGCCTTTGCGTCTAAATACATTTAGATGTTTCTGATAGCTTCCCATTTCGCCTCCTGGCAGACGATAATCCGAAAAAGTTGTACCATGATGTTTAATTGCCTTCGTTAAAACAGTTTTAATCGCTTTATATAGTCGCTGGATCTCATTATTAGATAAACTATTTGCCTTGCGCAATGGATGGATTTTTGCTAGAAACAAACTTTCATTTACATAAATATTTCCTAAACCAGAAATTTTAGCCTGATCTAACAAAATTACAGATATTTTTCGTTTACTTCGCAAAGCCTGTTTAAGATCGTTAATACTAAAAGCAGGAGAAAGAGCATCAACTCCAATTTTCTTTTTCTTCTCAAAATCAAGCATTTCATCCGCGTTAAAAATCTCGCAAGTCGCAAATGTTCTCATGTCCGCCAAATATAGATTATCTTCTTGGTCGAGTTTAATGGTCAGTCGGCAAAATTTGGGAATTTCTTTTCGCAGAAAAATCTGTCCAGTCATTCGCAAATGCACAACTAAATAGATATTATTTATCAATCTAATTACAATATTCTTGCCAATTCTTGTAACATTAATTATTGTAGCTCCTCGAATTTGCCTACGAATCACATCAATATCAGCTTTGCCAAAAAGTCTTCGTGTATAATTATTCGTAACTAAATCCAAAATTTGCCGGCCTATAATCAATTTTTTCAGATCGGTTACAATAGATTGTATCTCGGGTCCTTCGGGCATAGATTCAAAATAATCAATTCAAACATTAAACTAAAAACCGTAAATCGCAAAGAGTCGCTCAATCTTGCGTTTATGATTACAATATGGGTTTTAATCGTTTAAAAATAAAAAAATTATAATTCCAATCAGCGTTACATAAAAATCGTATAGAATTAAATTGGTATCATCAAACTTACGAAAATAATTCGCTATTAATTAGAAGATAAAAAACAAATTATTCCAAAAAAGATTGTACCGAGTGTATAGTATATCGGCAATTTTCATCAAGCTATCTCTTTCCCAAGAGATACGCCATTGACATTAAAGAGAGTCATGGTTTTGTTATAAATCTAAAAGATTTTTTAAATCCAAGGAGAGAATTTTTTTATAACACAATTTTAATATTATTCAGTGAATAATCCCATTAGATTATCATTTGCAGTTAGCTTTTTTATTTCGGACTTTTAAGGAGAAGTAAATATCAATAAGCGCCATTGCTAAGCTCATGGTCATGGGGCCAAGAACAAAACCCAAGGGTCCAAAAAATGCCAAACCTCCTAATACTGTTAAAAAAACGGCCAGTGGGTGTAATTGCATTTCTTCGCCAATTAGTTTTGGCCCAAGTAGATTATCTATCAAGCCAACAGCCAACAATCCCCAAGCCAAAAGACCAAATCCACCAAATAAGTTTCCGGTTAAGAACAAGAATATGATACCAGGAACCAACACCAGGGAAGTACCCACTCCTGGGATAAGCGCCGCTATAACTGCCACGCTACCCCAAAGTACCGGATTAGGCACGCCAAAAATTGCAAAACCAATTCCTGTTAAAGTTCCTTGAATTAATCCTATGGTTAAACTACCTTTTATTGTTGCGGATATGGCTAATCTTAATTTTGTAACGATTAACTCATCATCCTTATCATCAAGCGGACTTAATTCAATCAAATAATCTTTTAATTTCCCTCCATCTTTAAGAAAAAAGTAAAAAGCTATTAAAAATACGACCGCATTAATAAGCATGCTAGCAAAACTAGAGAAAATTACCCCCAGATTTTTTACTAGAACTTCTAATCCTTGTTTGATGTATTGATTGAAATCAATTTTAAATGATTCGGGAATAATCATCGTTGCACGCGCTTGATTTAATAATTGTTCGATCATACCGATCAATACGCTCGTGTTACCTCGTGATAGGTCGCGATATAAATCCGCAGCTTCTTTTAATATTAAGGTTCCTATAAACAAAATAGGTAGCATTACTAATACAATAGCTATCAAAGTTGAAAGCAATGCCGAAATTCCAGATTTGTTTTTGGATAAAATCATAAATCTTTGATAAACAGGCTGAAAGATAAAAGCAAAAATAGCCGCCAATATAAGCGTTGTCAGAAACGGTTGTATAATAAAATACACAATTGCAAGTGATGTAATTAAGCAAACAATAAAAAAATAATAAACATCTCGATTCATGCGCATAGGATATTATAAATGATAGATTTATAGACCGCAGATATTGGTCATATCCTCACAAATTAGCGCGTCTTTTATGCATTGAATTTTTTTCTCGTTCCATGACGCGCATTCCAATTCGCAGGATTCTTGCCCTTCTTGAAAAAGTGCTTGATTGGCACTTGGCACCAATGTTAAACATTTGGCTACATAATTGCTACAAGCTTGCGTACAATCATTTTTTAATGGTTGAGCTTTTGGTGTATTTATTGTACTCGTAACATATTCTTGCTCTTTATCTTGAATCGGCTGTCCACATCCTGCAAGGTTTGCAATCAGTAAAATTCCTATAAACGATAAAGCGATTTTTTGCATATTCATAATCTTATTATTTTAATTTAAGGTTAAAGATAAAGTAATTGTTTAATTATCGTAAGATAATAGTCGCCAATCCCAAAAATACTATAAAGCCAAGTACATCGGTTGCGGTTGTAATAAATATAGTGGCGCTCGTAGCCGGGTCTTTGCCAAGTTTTTTCATTATTAAAGGTATAAGCGCTCCAAAAAAACCCGCTACCAAAAGATTGATTATCATTGCTACCGCCAAAATAAATGCTATTTTAACATCTTTATTTATCAAAATTACAACAACAGCAACCAAGGATCCTGTGATCGCCCCGTTGATAATTCCTGCCACGATTTCTTTTTTTATAGTTGGCAAAGCCGTCTTAAGATCGATTTGTTTTAGAGTGATTCCTCTTACTAAAACCGCTAGAGTTTGAGTCCCAGCGTTTCCGCCCATGCCCGCTACTATGGGCATATAAATAGCTAATAATACATATTTGGATATCGTACCCTCAAATAAACTAACAATAAATGCGGCCAAAAACGCTGCTCCTAAATTGATTATCAACCATTTGTAACGGTTATTGACTTTTTGTTTGACGCCATCGAAAATACTTTCTTCTTTTTTGACACCCGCAAAATCATAAAGATGTCCAGCTGTGTTTTTATTAATAACGCGCAGAAGATCATCGGAATAAATAACTCCGATTATATTGTTTCTTTCTCCCAAGACAACAATTTTGTTATGAGGATGTGATTGAAAAATTTGCAAAACTTCTTCTTTGGAAGCATTGTGTTTAACTCCCGGAATCTTTTTTGTAAAACTACCAATATTCTCCGATGGTTTTGCAAATCCTAATTCGTGCCCAGGTAGGTAACCTTTTAATAATCCGTCTTTCAAAACTAAAATTGCCGGTAATCTGTCAGTACGGTTCTCGTGAATTTTAAATTGCTTCGCAACTTTTTCAAAACTGTCTGTATGGTCAACTTGAATATAATCCAAACTCATCAAACCAGCAGCGGAGTCCGGATCAAATTGATTTAAAAATTGAACAGACTGCTTTAAGTTTAAAGTTAGTTTCTTAATTATTTTTTTCTGTCTATTTTTTGGAGTTAATCGTATTAAATCCGTGGCTTCGTCTGGATCAAGGTATTCGAGAATTCTAATCAATTCAGCGTCTTTAAGATCTGCGATCAAAGTTTTACTTATATTTTTCGATAATTTTAATAGTATTTGTGCCTTCTTTTCTTCTGGCAAATCGGTAAAAATTCGCAAGCGATTTTTTCCGGCAAAACTTATTATGCGTAGAGTTTGTAGAAAACCATTATCCTTCATAATCATCCTGCTTTATTTTATCATTTCATCAAAAAAATAAACAGAGTCGATAGACTCGTTTAATTAATAATTAAAAAATATCAGTTGATTATAAAATGTGGTATTCAATCAATTCTATCATTTGTATAAATGCATAATGATTAAATCGCTTATATGACATGATATGAATTTATTACTATTAATAAAAATCAATATAGAAATCATGCGATATACATTATTGATTTAATAAAGCTAGTTAAATAAAGATATTGTTAATTATTATTTGTAGTTGAAATTAGTTCAATAGCATTCATGTTCAATCTTTCTTGATTAGCGCGTCTCGTATTTCTCTAAGCAATACAATATCTTCTGGCGTTTTAACAGGTTTGTTTTCTTCCTTTTTTTTGAATTTATTTATTTGCTTAACTATTAGAAAGATTGCAAAAGCTATAATCGCAAAATCAACTACCGAATTGATAAATAAACCATAGTTCAAAGTAACGGCCTCGCTTGTTTCAGTAGCTTTTTTTAAAGTCAGAGCGAATCTAGAAAGATCAATTCCATTAACCAGAATTCCGATTGGAGGCATGATAATATCAGACACCAAAGAGCTGACTATTTTGCCAAATGCGGCGCCAATGATGATGCCAACAGCCATATCCATTACGTTGCCTTTTATGGCAAACTCTTTGAATTCTTTTAACATATTTTTAAACATATAAATAATATTTATGTATAAATTTAATTAATTTTATTATAAGTATTTTTTCATATTCGCTTTAAAATATCCTGTTCCTTTTATCGGTTTATATTCGTGATAATCTTTACTCATATTGGAACGATGAACTTCCGTAAAAATATCCGCTATTTTGTCTTGCAAGCCATGTTCCAAAACAGTCCCGTAAACCGCATATAGAATGTCAGCCAATTCTTTAGCGATATTTTCTAAATCCTCATTACGCGCTCCTTCAAAATACTCTTCAACTTCATCTTTCATTAGTTTATAACGATTTTGATATCTGTCTCTAGGAATAAGACTTGGATTTTTGGATATTAATATTTTAAATTTATCATGAAACTTTCTTACTAAATCCAATTCATTTTGCATAAATTTTAATTAGTCAGCTTATTAACAGTGTAAATTGAGACGGCATTTCCAGCAGTAGCAAAAACAATATATTTAAAGAGTTTGATGAACATTCAATTCCGTTCTTTATAGTCCACAATCCGCAAAAAATAAATACATTGGACACATCTAACATTAATTAATAAAAGTAATATTTTAATTTTTTCATATCATTATCTATAGGTCAAGATTAATAAATTCAAATAAAAATTAAAATTCATTTTGATAATCATTATCCATTATTTTTTTTTACATTCCTTCATGCTAGTATTCTGTTTTGATTTAAATATTTTATTATACCTTATTTCAGATTATTTCTATTTAGTTTATTAACTTTTTACTCATCGCAACAAGAAAAAAATCATCATCTCTAAATGATGCCATAATAAATAACCGTGCAATAAGTTTTGCTTAAAGATAGATTCTTAAAATTATTTAATTTTTTATCATCAAATTGATTCTCGCCCAAATTTATATTATGTAATTATTTATCGTAATTTATTTGAACATCAGAATTTCTATTTTTATATTCAGATTCAGATTTTCTTATTTATCGTTAAGCTAACAAATCTTCTTTTTTGGGCATGCAATTATAACAGAAATCACCTTGCATCAATGCTTCAGAAATATTTTTTAATTCATTTTTGTAGGCATTCATGTCACTAATTATTTTTCTCGCCACACCAGTATCCATTGCCACCTGTGCTATCTCTGGGGGGATGCGTTCAAGCAATCTAGGATCAAATGGTTTAGGTATTATGTATTCGGGACCAAATGTAAAATCTTGTTTATATGCATCAATAACGCTTTGTGGCACAGGTTCATGCGCAAGTTTGGCGATTGCATCAACCGCCGCAAGTTTCATTTCTTTGTTTATTTCTGTAGCCTGCACATCCAGAGAAGCCCTAAAAACGTATGGAAATCCAAGCACATTATTTACTTGATTGGCATAATCGCTTCTACCTGTGGCAATAATTGCGTCCAGTTTGGCTTCTCGCACTATTTGAGGATCAATTTCTGGAGTCGGGTTCGCTAAAGCAAAGATGATGGGTTTGGAGTTCATGGATTTTATCATATCTATCGTCAAAACATTTCCTGTAGATACTCCTATAAATACATCTTTTTCTTTTATGGTTTGTGCAAGATCTGCTTCATCAGTTTTCTGCGCAAAATATCCTTTATATTCATTAAGATCGGTTCGCGATGTTGTAATCAAACCTTTGCTGTCCAGCATAAATAGATTTTCTTTTTTTACTCCAGCGTCCAATAATAAATGCGAGATGGCTATCGCCGCCGCGCCAGCTCCGTTTACCACGATTGTTATTTCCTCAATTTTTTTGCTAACGATCTCCAAAGCATTTTTTAATCCGGCAGTCACAATAATTGCTGTTCCGTGTTGGTCGTCATGAAATACCGGAATCTTCATACGTTGCTTCAATTCTTCTTCAATCTTAAAACATTCTGGCGCTTTTATGTCTTCCAAATTTATTCCGCCAAAAGTCGGTTCTAATCTTGCTACCGTTTCAATAAATTTCTCTGGATCATGTTCGTCCACTTCAATATCAAATACATCTATATTTGCAAATCTTTTAAATAACACCCCCTTGCCTTCCATAACCGGTTTACTCGCCAAGGCTCCAATATTACCCAATCCCAAAACAGCAGTTCCATTGCTTATTACACCAACCAAATTAGGTTTAGTCGTATATTTGTAAGCATCTTCTGCGTTATTTTTAATCTCCAAACAAGGATAAGCCACGCCCGGCGAATAGGCAAGGGTTAATTCCTCGGCCGTCGTACATGGTTTTGTAATCGATAAGCCTATTTTTCCAGGTTTTTTATATGAGTGATATTTCAGTGACGCATCTCTTTGATTATTTTGCATATTGTAATTCACTATTGTTTAAGAACATATAGTATTCTTAATTCTTATTCCATGCAACAGCCATTAACAGTTATCAAGCAGTAAGTGGATATAACATTTTAGAATAACAGATGTGGAAAGTTTTTAATTTTATACTCTATTAAGGCAATTTATTCCTCTCGACAAGTGTTCTACTTTTGTTCTATAATTAAATTAACTTTATAAATTACGAATAGTTTTTTATCTCATGAGATAAAATAAAAAACAAAATAGCAAGCTCATAATTCGCTAGTATTCATAATTATGTATCGTTATATGTTATCTCCACTTACCCCCAAGCAAAAAGAGGTTCTCGATTACATAATCGAGTTCATCAATGATCGCGGTTACGCGCCGTCTTTTCGTGAAATCGCAGATGGGCTTAATCTTGCTTCTCCTTCCACGGTCCATGTGCATGTTCAAGCTTTACGTTCACGGGGTTTCTTAAAAGTTGGCAGTTCGGCGCGTGAGCTTGAACCCACCGATAAAGCTGTGCGTTGGGGTAAGAGCATTTTGCTTCCTTTAGTGGGTCTTATTACCGCAGGTGAACCCATAGAAGCCATCGAAGAACGTGAAACCATCGCTGTCCCAGTGGATCTCGCTCCCAACTCAGCCAATTCATTCGTCTTGCGTGTCAAAGGGCAATCCATGATCGAAGATGGTATTTTTGACGGTGATTATGTTGTTGTAGAACGTAATCCTAGCCCAAAAAACGGCGATGTGGTCGTTGCTCTCCTTGATAACGCCTACGCTACTCTTAAACGTTTTTACCGTGAACGCGATCGCATTCGACTTCAACCCGCCAACTCTTCTATGAAGCCAATATATTGCTACGACCCAGTAATACAGGGGACTGTTAAAGCCGTAATTAGGAAATTTGGATAAATTAAACTAATTATTCCGCATTATATCAATAAACAAAATTTATCCGAATAATTTTCATCTCTATTTCATATACAGACACTCGTAATTTTTGCGATTTTAATTACTACATTCAAATTTCAGCTATTTAGGTTGATGTCTTGCGCTTTATACATTCATAAATCTACTTCTAATGAAGCTTTCAATGAGTAACAGTATCAAATTTACAAAATTTGACCAATACTTCTTTTAGTTTTATTTACACAGTTCTCATTCTTTCAAGTTAATCTGGCATAACGAGCTAGAGCCTTTTTGATCATCGTTCTAATCAATCTTATCTATTTTTTCATTAATTTCTCTTTTTGTTTGGAAGCATTTCTTTAATAAATAAAAATATTCGACAAATATTGAATATTAATACAATTCATAATCATCCTGGCAAAGGATTTTTTTGTTTCGATAATAAGTTTTAATTTGAGCCACGTGTTTATCCATATTGATTTTCATAAAACAAAAGAAGTTAACGCATAAGCGCTCAATCCTAAAGTTATTATTTTGTTGGATCTAAACATCCCGCGCCCGGCTTGCCCACTTCATTTGGTTCGCATAGTAACTGTGTCATATTTCCCATTTTACGATTCACATGCACCTCTTTCCATGCCTCATAAGGAGTTCCGCAAAACCAAATTAATTCGGATTCGGTAATTGCCTTTGGTAAACATGCTGGCAGTCCAGCCTCAAGCATGTTCGTATTTTCTTTAATTGCTTCTTTAGTTCTGGCCGAAATATCAACATCTAGAGATTTAAAACTTGGTTTTTTATATGTGTAAATGATAGTTTTTTCCGCAAATTCAACAGCCCAAGTAAAAATTTGTAATTCTTGGTGGATATTACATAAACTGGTTTGTAAAGATTCTTGCGTTTGTGACGCTTTAAATACAGTTATAAAATCACTATCCGGCACATTTGGTAAATGAATACGTTCAGCCATTTTTATCGCATCTTCTGATTGTTGCACTTCATAATCAGCTAACCATTTTAATAAACCTTGTCTGTGTTTAAATTGTAAACAAGGCATTGCGTTTTGTGCATTTGGCACGGGCTCATTTTTTGCGGAGCTTGCTTCATCCACACTTACAAGCGTTTCAGATAAAGAAATAACTGCGGCTTTCTTTGGTGTTTCGTGCTCTATCGGTATTTTTTGTTCAGTACATCCCATTCCAAAAGATGTTAAAACAAAACCAAGAAATAATAAGTAAGCTATTATCTTCATATTTTTCCAATATTAACATACATATTCAAAACTTGACAAAAAAGAATTATGAATATATATTCATAATAAAAGTAAATCTTATTATTATTTAAATAACTATTGTTAATTTCAAGTTTAATCAAATATTTATTGTTTGGTTATTGAAAATTAGCTATAAGTTATTATTCAATTTATGCCTAATTTAGACAAAACCGGACCATTAGGAAAGGGTCCAAAAACAGGTTGTGGTCTTGGAAAATGTAATGATGAGAGGGGTGAAATAAAAACTCCACTTAATCACAGAATGAATATTGGCGCTAGACGTGGTAGAGGGGTTGGTACTGGCGCTAGACGTGGCATGGGGAGACGCGCCATCTAAAATGAGTTATAATGTTGTTTATGGTGCGTCCTCGCAAAATAAGGCGCATTCGGAGTAATCCGAGCGTCTTATATTTTAAGCCTCGTGGCATTCCGTTAAAATCTCTTGAAGAAGAGATTCTTTCAACAGACGAGATCGAGGCTCTGCGTCTTTACCATGTTAACGATTTAGATCAAATATCGTCAGCTTTACGCATGAATATTTCACAAAGTACATTTCATCGCCTAATTCAGTCCGCAGAGAAAAAACTTGCCCAAGCCATTATTCAAGGTAAAGCTATCCGTATAGATATATCAAATAAATAATCTATGAAAATTAAAATATTTATCGGTTTATTCTTAGTAACAGTCGCCTCATTTCTAATATTTTTTAAGCCTGCAACAGCCCAAACCATTGCTCCAATTTATTTGTTTTGGGGTGATGGATGTCCGCATTGTGCCGCGGAAAAAATTTTCTTGGAAAAACTTAAACAAGAAGATCCAAATATTCAAGTTCAGGATTTTGAGATTTATAAAAATCGTACTAACTTGGATTTGATGATTAAAATCGGTGAACAAACGGGAACGGATATTCAAGGCGTCCCTTTTACGGTTATCGGAGATCAAATCATTATAGGTTATTTGAACGAAGCCGTAACAGGCGAGCAGATTAGGCAGGCTGTGAATCGTTGTCTTACTATTGGCTGTACTGATATTATTGCGCCTTTTATCGGAAAGTCGATCGATCCTGTTATTCCTCCGCAAATTCAAGAATCGGCGCAAATCCCTGATGTATCAATGCAAGATTCTGTTATTGTAACAGAAAAAGATTCTCTTAATTTTGATTCGACAAGTGTAGATATTGAATCGGAGCCCATGATCAACATCGAAACCGTCACCGATATGTCCAGCGAGCCATCCAGCTCTTCTCAAAAAACAGAGGCTCAAAATCCTAATGTTATTTCCGAGGCAGCTAAAACTCTACATTTTCCATTATTAGGCGAGTTGAATTTATCTTCAATGTCTTTACCTGTTTTAACAATTGTAATCGGAGCTTTAGATGGATTCAATCCCTGTGCCATGTGGGTTTTGGTGTTTTTAATCAGTTTGCTTTTAGGAATGCGAAACAAACGTCGTATGTGGATTTTGGGCAGTGTGTTTATTATAGCCTCCGGTTCAGTGTATTTTTTATTCATGTCTGCTTGGCTCAATTTGATTTTATTTATCGGCTTCCTTTTTTGGTTGCGTCTGATAATCGGCATGGTTGCTTTGGGTGGAGGAGCGTATAATCTTCGCGAGTTTTTCGTAAACAAAGAAAATGTTTGCAAAATAACCGGAGCTGAAAAGCGTCAAAAAGTTTTTTCTAAATTAAAAGAGATTACCCAACGTCAATCTTTTTTGTTTGCCTTGGCCGGAATTATTGCTTTGGCGGTTGCTGTCAATCTTGTCGAGCTTCTTTGTTCAGCTGGCTTGCCCGTTGTATTTACTCAGATTTTAGCTTTAAACAATCTTCCAACCTGGCAATATTATGCCTATCTTATATTATATATATTTATATTTATTTTGGATGATTTGATTGTCTTCATTCTTGCCATGCTCACTTTAAAGATGACTGGCCTAGGCAATAAATATGCGCGTTATTCGCATCTGATTGGGGGAGCGGTTATGGTAATTGTTGGCTTGTTATTAATTTTTAAGCCAGAATGGCTAATGTTTGGTTAATAATAAAACAAATCATCTCGCCTAATTCAAGACTTGCCAAATTTGTATTTCTATACTATTTTATTCATGGAAAGTTCGTGCGAATGCCATTCTATTACGCTATGCGTAACATGGTCGAAGGAGTAAAGATGTGTTTTACGTCTAGGTGTGCGCAAAGAAGTCCAGTTTAATTCTTCATGTAACAAACGCATGCCTACAAAATTATTTGTCGGCGGTATTCCTTACCGTACAACCGAAGCAGAGCTCGAAGAGTTTTTTAGCCAAGCTGGTGATGTCGTTTCCGTGTTCATTCCTTTGGATCGTGAAACACGCCGTCCTCGCGGATTTGCCTTCGTAGAGATGTCAGACGATGCCTCTGCTAAAAAAGCCATCGAAATGTTCAATGAAACAGATATGGGTGGACGTCAAATCGTGGTCAATATGGCCCGACCAACAGAAGCTCGCTAATTTTTCGATCAAAAAATAAAATCCTCCGTTAATCGGAGGATTTTGTATATATCAATAATTTATATTAATAATTGACAAAAGGTTAAGATAATATGCATTTATATTTTAAATTTTTACGATTATTCTGGAATCTGTTGTAAATGCATGCACTAAAATCATTACACCATTGTTATGATTAAGTTATATTGTATTCGGCTGTAAATCTATTTATTTACTTTAGTAAGAAATATTAAAAATAGCAGGTTAATTGTTATAACAAACAAGATTTTATAAATATATAATTAAAGATAGCATGAAAACAAATCGAATCCATAATCATATAGCGCGTAGCCTCGTAAAAGATAAATAAGGTTATAGAAATTTAAGGTGAATGCATAAGCTCAGATACATATGGCACTCCTTGGATAAGCAGGGAGTATGCAAATCAAACGTCTCGGATATCAAGTAAGGGGTTTTTGGAAACTTAACGACTATGCCATACGCTATACCCGTATGGTCACAAATGAAGCTCAAAGAAGAGCTAAAATACTTGCCCATTGGCAAATATACGGCCTAGCCTCAACTTTACACGCTTTTAGGGTTTCAAGACGTACATTATTTCGTTGGAAAGCGAGACGTAAAAAGGATTTAGGCCGTATGGAATCCTTGAATCCCAGTTCAAGAAAACCCAAGAGGGTCAGAACTAGGAGATGGCCAATTGAAATCATACGGCAAATCAAAATACTGCGACATCAGCACCCTAACTTAGGCAAAGAGAAGATCCATGTATTGCTGAAGCCATTTTGTAAACGGATGAGTTTAACTTTACCTTCCATAACCACTATCGGGCGTTTGATTTCAGACGACCCCTTGAAGATGAGGACTGAACTTAGGAAGCCTAGTTGTGCTGGACGAAGATTGATTCGAAAACCCAAGAAAAAGGCCAGAAAGCCCCAAGGTTTTAAGGCTACACAGCCTGGACACTGTTTGGCCTTTGATACGGTGGAACGTACTGTCCAGGGTTGTCGTCGGTATTTTGTGACCATGACTGACCTATATTCCAGATTCTCATTCGCTTTTGCCACGACAAGTCATGGATCTTTGGTGGCTATGCAATTCTTTAAAGCCATACAAGCATTCTTTCCTTATCCCATCCAAAACAT
>Ga0302238_1000865_pt1 | contig 27804 bp, 25 predicted proteins | sample AAG_UR_Asn_MG_FD_193527 | JGI IMG/M metagenome (GOLD analysis project Ga0302238, IMG submission 193527) | Enriched activated sludge microbial communities from anaerobic digester in WTTP, New Holstein, Wisconsin, United States - AAG_UR_Asn | ecosystem: Engineered > Bioreactor > Anaerobic >... | reverse complement strand
TTACTCAACGAACGGAGGATAATATGAGGAAACTATTGATATTCTCATTAGTGCTGATTTTAACCGGCTGTGTGACAATGCGCTACCAAGATGGAACTAAATCGGTGGAATACGCCAGTGTAGGCCGCACAGCGCAAAACATTGAAGGTGATCTGGAAAAAGGGACGGTGAAGGTTGAAGGGCAGAAGATCGATGCCAAATTTCTTGAAGCTGTAACTGAATTTTTGAGGGCGGTGCAATGAAAACGCAAGTCAGAGGCACAATAAAGATCGAACGGATACCAGGATGTAGGCTTGTCCGCACAATCGCGCCTTTCCCGTTTTATTCGGCGATCCTTGCCCGATGGTCAGAGATTCCCACGGGGTTTATCTATGATGAAGAATCCGTGCCCGTTTTGCGCGGGACGAATCCCGAAGCCGGTGCAATCCATGACTATCTTTGCCGATCGGACAGTGATCCGGTCGTGGATAAACTGACGGCGGCACTGGTATACAGAGAATTTATCGCATATTACAATTCAATAGAGCCGCAGCAGACCAACAAAATCAAAGCATATCTCAATTCCGTTTACGATTATATCAAGATGCGGATTAAGCCGAACGCCGTTATCGTCGCGCCCGGTTATTTCCATAAATTGCCGGTAATGGCGACGCTGGAACAAGTACAGGAGGCATTATGATTTACACAAACCAATGGCTTATTGAGCTCATTAAAGAAAACTGGATGGGGATGATACTTTTTTATAGTATTACCCGTGCAATGTTCCCGAACAGCAAAATATTAACAGCTATCGGGGAATCTTTTTCAAATCTTTTTCCTGTTTTCAAGAAAAAAGGGGAATCACCATTACCGCAATAAGGAGTTATTAAGCATGTCAACAGTAGCCGACATTATGGATGAGCTGCAAGACCGGATTCCACAGGAACGTATTGGCTCTCTTTTCCCGGCCATTAATCGGGCAATAGGGTTATTATCAAAGCGTTTATATTTGCTGGATTCCGATTTAATTATCGGAGATTTGGAAGTCGATATTTATGCCCAACAGACCTACACGGCAAGCTCTATTGCCTTTGTGGATGGGAAAAGCGAGGCGGTTGACATCATCACTGATACGGCATCTCAGTTTGTTGCCGAGGAATTTGACGTTGACATGCCGATAAAAACCAATTGTGCCGGCAACGAAGGACCGTTTCGCATTACGGCCGTTGCCGTCGGGACTCTCACTTTAAGCGCTGATTCATCCGTAACAGCACAGGCCGCCGGAAGTTCCTATACTATTACCTCACAAAATGACTTCGGGTATTTACCGGATGACTTCGGCGGTTTGATCGACAAGCCCTATGTTGTTGGCTATAAATACCCACTGGAACCGTTGCCGAGCCAATATGTCAAGATGGCCTATCTAAGTTCCACCGGAGTGAATACGGGAACACCGACCTATTACCAGGTCAAAGGCGGCAAATTGCACATTATCCCGGCCACAGGTTCAGACATTGTTATCGGCGGGGATTATTACAAGAAGCCTGTCAAGTTGACAATGATGGATGATATTCTGCCGTTTGACGGGATGCTGGATGACGCCCTGGCGGAGTATCTTTTGCAGGTTCTGGCCGGCGGTGTTTCCATTGCCGACGACAGCCTGAAAACAATTTTATACAACGCCGTTGATCTGATTGCCAAAAAACGGCCAAAGAAAGCGGCGCCAAAATTACCGCGAGGCATACCGTGGGGGGATTTATAAGCCATGTCTGCACCGACTGCTCCATCTTCGACGACAATTTGCACTGAGGCATTAACCCGGTTTCTGAATGGCGGCACACCAGCCGCTGCGGACATTACCCGGGCGATCAATTACGGGCTGGAGAAAGTCAAACGGGACATTATGACCTTTGGAAAAACATGGCGTCCGTTGATTACCACCAGCTATGATATAACCGCGGCTGGTGTATCCCATTACGCCAATCCGAGCGACTTTGAAGGTGATCTGTCTATCGGTTTGATGACTGGTGATCATACCGGCGCATTAGGCGTCGTAACCAGTTCCTCCAAAGTTACACTGGCCGCCACTGAAGATGCAACGGAACTTGAAGCCGAAGGGAAATTGTTGTTGATCACATCCGGTACGGGAGTTGACCAGGCGCAATTAATCAGTGCGTACAATGCGACAACAAAGGTTGCTGATCTCAACACTGCTTACGGGACTTTGCCGGTCACGGGCGACGGTTACATGATTGTCAACAGTATTACCGATCTGACCAAAATCGGTGTGGGGCTTTATGACCAGTTCCAATACCCGGGAAAAGCGGGGACACCCAAAAGATATGCTTTTGTCCCGAATGATACCGTTGGACAGTTGGCCTTGCAGCCTGTTCCCAATGCTGTTTTCGGAATTAGGAGAAAATATTACGCCGATTTGATGAAGGTGGACACCGCAGGGACGCTTTATTCTACACTCTTGCGTCGGTGGGCGGGGCTTTTCGAGCAAGGTGTTTATGTCTGGAAGCTCTCGGAAGATGATGACCGATACACTGAACAAAATAATATTTATCAGGCCATGATTTTAGCGACTATGGGGACAGATTTAGATGGTTTTGACGCTACTAAGGCCGCAAAAGCAATGCAAGGACAGGGTTAGTTATGGCTTACAAAGGAAATACCGACCGAATCCCATGCAGCAAGGGTGGATTGACCGGCGCTAAAAACATAGATGATATTCCTAACCACATGATGGTTTATCCGTCCCGTAATATTAATCTGGAAAAGAACGGGCGGCGCAAACGGGGCGGCACGACTCTTTTGCTTAGTTCTGCCTATGCCGGTGCGCCGAAGATTTTGGGGCTTTACCATGCTTATTTCGGAGATAGCACGGATGGTTTTATTCTTGCCGCCACAGCAGATGGAGATTTATACAAGGATGATACCAATAAGATCGCTACAGGAATGGGTGCAGTTATGCCTTGGTCTTTTGAAATGGGAGAGGACAAGGTTTTTATCGCCGATGGAATTAATATTCCTAAAGTCTGGTCTGGTTCGGGAAGTGCAGCGGCCATTTCTGAACCTGCAGCGGATTTTTCTACCAGCCCACCTTTTCAATTAATGGTTCACAGCCGGGGGGCGTCTAAAAGAATGTGCGCCCTGAATGAGCATGGAATTTATATGTCCGCTTCGCATGCCAGTGCCGGGGACATGGAAAAGTTCAGCACTGGCGCTGAGGCGATGTTTGTCGAAACCGGAGATGGTTATGGGTTGGTCGGCATGGTGGAATTTGGCGAAGACATTTTCTTGTTCGGCAAGAAAAAGGCTTATCGGGTGGATGATTCCAGCTTAGACACTACCGAATGGGGTTACGATCCGGCACAGTGGGAAGGCGGAGCGGCCAACTGGCGATTGATTATCAAAACGCCCAATGATGTTGTGGTCATGGCTGATGACGGAGAGATTTACAGCATCACTTCGGTCAGTGCCTACGGCGATTACAAACAGGCGTCTTTGACTCGCAATAGCTGGATGCACGATTGGATTAAGGATTATGTGAAATTGACGGAAATAGACCAATTTCACGGGCAATATGATCCGGCACTGAGAGCGATTTTTTTCTGGGTGGTGCGAAACGGGCAGACCTCAGTTGATACGGCGCTCGTTTATTTTATTGACCGCTCCCCGGATGAGGCATGGATGGTTCACGATAATCAAACGGCTGATTCAGGATATAAGGCCGCCTGTTCCTGCAACGTCAAACAGATTTCCGGTTCGCACATGATATTTACAGGAGATTACAAGGGGCAGATTTGGAAATTGAACCAGGCCAACCGTAGCGACAACAGTAACGGTTATTATGCCGGTTTTCGCACTCCGAATATATCCATTGATGACCCCCGCCTAAACAAACATTTTAATGCTGGACGTATCTTAATGTCTCCGATGGGGCTGTATAATTTAACGGCAAAATGCTGGATTGATGGTGTACTGGCGAGTTCACAGGATGTGAGTATGGATGGTGGTTGTGCTGTTCTGGGAACATTTCTTTTAGATACTGACACCCTTGGCGGAGAAGCAATTATTGATACGTCTTTCAAGATTGGGAAGGTCGGGAAGCGCATCCAATATGAGTTTTTTAACAGCACAGCCAATCAGGATTTTTTTATTTCCGGTATTATGACTGACTGGAAACCAACCGGCAACAAACAGTAGGAGTTTAAACAATGGCAGGCGGGTTATTTGCGAGAGCTAAAACATGGGTGGCAGAAGTTCTGACTTATTCTGATCTTAATACCGAGTTTGATAATATCATTACCAATTTCATTCCCTCTATGATGGATGATTCGTCGGCCACAGAAGCATTGATGCAGGCCACAACCGATCCTTACCCGGCCAGTGTCGCTTCTTTGGCTACCTCCCTGGAAGGTGAATTAAAAAGAATCCGTTATATCCTGCAGCAGATCACCGGAGAAACATACTGGTATATTGACCCCTCCGGAAAAAACTGGTTGCCGCGGGCGGCGGCAGGCGGCACAGCCGACGCAATCACTGCCGATTTTACTCCCAACATTACCCTTTCTGACATGATGACCGTGGCCGTGGTTGCGGGTGCAGCCAATACTACAACAACGCCGACCTTTGCACCGGATGGCTTAACGGCGCATACAATTGTAAAACGTGGTGGCAATGCTTTAGCAGCAAATGACATAGCAGGGGCCGGTCATGTTATCCTGCTCTGTTACAATCTGGCAAACACCAGATGGGAACTACTTAACCCTGCAACTTAATTAAGAGGTTTATTATGGCGCGTGTAAAAGTATGGTTGGATGGTGAAATTCTTACCGCTTCTGACTTAAATGCTGAATTTGATAATGCTCTGGCAAGTTCATTGACACCAGATACACTTGACGATGTGTCTGGCAATTTAGTGGAGATGCAAGCGGTCGCTGACCCTTATCCGGCGGGTGCGGCTTCTTTGGCCACAACAATGCGGGGGGAAATTCAACGCCTGCGGTATTTGCTTAAACAGATCACCGGAGAAACAGAATGGTATATTGACCCAGATACGACACTTGCCGCTTTAAACTTAGCAGGATTACCTCGCGCCGCAGCTGGGGGGACGGCTGATGCTATTACAGCAGATTTTACGCCAGATGTAACTTTAGCGGATAAAACAATGGTCGCGGTAGTAGCGGCTGCGGCCAATGCGACTACAACGCCGACCTTTGCACCGGATGGATTGACGGCGCACACCATAACAAAGCAAGGGGGCTCTGCTTTAGCGGCTGGCAATATTGCTGCAGCGGGGCATGTTCTCTTATTATCGTATAATTTGGCAAATACACGCTGGGAATTGCTGAATCCGGCGCCTATATTCCCTGTTGACCCCGCAGCAGGCACGGCAGGGCTGCGGACGTTAGGAACGGGAGCACAACAGGCGTGTGCAGGCAACGATGCCAGATTATCTAATGCCCGACCGGGAGACGGCACAGGGAGTGTAGGTTATGCCACGAATGCCACAAATGCCACGAATGCCACAAATGCCACAAATGCAGGCAATGCAGACACGGTGGATGGGTATCATTTTAGGCAGGTATCAACTTACTACCCCCAAGAAAACGCATGGTGGACAGATTTTCAGGTCTATTCTGCATCAGGGTGGCATAATATCGGCCGCTGGTTTGGAAATTCATAAAAGGAGGCTCATATGAAATACTATAAAAACGCAGTCAATGAAGTAGAAACAGCCGATAGGCCAGAGCATGAGGCGTTGATTCCTGCCGGTTATACGGAAATCACAGAAGTGGAATATAATATTTTGCAAGCAACAATACCGAATAAGCTTGCCGATCTTGCCGCCTATCGTTTTGCAAAAGAAACAGAGGGGGTCATATTTTCCGGTGCTCTCATTAGAACCGATTTGGAATCACAGGCCATGATAAATGGAGCCGTGGCGTACGCAAATCTTAACCCTGCTGTCGTGATTGACTGGAAAGCGGCGAATGGATGGGTTCAAATTGACAAAGATACCATCGAGGCAATCGGCAATGCTGTCGGGGCTCATGTGCAGGCTTGCTATAGCCAGGAACGAGTTCACGCGGAAGCGATTGCCGCGTTGACCACACCAGAGGAAATTGCGGCGTATGATTTCACGACAGGTTGGCCGGAATAAGAAATGATCAAAATGATTGACAAACTTCAGCTATACAAACCGCACCTGTATTACAAGATTTACCGTTCCTTGCAGGATGAAGGATGGCCTGACAGTGCAATGTGTTTTGACAAAGATATTACTTACGTTATGCCGGAAGGATTCTTTACGTTCCGGTTTGAGCATGGTGAAGCGGTTTTGGTGCATTATCTGGTATGGCCGGAAGCAAGGGGCAGATTTTTGAATATGACGAAGTTATACCGTGCATTCCAGTGCATTTTGCTGTCTCTTAACGAGGTAACTTTTATTGGCACGGTTGACGCTGGAAGAGAATATTTTCATGCCTTTTTTCGCTGGATTGAAAGAGGTCGGGAGTTGACGCCTTACGCAATTGATGAAAACGGGACGCAATATTTCCGTATTACGTTCAGGAGGTAATAAGTTGATAATTTATAATAAGTTGGTGCTCGACATAGAAACCGGAGCTACTCTTGAAGAAGATAGCTTTGAATATAGCGGCCCCGTGGCGCTTTGCAAAGGGAATACCACCGTAGAAGCACCGGAGAAATCGGCGGAGGAAATAGAGCTAGACAGGCAGCAGGTCGCATTATTGAAACAGCAGGTTGCCGATAATGACGCCTATCGAAAATATACGGAAGAAATGGAGCCATTTACACTGGAATCAATGGGGTATGAACGCGATTCCAGCGGGAAAATAGTCAAGACCGGGTTGGCCAAAGCGCAAGACGCTATGACCGCTCACCAACTGGCTATTTCCGGTTATGATACCAGTGGGAACAAACTCACCGAAGATCAGATGTTGGCGGAAATGTCCTACACGGAGAAAATGGACTACGAAACCAACAAGGCATCTAAAGAGCGTTTGCTCAAGGCGTACAAAGGCGAACTCGATATTTCTCCGGCACTGGAAAAGGAGCTGACTTCACAGGAAACACAGGCCAAAGAAGCCCTAATGCGAAAACTCGGCACGAACTGGATGACCTCAACCGCTGGCCAAAACGCCATGAAGAATCTGCAAGAAAAGAACTCTCTTATCAGGGAAGAAGCCCGGCAGGGCATTATTTCATCCGGTGAGGGCATTAACGAAGCCAGAAACAACAATACATTATCGACAAATGCTAAATATTCCAATTTGATTAATTTGATTTCTGGCACGGGCAACGATAAATTGTCCCGGATGATGGGTTATGGTAGTATGTTGAAAGGAAATGCCGGTAATGCTTTTGAAAATTCCCTCAGTTTGTCCAGCAAATACGCATCAGAACGGGCGAATCAGCAGAATTTGGCATATAATCAGGCCGTGGGCAATGCAAACCGCTCGGCTAACCAAACAAATACAATTATTGGCGGAGTTGGTTCCGTAGCAATGGCTGCAGCAGTAGCGTTTTAGGAGAGCTTTTAATGGATCAAGAACCAAAGCCCTGGGGCGTGGCAACTTCCATTGATGTTTACAACTGCAATGCGGTGAAAATACGGGACGCACAGGAAATTACTCGCTTTACCCACGAACTTTGTGAACTTTTAGGCATGAAACGCTTCGGCAAAACAATGGTTGTCCGATTTGGCGATGATCCCGAAGTAACCGGCTATTCAATGGTGCAGTTGATTGAAACGTCCCTTGTGTCCGGTCATTTTGCAGAAAAAACCAACGCCGCTTATATTGATATTTTTAGCTGTAAGCCATACGACCCAGATGCAATGAGGAAATTTACGCAAGAGTTTTTCGAGGGAGAATATAGCAATATAGGAGTACGAAAACGCAGATGAGAGAGAAAATAGAGGCAACGCAGGAAATTATCAAGATGGTGGCACGGGAATATAAGAACCCACTGATTTATTGTGGTTTTGGTAAGGACTCGGTGGTTATGCTGCACTTGATTAGAAAAATGGGGTATAAATGGGATATTATGTGTCACCGGGAACCGGAATTTCCGGTAAAATGGCGTTACGCTCACAAGATCATGGAACTATGGAACCTCACTTGTTACGATTACCCGCCGACGGATTGCAGCATCTTCTATCAAAATAACACCTTTTGCGTGGTTACTCATTACAATGTGGGCGCCGCCGATTTGGTATTGCCGGGCATTCTTTATACGCCGGAGACGTTTACCGAAGGTGAATACCTTTGTTCCCTGAAAGACATTTATGATCAGCCGAAATGCCACGGTTTTGATTATCGGTGGGATGTTGGTTTGCTGGCCGCCCGGTGCGACGAGAAACATCCGCATTTTCAAGGAATATTGGGGCAGCAAAATGAAACAAAACTGAATATCGGCAGTGCTGATTTTGTCTCTCCAATGTTGAGCTGGACCGGGCAGGATGTTTACCAATATTTTGTTGATAACGGCATTCCGATCAATGCCGATGTTTATGAGGTTAAAGATGATGAACTGGTATCCAAAAAAGACTGCACCTTTGACCCGGATCGCCGTCCGGCCTGCTTTGAGTGCATGAAACCGGAAAATCCGGAAACTGTATTTTGTCCGAAAAGAATGAGCAATGTTCAGAACCTTTCTGGACTGCTAGGAATTACGAAAGGAGTTTAAGCCATGCCTTTTCAAGCACCGCATTATGAATATCCACAGCAAACCATTTACGAAGATCCCGTTGGTTCTGTCGCCAGGGGCGCAGCAACGGCATTAGAGCTGTACGCCAAATTTCAACAAGCCAAAGACTTGAACCGGAAAGATCAGCTTAATCAGAATATCAGTAAAATTTACGACAAAACCCAGGGAGAAATCGGACAGTTGAATAAACCGACGGAGCCGGGCGCAGTGGCAGCCCCGAATCAGGATGATACCATTAAGAGGATGATGGGAGCAGAAAATACGGCGCAGAATCAATCAACGCCGGGGCTGGCTACTTATTACAATAATCAGCAGCAGGGGACAACGACACCGCAGATAGAAGCCAATCCGATGTTGGGAATGGCAGTGCCAGCAGAAGGTAAACCTGTTTCCTTGCCGGAAGCACAGGCCGAAAAGATGATTGCCGATCACGATGCCGCCCAGGTAAAGTATGAGAAGGACGCAGCGGACTATCAGCATAAGGTTATCAGCCTCAATGCCAAGATGAGCAACGATATAATCAATGCTCATTACAAGCATGGTTTCACCAAAGAGGCGCAGGAACTGGAAGGCCGCTTCATGGAACACGCTATGCACGCCGCCAAACTTGATCCTGCTTTGGGCGAAAAAGTTTGGAATAATAGTTCACTGGCCGACAAATATGGTCAGGTGAAAATCAGAGCCAAGAATGACGAATGGAGTTTATCAAAGGATGGCTTACGGGCGTTCAATAAGAATACGGGCGAAACGAGAGAGATCCCGATGACCATAACCGATGCCGTTAAAATGATGAAGAACATACCCGAAGGGGCTGAAGGATGGGTGCCGGTGGTTGGCGAAAAAGGCAATATCGAAGGTTTCCAATTCAAGAAAAACCCCAAAGATACTGCCCGGCAGGAATTAAGAGAAGAAAAGAGGGATGAGCGGGACCGAAAGAAAGAAGAAGATCAGCGAATTAAACAGAACCTTGATACCAATAAGCAATATTGGAAGGATTTGAAAACCACCGCGGAGGCATTCATTAAAGACAACCAATCCAGCGTTGAGCCGGATGTAATCTTGAAGGTGGAGAAATACAAGGCAGTATTGCAGAAATTACCCGATTATGAACGATTTGACCGTGACTATATCCTGAAAGGGAAAGACCCGGTACACCCGGAGAAGGTAATGGGTTTCCTTGAGGGCAGTGCTGCACCGCAGAAAACGAACCGTAAACCTCTTTCATCTTTTAACAAATAGCGAGGATTTCTAATGGCTTTCGATGTTGTTGCTGCACGTAATGAAGGGTATTCTGATGCGGAAATAGCTGATTATCTTGCTGGGCAAAAGAAGTTTGACGCCAATGGAGCAAGAAAAGAAGGTTATTCAGATACGGAAATTATATCTCATTTGAGCATAGAACCGGAAAAGGGCTACGACGTTGTTGGCGGTCTCAAAACATTGGGCGGTTCTCTCTTGCGTGTGCCGGAAAATATTGTTGCTTCCGGCATTGAGGCTATAGAGGGGCAAAGTGGCGCTTCTGTTGTTGATAACAAAGGTTTTGCCGATAATTTTGTCAATTGGGTACAAGGCCGCAACAAGAAACGTCAGGAAGAAATCAAAACTGAATACGGCGAAAGAGAAATGTTGCCGGGCATTAAGGTCACAGATGCCGGAGACATGGCGCAGAACTTGGGATATTCCGGCGTAGGCATAGCAACCGGTTTGGTTACAGGCGTGGGAACCGGTCTAGTCACAAAGAATCCCGTAGCTGCGTGGACGGCGGGCGGTGCCGCTTCTGGTGCTGCAGCTTATCGCGTAGCCTCTCACCAGTTTACCGAGCAATATCTTCAGATGAAAAATGAAGAAAAATTGCAATCTACCGGCAAGCCATTAACGAAAAAAGAAGAAGATGACCTGAAAACAGATTTTTCCGATAAAGCTACTAAATATGGTTTATGGGAAGCCGTGCCGGAAGCTATTGGCAATGTTGGAGGATTAAAAGTTCTCGTAACACCGCTAAAGAAGATGGTCGGCAAGTCTGCGGCCACCCGCTTACTTTCAAAAGTGGCCGGATTGTACGGCACGGAACTCGGCACGGAAACTGTTACCCAGATGGGGCAGCAGCAAACCGAATCAGAAGCCAAAATGACCAAAGAAGCCTCGCGGTCCTGGACGGCGCCAACTGATTGGTGGGAATCGGCCAAAGAAGTTTTTCCAGGTGTTTTCCTGCAAACCACTTTAATGGCTGGAGTTGGTGGCGGTGCTTCAATCATCAAGGGAAAACACGGGCAGCGCCGAACATCTCTTTCTATTCAGGATGCTGTCAAAAATAATGAATATCAGAATCTTTCCGATGAAGATTTGGCCAGCACGTTAAAAGGCGCCACCGAACTTCTGGAAAAACGTAAATTTGACAAGGGGCTGGAAAAAGCGATTGGCACACTCCAGCAGGAAGCGACCAACAGACAGACAGCAGCACAGCAGCAAACCGAACCGGCAGCAACGGCAACGCCGGAAACAGCCGCCCCGGAAGCCATAGCCCCGGAAAATATAGTCGTCCCGCCCACGGCAACAGTTGAAGCAAAGGCAATCCCGACACCTGTTAATGAAACCATGGCGCCGGAGGCAATTGCACCCCAGGGCGAAACATCCCCGACCAATTACGAAGAAATCATTCAGGCCAATGCTGCCAAGTATAAAGTTGATCCGGCATTGATTAAAGCGGTTATCCAATCGGAAAGTGGTTTCAAGAACGGTTTGACCAGTCCGGCCGGAGCGCAAGGTTTAATGCAGTTGATGCCGGGAACGGCAAAGTCATTGGGCGTTGCCAACGTGATGGACCCGGCGCAGAATATCGAAGGCGGAACAAAATACCTTGCCGCCCTTCTGCATAAGTTTGACGGCGACGAAGCAAAGGCATTATCCGCTTATAATTGGGGCCCGGGTAACCTGATCAAACATGGCCTGGAGAAAGCCCCGAAAGAAACGCGGGATTACCTTACCAAAGTGCAGGCGGCGAAAGCTCAGTTCGGAGGCTCACGGAAAACATTGCGGGAGGAGCTTATAACTCTTGGCGTACCAGTTGTGGACACCTTCAAGGCTGATGTGCAATCAGGCAAAGTTTCCGTTGGTGAAGCCATCGAGGAACGAAACAGAATCGCCCGGGTGAATCCTGAAACAACTGATGAAATGAATAAGACCATCCTGGAAGCACAGGCGGCCAAGCCGTTGATTGGTGAAGAACAGGAAGAAACGCCAGCGCCAGTAATTTCCAAAACGGAAATAACTGAACCGACCACAGAACCCCGCCCCGATTCCATCAGCGCCTTGAAGCAGGATATGGCGGCGGTAAAACAGAGAAGGGAGGCCGCAAGCAATGAAGCGCTGCAAACCGAAACCGAGATAGAACAGCCACAGCCGGAACAGAGCAAAAAAACTTACACCGCAGTCAAAGGAAATTCAGTTTTCAAGTCTGTCTTGCCGGAGAACGTCGAGAATTTGCGTTCGATGGGGTACAAGATCACTGAAAACGCACCGGAGGCAAAAGCAGAGCCTACCAATCTATCAGGCCAACCGGAGATCGTTCAACCTGCGCCATCCTCGCAAGAAGCCGCTGGAAAGGGCGTGGATAAAGGGTTTGCAGAGTTATCAGCGAATAATGGCGTTACTTTGTCCCTTGATAAAGCAGAAACGGCTAAAATGCAGGGATATGAAGACACAGACGGAATGAGACAATACAATGTGTATTCCGATGGTAAAAATGTTGGCTATATTACTGCGACCGAAGGGAAGAACGACCCAGGCACACTGTATATTCATGGCGTAGCGATTGATGAAAAATATCAAAGGCAAGGCATAGGGACAAAAGCACTTGCTGAACTTCAGAAACAGACTAACACAAAAGACATAATCCAGACAACCGACCTCACTAATGCGGGAAAGAATTTTTTTAAAAAGTATTCCGAAGCCAGCAAGCTCCCCGCGCCTCTCCCTGAGAAATCAGGTGAAGCGAAATCCGGGGAGTCTTTTCCAGTTGTAAAGGAATCCTTTGCAACTGAACCCGAGTCTCAGGCCCCGACCGCGCAGGCGGCGGGGACCGGAGCACCTGATGCCACGAAAATGGTTGAGAAGGAAGGCAAGAAAGACACCCTTCTTAACAAAGAACCGCCCGGAGGATGGACCGAAGCCGACAAGGTGCCGGACAAGTACCGGAAGAAACCGGCAACCGAGAAAAAGACCGAAGAACCAATAACCCTTGCCGGAAAGTATGATACGGCAGGTGCCACGGCAAAAGACGAACACGAAAACGGCAACCTGGCACCGGAGCGCAAGTTTAAAAAGGATTTAAACCGTTACGCTGGACGACTTCAAGACGTTTTGAAGTATGTGCCTGATATTGTAATGAAGGGTGGCCGTCATAAAGACACAACCGTATCAACAAATATTGCGCCCGCAGGCGGTGACGGCCATATCCTTCTTTGGAAACCAAATAGCGAATACGGCATTTATATTTCTGTCAGTGTGCAACGTGATTACAACGATGATAGTTTGAAAATCGGTGGAATCGTTAACGGTATAATGTACCGTGCTGCATCGAAGAAAGATAAGCATGGTCTTACCGGGCCGAACCGATGGGCAGCGGTCAATATCAGCGCCGAAGACCTGGCGGAAAAGATTAGGAGTGAAGTTGACTTCTATGAACAGGTCAAGGGCGCAAAAGAAATAATACAGGAGGCCAGAAATGAAGGAAACACCGAAACCGCAATTAGTAACGCCTTTGCAGAAGGTGAAGCAATTGGGGAGGCTGAAGGGACTAATCTCACAGATGAAGAAAACGAAGAAAAAATTGACGAAGCAGCCGCTGAACTGGGCGTAGAAGTTCAGGAAATAAAAAAAACCACCCCTATTGACAATGCAGAAGGGCGGATTAAAGAAAGTCCAGTTTCTCAACTTGCCGATTTTGTCAAAAACAAACTGCAGGGGAATGTGCCGTTTGACTCGAATAACCTATTCAGAACAGCAGATGCTATTTATGGCGGAACGCAAGCTAATGGTGCTTATACGTCAAAAGATGCTTATGACGCTATGGAATTGGGCGTCAATAAGTTCATCGAAGCGGAGAATATTACTCCGGACGTCAATACAGAAGAAGCGGAAAAATCCGTCCAGTTATTAAAGGACAAAATTAAATTACTTCCGACTCAAACCAAACGCACCAAAGAGCAAGATGAATATCAACAGTTTTCTACTCCGCCGCCATTGTCGTTCGTCGCCAATTGGGTGGCAAATATCGAAAAGGGAGATCAATATCTTGAACCGTCTGCCGGTATTGGTGGAATTGCTGTTTTCGGGAAAATAGCCGGGGCAAATGTGACGGTTAATGAATTGTCTTCGCGTCGTGCCGAAGTCCTGAAAGAAATGGGTTTTGACCGTCTCTTTACCGAGAACGCCGAACAGCTTAATAATATTCTTCCTGCGGACGTAAAACCCTCCGTCATCGTAATGAATCCTCCTTTTTCCGCGACAGCGGGTAGGGTGAGCAAAACCAATTCCATGAATGGGGCGGCGCACCTCGAACAGGCATTGAAACGTCTTGACAATGGCGGCAGGCTGGTTACAATAGTAGGAGAGGGGATGGCCGATGATCGCCCGGCATTTACAGCCTGGTGGAACAAGATAAAAAAACAGTACAACGTCCGGGCAAATATCGGGATTAATGGCAACGAGTATAAAAAGTATGGTACGACCTTTGATAATCAAATAATCGTTATCGACAAAACCGGCCCGACAACGGGCGATGTGTTAACTGGAAAAGTCGATAAAATCGAGGATTTGATTGATCTTTTAAAAGGAGTCCGCAATGCAAGAACTTATACAAGAAAACAACCTGAAACTGAATCAAACAGCAAAGAAAATGTTGCAACTGGTGAAGGAAATACCCGATCCGAGTTATCTTTATTGCCTTCAACTGGCAAAATGGGGGATCGAGAACAACAAGTTTCAGACGGGACACGGGCCAACGGAGCAGATCAATTTAATGCTGGCGTGGAAGCCACAGAAAACAATGGAGTTCATCGAGCGAGTGAACGAGAACAGGGACAGAATAAAGCTGGCCGAAGAGAAACAGAAGCCGGAAGATCTGGCGTGGAAGATAGTGGACGCGATAGAGGACAAATTAGTGACGCTGACCGGGTACAACAAACAGAAGCAAATGTAAAAGTAGAGTCCAAGAAAGCAACAATCAACAAAGCAGAATTGTCTGATTCTGTTTATGAATCCTATACACCGGCCAAATTGTCTATTGCTGGCGCCAAGAAACACCCCGGAAATTTAGTGGAAAGCGCTGCAATGGGTGCAGTTTTCCCGCCGGATATATCCTATCAGCCCAATATTCCTGCAAACACTGTTAAAGAAGGGAAACTGAGTGATGCTCAGCTGGAAGCCATTGTTTACGCCGGCCAAGCTCATTCTCAATTCTTGTCTGGTGGCGAAGTGCGCCGTGGGTATTTTATTGGTGACGGAACCGGCGTAGGAAAAGGCCGGGAAATTTCGGGAATAATCCTTGATAACTGGAACAGTGGTCGGAAGAAAGCCGTTTGGATTTCTCAGAACTCCCCCTTGATTAATGATGCCCGGCGTGATGCCGAAGGTGTAGGTCTGGGCGAAGATAAAATATTTGATTTTGGCAAAATCAAGGCGGGAAAGTCAGTTGCACAGAAAGAAGGCGTTGCTTTCCTCGGCTATGATACTTTGAGGGCAAAAGGCAAAGACGGATCCAGTCGCCTGCAACAACTGGTAGATTGGTTCGGAAAGGATTATGACGGGGTAATTGTCTTTGACGAAGCTCATAATATGGGCAATGCCGTAACCGTAAAGAAGGCAAGAGGAACCAGCAAACCATCTATGAAGGCGTTATCGGGAGTTGAATTGCAGGCCTTACTTCCCAAAGCCCGAATAGTTTATGTGTCGGCAACGGGTGCCACAGAAGTAATGAACCTGGCCTATGCTGATCGCCTCGGTTTATGGGGAGAGGGTACGCCATTTGCCAACAAAGCCGACTTTATTGAAAAAATATCTGCTGGCGGCATTGCTGCAATGGAACTGGTTGCCCGTGATATGAAGTCGATGGGGAATTACCTTGCCCGATCTCTTTCCTATGAAGATGTAAAATACGAAAAATTAGAGCATACTTTAAGTTCTGACCAGCGAGCAATCTATGATGAATTGGCCGGAGCCTGGCAACTTGTTTTGAGCAATATTAATCAGGCATTGGAAGCTACCGGCGGGGCGCAGAACGGGGCGGCAAAGTCAGCGGCTTTATCTCAGTTTTGGGGATCTCACCAGCGATTCTTCAACCAGATAATTACATCAATGCAGACGCCGACAGTGATTAAAACTATCGAAAATGACATTAAAAATGGTCATTCGGCCATAATCCAGTTGGTAAACACCAATGAAGCGGCGCAAGAACGCGCATTGTCCCGGATGGAAGAGGGCGACGAGCTGGAAGATTTGGACATGACGCCGCGGGAGCAGTTGATGGAATATGTGCGTAATGGCTTCCCGGTGGCGCAGTATGAAGAAAGAGAAGATGAAAACGGCAATACAATCATGGTGCCGGTTAAGGATAGCAACGGTAATCCGGTAGAAAATGCCGATGCCGTTGCCTTAAGGGAAGAATTGTTAGATAAATTGGGTGGTATCCGCGTCCCGGATGGCCCGTTGGAAATGCTTTTAAATCATTTCGGCGTTGAAGATGTTGCCGAAGTCACCGGCCGCAATCGTCGTGTGGTCGAAGTTACAGACGAAAAAGGCCGCCACAGGGTTGTTGAAAAGAGATCCAAGGCGAAGGCTATGGTTGATGCTGACGCTTTTATGAACGACAAAAAGCACATTCTTGTTTTTTCCAATGCTGGCGGCACCGGACGCAGTTATCATGCCGACCTGACAGCCAAAAACCAGCGACTAAGACGCCATTATCTGCTGCAGGCCGGTTGGAGAGCGGATGCAGCTATTCAAGGTTTTGGGCGTAGTCACAGATCAAACCAGAAACAAGCGCCGGAGTATTTACTTGTTACCACCGATGTTATTGGGCAGAAGAGGTTTATATCTTCTATTGCCCGGCGTCTTGATCAGCTGGGAGCCCTGACAAAAGGGCAGCGCGAAACAGGCAGCGGTGGCTTTTTTACCGCCCGAGATAACCTGGAAAGCGAATATGCACAACGGGCATTAATCAGCCTGGTAGAGGATATTTACAGACGCCAGATACCGGGAATGAATATAAGTGAATTTGCCCAGCAAACCGGATTACGGTTAATAAACGAGAAAGATGGTTCATTAAATGAAACGGCTATTCCGCCCATTCCGACCTTTTTGAATCGTCTTTTGAGCATGAAACTGGATTATCAGCAGGAAGTATTTGACCATTTTTCCGAGCGCCTTGATCGTAATATCCGCTCTGCTATGGAAAATGGCACCCTTGATGTTGGCCTGGAAACATTGAGGGCTAAAAAAGTTGAAAAAGCACAGGAACAGAACGTTTATAATGATCCGTCTGGGGCGGAAACTAAATATGTGGAATTAAAAATCACCAATGACGCTAGAATAGTTGATTTTGATGCGGCAAACGGGGCCCCAATTTCACGCGGTGGTTTCTTCCAGAATATAAAGAGTGGGAAAGTCTGGGCGGCGTCGGATGTGAGGACATACACAAATTCAGCGACGGGCGAAATCGATCAGTATCGCAATGTTACCGGTCCGGCCATGACGAAACGCAAGGTATCTCTCAAAAATTTCAGCAAATACAAGGAACTGTCTGAGAATGATGCCCGGAAACTATGGGATGCCGAATATAACGAGTTACCCAAAGAAGTAACGTATTCCGAACATTTAATAACGGGTACGCTTTTGCCTATTTGGGATAGATTGCCTCATGGCCATGCCCGTATTATGCGGGTGCAAACTGCTGATGGAGAGCGAATGATAGGCCGTTTGATTGACCCGGCACAGCTCCAGAACACTTTAAATAATCTGGGCGCCTCAACAACGACCGCAAAGGTCACACCTACGGAAATCTTCAATGGCGTTAAATTCAATGGATTCCAGTATGAACTGGCAAACGGCTGGAAAATTGTGCGTCGCAAAGTATCGGGTGAGCAACGCATTGAATTGATCGGGGCTGATTTCCGTTTTCAGCAGGAACTGGTTAAATATGGGGCATTTTCCGAAAGAATTAACTGGCAAACCCGGTTATTTATCCCGACTTCTCAGGAAGGCATAAGTGCAATTGAGCGTATTACCAGCAACAGACCGGTAGTGAACGTTATTGCGCCGACCAGCATCCGGGAAAACATGGGAGATGATACAGGCGAAGATGCTCAATATTCCCGCCAGTCCATCCCCGCCCGCGGCATAACCACTAGACAGGTCAATTCGGTTGTCGACAAGGTGAAATCATTCCTAAAGGCCGCCCCGAATATCAATGTTGTTCAGCATATTTCCGAATGCCCGCAAGCAGTTATCAGAAACATGGAAGAAAATGGCATTTTGGACGAAAACGGCGATGCTGATGTGCAGGGTTTTTCCTGGAACGGTCAAGTCTGGCTGGTCGGGGATAATATTGATACTCCGCAGGAAGCCGTTAAAATCCTGATGCACGAACTGACGCATGACGGTTTAGGGAAATTCTTTTCGACAAACACACCGAATATCAAGTTGCGCTCCATCCGGCTGGAATACAAATCCTTGATGGATGCCATTTATAAAGCCCACGCAAGGGAAGTCAAGAAGATCGCCCGGACGACGCACACGCACCTTGATGTTTCCACGCCGGTCGGCAAGAGACAGGCCGCCGAAGAATGGCTTTGCAATCAGTCTTATCAGTCTCAGCCGAAATGGTACGATAAACTTGTGACATTATTCCATGATGTTGTCAGGGCTATCGGGTTTGACGTTAAGCTGAGTGATTCGGAAGTAAGAACCGTTCTGCGGGATGCGTTCAGTACCTTTAAATATGTTACACGTGAAAAAACTGAAACTTCAATTGAAGCAATCGAAGAAGAACTTCCCGTAGCCGCTTCCAGAAAAGGGTCAGACATCACCAAAACACCAGAATTTAAAAAGTGGTTTGGTGATTCCAAAGTTGCTGATGAGGCCGGTAAGCCGTTGGTTGTTTATCATGGGACAAATGCTGATTTCAGCACCTTTAAAACGAGAAGAAGCAAGACCGATAACCGGTTAGGGGCGTATTTTACGGAGTCCGAAGAAGCCGCATGGCAAGTACATGGCGGGACAAAAATTGTTATTCCTACCTATCTTTCTGTTAAGAACCCTCTTGATTTACGTAACATTCCTCGTGATGGCATAGCAAAGGCGATAGGGCTTGATGAACAAGTACAGAGGGAAATGCAAACACAAGGCAGAGCGGGAGCGTATAAAACCATAGAATGGCTAGACAAGAAATATGACGTTATCCCCAAATTGAAAAAGAAAGGGTTCGACGGGGTTGTTTTCGATGGTGATCACGAGGGAATAACCTGGGTGGTTTTTTCTCCTACCCAAATCAAATCCGCCATTGGCAATAACGGTGAATTTAATCCCGAAAACCCTGACATCCGTTATCAGCGTTCCGGCGAAACCCAAACCGAGGATTTATCTGCCCTCATCGACAAGATAATTGCTGATGAAATAGCCGCAATGGAAGCGGTTAATCCGGAAACCAAAGAAAGCCGCCTTGCTGTCCGTCTGGAAAAAGAAGCCATAGCCAAAGAACTGGCTACCGATTTTGGCGAACTGGCCGAATACAAAACCATGAACATGCAAGAACAGGCCGACCTTGCCCAGGACATCATGAACAATGATTATGATGCGGCGCTACGTATGGCAATGGGCGAGATTCAACCGCCGGCCAATGTCCGGGAAGCAACGATGTTCGAAGCCGTTAAGGTCCGGGCGCTGAATGAAGGTGATTCTGAAACACTGCGCCTGCTGGCTACTGAATCCACCATTCCCACAATTTTAAGCCAATACGGTCAGGCAATCAAGGCCGCTGATTCTTATCTTATCGCCGATCCGGTCAAGGCCATGCAGACTGTTATCAAGCACCGAATTGAAGAAACCAAAAAGACCAAAGGCACAAAGGCACAGCAGGCGGAAGAACTTGCTACCTTGCGCAAAAAATTGGAAATAGCCGAAAAGAAACTCGCGGATTATCAGGCCAAGAAGGAAGAACAGGCCGCCGGTGAGGTCATTGAAGAAATGATCAAGAAACCGGCCAGAAAGAAAGCTGTTTACGGGCAGAAAAACAAGATTGTCTCTATTGATGAATATCAGAAATTGCGGGAAAAATTGCGCAGCCAGGCCAAAGGAACGCAATTAAACGCTTTACCCGATCCGACCATGCTACCCGATTTGGTCAAGATCGGCGTTTTTCATCTGGAAGCCGGCATTCGGAATATGGCTGAGTGGGCGCAGCACATGACCGAGGATGTTGGCGATTGGATTAAACCGCACGCACAGGAAATATTCGACGAATCCTTAAAATCTTACCATGAAGGCGTTATCCAAGGCATTCAGGAAGATATAAGACAGGCCGTAACTGAAGATTCTTTTGGTAATATCGGCAAATACGCCAAAGACTTAGCCAAACATTTTATATCTTTGGGTATAACCGAACGGGAAGAACTTTTTAATAAAATCCATGATGTTTTAAAAGCAGAAATGCCCGATCATACACGACGAGATACAATGAAGGCCATTTCCGGGTATGGAGAGTTTAAGCCCTTAGACCCAGATGTAATATTAACCAAGTTCCGGGACTTCAAAGGGCAGATTCTGCAAATCGCAAAGTATGAGGATTTGATTGCAACAGGCCGGGCAGAAAAAACCGGCTTTGAACGGCAATCGCCGAGCGACGAAGAACGCCGTCTTGCTAAATTGGTGGAAGATGCCAAACGGAAATACGGGATTGAAACCGTTGATAAAGATCGGCTCTTAAAATCTGCACTGGATGCTGTCAAAACCAGGTTGAAGAACCAGATTAAAGACCTGGAATATCAGATCGAAACACGGAAAAAGATTGTCCCGGTCAAACATGATATTAAACGTGATGCCGAAGCAAGGGCACTAGAAAAACGTCGGGATGAGTTAAAGGCCGATTTTGAGGCTATTTTCGGGAAAACTCATATTACTGACGAGCAGCGCCTTAATGCCGCCCTGAAGATCACCGAAAAAAGTATTGCCGAATATTACCGCCGCATAAAAGAAGGCGATTTGTCCGGGATGACTGCGACATCAACGCCGCTAAAGTCTGCCCTGTTGGATATGATGCGGGGGCGCCGGGAAGAATTAAGGCAGGAATACAAGCACCTGAAGGATTTAGCCAATCCGAAGAAAACGCCGGAAGAAATTGCGCTGAGATCATTGAAAACCAGATTGAGGAACGAGGCCAAGAAATACTCGGAAATGCTGGACAACCTGAACTTTGAACCGAAACCGAAACGGGAAAGAAATATCGACGCCGAAGGCCAAAAATTGCAGGATGAACGGGACCGGATTAAAAAGAATTACCAGGAAGCGTCAAAGATCAGTGGAATCACATCTGAGGAAGCGGCCAATATCGTTCGGTTTTCCAAGACTGTTGCTGAAACAAAGGCCAAACTGGAGGCGGGCGGGAATCGGTTTGAGTATGGCGCCGCCCGGGTAGCCTTTGAAAAGTACATCGAACACCTGAAAGGCCGGGATGATACCATTTCGCATATGGCACGCCGCCGGGCAGATGAGTTTAAAACCACCTATCAGGACCATAAGGCGAAGGCCGTTTATGATGTGATCAAGGATTCCATCCAAACGATTTCGGATACGTCCATTTCTCTGGTAGCCTCTCTGGATAACAGTTTTATTGGCCGCCAGGGGCTGAAAGTTTTAATGACCCATCCAACTGTCTGGTGGCCGGCGGCAAGAGAATCATTCCGGGACATTCGAAAGGTTTTGGGCGGTCAGGATGCCCACGCCGCTTTGATGGCTGATATTTACTCCCGTCCCAATTGCCTGAACGGGGCATATGACGCAGCTAAGTTAATTCCTAAGACAGAAGAACAGTTCCCTACTTCTATGCCGGAGCGGGTGCCTTATGCCGGAAGAATGTTCAAGGCTAGTCAGACAGCTTTTGAAGGTGCGGCTATACGGATGCGTACCGACCTTTACGATCTCCTGTCTAAAACGGCGGAAGAAGCTGGGCAGAACGTCACCGACAAAATATGGATTGAAGATGTTGGCCGAGTAATCAATTCCTTGACGGCCAGGGGTGCCTGGGGCAAGCGCGGAGAACCGGCCATAGTAAGGGTTATCCTTTGGGCTCCGAAGATGCTGAAGGCCAATCTGGACGTTTTGACGGCGCATGGTGCGGGGGCTGGTTTGGAAACAGGTTTTGCCCGGAAAGAAGCGGCTTTGAACCTGCTAAAAATCGTTGGCAGTACGGCGGTATTGTTAGCAATGGCCGCGGCTATGGGTGCCGACGTAGAAGATGACCCCAGAAGTACGGATTTCGGGAAAATTAAGGTAGGTGATACCCGGTTCGATGTTACCGGCGGCGCCGCTTCGATTATTACCCTGGCGGCAAGATTACTTTCCGGATCTTATAAAAGCGCCTCCACCGGATTGGTTCATAATTACGGCACCAAATTTGCCGCCCGGACTCGTTGGGATGCCTTTATTGACTTCTTGACCAACAAGACCAGCCCACCGGCAAGGGTTGTCGTCGATATGCTAAAAGGGAAAAACTGGAAGGGCGAACCGTTTACATGGTCAGGGGCAGCGTATCAAGCACTTACCCCGATTTCTGTTCAAAATGCTATTAAACTAAAAGATGAAGCGTCGGCAGACCGTGTTTTGGGTGTCATTGCCGACTTTGTGGGTATGAATACTCAATCCTTTACCGCCTCCGAAAAAACCTGGGATGAAGAACAGTCCAAGGAAATGAAGCAGTTCCATGATCGCCTCGGTGCAGATAAATTCAAAGAGGCCAACAAAAAGTATAATGATCGGGTTAATTCCTGGTACGATAAGGCAAAAAACAATCCTTATTTCCAGAAATTAACCGATGACCAGAAGTCCGAAGAATGGCGCAAAGAACGGGCGAAGGCAAAGAAAGCAGTGTTCAGGGAGTACCGTTTTTGGCCGAAGAGGGAGAAATAAGAAAAGGCCGGATGATGAGTCCGGCCACTTCGTAAGAAAAACTTACATACTTAACTGTTACTGAATGAGGAAAAATTTAATGATAAACCGCGGATCAAAGGTTGACTCATGGTAGCCGGGAAGCACCGACAATGCGCCCGATCCGTCTGTGCCGGATGTTCCAATTGCAGAACCACCGCCAGCACCGCCAGAACTTGCTGCATCCTGCCACCATACTTGATAGCGGACGTTGCTCATGTTAATACCGTCTGCCTTGAGCTCAGCGACATACTCAAAAAGCCGCTCTTCAATGTCTGCCAATCTGATTCTGTTTAGCACCCATCCGTTATAGACACCAACGATCTTGATAACTGTGTCCTTTGTCTTGTCCAGCGGAGTTAAACCGGCCATTTTCGGCAATGCCTGGGTAAACTCTCCCATTTTACCATTCTGAATAATCGGGATTTCAAATGGGATAACTGCGGGCAATCCCAAAAGCTCCCGCTCGTCTCCAGCAATCTGGATTCCTGTTTCCTGTTTGTTGGCCTGACCTCCGACAATTGTTTTCTGAACCTGTCCCTGTAACTGTAACTGCGCCTGTTTCTGGTTTGTTTTCACTCCGACAATCTGAGTCTGTTTTGGGCTACTAATGGCCGTGGATGAAGAATTTCCACCAAAATCAAGCCCAGTTGCAAAACAGGCACTGCTTGTCAACATCATCAACGCTACTGCTGAAACTAAAATCTTTTTCATAATTCCTCCTTTTATTTTTCTGCGGCTGTATTGCCGTCATTTCTCCCACGGTTTAAATTCTGCCTTCACTCCTGATTCTATCGGCAATATTCTGTAACTCTGCCCGTACAGCATCAAAATGATACTCTGAGTATGCAGGACTATTACCTTGTTGTCTGGACATATTCTCAGCTTTCATTCCTTCAATTTGTGCAACCTTAGCGTACATTTCGGCCTGCAAAGCAAACAATTGAGCTTGCATTCTGATTTCATCCTTGGTCATCGGTGACCTCCTTGATTATGTCTTCAATTTCTTCTAAAGCATTTCTATTTCCGGCCGCGGAGCAGACGGGAGAGTAGTTCAATTCTGTATTGATGATAGTCTTTGTTTAATTCTATATCAATGCTATCATCGACAAGTTTTTTATCACTAGTTTCCTTCAGGTTCATTTCTCTCCCTCCAGCGGTCAAGATTTCGGCTGTGCTTTTTTCCATGCTTCGATTACTTCCAAAAGATCGGCGGTGTTCTTGACAATGTATTCTTTGCCATTGGCCGTGCATTCATGACCTCGTACGCCGAAATCATTTTCCCACACGAACCAATCAAGCCATGTTTCGTTGCCGAAATCTCCCAACTCCCTTGAAATTGCGTCCATATAGGCTTGAATGAGGCCATTCCCGAAGTCAACGGCTACAAAACTACCAGAAGCTAACATTTCCAGCAGTTTGCCCACTTCCTCACACTGCGTCAGGTGGTCTTTAATCGGCTGTAATCGTTCTTCAAGTTCTTGTGCGGTCATTCTGCGGCCTCGTACGTCTTTAAGAATATGTCATTTTTGCAAGGGTAGAACTCGCCTGCTACGCCTTTGATGATCCAATCACTTTTAGTTGCTACATGCGAACCCTCAAGCGTTGGGATTATAAAGCCGGTCATTCCTTCATGCCTTCCGATACATGGTGTTAGTGGCAGGCTATTTTCTTCGACAAACTTATGGGCATCGCTGAGAGTTTCACCCATCCACTGCCATGCCTCAATCACTACTGGTTTCTTTCTGAATTTCATTTCCCCTCCATTGTTTTGCAGATGGCCTGCCAAAATTCTAGCATCCTACTTCTTGATGATACAGGTGCCGTTGAAAGCCATTCCCTCGCCCATACTTCGTGTTTCTTATACACTTCCTCCACCGGCCTCAACCTCTCCCGAAGCGCATCTATTTCAATATTCAATGGGTGCTTTTCACAAGTGCGTACATGTTCTGCAATTCCTGTGGCCGCATCATCGTCAATCTCAACCGTATACCCGCACCAAGCGCAAAAGGTTCGCTTAGGATTATTAATTTCTTCCCGAAGCGCGGCGTTCTCGGCCTCAACCTGTTTTAACTGCTTATTTATCTCTGTTAATTCATTGGCAGTTACTTCATAATAATTCTTATATTTAGCAACAAGGTTCTCGGCTTTCTCGGCACGAGCACAAGTATCTCGCACCTGCCACATAAACTTGTCATTTTGTTCTTTTAGCTGCTCGATCTCCTTTTCTTTCTCGGCAAGTTGCTCCTGCAAGACAAACGCGAACCAATTATCATGTTGAAAACAATCCTCACGCAAGCAATCCTGCAATTTTCCTCTTAATTCACATCTTCCGCATTGATCACTCATTTTCCCTCCTTATCCGGGTCATACCTTACTGACTGGTTATATTGCTTTACGTATCCTATGTATTCTAACAACAGTATATCTGACAGAAATCGGCAGCCCAATATTTTGGGCCATATCACCACGTTCCGTGGCATGGTTCACTGCGTCCTGTCCTTCGTCAAAACACACCATTCCATCAAGAATAGGTGCATCATTTATCCATTCAACTACGCCATATAACCAGCCGTTACACGCGGACTGCGCGGTAATCTCGGCATCCTCAAGGCTTGCGCTCCCTGCATCATTTATGGTATCTGTCATTTCAGTGCTCCTTTGCCGCTTGCCGGTGAACTAATCGTTAACCTCCAAATTGTAATCAGAAATGCTTCTTTGCCAGTTCTTCAATTTCGGCCTTTGTTTCTCTGATCTGGTCGTTGATCTCTTTCAGATAGTTCTTCTTTTCGGTTTGCAGATCCAACAAGCGCCGCGTTGCCTCCAAAAGTTTATCTTCAGCCATTCTTCTTTTTCTCCTTTTCTTCCCAAAGTTTTTTTCGAGCATAAGCCGCAACCCGTAAAATAGTATCAGCCGTTTTTATACTTTTGGTGTTTCCGTATTTCTTTTCGAGTTCGTTTATGTCCTGTTCAAGTTGAGTTTGCTCTTGCTTTGTCATTTCTTAACCTTCTGGTATTCGACTATGGTGCACCTATTACCATCATAATCACATATTCCGGCAAATATAAATTTTATTAGGGTATTTCATACCGGACACCCATCAACTTTCGGGCAACTTGAACACTCTACTTTGCTGATCATAGCATCCTGCTTTTCGGGACAAGCAACCATTTCTTCCGGGGACTGTTCTGTTCCAAACCGCTCCTGTAGCTTATCGGCGTTGGAAATTTTCGCTAGGCCTTCATGATCATTTAACGCTTTCACGGCAACGCTCATGCGTTCAGACTGCGGGAGTAATTTATAAAGCAATTTAACCGCCGTTTTTTTTGCCGCCTCATCGTAGTGATCTTTCCACATAGGACCATTTGGCATTTGGCTTGATTTTCTTGCCCTCTCTATTTTCTCTTTATCCAGAACAACAAACTTCTTTATTCCATGGTGTAGTGCAGCAACGGCGTAAACTGCGATCACAGGCGGCTTGTCTTTTTCGCTAGCGTACAGGTTAGGAACGTGCTTCAAAACCGGATTCAAGCCTTGCTCGTGGTAAAAAAGGTCTCCTTCAAGCACTACTGTTGCGTCAATATCATAAACGATTTCGGAGTCAACGGCGATCTTGCAAAGCCCCCGGTAAGAGAAGTCAAGGCAGCACTTCCCTTTCCGAGGTATCAAAAAAGCCTGTTGCAAGGCCGGATTTAAAGAGGCTCCGGTAAGGGCGATGTTGACAATAGCATTCCGTATGCTGGCAGTAGAACACTTTTGCAGTGCATCATTGTTGTCAAACGCTTGCTTGGCAAAGATAATCTCTTTATTATAGGTCTTTTCATCAACGACTTCTAAGAACCTGTCCTTTATTTTTTTATCGTAGATCACGACTGCATAATCATTTTGTGCCATTATATTTTCCTTTCATAATTGCTTTCTCCATATTTTCTAGCGAATCATATTCCCAGACAGGCAAGTATGCCGGTTTAAAAAGTGAAATTGCTCCGGAATTCTGGTAATTCGGCCAAAAGTCATGATCCCGGCAAACCTTTTCAATCTGCAACAGTCGATGAAATTCCCCATAACCATATTCAAGCAAATCAACTTCAATGGTATAAACTTCGACACGAAAAGGCTCTTCTTTCTCAACTGCGACCAAGGCAAAGATTAAATCATCGTATTTGGCTTCCATAGCGCGGCTGAATCCCTCTAAATACATTGCCCCTTCCCGTGCATAGCCGAACTTGATACAGTCGCTTAGAAAGGCATTACGCGAGGCATTGGAGGTGCTTTTGAGATCCCAGATCACGCCTTTATTGCCAGCGGGTATTCTATCCGGCCTTACCTTGCAAAGCAGTTCTGTTTCTTCATCTTTCCAGATGATTGTTGTCTCTGAAATCCCATCGGATAAAAGGTTTTTTGCAAACGGATGTTGCATTACAGAGTTTTTCATTTGCTGAATCGTAGTAAAATCGTCTAGTGAAATGGGCTGTTTCCCATCTAGTGAATTTTGCCAGTCCGTATAAGCATCAATTGTTTTCTGAGTTGATCGTTTGTTTGGCTTTGTTGGGACATCTAGGGCAACGACAAAATCCTGATTCCATGCAGTGAGCCCTTCCAACACGTATGAATGAAAAGCCCGACCGAAGATCATTGCGGCTGTTTCTTTTTGGGGAAGCTTTGCACACGCTGGGACTTTAGCCAATTTTCCCAGATAGGAATTAGAAACAATATCTGTCATGGCGTGGTAGTCTTTGGATGTTATATTAGGATATACGCCTGGTTGCATTTTCTTTTTCCTCCTTCCATCCGGCACACGAATCGCCGTCATTCAAATATTTCCCCTCAGACTTGTAATTATCGCACTTATGAGTCATGCGCTTCTTGCAGTTATTGCAGGTACCTAT